>MTKY01049493.1_pt1 | contig 11439 bp, 7 predicted proteins | sample 1042731 | NCBI WGS metagenome assembly MTKY01 (sample SAMN06212206, study PRJNA360538) | anaerobic digester metagenome | biome: Wastewater treatment plant; material: sludge; isolation source: anaerobic digester fed with sludge from wastewater treatment plant | place: Denmark: WWTP Soeholt ... | reverse complement strand
CCCACGAGGGCAGGAAGTGCGTCTACGTTGCGCGATGCCCGCACGCGATGCCCATCTGTTCGGAGCAGCGTCCGCCCGATTATATCGTCGAGGAAGGGCACTATGCGGCCTGTTTCTTGCATCAGGACAAACCGAAGGTCAGCGAAGTAATGATGTCGGCCAAGGCGACGCGGCAGGCTGAGAAGGTCGCGCGCGCGCACGGCGGGGACTGATCCAGCACAGGAGTCGTGACTATCGTGTTGATAGGTGTCCTATGCGACTGAGACGGAGGACCGTCTAGGTGGCGAACAGCCTGCAGAAATGGGTAGGTGACCAGACTCTGCAGGCTGTGTTTTTGGTACATTGTAGGCACATTTCAGGAAGGTCAGGAGATCGATGAAACCACTTAAGCTAGCACTGATCGGAACTGGTGGCATTGCGCAGACACATATGCGCGCGTTGGCCAAGACAGACCAGATCGAGGTTGTCGCAGTCTGCGACATCGTCGAGGAGAAGGCGGTCCGCACGGCCAAGGAATATGGCGTCCCGAAGGTCTTTGTGGACTATCACGACATCCTCGAGATGGACGAAGTCGAGGCCGTCAGCATCTGTACGTGGAACCAAGCGCATGCCGCCCCCGCTGTGGATGCGCTCCATGCGGGCAAGCACGTCCTGGTCGAGAAGCCCATGGCCGCTACCCTTGTCGACGCAACCGCGATGGCCAAAGCTGCCAAGGAGACCGGCCTGATCCTGATGGTCGGCGTCCAGCCGCGCTTTGGCTTCGCGCGCAGAACCGCGAAGGCGATCGCTGATTCGGGCGCCTTGGGCGACATCTACTACGCGGAAGCGGTGGCGTGCCGCCGCTGCGGTATCCCCGGTGGCAGCTTCATCCGCAAGGAAACCGCCGGAATCGGCACCGTGGCCGATATCGGGGTCTATGCACTGGATGAAGTGCTTCACATCATGGGCCATCCAACGCCCGTCGCGGTGTCAGGTATCGCCAACAACCTGTTGGGCAAGACCCACCACCCCGTCGAGGGGTCCTGGAAGTGGGTGCCTGAGGATCTGGACGTCGAGGACTTCGGCGTCGCGAGCGTGCGGTTCGAGAACGGGGCGCTGATGGTCTTCAAGACCTCGTGGATCATGCACATGGACTCCCTGGGCACCAATCTGGTCCTGGGCACCAAGGCCGGCATGAAGATGCACCCGCTGACGATCTTCACCCACGAGTACGAGCGGATGGTCGATATCACACCGCAGCAGGGTGATAGCAAGGATGCCGACCTCTTCCTGGCCAAGAACATGGCGTTCGCCGAGGCCATCTGGGAGGGCAAGCCGTCCCCGATTCCTGCGCACGAGATGCTGATCACCAACGTGATCATCCAGGGCCTGATTGACTCGGCGGCTGCCGGTCATGAGGTCGCGGTCTCGGTTCCCGAGATCTAGGCTTGTTGATGCCGCGCTGGACGTCTTCCTGGAGCCACAGTCTATGCCTGTTAGGGCTGAGCGCCGTGCTGATGTTCTGTAGTGCGTGCTCGAGTCCCGGTTCTCAGGAGCGTCTGGCACACCCATCGTCTGGTCTTGAGACGCTCTGGGTCGTCGACCCGGAGCGTCTCAAACCCTCTGAGCAGACGTTGGTTCTCACGCTGCAGGGCCTGGTTGCCGAAGGGTCCTCGGCGATCTGGGTCAAGGATGTGGGGATGGTTGCCCTGGTCCTGGAGGATCTTGTCGCGGAGGGTGTCCAGACCCGCGATGTGGGGTCCGTCTGGGAGCTTGTCTCGCAGTTTCGCGACGCGATCGCCGGCATAGTGCTCTACGATCTGGGTACCGATAGCATCAACGTCGCCACATCGCTCTGCGGCCCGCTGCAGGCCATCGCCATCGACAGCTCATTGCAGGCGGAGGCTGAAGGCGCAGGGCTCGAAGTCCTGGCCGATGTCCGCGGGATGGACGAGGTCCAGGCCTTTGCTGAATACGGGTCGCTCTTTGTGACCAGTGCCGGGACAGAGGACCGTCCGGCGCTGTTGATCGAACAGGCCGAGAGTAAGAACGCTCACTTGCGCGACTTTGCTGTCGCCCACCGGGCGTTCACCGTCTATGGGTTGGATCCGGAAGATCACGCGCGAATCGCCACCGCGCTGGGTCACGACCTGACCGCCTTTGGATGGGGTTCGGACGAATACGAGTGGATTCTCCAGATCAGCAGCGAGGGCGGTGCAGGCATCCCTGCGGACTGGTCACGCAATCTGTCGGTGTTACAGCGCATCCCTGCAACGTTGCCCGAACGGCCTCATCCGACGGTCCGTCCGGTGCGGGAGGGAGAGCGCATCGTCGCCTTCGTGATGAGCGATGGGGACAACATCCAGTGGATGGGAGGGCAGTTCGTCTCTGCCGAAGGTTTCTGGGCCAGCCCCCAGCGAGGGGAGTTTTCTATGACGTGGGAGATGGCGCCACTGCTGGCAGAGGTCTATCCGCGAGCCCTGGCTCACTTTTACCAGACCGCAAGTTACGGTCGTGCAATCGATGACTTTGTCGCTGGTCCCAGCGGGGTCGGGTACGCGTTTCACAACTATCTCCCGGATAGAGAGGCCTTCGCACGGCGCACGGTTGCCGCGATGAAAGCCACCGATCTGACGATCACCACGATGTTGAACGCCAACGGGGGGATGGAGCAGAGCGCTGAGTTATTGGCGCAACCGGAGATCATGGGCGTGATCTACAAGGACTACTCGCCCTACAATGCCAAGGAGGGCCGCATCTTCTGGCACGAGGGCAAACCGTGTGTGAGCTACCGGTATCTGCTCTGGGAACCGTCGTACAAGAACAGCCCGGAGGGCGTGGCCAAGGCTATCGCCGGTCTGCCGGCGTCGCCGCAGACCGACCAGAACAGCTATGCCCTCATCAACGTCCACGCGTGGTCGTTCGAGGAGATCGGCGGGCCGATGGAGGCTGTCGCACGCACCATAGAGCTCTTGCCGCCCAAGACCCGTGTGGTCACTGCAGAGGAACTCATAGTTCTCCTGCGGGAGAACTTTGGGGTGCCTGTTCAGTAGGTGGGTATCGGAAGCATCAGAAGCATCACACTAATCATCGTATTCACATCACAAAAAAGACGAGGAGAGCCAAATGTTACGCATTGCAATGCTTAGTATGGCGCACGTTCACGCCAATGGCTATGCCAAGGCCGTTGTGGATCACCCCGAGGCCGAGATCGTCAAGATCTGGGAGGATGATCCGGGTCGCGGCGCCGCCGCTACTGAGCTCTTTGGGATTCCCTATGAGACCGACCTCGAGGCCGTGGTCAGCAGCCCCGACGTCGACGCTGTTGTCGTCAACGCCTTCACCAGCCAGCACCCCTGGGTCATCAAGACCGCAGTGAAGTACGGCAAGCACGTGTTCACCGAGAAGGCCCTGTGTATCAAGACCCAGGATGCGGATGAGATCGTCGAGGCCGTCAACAAGAGCGGTATCAAGTTCATGATCTCGCTGCCCAGCCGCACGCGGCCCGAGACCCTCTTCATGAAGAAGGTCCTGGACGCAGGTTGGCTTGGCGACGTCACGTTCATGCGCGCGCGCGTTGCTCACAATGCCGCCCTCGATTCCTGGTTCCATGGCGGCAGCGCCTGGTTTGCCGATGAGGCCCTCGCAGGCGGTGGCGCGCTCTTTGACCTGGGTTGCCACACTGTCGACGTGATGCGCTGGTTCATGGGCAAGCCCAAGAGCGTCGTAGCCAAAATCAACAACTTCTCCGGCGCTTACCCCATCGACGACAACTCCGTCATCGTCGTAGAGTTCGAGAGCGGGGCGCTCGGTGTTCTGGACACCTCGTGGGTCCAGCGCTCGGGTCCCAACCCGATGGAAATCCGCGGTACCAAGGGGTACATCGGACGCGACGGCGGTGGCCTGATGCTGAGCTCCACCGACCTGCAGGTCGAGGGACTTCAGGGTTACATCACGCCCACCCGGATGGGGGACGCCCTGCCCATGCCGATGGATCAGTGGATCAGCGCTATCCTGCACGGCACTGACATGACGATCACGGTCGAGGATGGCCGCAACCTGACCGAGATGCTCGAGCGCGCCTATCAGGCCGCCCGCACCGGTAAGGAAGTCAAGTTCTAGGTTTTCAGGGAATAGGGTTCAGGGGCTGGGGGACAGCCAATGTCCCCTGGCCCTTGTGCCTGGGCGGCTCACAACACTTTCCACACGATGACGCTTACGTAGAGGAGATTCATGGGAAAACTGAAACTGGCTATGATCGGTGCGGGCGCGATCTCCGGCGCGCACTTGGAGGCACTTTCGACGGTTGACGAGATCGAGGTCGTCGCAATCGCGGATCTCGATCCCGAGCGGGCTGCCAAGCGGGCGCAGGAGTTCGGTATTCCGCATACCTACGTCGACTACAAAGAGATGATTGACAAGGAGGACGTGGAAGCTGTTTCCGTCCTCACCTGGAACGAAGCGCACGCTGCTCCGACAATCTATGCGCTCGAAGCCGGCAAGCACGTGCTCGTCGAGAAGCCGATGGCGGCGACACTTGCCGATGCAACGGCTATGACCAAGGCCGCGAAGAAGAGCGACAAGCTGTTGATGGTCGGGCTCAAGTCGCGCTACAGCGATGATCGCATCGTCGCGCAGACGATTGCCGACTCCGGTGCGCTGGGTGATATCTACTACGGCGAGAGCGGTGGGTTCGGCCGGCTTGGCCTGCCCGGTGGGAGCTTCATCACCAAGGAGACCGCGGGCATCGGCGTCGTCGGTGACTGGGGTGTCTACAGTCTGGATGCGACGCTCTGTCTGATGCATCACCCGAAGCCCGTTGCAGTGTCGGGTGTGGCCAATAACTATCTTGGGAAGGCCTACCAACCGCTCTTCGGTGCACGCCACCACGGCGGTGACTTCTCGGCTGAGAAGTTGAGCGTCGAGGACTTCGGCGCGGCCTGGGTGCGTTTCGATACGGGCGCCGTGATTACTTTCAAGGCTGCCTGGATCTCGCACCTGAGCGGTGGCGGCGTCCCCTTCCTGCTGGGAACGAAGGCCGGGATGAAGCTTCACCCGCTGACGATCTACCGGTGGGAGTTCGGGATGCTCACCGACACGCAACCCATGAACTTCAAGGACACAGACCCCATCGAGCAGTTCCGGCGTGAGAATGTCGCGTTTGCGGAGGCCATTGCCAAGGGCTTGCCCTCGCCGATTCCTGCTGAGCAGCTGCTCCTGACCAACGTGATTATGCAAGGGCTGGTCGATTCCGCCGCTGCCGGTCACGAGATCGCCGTCTCAGTTCCGGAGATCTAGGCGCTCAGAAGCGCTTAGATCGGAAGCGAGGCGCTCAGAAGCACACCGCGTAGGGCGGATGTCTCATTTGGGGTGGAGGCTTTCCAGTTCATCCATTTGGGAGCTTATCGTCGTAGGGCGGGTCGATGCGGTCTTGGCGCGTCGACCCGCCCTACACACCAAGAGACGTGCGGACGCAGAACCGATCAATGACTATGGCACCGTTGGCGACGGTGTGGTCGATGACACCGGGGTGCTGCGGACGGGGTGCCCTACTCCGAGCATCCAATTGGCACTGTGCTTTTGGCCTGTGGCGGACGGCGGCAGGCTGATTGCCAATGGATGCGACTTCGCAGATGCCGGCAAGACCCAGATCGTCCTGGAACCGGGGTTGGCGGTGGTCTCCAGCGACGGCAACTGCTTTCGGGGCGAGCCGGGGTCACGGACCACAGCTCAGCGGACATGCAATTGGGATTCAACACCATACAGTGATACAATGCGGGTACCTTTTGACGGGGCATAGGTACAGTTCGGCCCTGACGACAGGAACACTGCCACGGAGTTGGCGTTGTATGTATTTCAGTGATGACGTCTGCAGGAAGATTCCCAACATACACTAGGAGGATAGTATGACCAAGAAGTTTCGAGTTGCGATCATCGGGACGGGCATGATTGGCAGCACCGCCCACGCGCCGGCGTACAAGGCTGCGGCGAAAGATGTCGAGATCGTCGCCACCGCTGATATTCTGCCCGAGCGGGCGAAGCAGGTTGCTGCCGGATTTGACGTTCCGGCCTGGTACGGCGATTGGGAGAAGATGCTGGCTGAAGTCAAGCCCGATATCGTCTCCGTCTGCACGCCCAACTGCTATCACAAGCCCATCACGATCGCCGCACTGAAGGCCGGAGCGCATGTGCTCTGCGAGAAGCCGATCGCCCCTGGCTACAAGGACGCCAAGGAGATGTTCGACACCGCGGAGGCCGTCGGGCGTGAGCTGTTCATCACGCAGACCGCGCGCTTTACCGGAGCTTCCTTTGCCGCGAAGTCGTACGCAGAGAAGGGCATGCTGGGCGATATGTACTACGCCGAGACCGCGACGATTCGCCGGCGCGGTATCCCCAAGTGGGGCGTGTTCCATATCAAGGAGCACAATGCCGGTGGTCCCGTCTACGACATCGGTGTTCACGCTCTGGATATGCTGATCTGGGTGATGGGAAATCCCAAGATCACGGCGGTCAGTGGTCAGACCGTCCTGAAGTTCGGTGACAAGGACGAGCACCTGACGACGTCGCTGTCCGACAGCGGCGCGTACGAGGGTCTGCTCATCGAGCCGCGCCCCTACGACTACCGCGAGTTCGACGTCGAGGACTTCGCCTCCGGGTATATGCGCCTGGAGAACGGGGGATCGTTGGTGCTGCGCACTTCGTGGGCTGCGAACGTCCAGCAGGACGCCGGCAGCACCTTCATTCTGGGTACCGAGGGCGGCCTGATGTTCAACCCGCTGCGCTACATTGCCAACCAGGGCAACTACATGGCCGACACCATCCCGCAGATCCCGACGGGCCCCGGCGGCGGTTTCTCGGGCCATCGCCTGTACGTGGAGCACGTGATTCGTGTCCTCCGCGGTCAGGAAGAGAAGATCGTCAAGCGCGAGGAGGTGCTCAACGTCATCCGTGGTCTGGATGCGCTCTACGCCTCTTCCGAGGTCGGGCACGAAGTCAAGGTTTCTGCTGACTAGGCACTGAGCCGGTAAGTGACTGGGGATTAGGGGCGTCGGAACGCCTTGCCTAGTCCCCAGTCGTATGAAAAGGAGAATGACATCGATGAAGAAGTACCGAGTGGGCATCATTGGGTTTGGGCATATGCACATCAACAACGTGGCTGCGCTCTTTGCCAAGCATCCCCAGGTGGAGATGGCTGCGTGCGCGGACACGGTCCCGGCCAAACCGGAGATCAAGGTGGCGCCCTATACCCGAGCGTGGAATAAGAACTTTGCGTTGACCGAGCTGGGTGTTGCCAAGGCTTACGATACCTATCAGGAGATGCTCGACAAGGAGCAGCTCGACATTGTCATCGTCACGTCGGAGAATGCGCGCCACGCTGAGATCGTCGAGGCGTGCGCGAAGGCCGGAGCCAACGTCTGCATTGAGAAGCCGATGGCCGGAACGCTCTCCGATGCACTGCGAATGGCGCGGGCATGTGAGGCCGCGGGCACGACACTGATCGTGAACTGGCCCCTGACCTGGTCGCCGGCTGCTCGCAAGGCCAAGGAGCTCATCGACGATGGCGTCATCGGTCGTGTGCTCGAGGTCAAGTGGCGTGCGGGACACACCGGACCCTTGGGCCCATCGGCCGCGCACGCGGGCGTCACCGAGGTCGTCGAGGGCATGACCGGGCCGGAGCGCGCTGCGACGTGGTGGCACCAGGCCGCCGCGCACGGTGGCGCGATGCTCGACTTCTGCTGCTATGGCGCGATGATCTCCTACTACTACATCGGCGAGCGGGCCGTCGCCGCCATGGGAATGAAGGCCAACCTCAACAGCCATTGGGGCGATGCTGAGGACAACGGTGTGATCGTGGTGCGCTTCCCCAACGCAATGGCACTGCTCGAGGCGACGTGGACTACTTTCGACCACGGCGTGCCGACCGGGCCGATCGTCTACGGGACTACGGGAACGCTGGTCGTTGACCAGCACGAAGGCCGGCCGGTCGTGCGGCTGGAGCGCGGGCACGGCAACACCACGATCTACGAGGCGGGTGAGTTACCTGAGGGTCGGCAGGACGTGGCCCAGGAATACGTACACCACCTCGAGACCGGCGAGCCGCTTCATCCGTCGTTGGGTCTCTGGTTCAACGTCGATGTGATGGCTATCCTCGACGCGGGCGTCCGCTCTGCGGCAAGTGGCAAGCTCGAGACTGTCGATAGCGCTACCTGGCGGATTGGGTAGCGGAAGCTCTTCGTGACCGGGGACCGGGGATGCGTCTCCGCACTCCCCGGTCCCTCATCGCAGAGCACCAGGTCTTAGTCCTCGTTACCCATCCCTCGCTTCACAGGAGTCACCATGCGCAAACACGATCGCTCTGAAGAACATACTGTCTTTCAGGAAGCCAGTCCCTATTTTCCCGAGACCGATAGCCGTGCCGACGTGGCGATTGTCTATGGATTGGACCGCGGGTTCGAGGAACGTGTGACCCGTTGGCGCGAGGCCGGATATCGCATCCACGTTATGACGGGTGTGGCATGGGGTAGCTATCAGGACTACGTGCGCGGTGAGTGGGATGGGAAGCAGCACTACGACGATGCTCAGGCGGCCGCCGGCGGGTTCAAATTGGAGCACGGTCTATCCCAGGGGCACGACTGCTTCTATATGATGCCCAGCAAGACCTACGCCCGCTATCTCAGCGAAGGCCTGCGCCGCGTGGTCGACGTCGGTGCCCTGGCGATTCACCTGGAAGAGCCTGAGTTCTGGGTTCGCGGTGGGTATAGCGAGGGCTTCCAGAGCGAATGGGCCGAGTTCTACGGGGAGCCCTGGCAGGACCCAGCTTCCTCACCCGATGCGCAATATCGTGCCTCCAAGCTGAAGCAATATCTGTACACGCGGACGCTGGATTTCCTGTTCCATGACCTCAAGACCTATGCGGTTGAAAAGGGCCTGACCGATTTCAAGTGCTACGTCCCCACGCATAGCCTCATCAACTATGCTCATTGGCGCATTGTCAGCCCTGAGAGCCAGCTTCTCACCATCCCCGACTGCGATGGTCTGATTGCCCAGGTCTGGACGGGCACCTCGCGCACGCCGACCGTCTACGGGGGTGTTCCGCGCCAGCGCACTTTCGAGGCCGGCTATTGCGAGTACGCCGCCTGTGCCGCGATTGTGCGTGGTACGGACAAACGGGCCTGGATGCTGGCCGATCCGATTGAGGATAACCCGACCTATTGCTGGGAAGACTACCGCGTTAACTGGGAGTGCACGGTGACTGGCTCACTGTTGGTTGCCGACAGCGTGGACTTCGAGATCATGCCGTGGCCGCGCCGGGTCTTCATGGGCAGTTACCCAACCCACAATCTCATGGAGGATCCGCTCCTGCCGATGATGGACAACTATCTGACCCGTTTGAAGGCTGCCGCTGAGGCCGAGAAACAAGAAATTGCCGATAGCCAGCAGTCTGAAGAGAGCCAGATGCGCCGTCGCTATCGCTGGATGGGACGCGATCCTGAAGAGGTGTGTGCTGACACACAACGTGCCTTCGACCTGTTCCTTTCCTTCTATGCCGAGAAGGGACAGGAGAGTCGCCGCGAGACGTTGGGGTTCGCGAATCTGGCGACGGATTCCGCAGAACTGCGCTTCGGCGATATCCGCGCGACGGCCAATGGCCTCTACCGCGAGTTGGCGACCTGGGAGGATCAGGCCGATGCCCAGCACATTCGAGATGTGCTAGCCCGGTTCATGCACCGGCCCACGGATGACCTGACGACGATCCCGGAGTCCTACAGCACCGAGCTGCAGGTGGTCTTCAACGCGCTGCGCGACATGGACTGGCCCGGAGAGGTGACCTACCTTCACGGTATGACCGGCATCGGCCTGGGCATTGCGGATTCGCTGATGTTCCAACGAGGGGATCCCGAGCCGAGCGATCCGGATATGTCATCGCTCTATGGGTTGGCGATGCCACTCGTGAAGCACGGCGTGGCGCTGGATATGGTGCAACTCGAGCGTATCGGTGATCCGGGCTACCTGGACAACGTGCACGTTCTGTTGCTTACCTATGAGGGACAGAAGCCTCTGGCGGCTACCGTCCACGACGCGTTGGCTGCCTGGGTGCGCAAGGGCAACGTGTTGATGCTCTATGGCACAGGCGACGCTTACAACACCGTCCGTGAATGGTGGAATCAGGATGGCGCTACCTACGAACGCCCGCAGGATCACCTGACGGAGCTGCTGGGCGTTGGGCGTGATCCCGCGGCAGGGAGCTATGCGGTCGGGGCGGGAACGCTCATGGTCATTCCGGCGTCGCCGGTGTCGTTGGCGCACGACGAAGTCGGTCCAGCGCAGGTGCTCGAGCAGGTCGAAAATGCGTGCAAGACCGTGGGCCTGTCGTGGGCGACCGGCAATCACCTCGTGCTGCGACGCGGCCCCTATGTGGTTGCTGCGGGCATGGACGAGTCGACGAGCGACGATACGTTGACGCTGACCGGAAGCTATGTCAACCTCTACGATCCGGCGCTACCGGTGGTTGTCGATCCGCTGATCGCGCCCGACACGCGCTGGCTGCTCTACGATCTGGCGCGCTGCCCAAGTAAGCCGTGGGTGATCGCGGCGGCGGGGCGCGTCGAGGACGAAGTCGCTGGGGCAACGGCCCTCACCTTCACGGTCGAGGGCATGGCCAAGACGACGTGCGCGGTGCGTGTGCGCGTGCCAGCAGCGCCGGTATCGGTGCAGGCGGGCGGCGTCGAGATTCCCGCGATCTGGGATGGCGCCTCGCGCACTGTGTTGCTCCGTTTCCCCAATGACCCCGCCGGAGTCAAGGTTCAGGTCAGCTGGTGCGCCCAGTGGCCCGCATAATGATGCGGACGGCCTTGCGAAGGTTTCCGGACCTTCGTAAGGTTTCTGCCGGGTGGGCGTGTCTGGCCTTAGTGCTGAGCAATCTTCTGGTAGCGTGTGGTGCACGGGAGGTGGTCTTGATGACAGAGAACCCGACGGCGATAGGACGATGGTCGGAAGCCTGGGGACAGTTTGCCCCTGAGCCGACCCTGCTCAAGCTGACCCACGCCTATACGATGGGGCCTTTTGATCACACCGACTATCGTGGGCTTGTTGAGTCGCACGCGCCGGAGCAGGGGCCAGCCCCCACGTCGGGGTTCGACGCCAGCATCACGGCGACCGGCAAAGATGGCAAACTCTTGCGGTGGCAGGCGCGGGGAAGTCTGGAGGGGACCAACCTGTCCATGTTGGACCTGGGCTCGATTCTCCCTTCCCAGCCCTGGAGCGTTCTCTACGTCTATGCCGAGGTCGAGGTGGTGGAGCCGCACCTGGCGGAGCTGCGGTTGGCTGGCCCTGATGCGGTGGTGGCTTGGCTCAACGATGAGAAGGTGTACGCTCCGGCGATCCCATGGCCCGCGAACCTCGACGATGATCGGGCCCTGGTGGGGCTGAAGGCCGGCACCAATCGGCTGCTGCTCAAGG
>MTKY01002435.1_pt1 | contig 11444 bp, 9 predicted proteins | sample 1042731 | NCBI WGS metagenome assembly MTKY01 (sample SAMN06212206, study PRJNA360538) | anaerobic digester metagenome | biome: Wastewater treatment plant; material: sludge; isolation source: anaerobic digester fed with sludge from wastewater treatment plant | place: Denmark: WWTP Soeholt ... | reverse complement strand
GATGATTTCTCCTTGGGCGTCGCCGGATCGGACGATGTCCACCACGACCCGGGCGGATCCCGGGCCGGCCGCGACCGCGGCGAAAGGGATTTCCGAGGCATACGCGGCGGCCTCCGGGCCGGATAGAAAGACGGTCAGCTTCTCCGGACGTCCCGCGTCCGGCTTCACCGGGATTTCCTGCGAAAAAACAGTCTCCGGGAAAACGTGCGGAAAAAGCACGGCGGCCGCGGCCGCGAGGAAAAACGTTTTATGAATCAGGCGCATGGTCCGGTTCCTCAATTAACGCGGATCGTTACTCCGCCGCTGTCCCCGCCGCCGAGCTGGCCGAAGCGGGGATTGACGACGTTGGTATAAGCCGAGCCGAAGGTGAAGCTGAGGCCGAAGATCGCGAAATAGCTGTAGGAGGTGGCCAGCTCGCGCCGCTCAAGAAGGATTTCCTCGAGGGTGGCCGTTCCCCGGGCCAGAGCCAGCTGGTCGTGGACGCGGGATCCGCTGGCGAAAAGATAGGCGCTCAAGCCTTTGACCAAGTTGAGCTGGAGAAAAGCGTTCAAGGTCAGATTGTTCTTCTTGAAATCGTGAAAATAATGGGCCCCGCTGAGGGAGCTGGAAATGAAGCCCCACTTTTCCTTGAGGTCGAGGGTGACGGATAACGATTCTCCCCAAAGGCGGTCCCGGGTCTTGTCGTAGATCGTCGGTTCCCGGTAGCGGACATTCTCGAACCGGAGGCGGTAAAGAAAACGAAGCTGGCGGCGCGAGGATTCGGCATAGGAAAACAGGTTGTATTCGATCGCCGGGGCCGGAACGAGGCGGAAGGCGATGTTTCCATAGCTGGAGGAATCGGCGTCCAGGGCGAGCCCGGCCGACCAGTGCGGGCTCAGGCTTTTCACCAGCAGCCCGCTGGCGCCGTAGGACTCCTGGGAGCTCTCGATTTTCGTTCCTTGGTAAACGAAAGAGTCGCGGCGGAAGCTGGAGGAAAAGCCGAGACGCAGCTTCCACTCCTCGGTCACGCGGCTGGCGGTGGCATTGAGGCCGATGGAGCCTTTGGACGCGGATTCCTCCCCCTCGAGGTATCCGTCGACGGAAATGTTGAAAAGCCAGTGGTTCCAGCGGTCCGGCCCGGCGGCCGGGCCGTTCTCCGGCGAATAACGGACCTGGAGACGCGAGGCGATGGGCGTCCGGACGACATAAGCGGCCAGGCCTTGCTTAAGCGTCCGGACCAGCCCCTTCCGGACGTCGTCCTCGGTATCGTCTTTTTTGGAGTAATAGCGGATCGAATCGTCGATCCCGGAAAAACCGTCCCGGCCCATGAACGTCAAGGTATATTCCTTGCCTTCGGAAGCCGTTGTTTGGGTTGTGATCAAGACATGGACGTCGGCTTCCTTCCGGTCCCGGACATAATTGACGAAAGGGATTTCGTCCTTGATGTACTCGAGGTCGCAGCTTCCGCAATCGATGAAGATCCGGGGTGCGGTTTTTTTCAACGCTTCCAAGTCATCCGGAGGCGCCTGGGCGGCCCCTGGAAGCGCGGCGAACAGGCATCCCATCAAGGCGAAAACGGCCGGCTTCGGGATTTTTTTCATGCGTCAATCCCTTTCCTTTTCCGTGTCGCTTTTCCAGATGCGAGATTTATGCCGGAATCCTTATCCAAGCTTTTCAACGGGATCAATTCTTTTTACGTGAGAATCCCTTGAAAAGTTACAAAAAAGTGTAAAATAGATTATCTTCGCCGCGGGGGCGTCCGTTTCCGCGCCTCAATCCAAGGCCTCTAAAAGCTGGAGGAGAACCGCGTGGGAGCCGTCGGGCACATCGAATTTGATCCGGCGGCCGGTAAAAACGCGCTTGGGAATGTTGTCGATGAGCAGCTGGTACTTGCCCTTGCGAAGGAATTCGATCCGGAGGCGGCGGCCGGCCATCGATTGGATTTCGAATGAGACTTCGTTCTCCGCGTAGAGGAAATGGCGGACCACCGCTCCCCCGTCGATCGTAATGATCGGACGGCCTTCTTCCTGGAGGATGATTTCTTTTCGGGAAACGCTCACGTCGTAATGGCGGCCTTGGATCGCGACCCGGGAGATCAAGCCTTCCTCCTCGGGGCTGATCAGGCCGAAGCGGAATCCCTCCCATGGAGTGAAGTCCAGGTATTCCTCGACGGCCAGGAGAGCCAGGAGAGGGCCGAAGCCGTGATGGCGCCGCCCGGCGGCTTCCCCGCTCAACGGATGGAAGTTTTCCGGGGATAATTGATAATTCTTCCAGGCGTTGAAAAACATGACGAAGCCTTTGCGGGCGAATTCCGAGGCTTCGGCGTCGAAGCCATAAGCCTTGAGGCCTTGATAGATCAAATAATTGATCGCCGGCCCGATCGTCCCCCGCCAATGCTGCCGGGAAGGGTTATCCGGATCGTTGAAGGCCGGGTCATCGCGGGAGATCGTCGGGGCGACGAAATCGCCCCAGAATTCCTTTGGATTGAGAAGGTGCTTGCGGATGATTTGGGCCCGCGACTCGTCCGGGATCCGGGCCAGCAAGGGAAAGAAATTCGAGGCGGCCTTGCGCCGCGAAAACCGTCCGTCCCAGTGCCGGTCGAAATAAAATCCTTCGCGGCTGTTCCATAAATGGTCGTTGATCAGCTTTCGGACGGATTCGTACTCCTTGAGATAGGCCTCGTGCCCGGCCCGGTCGTCCAGGATGTCGGCGATTTGGGACAGACACCAGGCGTCCAAGGCGTACAAACTGTTGAGGTCGACGGCATTGAGCATGAACGTTCCCGAAGCCGGACTCACCGGCACATCATCCCAGTTCGGGAGGTCGTCCTGGCCGGATTCCCGCTTGGCCCGGATTTCGGCCGGAGCGGCCTCCGCGGAAACGAGCTTCCGGTCCGATCCCCATTCCAGCAATCCGTCCCCGTTGCCGTCGCGGCGCGGCTTCCCCCCCGGTCCCGGCTCGAGCCAAAAGGCGTGCCATTTTTTGAGGTGCGGATAGGCGAATTCCAGGAGCTCCCGGTCGCCCGTTTTGCCGAACAGCTTGAGAAGGCAAAAGGATCCGACGGGCGGCTGGGACCGGTCGGGGGTTCCGCCGAATCGGCTCCGCCACTGGGGCATGTTTCCGTCGGGGTATTGGGTCTCGAGGGCCGCCCGGACGGCGTCGGCGGCGTAACGGCTGCTTTCGAGCGAGAGTTCCAGGGCGTTGAACAGGGAATCCCCGGCGGAAATCCTCCAGGGATCTGAATCCTCCGGGGACCGGCCGGAGGCGTCTTGCCGGCCGGCCGAGGCGTAAAGGCGGTGGCCGCCGGCTTGGTAAAGCATCATCCAGTGGAGGTTGTTCGTGACGGCCTCGGCCGCTCCGCCGTACAAGCCCTCCACGGCCACCCGCTTCTTCTCATAGCGGCCCCGCTCCTCCTCGATTAAAACATCGATGGTTTTGGCGTTCTTATACCGGTACAGGCGCCGCCGGACGTTTTCCACTCCGTCCCCGACGCCGGCGGCGAAATAAACGGCCCGTTTCCCGCCGGCGGGAAAACTCAGAACCTCTCCCCTCCCTTCCGCCTCGCCGGCCGGAGCCCCGGGCGGATCGGTCCAAACGACCCACGTCGAGGGCTTCCCCTCGTGAGACTCGGCCACGAGCTCCGCGTCCGTTGAGATCCGGCATCGCCCCTGGAAATGCCAGGGAAAATACGGGACGAGGCGGACCGGGACGTTTTTCGGGAACATCAGACGCCCGACGACCGCGCCCTCGTCTTGCCGGGACCATTCCAGGACAAGCAGATCGGCCCGCCGGGAAGGCTTGATCAAAATCGGAGTGTCTTCCTTCCGGTCCGGCAGGAACGGAAGTGCGAGATCGAAGCCGATCCGGGCATATAGCCCGTCGGGGGATTGAGCCCCGATTTCCGAGGCCAGCCAGAAAAAATCATCTCCGTCGATCCACCGGCCGTCCTTCTCGACTTGGAAGCGGAAAGCGAACGCGGCGTCCTTGTGGGGAGCCAGAACAAGACCGCACCATCCGGCCGCGTCGAGGGAGCCGATGTAAGCGACTTTCCAAGGATGGGCGATTTCAGGCGCGGCCGGCGTTCGAAAAGCCAGAACGGCCGCCCCGATTCCGGCCAGAAGAACCGCGGCGCGAATCAACGCGCGCGCCGGCGGATCGTTTTTCATCGATTCAAATGTAGGGCAAAGCCGGCGAAAAATCAACGGCCGGGGCCGTTTCCGGCGAGCGGCGGCGGGCGCTTTTTCTTCATCGACGGGAAGACCGCTCCGAATCCCGGATCAACGACGGTTTTCGAGGGGGCGCGCCCCCGGCTCCCGCGGCCGTGAAAGGATTCGGCGCGACAGCCGGGCCGCGGCCGGTTTGGCGTGCCGAAAAGGCCGACGGAAAACGATCCCGGCGGCCGAGGGATAACGCCGGATCCGTGATCTTCACCCGCCGGCCCGAACGCATCGGCCGACGGTCCCTCTCCACACGGGTTTCGACGAACCGCAGGAACCGGAGCTTCCGATTAAATTAAAACAGGAAGCGGAGGCCGAATTTCCAGTAGACGACGTGGAGATTAACCCAGAGATCGGCTTGGGACAGGGCTCCGCCCGGATGACGGGTGATGGTCCGGCCGGGGGCCGTCCGGATCAGATAGTCGATCTCGCTGAAAAATTCCCAAAGAGGCGATAAGCGCCAGGAGGCCCCAAGCCCCAGGAAGCCCGCGCCCCCGCTGCGGACATTCTGCCGAACCGTGGTATCCGGAGGAGACAGGACGCGCGATCCGATCCGGAAACGGGTTCCGACGTATCCGGCCCCGGCGACGACGTAGGGAACAAAATAGCCGTTTCCGCGGAATTCATACCGGAGACCGACCAGCACGGGGGTGACCGCAAGGCGGCCCTGGCGCAGCTTGCCGAATGAATTCCGGGATTCCGTCGACCAGTGGTCGATCTCCACGGTCGCGGCGAGGCGCGGAGTCAGGGGGAAGGCGAACCCGAATCCGGAGGCCAGGCCGACGTGAAGGTTGTTCTCCTCGTGCCCGGCTCCCCCGGCCTGCAGGGCGAAAGTCGGCCGCGGGGATTGGGCCTCCGCCGGGATTCCACCCAGAATCCAGGCGAGTCCGAAAGCCGCCGGGAGAATCCATCGCTGTTTCATGAGACGGCATTGTCGTTCATGTCGCCGGCCCTGTCAATGCGCCGGCCGGCCGGATGAATCCGGCCGCTTCTTATGATAAAGTACGGAGGGTTCCGGAGGCGTCATGAATCTTCCGATTTATTTTCGTTCGCGGCAGGGCGAGATGGCCGCCTTTCTCAAGGAGCTTGTCCTGGCCGAATCCCCCACCGGAGACAAGAAGGCGGTGGACGCCTGCAGCTCCCTTGTCCTCTCCCGGTGCGCCCGGATCGGCGTCAAGCACACCCGCTATCCGCTGCGCGACCGGGGAGATTTCCACCTGCTCGAATACCCGTCAAAAGCCGATGATCGCCTGGAAGGACGCCTTCTCCTTTTAACCCATATCGATACGGTTTGGCCGGTCGGCCGCCTGGCCCGGATGCCTTTTTATCTCCAAGGCGGAAAAGTCTTCGGACCGGGCGTCCTCGACATGAAAGCCGGGCTCGTCATGTCTTATTTCGCCCTTCGGGCGCTTCATGAGCTCAACCTGAAGCCTCGCCGCCGGATCGCCCTCTTCATCAATTCGTCCGAGGAAGCCCGGTGCCCCGAGGCCGACGAGGTGATCCGAACCCAGGCGAAAGCGTCCGACCGAGTTCTCTGTCTGGAACCGGCCCTGCCGGGAGGAGCGCTGAAAATGCAGCGGAAGGGACGGTGCGTCGTCCGGCTGGACGTCAGCGGCGTGGCCGCCCACGGCGGAAATCCGGCCAAGGGCGTATCGGCGATCGATGAGCTGATGACCGCCCTCCGAAAAATCCAGATGCTCCGTTCGGCCGATATCTCGGTCAACGTCGGCCTGATCGGCGGAGGGGAAAAGGCCAATGTCGTCGCCGAGGCGGCCTTCGCCGTTTGCGATATCCGCTTCTGGACGAACGACCAGAAAGCCCGGATCCTCCGGTTCGTCAAAGCTCTCGGATCAGGCTCCCGCCGGGCGAAAATCCGGGTGACCGTCGAGGGGACGACGCCGCCGATGGAAAAAACGAAGATCTCGGAAATCCTGTTCCGGGAAGCCCGGGCGGTCGCCTCCGAAATGGGCGTCCGCCTGTCCGCGGGGAAATCGAGCGGTGGTTCGGACGGATCGATCGCCGCCGGAGCCGGCCGGGCCGTTCTTGACGGCCTCGGCCCGGACGGGGACGGCATCCACGCGGCCCACGAGCATCTCCTTCTTCCTTCCTTAATCGAGCGGACCGCTCTGCTGACCGCTTTTCTGCAGAAATTGTGACCGACCGGACAGTCCCCCGGGCGAGTCCCGGCGGCGGCCGATTGACAGGCGTGAAATCTTTGTGTTAGCGTACCTTCTAAGATTATGGAAAGAGCCGTTTTTCACGGATAATCACCATTATTTCTCAAGGAGGAGCCAATGATCAAAAAGTACTATCTTCTCTCGCCGGGCCCGACTCCCGTTCCATCGAGCGTGCTTTCGGCCGCCGCCGAGCCGATCATCCATCACCGAACGGCGGAATTTTCCAAGATTTTCATGGAGGTGACCGAAGGCTTGAAATACGTCTTCGGAACCAAGGAAGACGTTTACGTCCTGACGTCCTCCGGGACGGGGGCGATGGAAGCGGCCGTCGCCAACCTGTGCTCGCCGGGCGACCAAGTCCTGACGATCAACGCCGGAAAATTCGGCGAGCGCTGGGGCAACATCTGCAAGGCGTACGGGGTGATCAATAAGGACATCGTTCTCAAGTGGGGCACGGTTCTGCCGAAGGAAGCCCTTGAAGCCGAGCTCAAGGCCAACCCGGCCGTCAAGGCCGTCTTCGCCACCCTGTCCGAGACGTCGGCCGGCCAGATCTTCGACATCCAGGGATTCGGGGAAGTCGTGGCCAAGACGCCGGCCGTTCTCGTCGTCGACGGCATTTCCGGCCTCGGCGCGACGCCCTGCCCGATGGACGAATGGAACGTCGACCTTCTTCTAACCGGGGCCCAGAAATCCTTCATGATTCCCCCCGGCCTGGCTTACCTCGCCTGCAGCCCGAAGGCCTGGAAGCTCGTCGAAACGGCCAAATGCCAGAAGTTTTACTTCGACCTGAAGAAAGCGCGTAAAAACCTCGAAAAGCAAACGACCCCTTGGACGCCCGGCGTCACCCTCATCATCCAGCAGAAAAAAGCCCTGGAGATCATCCGGGAGATGGGCCTCGAGAAGCTGTACGTCCATCACCGCGTCCTCGGCGACGCCACCCGGGCCGGGATCAAAGCCCTCGGCCTCGAGCTTTTGGCCGAGCGGCCGGGCAATATCCTGACCGCGGTCAAGACGCCGGCCGGGATCGACGGGGTCAAGCTCGTCAAAACCATGCAGAACAAGTATATGGCGTATATCGCCGGCGCCCAGGATCCGCACAAGGGTGAATTCTTCCGGATCGCCCACCTCGGATACATGGGCGGGTTCGACATCATCACGGCCCTGACCGCCCTCGAGATGACCCTGACCGACTTGGGCTATCCCGTCGTCGCCGGCGCGTCCATCAAGGCGGCGGAGCCGATTCTAAGGGAGAATTGGGCATGAAAAAAATCCTGATCGCCGACGCTCTCGACAAGGAATCCATGGAGCTGCTCAAGGCCGTCCCCGGTTTTGACGTCGTCGTCAAGACCGGATTGGACGAGGCCGGCCTCATCCAGACGATTCCCGGATTCAACGCCGTCGTCGTCCGCAGCGCGAGCAAGATCACCCGGCCGGTGATCGAAGCCTCCTCCGGACTGCAGATCGTCGTCCGGGCCGGCATCGGCTTGGACAACGTCGACTCGGCCGCGGCCAAGGAAAAAAACATCAAGGTCGCCAACACCCCTTCGGCCACCACCATCACCGTGGCCGAGTACGCCTTCGGCCTCATGCTGGGAGCGGTCCGCCAGGTCGGCCGGGCCAACGTGACCATGAAGCAGCACAAGTGGGAGAAAAAGACCCTTCACGGCACGGAGCTCTATGGAAAGACCCTCGGCCTGATCGGGGCCGGCCGGATCGGCCTGGCCTTGGCCGAGCGGGCCATCGCCTTCGGAATGCGGGTCCTGGCGTATGACGTCATCCCCATTCAGACGAAACTCCCCGTCGCCCAAGTCCCGCTGGACGAGCTGCTCGCCCAAGCCGATGTCTTCTCCCTCCACGTTCCCAAAACGAAGCAACCGATACTGGGCCCGGCCGAATTCGCCAAGATGAAGGACGGGGTCGTGATCGTCAACGCCGCCCGAGGCGGCGTCATCGATGAGACCGCGCTCTTGACCGCTCTGCAGAGCGGCAAGGTCCGGGCCGCGGCTCTCGACGTTTTCGCCAAGGAACCGCCGGAGGACTGGACGCTGATCGACCATCCGAACGTCACGGCCTGCCCCCACATCGGGGCCCAGGCCGAGGAAGGCCAGAAACGGGCCGGCCTCGAGGTCATCCGCCTCCTCAAGGAAACCTTGGCCTGATCCCGGCCTGAGGCTTCAGTTTTATCACGGGCGGCGTCTCTCCTTCCGGAGGGCGCCGCCCGTTTTTTTTCTCCTTCTTCAATCCGCATAATCGATAAGAATAGTATTTTTACGCCGATTCGGCTAAAATATTCCCCGACCGTCAGACAAGCGAGTGAGAAGCATGGTCTACCTGGACAACAACGCGACGACGCCCCTCGACCCGGCCGTGATCGAAAAAATGGCCTGGTTCATGGGCGGGCATTTCGGCAATCCGTCCTCCCTCTATCCCATCGGACGCGAGGTCAAGAACCTGATCAACGAGGCCCGGGCCCACGTGGCCGCGGCCGTCGGAGCCGCCAAGGCGTCCATCTATTTCACCGGCTCGGGGACCGAATCCGACAACCAGGCGATCTTGGGCGTCATCGACGCCCTGCCCGACAAGCGGGAATTCGTCACCACGACCATCGAGCATCCGGCCGTATCCCAAACCGCGGCGTACTTGGAAGGCAAGGGATACAAGGTGACCTATGTCCCGGTCGACGCGACGGGAACGATCGACCTGGACGCCCTCCGCTCGGCCGTCACTCCCCAGACCGCCCTGGTCTCGGTCATGCACGCCAACAACGAGATCGGGACGATCCAGCCGATCGAGGATGTCGTCCGGATCGCCCGCGAGCAAGGCGCCCTCGTCCACACGGATGCCGTCCAGTCCTTCGGTAAGATTCCCTTCCGGGCGGACGACCTCGGCGTCGATCTTCTGACCGTCTCGGCCCATAAGATCTACGGGCCGAAGGGAGCGGGGGCGCTCTATGTCCGAAAAGGAACGCCCCTGCGCCCGTTCATCCACGGCGGACACCAGGAGCGCGGCCTGCGGGCCGGTACGGAGAACACGATCGGGATCATCGGCTTCGGGGAGGCCGCCCGGATTCTCCCGCTTCATTTCGAAGCCGACTCGGCCCGCCTGCGCCGGCTGGCCGGCCGGCTGAAAGACGGCCTGGAAGCCGGCGTGCCGAAAATCCATTTCAACGGCCATCCGGTCAATCGGATCCCGACCACCCTGAGCTATGCTTTTCTCGGCTTGGAATCCGAGGCCATCCTTCTTTCCCTGGCGGCCCAGGGGATTTACGTCTCCACGGGCTCCGCCTGCAGCGAGGAATCCGAGGACGTTTCCCCCGTTCTCCGGGCGATCGGCCTCCGGCCCGAATTCGCCCGGTCGACCGTCCGGATGTCCCTCGGCCGGTTCAACACCGACGACGACGTCACCGAGATCCTCCGGGTTCTCCCCGAGGTCGTGGACAAGCTCCGGAAGATCTCTCCTTGGGACCCAGAGGAATTTTAAAACCGCGAGGATCTCTGATGAGCGCCTCTCCCCTTTTCAACATCACCGGCCGGCCCATTCTCCTGGACGGGGCCTTGGGAACGGAGCTGATGAAGGTTCTTCCCGCGCCCGGCCTTTGTCCCGAGCTCGCCAACCTCGAGCATCCCGAGGCCGTCCGCTCCGTTCACCGGGCGTACTTCGAAGCCGGGGCCGATGCCGTCACGTCCAACTCCCTGGGGGCCAACCCGTTGAAGCTCGCCGCCGCCGGATTATCCGGCCGGGCGCGGGAGCTGGCCGCGGCCGCTGTCCGGATCGCGGTCTCCGTCCGCCCCGCGGGGAAATTCGTGGCCGGCGACATCGGTCCGACAGGAAAATTCCTCAAGCCCCAGGGACCGGGCACCGAAATGGAATTCGAGGACGGATTCGCCGTCCAAGCGGAAGGGCTGGCCGAGGGCGGGGCGGACTTCCTTCTGATCGAGACCATGTACGACCTGCGCGAGGCCCTGTGCGCGGTCCGCGGAGCCCGGCGGGGCGCTCCCGGGCTTCCGGTCCTGGCGACGATGACCTTCAACCGGACCAAACGCGGATTTTTCACCCTGATGGGTGACGGGCTGGAGAAATGCGCCCGGGCGTTCGAGGCCGAGGATTTGCCGGCTTTCGGAGCGAACTGCACCCTGCCGAGCGGCGACGAAATGGCCGACCTCATCATGGCCGCCTGGAAACCCCTGACGGACACGACGCCGCTCATCGCCCAGGCCAACGCCGGCAAGCCGGAAATCGTCGACGGGCGGGTTGTCTATTCTCAAACCGAGGACGAGTATCTGGCCGAGATCCCCCGGCTCATCGAAAACGGGGCCCGGATCATCGGGGGATGCTGCGGAACGACGCCGTCCTTCATCCGCCGCATGGCCGTCCTCATCGGGGCGGTTTGAGGGTCTCCAGGTACGTTTTCCGGACATCCAAGAAAAAGGGGATGTGATCCTCGGTCCGCAGGTCGGGATACGTCCATTCGAGGCGCTTGACCCCGTTCCTGACGAACAAGAGCTCGAGGTGGGCGTAAATCCCGTTCCGGAGAGGGGGCCGATGGGAAAATTCCTTCGTCGTGGCCATGAAGAGCGCCGCGGCCGTCAGGATGCCGGGATCGAGGTTGACCGCTCTCCCCGGCGTCGCGAAGTGCTTTCTCAGATCTTCTTCCAAGGCATTGGTTTCGATTTTGATATCCGGCAGCCGTTCCGGAGCGATCAAGTCCCGGAACGAGATAAAACCCCGGCTCAGGCCCGGTCCCATCTCCTCTTGATAATACGCCGTACCGGCGAAGGGATAGCGAGGCCCGCGGGCCTCGACCGGCCCGAATCGTTCGCCCAGGCGACGTTCGGCCTCGGCCGCGCGCTCCTCCCGGCCGGTGATGATCCCGCAGACAAGCTTGACCGGGGCGAAGGGACGGATCTCAGCCATCTCCCTTACGATAGGCGAAATCGACTGGAGTTTCAAGCCGCCCTCCCCTCGCTCGGGCTTCAGTTTGCCCGCCGTTTTTAGTATCCTGTAGGCCGATTCCGCCGATCGCATTGACAGGGAAATTCAACCAAGGAGGTTTCCGTCCATTTTCGCGGGG
>MTKY01058921.1_pt1 | contig 11448 bp, 6 predicted proteins | sample 1042731 | NCBI WGS metagenome assembly MTKY01 (sample SAMN06212206, study PRJNA360538) | anaerobic digester metagenome | biome: Wastewater treatment plant; material: sludge; isolation source: anaerobic digester fed with sludge from wastewater treatment plant | place: Denmark: WWTP Soeholt ... | reverse complement strand
CGGCGCGGTGTGCTTGCTTCTTGCTATATCAACAAGAGCGATCGCGGCCTCTTCCGTCGGTAGGAAGAGGGTAAGGCTCTGGATCGCAACCGGACGAGGGATGAGCTTCAGGGTGATCTCGGTGATGATGCCGAGGGTGCCCTCGGAGCCGATGAAGAGGTCGATTAGGTCCATGTCGTCGTTGACGTAGTAGCCGGCGGCGGATTTGACTGAGGGCATCGAGTAGGTCGGGAGCGAGCCCTCGATTGTGCGGCCCGATTCGGTCGTAACGGAGAACGCGCGGCTCCTGGCGAAGCGCTCGCCGCGCTTGATTGCAATTGTGTCGCCATCGGCGAGGACGACGCGTATCGCGTCCACCCAGTTCCGAGTCGGACCGTAGCGGAATGACATCGCGCCCGATGCGTTGCAGGCGACCATGCCACCGATGGATGCCGAAGTCTCGGTCGGGTCTGGCGGGAAGAAGAGGCCGGAAGGCTCGACCGCTTCGCGGATGTCGGACAGAACCGCCCCGGGCTGAACGGTTACGAACTCGCCCGTTACCTCTCCGATCTTGTTCATTCGGCTCAGGTTCAGAATGAGACCGCCTTCCGGAACGGCGCCGGCTACTATGCCGGTGCGGGCGCCCTGCACCGTTATGGGCGTGCCTTGCGAGGCCTCAACAACGTCTATCACCTCGGCTTCGGTGGTCGGAAACGTGATCGAATCGGCCGTCCCGATGCGGCGGGACTCGTCGCTCAGGTACTCGGCATGGTCTGCGGTGAAGGAGATGATGTCGCCAGTCATAATATGCCTACTTATATGCGCGGGGGCGTTTGCCCTTCAGGGAGCCTATAGCGGAGAGGCGTTTGCATTGAGAGGTGCAACGTCGAACGGTCTTCCTGCAAATGCTACGCCCCTACAATGGGTGCCTGATTTGCTATAATAGGGAGACGTTTGACCTGAAAGGACCGATGAATTGATTCAAGACGATGCAGCGAAAGCGATAAAGAAGATCCTGGCGGTGGATGAGGTGCCGTTCAACGTGCCGCCGAAGCGCGAGTTCGGAGACTTCTCAACGGCGATATGCCTGTCGCAGGCAAAGGTGCAGAAGCGCGCGCCGATGCAGATCGCGGAGGAGGTCGCCGCCGAACTGCGCACGCACAAGCTGCCTTACATAAAGGAAATCCTCGTGACGCCGCCGGGTTACCTGAACTTCAAGATCGATCACGCGAGGTATGTGAAGTCGGTGATCGATCGGGTCCGCAAGGAAGGGGCGGAGTTCGGGAAGTCGAATGTCGGCCGAGGGAAGCGGGTGCTGGTGGAGCACACGAACGTAAACCCGAACAAGGCGATGCATATTGGGCACGTGCGGAACGCGATCATCGGCGATTCGGTCGTGCGGGCGCTTGAGAAGCTGAACTATGACGTGCAGGCGTGCAACTACATCGACGATACCGGGGTCCAGGTCGCGGATGTGGTCGTGGCGATGCTCTATATGGACCATCCGCTGTATGACGGCGGCGGCGATTTCAGCAGGATTTGGGCTAAGTGGGATCAGGCTCAGTCGTTTGATTACTGGTGCTGGGATGTCTATTCGCGGGTGACTCAGGCCTTCGACGTTGACGAGGCGTTGAAGGCGCGGCGGGCGGAGGTGATGCACCTGATCGAGGCCCAGGATAACCCCGTCGCCGAGTTCGCAAAGCAGGTAGCAACGAAGATCGTGGAGGCGCACCTGGCGACCGTCGCGCGGCTCAACGTGTTCTACGATCTGCTCAACTGGGAGTCGGATATCTTCCGCCGGGGATTCTGGAAGAAGGCTTTCGAGTCGCTGAAGGACGCGGGCGGGATCGTCTATGAGACCGAGGGGCCGAATGCGGGCTGCTGGGTCGTCAAGATGGGCAAGGGGCTGCATCGGGACGAAAACGGCATCGTGCGCAGTGAGGACAAGGTGCTGGTGCGCTCGAACGGAACGGTCGTGTATACGGGCAAAGATATCGCCTACCAGATGTGGAAGTTCGGCGTGCTCGGACAGGATTTCCTCTATAAGCTGTGGGGCAAGCAGGCGAATGGAGAAGACCTGTGGACCACCGCGCCGGACGGGAAGCCGATGGACAGGTTCGGCAGGGCCGATAGGGTCATCAACGTGATAGACGTCCGCCAGAGCTATCTGCAGCAGGTGGTCTACGATTGCCTGCGGAAGCTCGGGTATCGCAGGGAAGCAAAGAACTCGATCCACCTTGACTATGAGGTCGTTGTTCTCTCCAATGCGGCGGCAGCGGAACTTGGCGTTGAAGTAGATGCGGAAGAGCCAGGGACGCAGGCGATGTCTGGGCGGAAGGGGCTTGGCGTCAAGGCGGACGACCTGATCGATGCGATGGTCAAGCGGCTGTCGGAGAAGGTCCACGAGGAGCGGAACGCGCACATCCTCGCGGCGGCTGCTATTCGATACTTCATGTCTCGCATTTCGACCGGGAAGATGATCGTTTTCGACTTCGATGAGGCGCTGCGGACCACCGGGGATACCGGCGTCTACTGCGAATACGCGCATGCGCGGGCGTGCTCGATACTGGCGAAGGCAGGCTTCCAGGCGAAAAGCAGCCCCGAAGTATGCCGCGCGGGATTCGATGGCCTAGAGGTGCCGGAGAACGTGACGATTCCGGAAGAGAACCTGATCAAGAAGATCGCGGAGTTCGGTTCGGTGCTGCGCAAAGCTGGGCAGGAGCTGTCGCCCGCGCCGCTCGCGCACTATGCATTTGAGCTTGCGACGGTATTCACAGAATTCTATGAGACGCCTGACCCGGATGCCGAGAAGCAGGTGCCTTTCATTAAGATCGAAGACCCGGTGCTGCGGAACTACCGCCTCGCGTTGGTGGACGCGTTCCGCCAGACAATGGCGAATGTGCTGGACAGCCTGGGGATAGTTCCGCTGGAGAGGATATAGCGATTGCGGAATGCGGAGTGCAGAATTGGGAACGGGGAGTGCGGAGTAGATGAGTAGGATCTGCGTTATCGAAAGTGGCCGGAGCGAGTGGGGGATCGCTAATGCTTCGGCTGAGAGCCAGGTTTGCTCGTGGGCAGCGGGTGAGCTTCAGCGGTATCTGGAGCGAATCGGCGGCGTTGAGCTGCCGGTGGCTAACGCGGCGATAGAGGGTCCGGCGATAGTGGTCGGATTGAGGGCTGATCTGGGCGATGCCGCCGCTCTGCTGCCTGCTGCTGCCGATGGGCACGACGGCTTCGCGGTCTACGTCGGCGAGGGCAAGATAGTCATCGGCGGCGATAACGAGCGCGGGGTTGTCTACGGCGTGTATGAGCTCTTGGAGCGGCTGGGCTGCCGGTGGTATTACCCGACGATGGACCCGAAAGACCCGGAGATCGTGCCCGCCCTCGACACGGTGGAGTTTGAGGCCGGTGCGATGGCGATCGCGTCGCCTATTCCCATCAGGATCGACAACGCGAGTTCGTTCTTCTTTGAGATCGAGCCGGAAGTGATGATCAAGCAGCTCGATGTTGCGATGAAGGCGCGCTACAACGGAATGGGCTGGCAGTGCGATCACCGGACCCCGGTCGGGGATCAGTACGGGGAGCTTGTGGAGACCGGCGTCATACGTGAACTGAAGAACCGCGGAATGCTGCTTCACGGCCCTGCACACAGCTTTCCGCACTTTCTGCCTACGGAACGCTACTTCGACGAGCACCCGGAGTGGTTTGGGATGCGGGACGGAAAGCGTGTCGGGCAGGTAATCGGCGGCGCGCAGTTCTGCTGGTCGAATGCCGAGGCGCGGAAGGTGTTCGTGGACAATGCTGAGCGTTTCGTGCTTGAGAGTCCGGCGATCGATATCTTCTGCACGCTCGGCTTCGATGGTGGCCCGGCCTGCGAGTGTCCAGAGTGCAGGAAATCCACGCCCGGCGATCTGGTGTTCCAACTGCTCAATGAGCTGATCGAGCGGCTGGCGGTGAGCGCTCCGCACGTCAAGGTCGAGACGTCGGGCGGATACAACCCGGTTCACGAGCCGCCGCAGGTGACGAAGGCGGATGATCGCCTGCGGGTCATCTGGGCGCACTGGGGCCGGCATCACGGCATAGGCTTCGACGACCCGAACTACTGCTGGCTCGAAAACCTCGAACTCTGGCGTAAGGCGGCGGTCGGCGGCCTTACGCTGTGCATGTACTACACCGACAACTTCGCAACCCCTTGGATTTCGGCGCCGTATGAGCGCGTGGTAGAGGGAGACCGGCGTTACATACTCGATAAGCACGTCGATGCCATCTACATGCTGATGTGGCCGAAGGGCTACTGGTGGAACCACTCGTTCAACAACTACATGGCGGGGCGGTGCTTCTACGACGCCGCGCTCGCGCCGCGCGAGGTGCTGCGCGACTACGCGATGCACTACTTCGGGCCGCACGCAGGGCCGCTGCTGCTGGCGTATTACGAGCAGTGGGCGGATGAGATCGAGCTGCCGTATCGGGTCAAGGACGATTCAAGGGATACCGACCGCGCGATGCTCGCGGATCAGCGGCGGAAGTGGGTCGATCCGGCTGTTGAAGCCGTGAAGGACGATCCGGTGTATGCGCACCGGGTAGCGAAGGTCGCTATCCTTCACGAGGCCGCTGAGCGATTGACCGAGGCGCACCGGATGCACGATGAGATCGAGCAGCTTCGGGCGAATCAGAAGTGGGACGAGGCGGCGGCGCTGCTGGAGCGAGCGAAGGCCTACACGGATGAAGTGATCGCGCACATGGCCTCCATAGCCGAACTCGACCAGGGGCTGATCGACCGAAATGAAGTGCCGGCGTTCATGACGCTCACGATCAAGGGCTGGATCGAGAATGAAGAGAAAGCGATTGCGGCGCGGGATACGACTATCAAGCAGCGCGGCGTGTGGGAGGAGATCGATTCCAATGACATGCTGCCGACTGCAGTTACAGGTGAATGATGTTGAGGATGGCGGCGCTCTGCGCATCGCTGCTCTTGCTCGCGGCGCTGGAGGTTACGGCGATCACTAACTCCACAGATAGCAAGGTTCGGTTTGAGACTGTGCGGCTTGGGGGTGAGCCGGCGGCGACGGTCGATCTCGCCTACCGCAAGGGCGTCGTTGACAAGCACCCGGTGATACTGATGCTGGGGTCGCTGGAGAAGGGCAAGCTGCCGGATTGGGCTGAGGGGCTGGTGGACGAGGGCTACATGCTCTGCGCTTACTGGGTGGCGCATCCGCAGGACCCTGATGAGAGGCGGCGGCCTGTATGGCTCTACTTCGATGCCCGATTCGCGCACAGCTATGCGATCGGCGGCTATCGGGCGGCCAGGGACACGCCGCGCATCATCGATTACCTCGTATCGCGTGGTGATGTGGATCGGGCCAAGATCGGCTGGTTCGGCAGCTCATCAACCGGCATACCGGGGCTGTCGGTCGTGACGCAGGGGCCGAGGCTGGCCGCGATAGTCGCGTTCGTCAGTACGGGCGCTTACCGGCAGTGGTTCGATACCTGGGTTCCCAACGGGCTGTGGCGGGACGAGAAGTCCAAGGAGCTCTGGCCGGATACGGAAGAGCTGCTGAGGAAGTATGACCCCATCGACCACGTCAACAGGATGTACCCCACCGCAGTCCTCATGGTCAGCGGCAGCGAGGACAAGGTCGTGGATCCGAAAACAGCTCGTGCCTTCGTCGCCAGGGCAAGGCCATACTATGCGAACGACCCGGAGCGGCTGCGGCTTGTGATCTACGACGGCTTCGGCCACAACCTCCCCCGCGATATCATCCGCATGTACGCCGAGAACTGGTTCCGGCTCTATATGCATCCCACCAAACCTGTGCCAACACCGCCCGCACCTCCGAAAGACCTAAACGACAGCGTGAAGGGCACGCAGATCAATGCGGCCGACCACAAGAAGGTTGTCGGGGCGGAGTAGGCTCACAAACCTGGGCATTCCCGATCTTCTAGCTCTCTCGCTTCTGACCGCACGTAGGGGCGAAGCATTCGCAAATGGAACTCGCGAACCTTGAATGTCTGTGTGAGAATGCTTCGCCCCTACGGTTGGATGATTCGCGCAGAACCGAGCTGTCTGGCGGGCAGGCGTTCTCGGCAGCAGCGACCCTTACCTCGTGAGCGGCTAGTCGAAATCCGTCGGCATCTTTGGTCTCCGATAGTGCTCGAAGCACCTGCTGATCTCCTCAGCGTTGATGCGCGACAGCGATAGCTCCGGCAGATCATCCTCTGCAAAGAAGCCAACCTCATCAACCTCGGTACTGGTCGTAGCTTCTCCATCGATGATCTCGCACAAGAAGAAGAGCTTGTAGATCGAGTAGGCGAGCGGTGGGTGGCCGTGGCGCGCTCTGTCGTAGACCATGGCGAGTTTGGTGGCGTTGACGATGAAGCCTGATTCCTCGCGGACCTCGCGTTCTACGGCCTCGCGCGGTGTTTCTCCCATGTCTATCCATCCGCCCGGCAGCGTCCAGCGACCATCCAGCCGCTCGCGGACCAGCAGCACCTTGTTGTCGCGCACAGCGAATCCGCGGCAATCGACTTTCGGAGTTGCGTAACCCTCCTCAGCCTCGAATAGCTCCAGCACTCGCTCGAAAGGCGTGGTCGAGTGAGCGGCCATCATCTCAGCGGCGATACGCCGGATCTGCTGATAGCGCTCTATGTCATACGCGTCTTCTGAAAACGTGAGCCCGTTCTGCGCTATCGCCTGCAGCCGCCGGGCCCAATCCAGCCACTTCGGTTCCGTCATCAGGGCACCGCGATCTTCTTGCCTACTGTGATACTCACGGGCCCGAGCAGGCCCGAGGGCTGCAGAGCGTCGTCCTTGCCCCACATCCGCCAGCTAGTGAAGGTCTGCCGGCCCGTGGGGCTGGGTTTGCCTTCGAGGAGCCACTGCGGCCAGGCCTTCAGCGTGCCGTTGGGGTTGCGCTCGCTGTCCTCGGGAAGCTGCTCGTCGCCGATCAAGCGGTTGATCCACAGGTTGGCGACCTTGACTTGGATGTAGTTCGTGCCTGGCCGGATGGCATCGGTTACATCGATCGCGAACGGCGGCTTCCAGAGCGTCCCGAGGTCCTTGCCGTTCAGCCTTACCTGAGCCATCACTCTCACGTCGCCGAGGTCAAGCCTGAACACCCTGTCGCTGCGGATCAGGTCCTTCGGGATGTCGAAAACCGCGCGATAAGCGGCAGTGCCCGAAAAGTACTTGATGTCCGGATCGGTGTTGTCCGACCAGGATGCAAGTTCGGCGGAATGGACGCTCTTGGCTGCTTCCTTAGAGGAGCCGGAGTTGAACGTGATGTCCCACGGTCCCGTGATCTCCAGAGGCTTTGGCAGCAGGGCAATATTTGCCTGAGTCTTCCTGCCTGTCGCCGTTGTGATGGCATACCGCCCAGGCTGCCAGGCGACGAGGCCCGCGCTGGTTAGCTCGCAAACAGGGGTCTTGCCCTCCGTGCGCGCGAGGGATATCGTCTCAGGATCGGTGCCCTTCACGGTCGCGCGCTTGCCGTCTATGGTGTACTCGATAATCGCGGTCTTCACCGTGCCATAAGCCGGATCGTCGCCCCTAGCCAGTTCGGCAACCTTGAAGGTGGGCCCGGTGTTCTCCACTATGGCCTGTGCCTTCGCCTTTACGTCCCGGGTCCTTGCCGGATCGCCCAGAACGCCGTAGGTAGCCTTCTCTATCTTGATCGAAACCTTCTTAGCCGGCTCGGCGGAAAGCGCGGGCTTGCCGTTTAGCCGGATGCTTGAGATCGCCGTGCTTCGGTGAGGAACGCGAGCCCCGAAGCATACGAAGACAGAGCCGCTTGGTTCGAGCTGCAGCGCAACGCAGGTAGCGCCGCCCCTCTCCTGATACACCGCTGGTTCGATCCTGCCCGTGTCCGGCCACCACAGTTCCGGCACACGCCCACTGACTCTGAACGTTGCGCTTGTGGTGAAGGGGACCGGATCGGGATTGGAGACGAAGTAGATCTCCGCGTCCGGCGCGGAACGATGGATGAATCTAAGCGAGCTGTAGCTTGAGAAGTCGGGCCGCACGTTCATCGCGGAGAGCAGTTTCTCGGCAGTGATACCGTAGTTGATCCAACCCTTGCCGTAACGGCGCATCACAGGAACGCCTGCTTGTGATTGGTTCTGACTGCCCCACAGCTCATCGGCCAGCTTCTTCACTTCAGCGTCGCAGGCTGGGTAGTTCGTCAGGCTTGGCGACTTCTCCGGCCGTGAGCCCAGCACGGTGGCGCCGGCCTTGACGAGTTCCACGATTTTGCGCAGCAGAGCAGGGGTCATTTCCTTCGTGTCCGGCAGCACCAGCACCCTGTAGCTCATTCCGCTCGGCAGCACAAGGCGGCCATTCTTGACCGTCATCTGCATCACGGCTTCCGCCGGACACTCATCCCAGTCGTAACCGAGCCTTGGGTGATCCCCAAAACCATAGGGTGGCGCTTCCGGCTGCAGGTAGCAAATATCGGCGACGAACTGCCCCTGCCGGAGCATATACTGGCAGCGCGAGAGGTATTCGTGCCATGCCGGCGTCATCTCCCACCAGGTCTGCGTGCGCTCGTAGTGCTGGCCCCACGGGCCCATGGTCATGCCCGGACTGCGGTCCTCTGTCCAGGGCTGCATGGCGTACCGGTGGAACACGAAGCGATTGATACCGTTGCAGAAAGCAAGGTCACCGAGGGCCTTGATGCCGCCAGGCGTCTGCAGCCAGCGCTCGTGCCCGCCCGCCGTGAAAGCTTCAGCGCCGATGATACGTTTGCCATAGACGTGGCCGGCCGCCGCCATACCCTTACAGGTCTCCATCGCGCCGTGGGGGTCCCAGAACTCGCCCATAGGCTCATCGGCGACACCGCCGTAAGGCAGATTATCGCAGGGGCCGCCGTAGGCTTCGATGGTGAACCGCATGCCGTTATCGTGCGCGAGCTTCTTGATCTCCATCGCGTAGTTCTCGATGACAAGCTCGGAAATCGTCTTGCGCAGGTCCCAGAGGAAGCGATCGGATATCTCCTGGCTGCCGACCACATGACCGCTCATCACGGGCAAGTAAGGGAGCATATCGTAGCCGCGCCGGGTCTTGAACTCCTCGCGCATGTTGGTGGTCCAGTTCTGCGATCCGTTCTCCCAGCTATCGACGTGCGTCGCAACCAGCGCCTTGCCCTCGGGTCCAACATCGGAGGCTAGCTTAGCCATCATTCCGTTGAAGTTCGCCCTGGCGCCTTCTTTGCTCAGCTTGTCGCATTCGAGTCCGCGTCCCGTCGCGGGAGCGGGAGCGTTCACGACGCCAGTCGTGGTATGGCCGAATCTGACCACGGTCCACTTGCCATCGGGCACAGCCCAGACGAGCTTTCCGGAGGAGCCCATCTTATCGCTGATGTCGATGACTCTGTCGGGATTGATGACCATCTCCGGTGCGAGTTGGTCCTCTCGGGCGGGGCCGACTCCCTGCACCTGATAGGCCGCCCTGGCCTGGATGTCGTGAATCCGGTGCGAGCCGACCGAGGGGAACGCGAGCACCCTGATGTCGCGGTAGTAGCCGTGCGCTGTCTCGGGCTGCTCGAGCTGGCCCTCGAATGGCTGCGGACCGGCGAGATCGACCGAGGTGGAGACGACCTTCTGCATCGACTGCTCGGGCGTTATCCACGGGCCTCCGCTGCCGTTCCAGCCGGCGTCGTTGTTCATGTTCACTTCCAGCCCCAGACGCCCGGCTTCGGATATGACGTGTTTGAACAACTCCCGCCACTTCGGGCTCATGAAATCTACCGGCCCGACCGGCGCGCCCTGGTCCACTTCCATGATCAGCACGCCGCCGATGCCGACGCGCTTCATCGCCTCCAGGTCCGCGGTGATTCCCTCTTTCGTTATGTTGCCGTTGAGCCAGAACCAGTAGACCCACGGGCGGCAGTCAGCGGGAGGAGACACAAAACCCGCCTTCAGGTCGGCTCCCGCGAAGGAGGAGACCACGCACAGCAGGAGGCAAAAGCAGATAGCAGCCGTCTTGAGTCTCATCAGATCCCCTTTCCGATGCCGGGATCAGTCCGGCACCCGAGACCCTGAAGCCAGTTCAGGATTGGCAAAGCCTCTTACCTGGCCAGGTAGTTTCCTAAGCCGACGACGATCGTTGACAGGCACAGCACGACGATTCCCGCAAGCACCATCCTGTGGGTGTATTTGCTGGAGCCTTTCCATTCCTTGAAGAAGATGCCCCATAGGTTGCTGAACACGATGATGAAGGCCATGTGGATAGTCCAGCTTGAGAAATCGTATTTGCCCATCTGAGTGGTGCCCATGCCGTAGAACATGAACTGGAAATACCAGATGATTCCGGCCAGCGCGCTGAAGATGTAGTTGAGCGGCAGCGATCCTCCCTGGGCCCGCACGTAGTCCTTGCCGGATCGGTTCTTGGCGTGCAGATACACGCACCAGACCAGGTTGGTGATGAATCCGCCGGCGAATATCACGATGTAGGTCGGAGAGGTCTGCCAGAGGTGCGGGGTCCCGAGCTCTTCGGCCAGGTCGGAAATGGGCTGCCCGGCCTTGATCGCAAATGCCATACACGCGCTCATCAGACCGGCGAATGTGGCTACCCACAGGCCCTTGCCGAAGTTGAACTCGCTGATCGTCGCCTTCTTCTCATCGGCGGATAGCTCTTGTTCCTTTCGCATACCGGCTTTGCCGCAGGCCGCGATTCCCGCCAGACATACCAGCAGCCCGAGCAATACCACCTGGCCCGGCAGTTTGGAGGCCATCCCTGCGAAGGAGCCGTCAGCTATCGGCGGAACGATGAAGCCGAAGAACGCGCAGAACCCTAGAGCCAGCGCGTAACCGAGCGACATTCCGAGGTATCGCATCGAGAGGCCGAACGTCAGTCCGCCCACTCCCCACAGCAGGCCGAACAGGAAGCTGAGCCCCACGCTCTGGCGCGGCGCGGTCGTGAGCACGGTCCACAGCTTCGGGCACATCAGCAGCGACACCACCCACGGCGCGATCATCCAACTGAAGAAACCGCCCACCAGCCAATAGGTCTCCCAGGACCACTTGCGCACCTTCTTGAACGGAATGTAGAAGCTGCCCGCGGCCAGCCCGCCGACAGCGTGCAGGAATACCCCAAGGAACGGGTTCGGACTCATATTGTCCCCTCCCAGCGAAGTCTTGCAGTTAGTATAGTTGAGTTGGGGTGAGGGGGCAAGTTTGGGGACGCAGCGTCAGAAAGGGCCTACAGGGGATCGGATGCGCCGCCGCCGACATCAGTAACCCTGGGGGTTGCGACAGATGGCGGAAGATGGCGGTTCTGTCATTCCGAGCGTATTCACACCCTGTGAGGGGATGGTGGTTTCTGTCATTCCGAGCGCAGCCGAGGAATCTGCTTTGCAGGCGGTATATCGGGAACTTCATTCCCGATACCGAGGGCAGCTCAGTTGGTTTCGGGAACAAGATTCCCGAAACACCAAGTTTTTTTGGGAGCAGTCAGACTGAGCTTGGGGCGCCGTC
>MTKY01046950.1_pt1 | contig 11455 bp, 4 predicted proteins | sample 1042731 | NCBI WGS metagenome assembly MTKY01 (sample SAMN06212206, study PRJNA360538) | anaerobic digester metagenome | biome: Wastewater treatment plant; material: sludge; isolation source: anaerobic digester fed with sludge from wastewater treatment plant | place: Denmark: WWTP Soeholt ... | reverse complement strand
TCTCATGAACCCATCAATACTAGATTTGGGTAATGCATAGGTTCCGGGGAGGGAGTCAAGGGCTCAGCGCGCGAAGCCAGATGGTCTGCCAAGGCCGGTTTTCGGAGGAGAGGGGGCTGGGGGGTGAGGGCCGCCGCCATCACCCCTCGCGCACAATCTCATAGGCGATAGCCCCGTAGGCCGGCAGCGTGATCTCCATGTCGAAGGTGCACGCTTTCTCGACTGTGTCACCGGCGCCGTCCTCGGTGTGTGCGGTGACGCGCAGTTGCGCATCCTCGGGGAAGTCGTAAGCCGCGCCATCGAAACTGAGCGTGACCGTCAGCGGCCTGTCGAGCACGTTGGCAAAGACGAGGGCCAACTTGCCGTCGCGGGAGCGCCACGCGCCGCGCTGGAGCGCGTCATCGGTGATCTCCCACTTGTCGCGCCACGCCCAGTCCGCGGTGACGCGGGGGATGTCGCCCTGCAGGACGGGGGGTCGGGCCATCTCCCCGTCGGCCATGTACGGCAGCAGTGCGTAGCGCAGTCGGCAGAGGCGACGGAAGTAGGGCGCGAGGACCTCCATGTCGGCGAGAACGGTGTTGGCGCTGAGCCATCCGAGCTGCTCGCCGAAGACAAAGGACTGCGCGGCCTTCATCCTGTGCGCGAGCGGATCCCTGCCATGATAGGCGCGGGAGAAGGTCTGCACCTGGCCGGCATAGACGGCGGCGAAGAGCGGAATCTGGTCCTGCTCCTGGAAGTGCCAGCCGAGGTAGCCATCCATCCACCTGCAGTAGGTCTCCGCGTTGCATTCGGTGGTGATCATCTTGCCCTCGGGGAGCTGGGTCTGGAGCGACTCGAGCATCGGCCAGTAGCCTTCAGTCAGCCACCACGAGCCGCCGCCCAGCGGGTGTCCGTGTGACTTGTCGAAGCAGAGCCTGGCGGAGGCTGCGCCGATCTGGTCGATGTAGACGCCGTCGACGTTGTACTCCGGACTGACGAGGCGCAGGACGATCTCCTGGACCTTGTCTTGCCACAGTTGCGTCGTGGGGCACATCGCCGCCAGCTTCTCACCGGAGCCGTAGACCTCTGTATATGGCTCACCCTTCTCATCCTTAGTAGCGGCCGGACGGGCAAGCGTCTCGAAGTCATCAAGATCGGTATCCCACAGGCGTCCGTTGATGTAGGGCATCACGCGCACGCCGCTATCCTGGAGGCGCTTGACGGCCTCCGCGAAGCCCTCCTTGACCGGGAAGTAGTGCGGGTAGTCATTGTCGAAGGGGATCTGGTGCCAGCTATACCAGTGCACGGCAATGGGGACGCCGAGGTACTCGCGGAGCTTGATGCAGGGCTCGACGACGGTGTCGGGTCCGCCGCTCATGAGCGCCCACATCGGCATCTCGCGCATCCACTGAGGGGTGTCGGGGCGGCCCTCCTGATCTCCCGCGGGCCACCACTGCGCGTTCTCGCTCGCCCAGGCCTTGTATATCTGTGCCGCGTCGAACCAGTCGCCGGAGAACAGTTCGACGGCACACTCCCCCGATGTGGTGAAGTCATTGCCCGGCACGCCCATGTCGGGTGCATCCCACGTGTAGCTGCACTCCAGCGCGCCCTCGGCAGGGCCGAAGGATACTGTCTTGCGGCTGCCGACGGGGTCGTGGGTGGCGACATACACGCCGCCCTCGGAGTCGTAGTAGCCGCCGAACTGCATGCTGCACCAGCCGGAGGGGTAGGTGCCGCTGAACGGCTTCATCCCGGCGGCCGGGTCGCGGTAGAGCACGCCGGAGGCGCGCGGAGCAAAGCAGCAGCCGGGCCCGTCGGCCAGCGTGCGGTAGCGCAGGTGCAGTCGCGGGAACTGCACAGTGCGGATACCCCATCTGGTCGAGGGGTTGTTGATGTCGAGCGTCCAGTTGGCGCGGGGACCCTCGAGCCGCACGCGGGCGGTGACACTCAGGCCCGTGAGGTCATCACCTTCGGGGTCGCTCCAGGTGATGGTGCGTTCGAGGTCACCGGTCTTCTGCAGGCGGCATTCGCCCCACTCGCCATCGGCGGTGAGGACGAGCCTCGCGCCGTCGGCGTCGGATAGCTCGGCGCTGAAGAGGGCGGGTTGGGGCTGGGCCAGATGGTCCTCGGCGAGGTCGAGGAAGCTGTAGAGCCCGCCAAGGCTCACCATCCCGTCGGCGGCAGTGCGGAAGGCTATACCGATGTCGTCGTTGTGGACCTCCGAGAGCGTCTCACCCGCCGGGAGCATCGCGGCGACGGGGGTGATGAGGTCCGTGTTGCGGGCATCGGCACGCTTCTCGAGGGCGGGGAGCAGCTCGGAGAGGCCCGACAACCCGCCGATGCCGTCCGCGGCGTAACCGCGGGCGAGCTTGACGGCCCAGAGGTAGAGGTTGCCGAGTTCAGTATCCTCGATGAGCCCGAGGTTGAGCGCATAGTTCTCCGCATCCTTGAGCCGCTCCTGAAGGCCGGGCGTGGTGATTGCCGCCGCCAGCCTGCCACCGACGGCGGAGGTCAGGCGCTTCGCCTGGTCGAGCGCGTCGGTAGCGGCAGAGGCATACAGATATGCAGTCTGGTCACGGGTGGTGGAGGCCCATGGTTCCCAGGGCCCGTGGAGATAGGTGCCGTAGCCGCCCCTGCCGTCATAGACGATCGTGCCTGCGCCGAGCAGGCCCAGGGTACTGGGGCCGTCCAGAAGCGCTCCCCATGCCCCCCGGTAGGTCTTCTCCGCCGCAGCGAACTCGGCAGGGGCCTCCATCCCCGCGGTGATGTAGCTGGTGAAATCCTCGCCCTCGAAGTGGATCTCGATGAAGTGGTGCTCGCGCCATGCAAAGGGATCGGCCTGGGTGCAGCGCCCGCGCACGCCGATGACGGGGAGCCCCGGGTAGTAGGAGAAGTCGTAGACGGCCTCGGGCTGTGAGGCCGGGCGCCTGTCGCCTTTGGTGTACTGCAGATATGCACGCACCAGGGTGCGGGCTGGGCCTGAGGACACCTCGAGGCGCGGCTCGGCCGTCTGGGAGAGCGGGAAGCCGCCGAGTTCCTTATCGTAGACGCGGTCATTCCAGACGAAGTCCTCGAAGACTTTGCCGCTGCCTTTGAACTCGAACCGCGACGGCAGCCCGGCGTGCTTGCCGGGATCGTGGGTGACCGAGTAGAAGGCATTGTCCAGTGTGATGGGCTGCGTGATGGCCCCTCGAGCCTCGGGAGCTGCATCGGGCGTGCCCGGCAACTGCACGCGCAGGGTCAGCTTCCCTGATACCCCCTCCGGGAGGATGAAGCAGATCTCGCCGACGGCGTTGGTCTCCCAGTCGTAGCCGGGCCCCGGGTCGAACTGGCTGACCAGGGGGAGGAGGGCGCCGTCGGGCATCTCCAGGAGGCAGGTGGGATTCCAGGCAGCCACGGGCTGGACACCGAGCACACGGGCCAGGTCGGTGAGGTTGACATCGACCGCGGGAGGCGCCACACGGCCCGCGGGGACCTCTACAGAGATGAGGCCATAGTCATCCTGGGCGCTGACTGTGGCCGGGATGGCCAGGAGAGCGACAAGCAGCAGTATGGCGGCGTTCATGTGCCGGAGCATGGTAGTCCTCCAGGGCGGCGGGTCGATGGTCGGCGGAACGTGAGGCTGTCATGGTCGTTCTTCGCCGGTGGGTGAGCGGGGACCTGTCGGCGGAACTGCTTGCCTCCCCCCCTATCCCCATCTCCCTGTATCCGGCCCACTGCGATGCCTGTGGTCAAACTCGGCGCACCCGGATGGGGCGCTGTCCCCGATTCGTGGTGGCGGGGGCGACGCGGAACTGGGGACGGCGACCTGTCGCGATGGTGCAGGCAGGCGTTGGCGAGGCGATATGGCGCGACAGGTGGCCGTCCCCGGGGGAGCGCGGGAGGTCATCAGGAGCCCGATGACGCATAGGTTCGTATGCGTTCCGGAGTAGAGCACGTGCAGGCAGCGGGCGTAGAACTGGAGCTGATAACCCGCATGAAGCGGTGTGTTGTCATCTGTGCAGTGCTGGCGTGCGGAGCCACATTCGCGTATGCAGAGGCGGTGTTCGAGAACCTCGGGCACGCCGCGCGTACGCGGGGTACGTCATTCCTGTTCGCGACGGATGGCCCCGACGGCAGCCGCATCGCCTGGGTGCAGTACGAGGGTGTGGACGGTCTGGACCTGCTCGGCGCGCGTGCCGACACGGGCGAGATCATCCGTGTCGACGTCTCGCGGTGGGGGCGCAGCCACATCCAGATGCGACCCGGTGAGGACGGCAACATCTACGCATACGTCGGCAACCCCAGCCACTTCATCAGGTATGACCCGCGGACCGGCGAACTGACCGATCTGGGCTGCCCGGCGACGCCGGCGCACTACTTCCTGGGCCACACCGTCGACAAGGACGACTGGTTCTACGTCGGCAGCTACCCGGCGACACACCTGGTGCGCTGCAACATGAATACGGGTGAGGTCCAGAGCCTCGGGCGGATCGCCGATGATGAGCGGCAGATGTACATCATCCACCCGGCTGTGAGTGATGATGGGAGTGTCTACTGCCCGGTTGGTCTGCATCACCAGGAGCTGTGGGCGTATGACACCAGGACCGGGGAAAAGAGGCAGATACTCCCGGAGAGCCTGACCACGGCGCAGGGGTGCCCCAAGGTATGGCGAGCGGTCGATGGGCAGGTCTACGGAAGCTCCGGCAGCGCTCAGTTCCTCTGCAGGCCGGACGGCATCGTCACCGATGCCGAGATACTGCCGGCGCAGACCGAGGCCCGCGACCGCGGCGCCGGCGAGAAGCTGGAGTTCGTCCAGATCGGCGCCGACGGGAACCTGGTGCTCAAGCACACGGAAACAGGCGAACTCACTCAGATTGGCACCGACTACCCCGGCAGGCCGTTGCACATCTACTGCGTCGGCCCGGAGCGGGCAGGCAAGGTCTGGGGGGGCACGATCAGTCCGGCGCTCACATTCACCTACGACATTGCGACGGCCGAGTTCGCCGACCACGGGCGGCTCAGCGCGGGCGCCATCCAGGTCTATGATATCGAGAACCCTCCCGCCGGGTGCGGGCTGTCGGGGCTGTTCCTGGGCAGCTACACGGGCGCCTACATGCAGTATTTCGACCCCGACAAGCCGGTCGAGGCCACGGGGAACCCATTCACCTTCGAGCAGGTGGACATGCAGGAGCGGCCGATCCAGTGGTGCCAGGGGCCAGACGGCCGGATGTACGTCGGCACGATTCCGGTCAAGGGGCACCTGGGTGGGGCGCTGGTGCGCATAGACCCCTCCGGCGGCGATCCCGCGCGGATGGAGGTCAAGTCGTGGCGCAACATCATCCCGGACCAGAGCATCCTCTACTGCTGTGCGGTCCCACAGACGGGCGAGTTGCTCCTGACGGCTTCGGTGCAGGGCGGCACGAGCGCAATCGCGACTCAGGACGAGGCAGTGGTGGCGCTGTGGGATTGCGTACAGGAGAAGGTCACCTTCACGTTCAAGCCGGTGCCGGGGACGAAATCCTACGGGCGGGCGCTGTGCTCGAGTACGGGTATCATCTACGGCTTAGCGGGCAACAGCTACTATGCGTCTGATCCGGTCAGGCGCGAGACGTTGATGACGGGTGAACTGCCGGGCAAGGCGGTGCACTTTCCGGGGCTGGCGGACTACCCGGCGGGCGAGAAAGACCTCATCTATGGTCTGGTCGATGACATGGTGTTCGCTATCGACCCGGCCGACCACTCGGTGCGTGTGGTGGCCAGGCACGAATCGTTGAGCAAAGCATTCGGCTTCTACGTGACGAAGGACGCCGTGCTCTACTACGGATCGGGCTCGGAGCTATGGCGGTGCGACTTGTCGAGGGCCGATCAGTAGACTGAAAAGGGGTGTTGGGATGCGCAGCAACGCAGTGAGACTGGGAGTGGCGTTGGCCGCGCTGGGGATCATGGCAAACGCAGGGGCATACACCTTCGAGAAGCTGGGCGAGCCGTGCTGGATCAGGGAGCTCGGCCTGACTGCCGTCACGCAGGACCCGGACGGCTACTACCTGGCCTGGGGCAGGTATGAGGATGCCACGAGCCGCTACATCGTCGGAGTCCGCGTGGATACCGGCGAGTGCACGTGGGTCGATGTGAAGGCATTCGGCGTCAGCCACATCAGCATGGAGAAGGGCGCCGACGGGAACCTGTATGTCTACACCGGCAATCCGGCCCACTTTCTCAGATATGATGTCACGAAGCGCGAGCTGATTGACCTGGGCTGCCCGGCCACTCCGGCCAACTACTTCGGGCCCGGCGCCATGGGGCCGGACGGGACGTTCTACATGGGCAGCTACCCCGCGACTCACCTGGTCGCATGCGACACCCGCACCGGTGAGATCAGGCACCTGGGGAAGATAGCCGAGGACCCGTTGCAGTGCTACATCTGGCCCATCCCGGCGGTAAGCAATGACGGGATAGTCTACTGCCCCGTCGGGCTGCATCATCGCGAGTTGTGGTCATACGATACCCGCACGGGCGAGAAGAAGCAGATACTGCCCGAGGAACACACACAACTGCAGGGCTGCCCGCAGGTGTGGAAGGCCGAAGACGGACAGGTCTATGGCAAGTCGGAGTCGCTGACATTCCTCTGCCGGCCGGACGCGGTCGTGCCGATGCAGGAGGTCCCGAAGGCCGCACCGGCGCCGGCAAAGCTCGCGGGCGACAAGATCGTCGGGAGCGTCGACAGCAGGGGCAGGCTCGTACTCCGGGACGCACAGACAGGTGAAGAAAGCCGCATGCAGACCGACTACGAGGGGAAGGCGCTGAAGATATACTCGGTGGGCGATGAGTACAAGGGCCGGGTGTGGGGCGGGACGCTGTTCCCATCCAACAGCTACTCGATCGATACCGCTACCGGAGAGCTGAAAGATTGGGGACAGGTCGTCCGCGGCGGCTGCCAGATCTACGACACCATCGCGACCGACTTCGGCCTGCTGATGGGCAGCTACACGGGAGCGTATATGGACCTCTGGGAGCCCGACGCGCCGCTCGAGAAGGGCGTGAACCCCTACGGCTTCCCCAACAACCCCACACAGGAGCGGCCCACGCAGTGGTGCCTCGGCCCGGATGGGTGTGCCTACTCGGGCACCACGCCGGTGAAGGGGCGGCTGGGTGGCGCGCTGGCGAAGCTCGACGTGCGAGAGAGGACCATCGAGTGGTTCGAGAACATCGTGCACAATCAGAGCATCCAGTTCGCCGCGCCGGTGGCGGAGACGAATGAACTCGTGCTTTCGACAACGATCGCAGGCGGCTCCAGCGCCAGGCCGACGGAGAAGGAAGCATTCGTCGTCATCTGGAGCATCGACGATGAGAAGATCGTTCACTCGTGTCAGCCCGTGCCCGGTACCGGAACCTACGGGCGCCTGGTGCGCGCGCGCAACGGGCTCATCTACGGGATCGCGCAGAGGAATGGCTACTTCGCGTTCGACCCGATCAAGCGCGAGACGGTATTCACCGGTGAGCTGCCTGTCACGGCGGCTTACTTCCCGCAGTTGGCCGATCGGCCGGTCGGGCCCGACGGGCTGATCTACGGCATGGGCGACGGCGCGGTGTTCGCGATCAACCCGGCGGACCACAGCGCGGAGATTGTGGTGCGGGATGAGGCTATCGAGGGTGTGCACGGCTTCAATGTGATGGAGGACGGGACGCTGTACTTCGGCGCCGAGGCGACGCTGTGGAGGGTGAGGCTGCTGGAGTAGGTGAACGCCCGGAGCGGGGCCGCAATTCGTGGCTGATGAGCGGGGAGGGGCCGCATCCCGTGCCTGGCAAGCGGGGAGGGGCCGCATCCCGCGGGCGCGGGACTTCGGCCGTATTGAAGCGCCCGAGGTCGGCCCAGGGACGTGATCCCTCGTTCAAGGCGGTGGCCGACCCGTGGGCCGACCTCGCTCGCGTCTGGTACAGCACGACGCTCGCTCGTGCGGCCCCTCCCCGGGCATGCAGCGGTCCCGCGCGTGCGGGGTGCGGCCCCTCCCCGGGCATGCGGCGGTCCCGCGCGTGCGGGATGCGGCCCATCCCCGAGCATAGCGCGGCGTCACTCACCGGGACCAGTCACTGACTACCTGTGTATCGCCAGAGACGGAGGAGAGTATGAGAACGCGTGCCTGGATGGGCCCAGTTGTCGTCGGGGCGGTGCTGCTGGTGTCTGCAGTGTCCCATGCCGATGTGGTCTGGGACCTCGACAGCCCGGCCGAGGTCAGCCGAATCAGTAACCTCGACCCGAGCGAGGTAGCCAACGGGCGCCTCGCCGGCTTCGCGCAGTGGGACCCGCATGTCACCTTCAAGGTGCCCGATGGCGGCATCAACGCCAATGAGCTGACCTGGCTGACGGTGCGGATGTACTCCTCGGCGGAAGCCGACCTGCTGGACATCTACTACCAGTCACCAGACGGCCGGTGGTGCCTCGGTGGCGTGCTCCCCATCCACAAGGGCTGGGCCACATACCGCGTGAACCTGACGCAGAACAACTGGCGGGAGACACGCACGGGCGATTCCTCGAAGCAGTGGGGTGGCCCGAGCAGACAGGTGGGCGCCTTCAGGATCGACCCCGGCAACCAGGCCGACAGGTGGATCATGATTGACAGCGTGCGTCTGCGCGGGGACGAGGCGGGGCTCGAGCAGGGCGTTGTCGAGGAGCCGATGGGGACGGCGACACTGCGGGAGTTCACGGCGCCCGAGGCCGCCACGGCCGGCGAGACGGTGAAGCTCTCTGCCGCATTCGATGTCACAATGCCGGAGGGCGTCGAGGCCGTAACCGGCTACATCTACATCAAGCAGGGCCGGGCCGTCATGCGCGGGGGGCACCAGATACTCAAGCCGACTGACGGCCACATCGTTCTGGAGGCGGAATACGGCACCTCGGTCTACTGGAACCCCGGTCCGCTGACCGCGCAGATCGGCTTCCACGAGCTGCAGGTGGGTGACGGCGAAGCCATCGGGGCGACTATAGAGTTCACCAACCCGAAGGCGGCCGGAGCGCGTCCGCCCGAGGTGGCGCTGCAGCCCTACGGCGGTGATGTGGGGATCACGGTCGACGGGAAGCCGCTGTCGGGTGTGATGTACCTGTCCGGCGGCGGCGTGCGCCCCGAGTACCACAGCGAGGTTGCACAGGCCGGGGTCCACATCTATGCCGACTGGTTCGGGACCTCGATCGCCGCGGACCAGGGTCACGTGGCCCCGGGTGAGTACAGCTACGGCGAGTACGACCATTACTTCTCGACGGTGCTCGATCTCGACCCGAATGCCTACTTCCTCCCGCACCTGGGTGTCGTGGCGCCGCACTGGTGGCAGAAGGAGCACCCGGAGGAACTGGTTCAGTACGAGAGCGGCAGCAAGGGGCCGCCGTCGTTCGCCTCCGAGCTGTGGAAGCGAGACAGCGGCGAGGACCTCCGCAAGCTGCTGGCCTACCTGAGCAAGGCGCCCTACGCGGATCGCATCCTGGGCTACTGCGTCTATGGCGGGTATACGGCCGAGTGGCAGATGTGGGGGACGTGGCAGGAATCCAAGGACGACTACAGCGAGCCGGCCCGGAAAGCCTTCATCGAGTTTCTGAAGGGCAAGTACGGGACGGTCGAGGCGCTGCGGGCCGCGTGGCGGCAGCCGGAGGTGACCTTCGAGACCGCTGAGCTGGCGAAGTGGGCACAGCGCAGGCCGGATAGTCCAGGCCTGCTCCGTGACCCGGCAACCGAGATGCCGACGATCGACTTCTACGAGTTCATCAACACGATGACCTCGACCGCGGCGCTCTACTTCGCCGATATCGCCCGGGAAGAGACGCAGGGCAGGCAGCTGATCGGCACCTACTACGCCTACCTGAGCGCGCACGGGTGGAATCAGCAGGACTCCGGGCATAGTGACGCCGCGAGGGTCTTTGATGCGCCCTCGATCGACTTCCTGATGAGCCCGCCGAACTACTGGTACCGCAGAATCGGGGAGGCCTCGACGTACATGTCGGCGACGGACTCGCTGCGGATGCGAGGGAAGCTATGGCTCAACGAGTCAGACTGCCGGACCTTCCTGACCGAGCCGACAGCCGGGTACGGCAGAACGGACAATCTCCACGATTCACTGCAGGTCATCTGGCGGGAGTTCTCCGAGATGCTCGCCAAGCGCGCTGCCACGAGCTGGTTCGACATGACGGGCGGCTGGTTCTCGCACCCGGAGTTGCTGTCGGCTTTGGGCAAGACCGAGCAACTGGCGGCGGAGTACCTGACCGAGCGGATGCCGTTCATCCCGGAGGTCGGGGTGTTCGTGCACCCGGAGAGCTTCTACTGGATGCGCCCCACGCAGGCGCAGAGCCACCAGGTGCTCAGGCAGTTCACACTGATGCCGAAGGCCGGGGCGCCCTTCGACTTCTGCCTGCTCGATGACATCGACAAGGACTGGATGCCCGACTACAAGCTGTATGTGTTCCTCAACGCGGTGCACCTGACCCGGCAGCAGCGCGCGGCAATCATCGCCAAGGCGAAGCGCAACGGCGCAACGGCGGTCTTCCTCGGTGGCGCCGGCTACTTCGACGAGGACGATGGCTCGGTGGGCAATATGGCCGCGCTGACCGGCATCACGATTGCCGCCGATGAGACGGCGGGCCTGCCGCAGGCGAAGATAGACGTCGTTCACCCGCTGGCGGCAGGGCTGCCGGCGGAGACACCGTACGGGTGCAGCATCGAGGTCTCCCCTATCTTCTTCGTCGATGATGCGCAGACACAGACCATCGGCACACACCCTGTCACCGGCAAGCCGGTCGTCGCCATCAAGCAACTCGACGGCTGGACGAGTGTGTACTCATCCGCATTCGAGCTGCCGGCGACGCTCATGCGGAACATAGCGCGGCAGGCGGGTGTGCACATCTGGGTCGATAGTGATGACGCGGTGTATGCCGACGGGGGCTACGTGGGCGTACATGCTGCGACCGCCGGGGAGAAGACAATCTATCTGCCGGCCGATTGCACCGCAGTGGAGGCAATCACCGGGCGCGCGGTGCCGGTCGAGGGGCGCGAGGCACGGGTGCAGATGGAGTTCGGGGATACGGTGCTGTTGAGGCTCACGCCGCGAGGGCAATGACACGCGGCATACCACGGTTCGGAGGTCGGCAGGATGAAAGTCATCGGCATCAACGGCAGTCCGCGCAAGGACGGAAACACGGCACTGATGATCGGGCGCGTGTTCGCCGAACTGGAGAAGGAAGGCATCCAGACGGAGCTGTACCAACTCGGCGGGCAGCTTGTTGCAGGTTGCAGGGCGTGCCGTGCATGCTTCCAGCGGCAGGACGGCAAGTGCGTCATCGGCAATGACTGCATCAATGAGTGCATTGGGAAGATGGCGGAGGCGGAGGGCATTCTGCTCGGCTCGCCGACATACTTCGCCAACTGCACGACGGAGATGAAAGCACTCATCGACCGAGGGGGCTATGTGGGGAAGGCCAACGGTGACCTGTATGCGGGGAAGGTGGGCGCTGCTG
>MTKY01071910.1_pt1 | contig 11462 bp, 5 predicted proteins | sample 1042731 | NCBI WGS metagenome assembly MTKY01 (sample SAMN06212206, study PRJNA360538) | anaerobic digester metagenome | biome: Wastewater treatment plant; material: sludge; isolation source: anaerobic digester fed with sludge from wastewater treatment plant | place: Denmark: WWTP Soeholt ... | reverse complement strand
GCTCCAGCTCCAGCTCCAGCTCCAGCTCCAGCTCCAGCTCCAACTCGCCCTCCTGCATCGCGTCGCGGACGCCCTTTTCGATGGCGGGGACGTACTGCTCCGGCAGTTCCATCGGATTGGCGCGATTTTCGAAGGTGATGCCGGCGCCGCGCGGGTTGGGTGAAATTTCCAAGCGCGCCACGCCGAAACGACCCGCCCCACCCGCCTGGTGGATGTAACGCCCCTCACCGCGTGCGCGCCGCGTGATCGTCTCCTGGTACGCAGCCTGCGGCGGCGCGACGTTGCACGGCACGTTGAACTCGCGACGCAACCGGCCCGCGATGATGTCCAGGTGCAGCTCGCCCATCCCAGCGATGATCGTCTCGCGCGTCTGCTCGTCGTAGCCCACGGTGAATGTCGGATCTTCGTCTGCCAACTTGCGCAGCGCCGCCATCAGCCGGTCCTGATCGGGCGTCGCCAGCGGCTTGACCGCCGCGCGGATGACGGGGACGGGGAACTCAATCGCCTCCAACAGAATCGGCGCGTCGGCGGTACAGAGCGTGTCGCCGGTAAAGCTCTGCTTGAAGCCGATAATGCCCACGATATCCCCCGCCGTACATGTCCCCACGTCCTCGCGCTTGTTGGCATAGAGGCGCAGCACGCGCGCCACACGCTCCTCGACCTGGCAGGTGGCGTTATCGATGCGCCCGCCCGCCGTCAACGTACCCGAATAGACGCGCACGTAGTTCATCCGGCCCATAAACGGGTCGCTGACCACCTTGAAGACCAGCCCGCAGAACGGCGCAGCGGGATCGGCAGGGCGACTCAACGGCTCGCCGGTTTCGGGATGATGGCCTTGCACCGCCGGAATGTCCAGCGGATTAGGTAGATAGCGCACAATCGCGTCCAACACCGGCTGGATGCCCCGATTGTGCAGCGCGCTGCCGAGGAACACCGGCGTCAGTGTGTTGGCAATCGTCGCCCGGCGCAGCGCAGCATAAAAATCGGCGTTGGGGATGTCGTCGCTTTCAAGAAAACGCTCCATCAGCGCGGTGTCTGTCTCGATAATGGACTCCATCAGCGTATGACGGGCCTGTTCGGCGGCCAGAAACATATCATCCGGCACAGGCTGCGCGTCCGGCGGCGCCCCCGGCTCATCGCTGAAGAGGAGCGCCTGCATCTCGAACAAATCCACCACACCCAGGAACTCGCCCTTGACGAAGATCGGGAGCTGTACCAGCGCCGGCGTCGCGTGAAGACGGTTGCGCATCATCTGCAACGTGCGCTCGACATTCGCCCCGGCGCGATCCAGCTTGTTGATGAAGCAGATACGCGGGACGCCGAAACGGTCGGCCTGCCGCCACACCGTCTCGGATTGCGGTTCGACGCCCGCAACGCCATCGAAGACCACCACGCCGCCATCGAGCACGCGCAAGCTGCGCTGCACCTCGGCGGTGAAGTCGATGTGGCCCGGCGTATCGATCAGGTTGATCTGCACGCGCTGGCCCGTCGCCGCGTCCTGCCACGTCGTCGTGATCGCCGCGGACGTAATCGTGATGCCGCGCTCGCGTTCCTGCGCCATCCAGTCGGTGACGGTCGTGCCGTCGTCCACGTTGCCGACGCGGTACGTCCGTCTGGAGTAGTACAGCACGCGCTCCGTCAGCGTCGTCTTGCCGGCGTCGATGTGGGCAATGATGCCGATGTTGCGGATTTGGGTTATGGGATAGTGGATGCTCATTTAAGAATCAAGAATCAGCGGATCAAAAATCAGCGGAGTTTTTAGGCAGGCCACTCAAGCAACGTCTGAATTTCACGCAGAACGTCAGCGAGATCAAGCGCAGAGGAAACGATCACATTCGCTTCACTATTATCGTGTTTGTGATGAGGGTATGTGGAAAGATTGAGTTTACGGTGATGTCCGGTGTTATCATAGCGGAACACTAATGTTTGTGCAGCGGTCATATACTGGTAGACATAGGTCAACCGGTCAATGTCCGTCTCTACATCCACGAACTCCCGCAAGTGCAACAGTGAATCGTCCACAAAGATGATTTCTCCGTGGATAAAGCCTTCATACGTGCTGCGCTTGTCGTATGTGACGTTGAACGTTTGCACGACAGGGCAGGCTTCGATGACGGACTGAACCTGCGCGAAGTAACGTTCAATCCGCAACGCGAATCCCCTGCAAGGTTTCGGCTTTTTCTTGCAGCCGCGCCAACATGCGGATTTCGCCAACCCATTCGGCCAGCGTCAAAGTTTCGGGCAATTCGTCATTCTCGTAACGTTGGATGAACTCCGCCGAGGATAAACCATAATCCGCCTCGAAGGCGCGCAAGCGTTCTTCGGTGCGCGCGATTCCGGCGTGCAGTAAACGCAACTGGTTCTCTAGCGCAGCCTCCACCAAAGGGCGTAAAGGACGACGTTTGGTGGATGTTAGTGTCAACACGGTCATCACAGCCTCCTCAACACATACGATTTCCAATCCACTTTTATTGTATCACGTACCAGACAAAAATGAAACACACCCGGGCTAGCCGAGTGTGTTTCAAAACTCATCCCCTTCCCCCGTCTACCTCCTACTCCCCTCCCGCCACCGTCAACGTCGTCGGCGTCTGCTCGCCAACCGTCGCGGGGTTGTAGTAGTCATAGGCGGTGCTCGCGGGCGTCTGCGCTTTGAGCGGGAACCGCGCCCGCAGGCGGTAGCTGAATTCCAACGGCTGCCCGGCGGTGAGATCGCTGACGTAGATGATAATCTGCCGCCCGGTCAGCTCGTAGCGCTCGATTCTGGCATAGCCGTAGTCTTCCGGAGTGTCCTGATAGCGCGCCACCAGCCGCGCCAGGTCTTCCGTTTCCACGCTAAAGCCCGGCGGCAGCCCCAGGTCGACGATCGCAGACTGCGCCACGCCTTCGTTGAGCGTAACGACGACGTTCACGCCGACCGTGTCGTTGACGGCCAACTCGGCGCGGTCGTAGGTCACGTCGATGGTGACGAGTTCTTCGGCGCTCAGTAGCTCCGGGTAGAACGGCAGTTTGTCCCACGGCAGGTAGTAGCTGCCCGCCACCTGGTACATCAGATTACCCTTGCCGCTCAAGGCAATGTCCACGACGCTCTCGCGGCCCGGCGGCACATCCTCGAAGACGAGCATCTGCACCACGTCGAAGTTCTCCGGCTTGACCTCGACGGTCTTGGCCTGCCCGCCGTTGAGCGTGACGGTGACGGTGGCATCCGCATCTTCCGCGCCGGATTTGACGCTGGCGATGAGCGCCTTGAGCGTGAGCACCGTCGCCGAGGTGGTTTCCCACGTGCCAAAGCTGTCCTTGTTGCGCACCAGGTACGTGAGCGCGGCATTGGCGGTGTCGCCGTGCTTACCCGCACGGATAAAGGCCAGGGCCGCCAGCGCGGTCGACTCAAGCTGCGCGCTGTTGCCAGAGCCGCCCATGTAGGTGTCGCGGCCGGCGGTCCAATACACCGCCTCGCCGTCTTTTTTCGCCATGCCCGCCAGACGATCCAGCACCGCGTCGGTGGCGCCGGTGGTCTTGCCTTCCAACGCACTATCGTAGGACACCAGCGCGTTGGCGACCAGCCCCAAATCGTAGGCCGTCTCTACCTGCGAAACACCCTCGCGTAGGAAACTCACACCTCGCGCGGTGCGCCCGTCGTTCGCATAACCCGCATCCGCCAGCCCCCAGACGATGAAAGCCGTCACCTGGATCTGGTCGGTCATCCGCGTGAGGCTCGTCTCGTGGAAGCCCTCCACGCCCTTCCAGGAGCCGTCGTTCTCCTGCCGCGCGAAGAGCCAGCCCACGATGCGCTCGATCAGCTTGGGATCGATGTCGTAGACGCGGCTCATGTCGCCGAACTCCTGCAAGCCGTAAGCCGTCAGCATTGGATCGGCGGGCGGGTTGCCGAAGAGGCTGAAGCCGCCTGGGTCGCCCGGCACTTCGAAGGTGGTGAGCCGTTGGTAGCCCAGGTTGATGTATTCCTCGGCCTGCATCTGGACTTCCGGCGAGGCCTGCTTGGTGGTCTTCAGGTAGTCCAGCACGAGGATGTTGGGGTACGTCGTGGACGATGTCTGCTCGAAGCAGCCGTAGGGCATCCGCAAGAGTGCATCCAATCCTTCCACCACCTGGCTGACGATGCCGGGATAGATTTTGACGATGAGCTTCTGCGTATCAGGGATCGCGTCCGCCGGGATTTGCACCATCTCTTGCACAGGCATTGTCGGATCGAGCTTGTCGGAGACGGTGAAGCGCAGTTCCTTGCCGTCGGGGAAGACGCGCACGTTCTTGCGGATCGCGTCGGACATACGGCTGCCGTAGGCCGTCACCTGGAACGGTTGCGAGCCAAAGTCCAGCGCCTTGATGCGGAAGTAGACGACGGTGATGTCGGCGGAGGCAATTTCGATGGTCTTCACCGGTTCGTCCAGCAACTCGAACCAGCGCTCTGGCTGCACTTCCAGCCGCACCGATTGCGCTTCCGGCAGGTAGTTGAAGACGCCCACCGGCACGGCGATCTCGTCCCCTACGGTGAGCGAGCCGGGCAGGTCGAGGTCGATGAAGAAGTCCTGGAAGACGCGCAAGCCGCCCGTCGCGCTGCCCAAGCGTCCATCCTGGGAGGAGGCCAGCGCCGTTATCCGCCAGGTGGTGATGCTGTCGGCGACGGGGAACTCGAGATGCAGCGCGCCATTCGCGTCGGTCACTTCATCCGGCAGCCAAAGCATCGTTTCGGGGAAGTATTGGCGCAGGCGCGGTGGTTCGCCGGCCGCCGGTTGTTCGGACCCAGCCGCTTCCCTTTCTACGACCTCTTCCATTTCGACTGCTTTCTCCACCACCATCATCTGGGGCGCAGCCATCTGGAAAACCATCCCCTCGTCCATCATCACGCCGTCACGATCAAGTCCAGCGACAGCGTCGGAAAAAGCTCTCCCGCTCGCGCCGCCGGCCAGGGTGAGTAAAGGCAGCGCCATCAGGATGAGCGCCATCCCCAACGCGGCAACACCGGGGAAGACGCGCTTTTCCAACACGAAGCCGGCGCTGCGCAGCATAAACGCCAGCGGCAGCAAACACAGCGCGACGATACCGGCAATCCCCCACCAGTCTCCAGGATAGAAGTCACTACGATCAGCGGCAAAGATCAAGACCAGCAACAACGCGAACCACAGCGGGAGCAGCCCCAGCATCGCGCCCAACCGGCCATCTTTGCGCGTAATCGCAATCGTGATGAGGCCAATCACGCCCACCAATCCCAAAAGGCCTACCAGCGCCATCAAAACTACCATTATGATGTCGCTTGCGCGCCCGAAAAGGTCGCTCACTAGCCAGACCAACCCCGCCGACATCAGCGCCAGCGCGATGAGCACGCCAAACGCTATCCCCACGCTGCCTAACAGCCGCCGCCAGCGCTTCTGCTCCGCGCTGCGCCATACCGCGATGCCACTCAACACCATCACCGCCAACGGGAGGAGCACAAAGAAGCCGTACAGCCCTTTCGCCAGGCCGGTGTAAAATCGCTCTTGCTTCTCGTAAGCGCGTTTCATCGCCTGCTCGTGGGAATTTGCGTTCAAGCTAAAGGGGGACGTTTGTTGAATCGCCGAAGCCAGCGCCGCCTTGCCAGCACCCTGCCGCGCCTCGCGCAAAACCGGATCATCTACCGGATACGGCTCGGCAATCAGGTCGGGGATACCGAAACCGTGCAGTTCGTACTTGGGTTGCAGGAGTTCGGCTTCGAGCATGAAGTAGAGCTTGGCAAAGCCGGGGTCCTGTTCCGCCAGCGCGAAGACCGATTCATCGACCACCGCCAGCCCCACCGCCGACTGCACGCCCGCGCCGTCTTTGCCGTCAACCTGCACGTCGAGCGCCGCGTCCGCGCCGGGCCGGTAGGTGTCCGCGCCGGGCGTCAGCGCCACGTTGAGATCGCTCGCCTGATCGACAATGACCAGGCGCGTGTCGCGGGTGATGTTGCCGGAACGCAGAATCTTGTAGGCGTGGAGTTCGAGCGTGCCGTAGAGGTCGGGGGTGAGATCGACGGCGACTTCAGCCTTGCCATCGGTCACGTCTACGGCGCGTGTGCTCACAGTTTGGCCTGCGCGGATGATGTCCACGTAGACTGTGCCGCGTTGCGCCGAGGTGAGGAGCGCGAGCATCATCGTATCGCCGACGCGGTAGACGGGAGCATCGGGCCGCAAAAGGACGGTTTCCTCATCCCATTGGCCCTCGAAGTAGAAGTTGCGCGATGCCGTCGCGCCGGTCGCGTCACGCGCATCGACGGTCAGCGTGACGTAGGGACCTTCAGGCGTGAACGTCGCCTCGGCCAGACCGTACTTGCCGGTCTGCGTGCGCTGCGTCCCACCCTGCGCGTCGTGGAAGGTCACAGTCAGCGCAGTCTCGGCCGGCGTTCCGTCGGGATAGCTCGCCATCACGTAGAGGATGTTTTCGACGCCGGGACGGGGTTGTCCGCCTTCCAGCACGGCGTTGATGACGAGTGCACCCTGCGCCACCGGCAGCGACAGCCGCCCGACCTCGGTGTGCTCAGCCTGGTCGGTGACGGCGGCCTCGATGTAGAAGCGCGCGCCACCGCGCTCCAGCTCGCTGCCCGCGATGTAGTCCGGCAGGTCGAAGCTGAACGTGAAGTTGCCCGCGTCGTCCGTCGTCCCCTCCAACGTCACCGCGACGACGCGCTGGAAGTCGAAAGTGTAGCCTTCCAGCTTCACCGCGCTGCCGGTCACATCCTTGCCGAAGAAATAGGCGGCCTTGAGCGTGCCTTCGACGTGGTCGCCGGGACGGTAAAAGGTGCGGTCGGTGGTCAGCTTGACGTCGAACTTGGGGAGGACGTAATGCTCGACAGTGACAGTTTTCTCGGAAGACGTGTTACCTAACGTCGCCGTGAGCTTGTACGCGCCGCTGTTGACCTCGTCCGCGAGCTGGAAATCCACCGCCGCCACGCCGTAAGCGGAGGCGGTGAGCTGCTTACGGAAGACGGTGTTGCCCTTGCCGTCGGCGACGGTCACTTCGAGGGTTTGCCCGGCGGCAGGGTGCAGGTCGAACGCGCCAAGGGCCAGCGCGCGGATGTGGATGATCTGTCCCGGCTGGTAGAGCGGCTTGTCGGTGGTGAGCAGGATGCGGTAGTCGCGCTCGACCGTCACCGCCTGCTCCAACGTGTCGGAACCGAGGCGGGACTTCGTCTCGACGATGAGCAACTGCCGGGGTTCGACGTCCTCCGGCACGACGAAAGCCACGTCCACGTTGCCCGCCGCATCGGTCGTCCCGCTGAAAAGCGGCTTCGCGCGCCCGCCGTCCGCCGGGCGCATGCGCACTTCGACTGCGGCGTTGGGCAAGGGGCTGGCGTCACGGCTATCGCGCACGACGACGCGCATCGCGGCGGTGCTGCCGGGGACCAGTTTGCTCTGTCCGAGCACAATCGTCTCGTGCTGGCTGAGCGTTTCGGGGAGACGCTCGTAATGGATCAGCAGGCCGATCAAGCTGCCTAGCAAAATTACAAAACCGATCAAAGAACCAACGACCAGGCGAGTTTTCCGAGACATAAGGGGCCTCCTTCGTGACATAGGGTACAGATAAGCTAATGATAAGACGTCTGCGGCAAAAGGGAAGTTCCACAGAGCAAAAGAGACGCCATCCAGTAGCGTCTCTTTAGAGTGGTTTGGGTAAACTGCCCCACCCGTTAGCTCACCAAGATCACGTCTGCAACTACCGGCATATGATCCGAGGGGTAGTGCCCGCCGTCCCAGTAGTCGGCGAGGGTGGCGTGGCGCAGGACGCGGACGCCCTCGTTCACGAAGATGTAGTCGATGCGCTGGCGTAATCTGCCGGTAAAGGCGTGAAACGTACCCGATGGGCCGTGGTGCGGCGTCGCCGATTGAGCTTTGGCGTCCCGCAGGCGGAAGGGGGCGTCGTCAGCGCCGCCCGCCAACAGCCGGTAAGCAAGCGCGCCCTCATCGCAGTTCAGGTCGCCGACCGCGACGACCGGCGCGGCGCCGGCCCGCGCGAGCGCGTCTTTGAGCAGCAGCCGGGCGCTTTCGTTTCGGGCTATCTCTCCCACGTGATCGAAGTGCGTGTTGTAGAAGAAGAAGGTGGCGCCCGTCGCTGCATCCAGAAACTCTGCCCAAGTCGCCGCCCGGACACAAGCGGCGTCCCACCCCATACTGCCGGGGACGTTCGGGGTTTCGGACAGCCAGAACGTTCCCTGGTCGCGCAACGCGAGCCGCGCGCGGCGGTAGAAAATCGCGGCGAACTCGCCCTTGCGCGCGCCGTCCTCACGCCCCACTCCCACCCACGCGAAGTCGGGCAGACGCGCCGCCAGATCGTCAACTTGCTCGGAAAGGGCTTCTTGAAGTCCTACGACGTCGGGCCGGTGAAAATGCAGCATGCTGGCGACCAGGTCCTTGCGATGGGGCCAGGCGTTTGGACCGTCGCCAGAGACGTTCAAACGGATGTTGAAAGACATAACGCGCAGAAAATCGTTGAAGTTATCCACAAAGCACCTCAGATGAGACCTGTCAGGTTGGGGCAAACTTTTAGTCTGCGCAAAACCTGACAGGCCCGGGTGAAATATCAGAACGCCAACTCGCATGCGCCGGCAGAACAAGCCACTTCCTGCGCCGCTGTGGTCAGGTCTTTATCTTCATAGCGCCAAATCTTCGAGAAATCGATCGTTGGGAAGGCCGCGACTCTTTGACGGTATTCGGCTTCCGAAATTTCGACGTAGGGCATCTGATCGTATTGCGCATCGAAGGCCGGGAGGAAGGTCATCCCGTTGATCCGACTCTGGTTCTCCCACACCCATTTGATGATGTCCAGCACCTCATGGGGATGATAGGTGATCGTGACGCTTGGATTATGCTCGGTCCAGTGCGTCTTGTTTTGCAACCAGTATTCGCACTGCTCGATGGCCGACCGCATATTGCGCGTGATGGCTCCCTCCGGCGACTTGACCGGGAAATGCACAACCCATGTGTCGGCGGTTTCCGGCGTCTGGCCATTTTCGGGCGTCATCGGCACACCCGCATCCTGGAGCACTTTGTAGATCGGTGTGAACGTGCTGACGCGCACGTTGCGGATGTAATACGGCGCCCAACGCGCGTGAATACCGGACGAGCTATCCAGCAGCAGAGAAGAGTTTCCGGAGGGCTTGACACACGTTGTCGCCGCCGACTGGTTGATGTTCAACCGCTCAGCGATCTGGCGGTTTGTCTCGATGACGATCTGCCGCAAACGCGCCTGAACTTCGGGATCGCGCGCCAGCGCACCGTCCAACTGGCCGTTGAGATCGACGCCCAGCAGGCGTTCCTCCTCGCAGTTTTGGCTCCACTGCGGGCGCAAGCCGGGGAAGTGTGTCGCCATCGATTGGATTGTGCCGATAATCGTCGCCAGCTCGACCTTCTCGCGCAGACTGTCATAGGTATCGTCGGCGCGCACGACGGCGCTGGAAAGGTTGCAGAATTCCCACGGACGCAAGATGATCTCGCCGCACGGATTCGTGCCAAACTCAGCCACGGCGCGCCGCTCGGGGCGGGCGTCGATGGCAGCCTGGCGATTGAAGATGCCGGGTTCACCGCGGCCGGTGTCGACCATATCCAGGATGTAGTGGGCGACTTCAGCCTGGGTAAGTCGCCGCGCCGGCCAGACTGCCGAGTCGTTCGCGTTCCAGCGCTGGCTGTTTTCTCGCCAGAAGTCGCCGTCCTTGCAGGTCTTCATCTCCGTGTCGTCCTGATCGAAGAGGGCGATCATCGCCGTGCGGCGCACGCCGCCGGAAACCGCCGCACCGCCGATCGCGCACATGATGTCGTGCGCGTCGAGAGAACGCAGGAAGCTACCCTGACGCGCCAATATGCGCGCGCGCGTGAAATCGAGCATCTTGCGCAGCGGCTCTGGCCCCGAAGCGCGTCCACCTTTGATACGCAATGGCGCGCCGGCTGGACGCACCTGCGAAAAATCAAACTGTACGTCACCACCTTCGAACCACGTCTCCAATCCAAACCGCAGCGCAGCAGCCCATCCCTCCGCCGAATCCTCGATCACGTGGCGTGCCGGCGTGAATTCCAACTGTCGCTGGATGCGTGGGAAATTTTCCACATATTGGCGCTCCACCGAATATCCTACGCCACAACCGCTCATCGAAATGATCAACGCTTCTACGAAGGAATCCAGGCTTTCTACCGGTTGGTAGGAGCAGTTGTAGATCGCTATATTGTTGCGGCGTGCCGCCGGTCCCGCCATCGCCAACAAGCGCATGGATGGCATGGCGCGCATTTCAAGAACGGCTTGCCGGACGTGCGCATAGGTTTCGGTGGACAGCCGGTATTCGGAAAGCTCCTTCAGATAATCGACAGCGCGATCGACAGTTTCAACCCAGGTCTCGCGCCGGCTCAGCTCGTAATTGAAGCGCGAATACTTATCATAGAACTGAAATTTCTGGAGATCCGTAGGGAAATATTGATCGGACTCGGCAAACGCGTTTCGCACACTCGCCGGAATTGGGCGGGTCATACGCAGTTTGGCGCGATCGGCGCGATAGAGAATGTAATGCTTGGCCGCTTCATATTCGCCCGCCGCCAGAAGGACCATCTCGACGATATCTTGTATCTGCTCAACGGTGGGCTGCTCATACTTCGCGGCAACAATGTTGACCGTTTGTTGTGTCAACTCACTGGTGGAGATGACAGGCCGCCGACTGAGGCTGTTAAAGCAACGCTTCAGCGCCGTCTCAATGCGGTCTGCGTCGAAAGCGACAACCCGCCCATCCCGCTTGACAATCGTTTCTGGAACATTTATCTGTACATCAGTATCCACGTAATCCACTTGCGCCTGCAACATAACAATACCCTCCTAAGTCTGGTGATATATGGTAATTGTGAGGATGGCAACAAAACAAAAAGCAATGCTTTTTGCGTAATTTTGGAAATTTTTATTAAAATCGCCCATAGGTAGGCATTTATGCCTATATTACCACAAGAAGTAGGGGTGTCAAATCTGGTTTTGCAAGTTTAATATCATAAATAAGACATTAAAAGATCCAAGTCGGATTCGGCGGTCATTGTAGCTAACGTGAGGTTGCAGGATACCACAAAACGGGAAATGAGGAAATGAAAAACGGGACGATGATCAATTGCACAACAGCTAATACGTAGTATACTATACTGATGCTTCTATCCAAAAACTAACTAAATTGCTACACAATCGCTATGAAATGCTAACAAACAAACTACCATCTTGTGTTATGCTATGTCTAGGAGATTCTAAAATAGTGTTTGGTTAGAGAAGAGATAAAATGCTTGGGAAATTTGAATCCATGATCGAGCGATGGAGCACCCGCAAAATGGCAATTGCTGTGGTGGTCGTATCCATTGTTCTCGCGGAACTGATCGTTGTAGGAACCGAGTACCTTTTGCACAGATCGACCCAGATGGAATCGATCGTCCGCGCTTTCCTCACGGCGCTCATCATTTCCTGGGTGATGACCAAAGTTC
>MTKY01053188.1_pt1 | contig 11462 bp, 7 predicted proteins | sample 1042731 | NCBI WGS metagenome assembly MTKY01 (sample SAMN06212206, study PRJNA360538) | anaerobic digester metagenome | biome: Wastewater treatment plant; material: sludge; isolation source: anaerobic digester fed with sludge from wastewater treatment plant | place: Denmark: WWTP Soeholt ... | reverse complement strand
GCAGGCCGGACCAGGCCCGATGCGGGTGGTCGTCATGGAGGGTGTCAACGTCGACCTTGACCGCCGCCAGCCCGGCTCGGTGCACCCGCGACGTGAGCACCTGCACCGTCTGCGGGAGGACGGCCTCGACGGCACGGCATACCGAGTCGAGGTCGGCGCCCGCGTCGAGGAGTGCGCCGAGGAGCATGTCGCCAGCCACCCCGGCCGAGGCGTCCACCCACAGGTGGCGCGCGGTGGGTCCAGTGGTGGGGCGACGGGTGGGTTGACCCGTCATCCCACCACGCTATCGGCGGGGACGGGCGGCGCAGCGGCCTGCGTCATCGGGGATCCTTCGACGTGGGCATCACCGGCGGCGGTGCTGGGGTCAGGGACCCCACGGCCCGCGAGGGGGATCCGCGCGGTCACGGTGAAGCCGGCACCTGGGGCGGTGTCACAGATCAGCTCGCCGCCGAGCAGCGCCACCCGCTCGGCCATCCCCGAGAGCCCGTTGCCGGGGACCACCGCACTGCCGCCGAGGCCATCGTCACGGACCTGCAGCTGCAGACCAGCACCCTCGCAGCTCACAACCACCCAGGCATGGTCAGCAGCCGAGTGCCGGGCGGCGTTGGTCAGGCCCTCCTGGATGACCCGGACGACGGTGTCGGCGACGGCGTCAGGGACGGCGTCCAGACCCTCGGCCAGGTCGAGGGAGGTCTTCGGGCGCGGCAACGACCGGGCGAGGCGCGCGACCCGGTCACGGGGAGACACCCGGGTGTCGCGCAGGGTGCTGACAACGCCACGGGTGTCCCGCAACAACTCGGCGGCAAGGGCCCTGGCCTGGGCCACGTGGTTAGTCGCCCGGCCGTCAACGAGTCGGTCAATGAGGTCCAGTTGGAGGGAGAGTGCCGTCAGTTGATTGCCCATCCCGTCGTGCAGGTCACGTGAGATCCGCAACCGCTCCTCCGCCTTGCTTGCCTCGGCGAGCCTGGTCTGCGCCTCGTGCAGGGCAGCGTTAGCGGCCACAAGTTGGCTGTTGGTCACTTCGAGCTCGGCAGCGACGGCGGCGGCCTCCCGGCGGGCCGCTTGTTCGCGGACCACGACATGGACCATGAGGGAAGCAAAGAACAGCAGCGTGCCATAGAGCAGCGCCCAGACAACCGTGGCGTTCTCCGACCACAGGATGAGAGCCATCGCCGCAGTGAGGGCGAGCATGAGGGGGACCGACACCCTGGCGGGCACGACCCAACCGGCCACGCCAGCGACGAGGACGAGCAGGACGCCGGACATCAGGTCTGCACCCCAGACAGCGTTGGCCCCGATCGCGGCCAAGGTGAGCACCGCGAAGATGGCCCGGTCCCGGGCGCTCGTCCGGGCCCGGCTGCCCCCCAACGAGAGGAAGCAGACGAGAACGATGACGCACAACACCCACCACAAGATCGGCACGGTGGCGCGCCGGTAGTTGAGGGCGGCGCTGACCACCACCCCAGCCCATGCGACCGTGCCACCCAACGCCGATCCCCAGGCGACAAAGTCGCGCTGAGCCCAGGTTGCGGCGCGCCCTCCAACGCCCGTCACATAGGTAAGCCTAAGTGTCGACGGGGGGACTACGCCAGAGCAGCACAAGGACAGGGCGGACCCCCTCGTCAATCAGGGTGGCGCCGAGGTCAACCGATCAGCTGTGCCGCGGTCGCCAGACGACCAGAGCCTGGCTCTGGGCGGTCGGTCGGGACGGGCGTTGCCCGGGCCGCATCGCGACAATGTCGCCGGTCGGACCAGCCGCGAAGATCCGGTGGCCGGCCGCGTGACGCGCCGCGTCAAGAGCGGCGACCAGCTCGCCAACCTGGCTGCGCAGGGCGGCAACTTCGTTCTCCAGAGCGAGGATCCGTTGGATGCCGGCCAGGCTAATGCCCTCCTCCTGGGAGAGTCGCTGCACCTCGCGAAGCAGGGCCACATCACGAGCCGAGTAGCGTCGCCCGCCGCCCTGGGTTCGGGACGGGGTGACCAGCCCGAGTCGGTCGTATTGACGCAGCGTCTGCGAGTGCATGCCGGCCAGTTGCGCGGCCACCGAGATGACGAAGACGGGGGTGTCCTCGGACGGCTGGTATGCCGTCCGCCCACCTCCCGCACGCACGTCACCGAACATCGGGGTCACCGTCCTCCGTGGCTCATCGATCCGTCACTGGCTGGCCTTGGCGAACAACTCGGCCCGCGGGTCGACGCCGTCCTCCTGGGCCGCCAGGCGCTCGAGGGCCTCGCGGGCCTCGTCGGTGAGGCGTTGCGGGACGACAATCTGGACCTTGGCCAACAGGTCGCCGTCACCCGACGCGTGCTTGACCCCGCGACCCTTGATCCGCAGCACTCGACCACTCGGAGTGCCAGGAGCGATCTTGACGCGAACCGCCTCACCGGACAGGGTCGGCACCGAAACGGTGGCCCCGAGCGCGGCCTCGACGAAGGTGACTGGGAGGTCGACCGTGAGGTTGGTGCCGTCGCGCCCGAAGACCGGGTGCGACGACACCGCAACCGTGAGGATGAGGTCACCGGGCTCACCGCCGGGACCGCCCGATTGGCCCTTGCCGCGCAGCCGGATTTTCTGACCGTCCTTGACACCAGCCGGGATTCGCGTGGTCACCCGGCCACCGTCGCCGCTGGTCAGGGTGACGGTGTCGCCCTGGACGGCCTGGCGGAAGTCGATGGTCGTGCGCGCTGACACATCGGCTCCGCGACGAGGGCCACGCGGCGCCCCGAAGCCGCCATAGGGGTCGGCCCCGAAATTGCCTGCCCCGGCCGGCCCGCCAGCGCCGCCGAAGAGCCCGCCGAGCAGGTCCTGCAGGTCAGGACCGGCACCACCCGCGCCACCGGCACCACCCGGTCCGCGACCACCCGTGCTGAACCGCACGTTTGGCCCGTTCGCACCGCCGAACATCCCCGAGAAGATGTCCTCGAACCCGCCACCGGCGCCGCCAGGCCCGGCGGTGAACCGGGCGCCGCCGGTCGTCATCGCCCGGATCTGGTCGTACTGGCGACGTTCCTCGGGATCGGACAGGACGGCATACGCCTCGCCGATCTCCTTGAAGCGCTCCTCCGCCTTGTGATCACCCGCGTTCTGGTCGGGGTGCAACTTGCGGGCCAGCTTGCGGTAGGCCTTCTTGATGGTCGCCTCGTCGGCGTCCTTGGGCACGCCGAGCACCGCGTAGAAGTCTTTCGACAGCCAGTCCTGACTCGCCATTCCGGCGCACCCTCCTTCCGGTGAAACCTGTTGCTGTTATTGGGGATCCGCCACGGCTACCCGGGCGGCGCGGACGATCCGCTCGCCCATCCGATAGCCGGGTTGGAGCACCTGGACGACCGTCGTCGCCGTCGTGCCCTCGGGCAGGTCGGACTCCAGCCGCATGAGCGCCTCGTGGTGGTTGGGGTCGAACTCGTCCCCCGCCGCCCCGAACCGCTCGATCCCGAGCTTGGCAAGCACCGCCTCGAGCTTGTCGACGATTGTCGCCGCCGGACCCGACTCAAGGTCCCCATGCTCGCGCGCGAGATGGATCTCGTCGAGCACTGGAAGCATCGACTCCAGCACGTGACTGATGCCTTGATCGCGCGCCACCGAACGGTCGCGGTCGACCCGCTTCTTGTAGTTGACGTATTCGGCCTGCAACCGGCGCAGGTCCTCCAGGCGCTCGGCCGCGAGAGCTGAATCGCCGGTCAACGGGGCGACCAGCGGCGATTCTGCAGCGTCACCTTCCGCGGCGGTCCCGTCCGACACGACCGGTATGCCGCCCGCCCACCGTCCGCCCGCAGGTGCTTCTGCGGCGGTCGGCGCGGCTGCCCATGACGCGGAATGCGATGTCGCAGTGGCCGGTTCGTCGTTGACCGCTTCGGTGTTGAAGGCGTCCGCTCCCCCGGTGTCGGCGCCACCGCCGTCCGCCTCCGAGTCGGAGCCCTGGGCGTCCGCCTCCGAGTCGGCAGCGGCTTCGGCGGCCGACGCGGCATACGCCGGGCGGTCGTATTCGTCGAAGCCGCCCGGCTCGGAAGAGCTGCGATCGCCCGGATGGGCGGGGCCGTGCTGGCCCCGCCCGTCCGAGTCGTGATCGTGAGAGTGGGTCACTTCTTGTCCTCGTCGTCGACGACCTCGGCGTCGACCACGTCGTCTTGCGGGCCGGCACCGGGGGCCTCGTCCTGCGGGCCGGCGTCAGCGGAACCGGCGCCTTCACCGGAGGCCGCGGCCGCGGCATACATGGCCTGCCCCATCTTGGAGCGCACCTCGTCGAGGGTCGCAACCTTCGCCTTGATCTCCTCGACCGACGCGGTCGAGTCCTTGGCGATGAGGGTCTTGACGTCGGCGAGCGCGGTCTCGACCTCGCCCTTGACGTCGGCCGGGATCTTCTCGGCGTTGTCGGCGAGGAACTTCTCGGTGGAGTAGACGACCTGCTCGGCCTGGTTGCGGGTCTCGATCTCCTCGACGCGCTTGCGGTCTTCCTCGGCGTGGGCCTCGGCTTCGCGAACCATCCGCTCGATCTCCTCCTTGGGCAGCGCGCTGCCGCCGGAGATCGTCATCGACTGCTCCTTGCCGGTGCCCATGTCCTTGGCGGACACGTGGACGATGCCGTTGGCGTCGATGTCGAAGGTGACCTCGATCTTCGGGATGCCGCGAGGGGCCGGGGCGATGCCGGTGAGCTCGAAGGTGCCCAGCGGCTTGTTGTGCTGCGCGATCTCACGCTCGCCCTGGAAGACCTGGATGAGCACCGAGGGCTGGTTGTCGGCCGCGGTCGTGAAGATCTCGGAGCGCTTGGTCGGGATCGCCGTGTTGCGCTCGATGAGCTTGGTGAACCGGCCGCCCTCGGTCTCGATGCCCAGCGACAGCGGGGTGACGTCGATGAGCAGGACGTCCTTGCGCTCGCCCTTGAGGACACCGGCCTGCAGGCTCGCGCCGATGGCGACGACCTCGTCCGGGTTGACGCCCTTGTTGGGCTCCTTGCCGCCGGTGAGCTCCTTGACCAGAGCGGTCACGGCCGGCATACGGGTCGACCCGCCGACGAGGACCACGTGGTCGATGGCGGACAGCGAGATGCCGGCGTCCTTGATGACCTTGGCGAACGGGGCCTTGCAGCGGTCGAGCAGGTCCTTGGTGAGCTGCTCGAACTGGGCGCGGCTGATCGTCTCGTCGAGGTGGATCGGTCCGTTCTCGCTCATCGAGAGGTACTGGAGGTTGACCGTCGCAGAGGTCGAGGAGGAGAGCTCCTTCTTGGCCTGCTCGGCGGCGTCGCGAAGCCGCTGCATGGCGATCTTGTCCTTGGACAGGTCGACGCCGGTGCTGTTCTTCACGGTGCCCAGCAGGTGGGTGACGATCCGGTCGTCCCAGTCGTCGCCGCCGAGGCGGTTGTCGCCGCTGGTCGCGCGGACCTGGATCGTGCTGAAGCCGTCCTCCGGGTCCTTGCCGACCTCGAGGAGGGACACGTCGAAGGTGCCGCCACCGAGGTCGAAGACGAGGATGAGCTCGTCCTCCTTGCCCTTGTCCAGGCCGTAGGCGAGGGCCGCCGCGGTCGGCTCGTTGATGATCCGCAGGACGTTGAGGCCCGCGATCTCACCGGCCTCCTTGGTGGCCTGACGCTCGTGGTCGTCGAAGTAGGCGGGGACGGTGATGACGGCGTCGGTCACGGTCTCGCCGAGGTAGGCCTCCGCGTCGCGCTTGAGCTTCTGCAGGATGCGGGCGCTGATCTCCTGGGCGGTGTAACGCTTGCCGTCGATGTCGTCGGACTTCCAGTCGGTGCCCATGTGGCGCTTGACCGAGCGGATGGTCCGGTCGACGTTGGTGACCGCCTGACGCTTGGCGATCTCGCCGACGAGGACATCACCGCTCTTGCTGAACGCCACGACCGACGGGGTGGTCCGGCCGCCTTCCGCGTTGGCGATGATGGTCGGCTCGCCGCCCTCGAGGACGGCGACGGCCGAGTTGGTGGTGCCGAGGTCGATGCCGACCGCACGTGCCATGAGTGTGTCTCCTGCTGTGGTGGGCGGCATACCGGAGGGGTATGCCGCGTGGTTGAGTCTCCGACGCTCAGGTTGCTCCGCAGGGGGTCAGGTTGTCAAGCCCGCGCTCGGCAAACTTGCGTCTTGTCCACTCAACTCTCTGTATGCCGCCCTTGTTCCCGCGTCAATGCCGGCAGCGGCCCGAAGCTCTCGGCCGGCCACCGCTCGGACGAGCCCGGGACTTGCCAGCCGAGCCATCGCCAAGCTTCGTCAGAGGCCCCGAGCAACTCCTGCGTGGTGGCATCCCAGACCGTGACGTTACCCCGAGGCAACGTTCTCAGCCTCCACCCAACAGGTTGCCCTGTGTCGCTCGACCACACGTTCACCCCGTCATCCGCACAGGACGCCAGCCTGGCCCCATCCGGACTCCACGCCACCGACCTCACCCCGGCGGAGTGTCCGGCCAGCTGCAGCAGCTGCTCCCCGGTCACCGCATCCCACACCCGCACCGCCCCATCACCCCCACCGGCCACCACCCGCGCCCCATCCGGACTCCACGCCACCGACCACACCCCACCGGGATGTCCAGCCATCTGCAGCAGCTGCTCCCCGGTCACCGCATCCCACACCCACACCAACCCATCCAACGAACCAGACAGGAGGCGTGCTCCATCCGGACTCCACGCCACCGACACCGCGCCACCGGTATGTCCGGCCAACTGCAGCAGCGGCTCCCCGGTCACCGCATCCCACACCCCCACCCAACCGTGAAACGAACCAGTCACCAGTCGGGACCCATCCGGACTCCACCCCACCGACGCCACCCCAGCGGGTAGTCCAGTCGTCTGCAGCAAGTGCTCCCCAGTGACCGCATCCCACACCCGCACCGATCCGTCACTCATACCAGACGCCACCCAAGCCCCATCCGGACTCCATGCGACCGACCACGCCACACCGGTATGTCCGGCCATCTGCAGCAGCTGCTCCCCGGTCACCGCCTCCCACACACGCACCGACCCGTCCAACGAGCCAGACACCAGCTGTGCCCCATCCGGACTCCACGCCACCCCACCGGGGTGTCTGGCCAGCTGCAGCAGCTGCTCCCCTGTCACCGCATCCCACACCTGCACCAACCCATCCAAGGCGCCAGACGCCAGCCGCGCCGCGTCCGGACTCCACGCCACCGACCTCACCCCGTCGGCGTATCCCGACATCTGCAGCACCTGCTCCCCGGTCACCGCATCCCACACCCGAACCGCCCCATCACCCCCACCGGCCACCACCCGGGCCCCATCTGGGCTCCACGCCACCGACCTCACCCCACGGCCGGAGCCCGACATCTGCAGCACCTGCTCCCCGGTCACCGCATCCCACACCCGAACCGACCCGTCAATCGAACCAGACGCCAGCCGGGGCCCATCGGGACTCCACGCCACGGACCACGCCGCACTTGCGTGCCCGGTCATCTGGAGCACCTGCTCCCCGGTCACCGCATCCCACACCCGCACCGACCCGTCCAACGAACCAGACACCACCCAAGCCCCATCCGGACTCCACGCCACGGACACCACGCCACTGGGGTATGACGCCACAGCACCCGGGTATCCGGTCATTCCCAGCAGCTGCTCCCCGGTCACCGCATCCCACACCCGCACCAACCCATCAAGCGAACCAGACACCAGCCGTGCCCCATCCGGACTCCACGCCACCGACCCCACCCCACCGGGGTATCCCGTCCTATCAAGCAGCTGCTCCCCGGTCACCGCATCCCACACCCGCACCGCCCCATCACCTCCACCGGCCACCACCCGCGCCCCATCCGGACTCCACGCCACCGACCCGACCCCACCGGCGGGTCCGGCCAGCTGCAGCAGCTGCTCCCCGGTCACCGCATCCCACACCCGCACCGCCCCATGACCTCCACCGGCCACCACCCGCGCCCCATCCGGACTCCACGCCACCGACCCCACCCCACCGGCGGGTCCGGCCAGCTGCAGCACGTGCTCCCCGGTCACGGCATCCCACACCCGCACCGCCCGATCACCTCCACCGGACACCACCCGCGCCCCATCCGGACTCCACCCGACCGACCACACCTCGCTGGTGTGTCCGGCTAACGTCGTCAATCGAGCCCCCCCGGGTGCCTGGCTCCGCGGCGCGACTGCGACGCCACCCTGGGGCGCAGGCAGGACATCGCTACGGATGGACTGGGTCCGGTATGTGCGCAACCCCCGCGCGCTCTTCGGTCGGCCCGAGCAGTCACGGAACACCGTGCCCGAGAGTGTCACCATGTCGAGCAACGCCCCGTCGAACCGACATGACTGCAGCACGGATCTGCTGAGGTCGCTCCCCGTGAGGTCTGATCCGCCAAGGTCGATCCGGCGGAGATCCGTGTCGACGAGGCGACACTCACGCAGCCAGGCACCTCCCAGGTCTAGATCCTCCAAGACGATCCCGCGCAGGTCCGCGGCCACGAGGCGAGTGGCCGAGAGAGGGTGACTCGGGTATCCCCGTGGCGAGGCGATCACGGCATACCGAAATGCCAGAAGGGCCGCGTCGGGGTCGGCCGCGTGCAACTCCAGCCGAGCCAGCACCGCGCGCACCGCAGGCGGCGAGAATCGACGAAGCAACTGCCCCACGAAGTCGAGGGTCTCTCGGCTGGTCGCTCGCGCTGCCCAAGCCCTGGCGGAGAGCCCCGGATCATCAGACAGCATCCGCACCAGCCGACGAGCGTGGAAGTATTCGCGCAGCGAGGTGTGCGCGAAAGTGAACTGATCGTCCCCTCGGCGCACCACGAAGGTTGCGGTTCGTAGGTCGTCCTTGAACAGCTCGGGCAGCCAACCTTCGTAGTGCTGAGTAAGGTCAGGGCGGCTCCGCAGCAGCGAAAGCACCCAGGTCTCGAGGTCCTGGACCGACCACGAGTCCGCGCCGGTCGCGACGAGCTCGGCGGCAAGCTCCTCCATGAGGAGCAGTTTGTGTTCGGGCAGGAGAATGTGCTTTGGACCTTCACGATCGAGCCATTCGCCGACCAGGCCCTGGTAGAGGTCCACGGGGAGATAGTCCGCCCCGCTGCTGCGGGCCGCCTCGATGCGCGCGATCTGCCGGGAGAGGAACTTCAACAGCAGCGGTCGGCTGGCGAGATCGCGGAGATTGTGCACTGCAGCGAGGGTCTCCATGAGCCCGTCGACATCCGCACCGGGCAGGTTGATGCTCAGGTAGTCCCAGATCTGCGTCTCGGTGAAGGGGAGCATGACCAGACTGAGGTAGTCGTCGGCCTCGACCCCCTCCCGTCCCCGGCCCCGCAGAGCTGACGAGGTGTCGCGCATCGACCGGAAGAAGTGGGTCCGACACGACAGGAGTAGCTTGGTGTTGGCCCTCCGCTGGCCCGGAAATCGGGTGGACTGGACCGCTCGCCACAGTAGGCGGGTGAAGTCATCACCGTCCCGACGCGGCAGTTTGACCAGCACCTCGTCGAGACCGTCGAACAGGGCAAGGACATTGCCCTCTGCCAGAAGTCGGAGCACGTCAGCGCCAGTCGGCCGGTTGCCGAGGCTGTCCGAGCGAGCAAGCAGGAGGTCCAGGACCCGCTCCAGGTTGTACCCCGCAGTCAGGCCGCGCACGTCGAACTCCCGCAGGTCGAAGTAGAGCGGGAGGGGGACGGAGGGATCCGTGGCGCGCAACTCCAGCAGTCGGGAGGTGAGGAGTTTCGCCGTGGTCGTCTTCCCCATGCCGAGGTCGCCGAGCAATGCGCACATGGCCGGGCTGGTCGCCGAGTCATCCGTGGCCCACTCCACAAGCCGACCAACGGCATCGAGTGGCGGTCCGACCGACGGATCCGTGATCATCGGGGCACCTGGCTCCGGAAGCGCCGTGGACGCTGCCTGCGGAGCGACCTTCTGGTCATCTGCATCCCTAATCGCGAAAGGCTCTTGATTGGCGAACCATTGGCGGGGGCCGGCCGAACCCGCACCATCCTCGTGGTGACAGCCAAGCCTGGCGCGTCGGGTAAGCACTTCGCGGGCAAGGTCATTGACCAGGTTGGCCAAACCGTCACCCTTGTGTCGAGTCACCGGCTCCGTCCGCCACGGGTGGACCGCCGGAGATGCAAGGACATTCGGGTCGACCGGTGAGAACACCACGTCGATGACCGAGCACTGGCAGGACCGGCCGGCGGACATGTCTGAGCGGTCTGCAAAGTAGTTGGGTGAGAGCAGGCGGACAACGACGTCCGCGTCCCTGAGACGCGCCTGCTCGAAGATCGCCATATCGGTCCCAAGCGGGGCATCGCCGGTTGTCGTCACTGTGACATCCAGCGGAGACGAGGCACGCAGCGCCGTGCGCAACGCCGTGACCACCCGCTTGGTCTCAGGGCGTTCGACGTCTGACGGCGAGAGGCTCACATGCGCCGAGACGACGTTGGCCTGCTCGCTCACCTGCGGAGGAACGGCTTCACCCGGCATCCCGTGCTGTGCTTCCGTCCGGGAGCGTGCGGCGAGGGAGCTTCGTGCGGGGTCCTCGCCTTCGAACCAACAGACTCGCCTCGATGCCCCGGCTCGCCTGCGGTCATCGGCCACGAGGGACAACTGGACCCCGGCGGCGCCCGCTGCCCTGGCCACCTCGGCCCTGAACTCGCGCAGCGCTTTGGTCTTTGCATCGTGACTCTCGGAGTCGCTCACGATGTCCAGAGCGGTCGCCATAGCGATGGTGCCATCGGACGTCACCGCCGAGACCATGGCGGCGAGCTTCTCGCGTGCTGAGCGGCCGAGCTCATCGGCGACCGACCGAACCAGAGCCGTTGCCTGGTCGGCGCTGAGGCGCGTCACGGTCGCGTGATCCGGCGCCACGGCGAAACCCCCAAGATGCGCTCGCGGATCCGCAGGGCCAGGCTCTGAGCGAAGGCGTCGCGATTGGCCCCTCGCAACTCCGAGTAGAACTTGCCTTGGTAGAGGTGCAACTGGAGCTTGTCGATGCCCTGGAGGTCCATCGACCCGGCCCCCATCGGCACCCTGCGCAGACCCACAGGCAACGCCATGCGGCTGGCGCCCGGGCCCACGAAGACAGGGGTCTCGTGCGTGCGGATGAACGTGCTTGCCGCCCAGCCCGGGCTGACGAGTTGCAGTCCAGAATCGCACTCGACCAGACGCGCGAGGATCGAGGGTTCGAACTCCTCCCCCGGGCGAAGTTGCGACATCTCCCACCAGCTGAGGTCAAGGCCGGTCAGGTTTGCCAGGTTGGGGGTGAGCCGGGCGATCAGGTCGTCCTTGTCCTTTGCGTCGGCCGAGCACCACGACAGGAAGATCGCGTGTGCGACTGGCGACGGCGGTGGCGAGGTCATGAAGTCAATAGTGACACCTCGGTGACTCCCGGTCAAGGACGATTAAGTACGAATAAGGTGCGAAGAACCAACTCTGCTGCCACCACATCCAAAAGGCTTTCCAAGGCGCGGCGGGACATCAAGTGGATGTATGATGGATGCGTGACATCTGTTCTGGTGCAGATCCGTGGGGTGACCCCGCGGA
>MTKY01057786.1_pt1 | contig 11463 bp, 5 predicted proteins | sample 1042731 | NCBI WGS metagenome assembly MTKY01 (sample SAMN06212206, study PRJNA360538) | anaerobic digester metagenome | biome: Wastewater treatment plant; material: sludge; isolation source: anaerobic digester fed with sludge from wastewater treatment plant | place: Denmark: WWTP Soeholt ... | reverse complement strand
ATGCCGAGCCATCCGCGCGGCAAGTGTAGAGCACCTGCGCCCGTTCGTCATTGGGCCTCCCGCCGTAGTACTGAGCCGAAAACAGCATGCTTCCGTCGGACAGGAAGACGAAGTCATTGGGCGTGAACCCCACAGCTGCTCTGAAGACACTGTCGGGGCAAGCTATGCGTGGACCCTGCCAGGTGCCGGTCGCCCCGGTCGCAGGGTCCACACTCAGGTACGTGGCGGTTGCTCGGCAGTTCAGGTAGACATTGCCATCCGGGCCCGGGACGACGCGGACCCCGTCTAGAAGGTAATCCGCGAGAACCTCCTCCTGCGCGTCCTGGTGAGTGATGTCCATGCGACACAACCGGTACGGGTGCTTGTTCCTCCTCTGGTCGATGCCAGGGGTCGCGTCGAGCCGAGTCTTGATGGTGTATAGCAGCCTGCCCTGCCGATCAATGGCCAGCGCCTCGTGCATCTGGCCACCGGTCGTGGGCTGTGTCAACTCGACGGGCGCCACCGCAGGCTGCCTCGGATCGAGGACCACGAGTTGTGTCGAGTAGCCGCGGCAGGAGTAGATGGCGACGATCTGCCCGTCGCGCAGCCACACCAGGCCCCGGTACTCATGCTCGTGATCGGTGGGGAATGTGACCCGTTCGCCGGTGTCAAGGTTCAGCACAACCAGGTCACCGTTGACATAGGCTATCTCATTCGCATCCGGACCCCAGTGCACAAAGGAGGCAGCGTTCGGGATGACGCACGTCAGGTCCGTCCCGTCGGCGTTGACCATGAACAGGGCCGCCGGACGGTGGGGTAGCCACTCCGGGCAGCCCGCCCGGGGGCGCGTGGAGCCGAATAGGATACGCTTGCCGTCAGGCGATGGCACAGGGAAGCTGTCGGTGAACAGGCTGTCCGGAACCCGTGTCTCGACGGTCGGCACGTGCGTGCCGCCTCTGGACAGATACCAGCGGTACGTCTCCCTGCCGACGGGCGGGAATTCACGGTCCAACAGTGTGCCGTCATTGGCGTCGACGTGGCAGAAGCAGAAACCCTCGAGCGCCTCGGGCTGCTGACTCCGCGCGCCATGCATCTCCATCTTGATGCCCCACGCCAGCTTCTGGTTCTGCTTGAAGCTCACGACCTCGAGTGCGCTCTCCAGTACCATGCCCGGCACCCAGCCGGACTTCCCCAGATAGGGCGTCAGAGTCGCGACAGCTTGCTCGATTGTCAGCGTGGGTTCCAGGCCGACGCCGAGCGGCTGGGGCTCGGGCGTCCAGCGCACGACCTTGCCGTCATAGGCACGCACGCCGACGAGGGCGCGCGGTGGCACGCGGACGCCCTGCTGGAGTCGGCAGAAGCTGAAGAGGTACGCGCCGTTCGGGGCTATCTTGGGGTCAGGCTCGCACATGACCTCGGCACCGGGAGCAAAGAGCGCGGGCAGGTGCCGGCGAGCGAAATCCAGCCCGATCTGCCGGGCCTGTTCGCGTGGGATGGTCTCATCCGGCAGGGGTGGAGGCGGCAGCGCCGCATGATACTCGATCACCCGATCCCCCGCAGGCGCCACGTGCACGTAGCTCTGCTGCACCCCGCCCCCGACGTCGAGGGTGATGCTGAAGTAGGGATAGTGGAAGCTCGGCGCCACGGCATGGTCCTGGCGGTCAGGGAAGGCGGGCACTGAGGGATCGGAGAGGAAGGTTGATGTGGTCCTGAGGCACTCACGGAGGCCCGCTGTCTGCGCGAGACCGCCGCGCATGGCAAACAGGATCAGGCAACCCGATACGCAGACAGTCAGCGCCACCGGGCTTGTGCGCAGGCTACGGCGCAGTGGCTGCAGGCCGGCAGCGCCTCCGCCGGCCGCGACTGCAGCCATCCGGTGGAGCGAACCCGAATACTCTGGTACTTCCATCGCAGAATGCACCGCCGCAATCACCATTCAATGTCGACCGGCACAACCGCTTCCTTACGGACCGGATCGCTGAGTATCTCAACGTAGTTCGGTTCGTACAGCGTGCGTCTTGTATTGTTGACGAAGTCGTAGCCGACGATCGACACGACTGGCACGGACACCTCCCAGGGCATTGCGCCAGACATATTGAGGAGATATGCCAGTCGCTTGCCGTCAGGTGACCACGCTGCATCCAGGATGTTGATACCGATCGCACCGATCCGCACAACGTCGGTGAAGCTCCCAGGCTTGACTACGCCAAGACCCATCTGCAGTATTCTGCCACCCTCAGTACGCCCGTAGCCGATCAACAGACCGTCTGCCTGCGGCTGCCACCCAAACAGCCATGCGGCCCTCAGCAGCGCGGCGTTCGTATCCCTATCGCCCGGCCTGTGGTTGAGGACTTCGGTCAGCGGTTCCCACGTCGTGTCCGTACGGACCTCGCGCACGAGCACGCGCCGCGTGTTATCCTCCAGGTCCAGGCACTCGAATGCAATGCGCTCACCGTCTGTGGACCACATGGGGTGCAACTCCAGGGCGCTATCAGGCAGATCGGTCAAGCGCTCGAACATGCCACCATCGTCCAGACTCTGCAGATAGATGTGGGCCGAGCGGCAACTGCCATCGACCCTCGCGTCCCAGAGGCAGAAGGCCAGGCGGCCGCCGGCTGAGAAGACGGGCGACGAGTGGTTCCCCACCCGCAAGCCGACGATCTCCCACAACGGACCTTCCCCAGGCAGCGGACCGAATGCCGATTCCCTCTGCACCATGAGCCGGATGGCGTTTTCGGGCGGACCAAGTTCAGGAACGACCATGGGGGAATACACCGCATCGCCTCGTGGCGTCCACGCAATATCGCGGGAACTACGCGCTTGGGACTCGCCCACACGTGATGCGAGGTTCCTGCCGTCGCTCAGTCGGTGTACCCATAGATTCCCCTTCCTCAGGAGAGCTATCTGTGAGTGGTCCGGGGAGTAGCGGGGGAACATCCCGCCTGGTACAAGCTCGCGCAACGAGTTGCCCGACGCGATCTGGTAGAGGCCCCAGCGCCCTGCCTGGTACCTGTAGGCGGTGACAACGATGGCGTCCCAGTCATTGACGGTCTCATCTTGAGCTGCGCAAGCACTCACCAGAGCCAGCGCCACAAAAGCCACATGGTATCTGGGCATGGTGCACCTCCCATCCGTGATCGACAACACGTCCTACTCGAACGCGGCCGTTTTTCAATGCGGGGTCTGGGGCGCTCGCTGCCCCCCAGCAGGGGGTGAGGCAGCGCCCCACGACGTTCGCCAGGTGCCTGCACGGATGCCCGCTGTGCCCGGCGATGCTCTTGCGCCGCCTTGCCCAAGTCAGCACTATTGTTGCGCCGCAGCTCGGGCCTCGGCGATCTCGTCTGCAACATCGAACGCGCTCCGACCGGTAACAGGATAGGTGTATGGCTTGACCGGCTCATCGTCCAGGGGCGTGACGCGTCTGAGGTCTGAGCCATCCAGGTTGCATGCGTAGATGTACCAGCCTGCCGCGTCATCAGGTCTGCCAGACCAGCGTAGACCATTGAAGGCAATCCTCTCTCCGTCGGGTGACGGACATGCCCCGTTCACGAGAAGCGCCTCGCCTTCCGGAAGGTCGGGATCATGGAGGCTGCCGAGCATCAGGGCCTCGTGCCTGCCGCTCAGCACGTCAATGACGTCAACTCCCGTCTCGCGACAGAGCATCAATCGTCGCCCATCTGAGAACGCCGACAGCGATTCGGCATCGGCGATCTGTCCCATCACCTCTCGCGCAGCGCCCCTTGGCAGTCCGGCCTCACTAAGTGCCTGGACGTAAACTGAACTCGACGGCTTGCCGGGCTGTGGGAAGCGCTCCTCCACGTACGCCAACCACGTGCCATCAGGTGATGCAACTGGATGAATCGCATTGCCTGTCGTGTCAGTCACCGCCGAATACCCTCGTGGCGTCAGCGAGTCGAGAGCCAGGGCGACCCGGTAGATAGCCCTGGATTGCCTGCCGATCCTCTTGGCGGAGACGAGTATGGACTTCCCATCGGGAGCCCAGGTTCCCTGATGGCCACCCTCCTGTCTTCGCCCCAGGAACAGGTGCTTGCCGCTACGCAGGTCCAGCACTACCGTATCTCGAATAACGCTGAAACTCAGCAGGTCGCCGTTCGGGCTCGGAGCCGGGTACGACGGCGCATACGTCAGGGCATCAGGAACGATGCTAAGGAGGCGTCCGCTGTCCAGGTCAATTCTGAATATCGATGAGCAGCGGTCGGGCCGGCGGTAGCTCGCCGATGGATGCAGAGTCCTTCGCGTCGTGCCGAAGTAGATGGAGCCGGCGCCCCCCCATGCAGGCGCCACATCACATACGGCGATGTCAGTTGGCTCCGGCGGAAGCTGCTGGACCACAACGGCTACAGCCCCCTCGCCTGGGCCATGGGATAGGGCGAAACACTCTTCGCCCGTTGCAGCATCGACCCACACCTCTGCGCTGACAGGCACCCACACGGGCACAGCCCCGTGCAGAAGGGTCAACCATTCCTGCCGTTCACGCCCAGTAAGGTAGATCTTCCACACCAGCGCCTGCTGAGCAGGGTCCGGGATGCCCGGCCCGTCCTGACGCCAGAACGCGGTCCATACGGCAAGTCGAGTCTCCGACACGAGCGGCTGGTCCAGGTGAGTTGCTGACTCAAGTGCCGTGGCGCAGGCCCGCTCACGAGAGATGGCGGGTACAGTGCTGACCCTGACTGGTAGGTAGTTGACGGTTTCGTACGTGAGCACCGCACCGGTACTGCCGTCGATCTCCACCGAGAACCGTACCGGCAACTCGAGTTCGCCCTGACAGAGCGAGAAGAGGAAGAGGTATGACGGGTCGGTCTCGTCGAAGCTCTCGGATATGGCCGCCACATCGCCGACGGCGACAGCAGTTGCTCCCGCGCGTCGAACGAACCCCCGCGCGACCTGACGGGCTCTCGACCACGTCAGCACGGTATCCTGGGGGCTGACTTCGCGGCCGCCGCGAGCCAACCGGTAGGTACGAACCACACCGTTGCTCTTCTCAATCTCGATCCGCCGGGCGCGCAGTGCGTCCTCAAGAACATACACCTCGGCGTCCTCAGCACTTACCGACCACGTCACGCCCGCTTCGTCCACGAAGCGTGACGCAATGCGCTCTGCGTCGCGGGCAGAGGCGACTGGTTCAGCATGACCGCGGATGCACGCCAGCCCAAGGCAGACGATGGACAGGCTGACTGCAGTGACTGGTCTAGCGAGGGACAATCTTCTCATCATATCCCTCCGGGCGCACTCGCGCATTGTTGGAGTTGCAGGGATGGCCCCATATGCGCATCATGCGTGGGGTAATCCCGCCCCAGCGAACGGTATGACATCATGGCTGCCCATCCACACTGCGCGCCGCGTGCACGACGCCCAGCCTGACCCCCTCGGTCCCCGGTGGCACACTCAGTTGCACCACCAGGAACTCATCGCGGACCCAGCCGTACACGTGCTCGATGTTGGGGATGCACGCCAGGAGCCTCCCTGTCATCGACTGCAGGTCCACGATGCCGACCCAATCCTGCTCCCCGGGCTCCAAGCGCGTGCCACTGCCGCTTCCCTGGACGATGAGGTACCGACCATCAGGCGTCAGCGCCTTTGGGCGCCACGCTGCATGCATGCCGACTGCCCTGTCAATCGGCTTCCGACTCTGGCCGAAAACGTGCTCCCGCAGGAGCTTCCCATCTCCGTCGAGGTAGACAATGCGGTATGGCGCATTCCCCCACCGCGTGCAGGCACATGCAATGGCCGGTTGTCCGCCATCGAGCGTCACAATCGTCGGCAGACCGGGAAGGTCCGGCCACAGACGCATCGCCGCTGCGTCCGTCAATGGGCGGTACGCTCCCGTGCGCACTGAGAGGGCCGATACTACGTCCACCCACTGCAGAAAGGACTCCCCCTCGTAGCTCTCGCCTTCGACTTGTCCCGGCAGCAGGATCTGCGGGTCGATGTCATCCGGGAACAGCATGGGATACTGGTCGCGCCTGCCCCCGACGCTGAGGAGACTCGTGTACCGCTTGTCGACGAGGATGCTCCCCTTTGACACGAGGCTCGGCCAGTCGAAGACCGCCGCCGAGAACCGCTCTTCGCCGAAACCCTCCGTGAGCCACGTCCATGTGGGGTCACAGAGCACCAACAGAGATCGCGCTGGGTCCAGCAGCAGGGTGCCCCCGCCGCTCAGCAGCCTTGTCTCCCGCCCGGATTCAGGATCGCACCGGATGACGTCAGAGCGCGGGATCATGTACTCGTAGACACGACGAACGAACTGTCTGCTCTGGTCATCGGCGGCCCCGACTGCGGCGAACGCGTCCTCACGGGTTCCCGTGACTCGCCAGACGATCAGATCGTCGCCGGCCCACGCCAGATCGAACGCCGACCACTTTCGCCGATCATTGCTCCAGCACGGTGGGCTCAGGCAACCACCTGAATCCACCTCATGGGCCGAGACACCACGTCCCTGCACCATGATTGCTACTCGCACGCCGTCGGGGGCAACAGACACCCAGACCGACGAGTGATCAGCCGACTCCAACCCAATCCCTGGACATGTCCAGTCGACAAAGCCACTTGCCGGGTCCTCGGTCGCAGCCGGGGGCGCCTGCGCAAGCATCATGCCGTCAGGTCCGCTGGAGCGCAGTACGGCCCGTGCGAGCTTGCCCGTCATCCGCGTGAGGGCTGACTGCAGGTCTTCCGCCGGCAATGCGGGCGGAGGGTCGGGCGAGGATGCGCTGACCACCGCGCGCCTGTCACACGGCGTGGTCTGGAGGTCTTCGTGGAGGAGCACTGGGGACACGTCGTGCGTGGCGGGTGGGGAGGTGGCGCCGCCACTGCACATCGCCAGCAGCAGGACGCCCACATGCAGCAAGGCCAGGGCCGCTCGCTCAGCACAATGCCTACGATTGCAGCACCGAATCCACTGCAGTTGCAGTCACCTCCGGTTCAGCATAGTCATCCGGCCTGCCGATCACTCAATGCACCCCATGCAGCAGCCCCAAACCCGCACTTGTGCTGCGCAGCGATACCATTGAACCCCGCTGATCCGAGGGCCTGCTCAGACCAGCGTGCCGGACAATGCCCAGAACGTCACCGAACGGCGACTGACACTCCAACTACCCCAGGATTGTGAAGGCCCCCACCCCAAGATGGAATGCACTGCGTACAATAACCACAGTTGTATGGTAGCGGTCCCTTCGATGCGTGTCAATATCGTTTTCCGCCGGCGGCGTACCGATCTCGTACCGGGTCGGCCCAGGCGCGACTCATCACAACAGTCGGGCCGCGTTCTGCGCTTGCGCCCCATCGCATCCGAGCCACGGCGGGGATTCCCACGCTACGGTGCAGCCCGCCGCACGGACTGGTCAGAGGCTCTTCGGGGGGAGGCGCATGGAGGTGATGCAGAATGCGGAGAAGCTCTGGTGGCCGCGGCGGCCCATCGGTTGAGGGCCGCCGCGGCCGGGGATACCCACATACACGACAACTGCTACCATCTGTGGCGGTCTATTCTCTGACTTGCGGAGATCACTCCGCCTGTCTCGGCTCGTCCGTCACGTCTGTGCCCGACTCTGCCGTCAGGCCAGGTCGAACCGGTCCAGGTTCATCACCTTGTCCCATACCGCCACGAAGTCATGCAGGAACTTCTCCGGGGCATCCGCGCACGCATAGACTTCCGCGATGGCCCGGAGCTGCGAGTTGGCGCCGAAGAGCAGGTCGACACGGGTGGCCGTCCACTTGAGTTCACCCGTGGCGCGGTCACGACCCTCGAATATGTCTGCGTCGTCAGCGGTCGGCTGCCAGGCCGTCCCCATGTCGAGCAGGTTGACGAAGAAGTCGTTGGTGAGCGTCTCCGGTTGGCTGGTGAAGACGCCGTGCTGCGACTGCCCGAAGTTGGCGCCCAGCATCCGCATGCCGCCAAGGAGCACCGTCATCTCCGGGGCGGTCAGTGTCAGCAGTTGCGCCTTGTCGACCAGCAGCTCCTCCGCCGTGACAGAGTACTTTGCCTTGAGGTAGTTGCGGAAGCCATCGCCCTTCGGCTCGAGGACGGAGAATGACGCAGCATCAGTCTGCTCGTCCGATGCATCGGTGCGCCCCGGCGTGAAGGGCACACTCACGTCATGCCCGGCGTTTTTCGCCGCCTGCTCGACAGCCGCGCATCCGCCCAGGACGATCAGGTCGGCAAGCGAGACCTTCTTCCCGCCTGCCTGGGAGCTGTTGAACTCGTCCCGAATCCCCTCCAGCGTCTGAAGCACTGTCTGGAGCTGAGCGGGCTGGTTGACCTCCCAGTCCTTCTGCGGTGCCAGGCGAATACGTGCACCGTTAGCGCCGCCACGCTTATCAGAGCCGCGGAAGGTTGACGCCGACGCCCAGGCGGTCGAGACCAGTTGGGAGATCGACAGGCCCGAGGCGAGTATCCTGGACTTGAGGGCGGCGATGTCGGCATCGTCAATGAGTTCATGATCGACCGCGGGGATCGGGTCCTGCCAGATCAGGTCTTCCGCCGGCACCTCCGGGCCGAGGTAGCGAGAGCGGGGGCCCATGTCACGGTGCGTCAGCTTGAACCATGCTCGCGCGAAGGCATCCGCGAACTCCTCGGGGTTCTCCAGGTAGCGGCGCGCGATCGGCCCGTAGATCGGGTCGAAGCGCAGCGAGAGGTCCGCTGTGGTCATCATCGGGCGATTCCTCTTCGACGGATCGTGCGCGTCGACGACCATATCCTCTTCTTCCACATCCTTGGCCAGCCACTGGTTGGCGCCGGCCGGGCTCTTGACCAGCTCCCACTCGTACTTGAATAGCACCTTCAGATAGCCCATATCCCATTTAGTCGGGTTCGGCTTCCAGGCGCCCTCGATACCGCTGCTGATCGTGTCGCCGCCCTTGCCACTGCCGAAGCTGCTCTTCCAGCCAAGGCCCTGTTGCTCGAGCGGGGCGGCCTCGGGCTCCGGCCCGACATGGGCAGGATCGCCGGCGCCGTGGCACTTGCCGAAGGTGTGACCACCCGCGACCAGAGCGACGGTCTCCTCGTCGTTCATCGCCATACGCGCGAAGGTCTCGCGGACGTCACGGCCGGATGCGACCGGGTCCGGGTTGCCGTTGGGGCCCTCCGGGTTCACGTAGATGAGACCCATCTGCACGGCGGCGAGGGGGTTCTCGAGGTCGCGCTCGCCGGAGTAGCGCTCGTCGCCCAGCCACTCGGTCTCGCTCCCCCAGTAGACGTCCTGTTCCGGCTCCCAGACATCCTCGCGCCCGCCACCGAAGCCAAACGTATTGAATCCCATCGACTCGAGCGCGCAATTGCCGGCGAGGACCATCAGGTCGGCCCAGGAGATGCTCTTCCCGTACTTCTGCTTGATCGGCCAGAGCAGGCGCCGCGCCTTGTCGAGGTTCACATTGTCGGGCCAGCTATTCAGGGGCGCCAGGCGCTGAGAGCCCGAGCCCGCTCCCCCGCGGCCGTCGCCCATGCGGTAGGTGCCTGCGCTGTGCCACGCCATCCGGATAAGGAGTCCCCCGTAGTGTCCCCAGTCGGCGGGCCACCAGTCCTGCGAGTCGGTCATCAGTGCATAGAGGTCCTGCTTAATGGCGGCAAGGTCGAGTTCACTGAACTCCTCGGCATAGTTGAAGTCCTCGCCCATCGGGTTGGACAGGGACGATTGCTGGTGCAGAATGTTAAGGTTGACCTGGTTGGGCCACCAATCCCGGTTCGAGGTGCCACCGCCGGCGGTGGGGTTACGTCTCATGCCCGTAACCGGGCACTTGCTCTCTTCGCTCATCTCCGCTCTCCTCTCCAGTTCTGGTTCGCGCAGTTGTCGATGATTGTGGACGCTCAGCCGCCTCGGTTGTTCTGCGTGGGTGCGTGGTACTTGTGTCTGTACGACGGCTCACGCCGCCGACGTGCTTGGGGGGCGGGCCTCGTACTAGAGTTCGCTACCACGTCGGTGACGTCCTACCGGGACAGGTTGGGGCTGTGCCAGAATCTCAGAATCTCAAGAATCTCAGAATCTCACTATTCCACCATTTCCCGGTTTCGCAAGGGTGACAGGAATGCCGCATAGGCGAACTTAGTGACGATGATGCCATCGAGGGGCGGACATTAGGTCATTTATGTGTAATAGATATGGTGTCCCGGGAACGCCCCGGAGCGGGGCCGGCAGGCGCGGCACAGGCGTCGCCGAAGCACGGACTGCCCTCGCGGTCTGCAAGAGACTGCGTTTCTGTGCGGCAAGCGTGGGGTCGCAGCCGTCGTCGCGACTACATGTGTACTTTCAGAGAGCCGTCCTTCGCCGTTCCCTCGCCCCTAACCCCACGCCCCTCGCCCCTGCCGTCAACCCCACTTGAACTCCGGGTTCTGCTCCTTCACCACCTGGATGATCCGACTGACCTCCAGGGCGTCGGCATTCGAGATCGGGAACGGCACGCCCTCGCGCAGAGTCCGGTACAGATGCCGGGCCGTCTCGACCTCGACGTAGGCCCACATGCTCGTGTCCGGCTCGACCGCCTGCGTCTCGTCGCGCCAGGGGAGGTCCGCGTCGGCCCAGTGGCCACCCTCCAGGGGCGGGGAGTCCGTGGCGGCGGTCGCCTCGGGGAACTCGAAACCAGGCTCGAGATAGCGCAGGCGGATCTGCTTCTCATCGGCGCAGATCAGGCTCCCACGGCTCCCGTAGACGGTGCAGAAGTCCCCCGGCAGGGCCACGTTGTTGCTGATCTCCAAGTCGACGACGATCCCGTTCTCGCCGGTCAGGAGCACCTTCACATGCGTCTCCGCATCGGCGATGGTGTTGACGCCCTTCAGGTTGCCCCAGATGTCCTTCACCGGCCCGCCGATGAGCTGCAGCGCGTGGTCGATGATGTGCGAGCCCCAGTTGCTCAACTGGCCGCCACCGTAACGGAGATACGCCTGCCAGTCGGCCCGGCGAGAGAAGGCATGGTGGCGACACAGCTTCACCTCGATGATGTCGCCGAGGATGCCGCTGCCGACGATCCCGAAGATCTGCTGCATGGCCGGCTCGAAACGGTGATTGTGCAGGAAGAAGAGCTTGCCGGGGTAGGTGCGGTCGGCCTCGCGCAACTGCTCGATCTCCAAGTGGGACATGGCGATGGGCTTCTCGAGCAGCACGACCTTGCCGGCGGCGAGAGCCTGCAGTGCGTCGGGCACATGGGTCACTGAACGGGTGGCGATGATCACCAGCTCGACGTTGGGGTCTGCCAGCATGTCCTCGGCATTGGTATATCCGGCGCACCCATAGTCTGCCACGAACTTGTCGACCTTAGGATGCTCGAGGTCGCATCCCGCCACGACTTCGTACATATCGCTCTGAGCGGCGAAATGCTTCAGATGAACGGACCCGATGCGCCCGAGTCCCCAGGCTCCCAGCTTGATTGCCGACATGTGCAAGTCTCCTGTGTGCGAGATGCTACGTAGCCATCACGTGAGCGATTGAGGGCAATGAGGTCAGAAGGCGGATTCTGAGGCCGTCTGCGGCCCACCGTCCG
>MTKY01072089.1_pt1 | contig 11477 bp, 15 predicted proteins | sample 1042731 | NCBI WGS metagenome assembly MTKY01 (sample SAMN06212206, study PRJNA360538) | anaerobic digester metagenome | biome: Wastewater treatment plant; material: sludge; isolation source: anaerobic digester fed with sludge from wastewater treatment plant | place: Denmark: WWTP Soeholt ... | reverse complement strand
GCTGGGCCGCTTGGCCGGGCCGTTCGCGTCGAACGTCTCTGAGGCGAGCACCGACACACCGCCGATGCCGTCGCCACCCGTACGAGCGCCGTAGAGGAGGACCTTGTTGCCGACGCCGCTCGCGAACGCGAGATGAAGATCTTCGTGGCGGAGCACGCCGACGCAGAGCGCGTTGACGAGGGGGTTGCCGACGTAGGACTCGTCGAACACCACTTCGCCGCCGATGTTCGGCAGGCCCAGGCAGTTGCCGTAGCCGCCGACGCCGGCGACGATTCCGGGCATGACTCGCCGCGTGTCCTCGGCGTCGAGCGGGCCGAAGCGCAACGGGTCCATCACGGCGATCGGGCGAGCGCCCATCGCGAGGATGTCGCGGACGATGCCGCCGACGCCAGTGGCTGCACCTTGATAGGGCTCGACGTAGGACGGGTGGTTGTGCGACTCGACCTTGAAGGTCACGGCATACCCCTGGCCGATGTCGATCACTCCGGCGTTCTCACCGATTCCGGCGAGCGTCTTGCCGAGCGGAGTCTCCTGCGGCAGGTCGCCGAACTTCGCCAGGTGCACCTTGGAGGACTTGTAAGAGCAGTGCTCGCTCCACATCACCGAATACATGGCCAGCTCGGCGCCGGTCGGACGGCGGCCGAGGATCGTGCGGATGCTGTCGTATTCGTCGGATTTGAGCCCGAGCTCGGCCCATGGTTGGGGCTTGTCGGGAGTGGCTGCAGCTACGTCGACAGTGTCAAGGCGAGGGGCTTCGGTCACCCCCCGATCCTACCGGCACCCACTCAGCCCCAGACCACCCGCCGAGCGCGACATCAGGGGATGTAGACCGAATAGATCGGGGACGTGTACGTCGAATACTGCTCGGTGTCAGCGGGTTCGACCGTCAAGTAGTACTTCACAGTCGCGTTGTGCACATTCGTGGACCACGGCGCCTTACATGAGGCATCAGCACTGGACGGTGCCGAGCATGTCGGGGACACTCGCATGCCCTCGATATGGACGCGGATGGTCGACGAAATTGGTTGAATTTGGTCGACCGGGAACAAGAATTGGTTGGTGCCGCTGGTCGACCCGGGGCCACCATTTGCGGTCGGCGGATGGGCGAACCTGGCGAACGACGCAAGTGCCGGTGGGCCAACCGCCGTCCCCGGAGCAGGTGCAGATGTCTTGGCGGTCTTAGCGGGTGCCGGAGCCGTGGCGGACACTGTCGGCGCGCTGGTCGTTGGCGCCTCCGAGGACACCGAGTCGGTGGGCGACGGTGTCGCGACGGTTGCGGCTGCAGGGTCGGTGGCGACTGCTGACGGCTTGTCACCGTCGTCACCACGGTTCAACACGAACGCCAGGAGGACGATCACAATGACAGCTACAGCTGCACCACCCAGCATCAGCGGTTTGCGTTGCACAGGTTCTCCTACGTCTCGGCCCCAGTTCACGCTAGGCCGATCGCTGCGCAACTGGCAGTAGGGAAACCCCTAGATCAGAGGACGCCGTACCGGATCAGGAACTGTCGGTCAGTGTTCATGCCGCCCTCTGGGTCGGGCACCGGTTCGACGTCCTGCGAGGTGATCGTGTCCTCAAGGCGCACGGCCTTGGGCAGCGCACGGAAACGGTCAGTCTTGTGTGCCATCTGACACCTCCGCGAGCGGGACGTCGGGATCGACGAGCCGATCAGGATCAACATGGTGTCCGATCAGGGCGCGGAGGTCGTCGTTCACGTCCCAGACATTGACGTTCATCCCCGCAGTCACGCGTCCGTCGGCGAGCCAGAAGACGATGAACTCTCCTGAGGACTTGTCGCCGCGGATCACCACTGTGTCGGTGGCAGACGATCGACCGACGTACTCCATGCCCAGGTCGAACTGGTCGCTGAAGAAGTAGGGCTGCCAGTCGTATGTTGCGGCTTCGCCGAGGATGACCTTGGCCACGGCCTCCCCCTGTCGAATGGCGTTGTCCCAGTGCTCGACCCGTAGCGACTCTCCACGCACGGTGTTGTGGGCGTTTGCGACGTCGCCGACGGCGTAGATGTCGGGATCACTCGTACGGAACGTCTCGTCGACGACCACGCCGTTGTCGACGTCGAGACCCGCCGCGTCGGGGAGGTCGATCCGGGGGGCCGCGCCGACTCCCATGACCACCACATCGGCCTCGATGTCACCGCCGTCGGTGTGCACGACAAAGGGGCCCGCGCCGGAGATCGAGTCGACCGAGACGGCCGTTCGTACATCGACGCCATTGCGTCGATGCAGATCTGCAAAGTATTCAGCCAGCTCATCACCGAGGACGTGATGGAGCGGAAGGGACTCACGTTCGAGCACCACCGTCTCGGCTCCAGCCGCACGCGCAGCTGCCGCCGTCTCCAACCCGATCCAGCCCCCTCCGATGATGACGACGGTCGAGGCGTCTGCGTAGGCGGCTTTCAACGCGTCGCTGTCTTCGAGATATCGCAGTGTCAGAGCAAGCTCCTTGCCCGGGATGTCGAGCCGCCGTGGTTTCGCGCCGGTGGCGATGATCAGCGCGTCGTACGGAAGATCTCGACCGTCCTCAAGATGCACCTCGTGAGCCGTGCGGTCGATCCGGTCGGCGGCAATGCCTTCGATACGACTCACGTCGTGCTCGTCGTACCAAGCCGTCGGCACCACCAACATGTCGTCGGCCTCGGACCCACCCTGCAGGTATTCCTTCGACAGGGGCGGACGCTCATATGGCGGGTGCGGCTCGTCTCCCACGATGGTGAGTGATCCCTCAAAGCCACCGTCCTTCAGCGCCACTGCGGCCTTGGCGCCGGCGAGTCCGCCGCCGATGATCACGATGCGTTGTGCGGTCATGTTTCCCTCCGGGCTTTCGGGTTCGTACTCATGGTCAGCATGGCTCATGCCGGCAAGCAGGCGAAGAACTCGGCCCGAGACTGGGGGATCTCACGCAGCAAGCCGCGCAGGCTCGACGTGCTCGTCGTGGTGCCAGCCGCCTGGACTCCTCGCAATGTCATGCACGAGTGTTCGGCGATGAGAACGACACCGACACCTCGCGGCGACAGGTGGTCATCAAGCCAGTCGGCGATCTGCTGGGTCAGTCGCTCCTGCACCTGTGGCCGGCGCGCAAACATCTCGACCACCCGCGCGAGCTTGGACAGACCGACGATCCGTTCACCGGGAATGTACGCAACATGCGCGATCCCCGTGAACGGCAGGAAATGGTGTTCGCACACGGACTGGACCGGGATCGAGCGAACCACGACGAGCTCGTCATAACCCTCGTCATTGGGGAACGTCGTCATCTCGAACGGCCGCGGCGTAAGCAGGGCTGCGTAAGCCGCCGCCATACGCCGCGGAGTCATCGTCGTGCTCTCGTCATCGCACGCCACGCCGAGCGCGTTCAGGAATGCGCCGGCTGCGATCTCTGCGGTGACAAGGTCGATGCCGTCTGTCATCAAGTCCCCGAACAACAGATCCGGGCGGTCGGCGATCTGGGTCATGCCTTCGTCACCACCGAGCGACCGCCGTAGACGGCGGCCAGGCGAGCCAGCGCCAAGGCCGCGACGAAGAGACCGAAGTCGCGCAGTGCCACGTCATAGAAGTCCTGCAGGGTCAGCATGTTCACGATGATGCCGGCGAGCCACAGAGCCACGACGTAGGCGCCGATGCGTGGTGCAAACGCGACGAGCAGCCCGGCAACGATCTCGATGACGCCAACGGTCTTCATGGCTTGATCGGCGTTCCCTGGAACGATGTCGTTGATCCACGGGGCCAGATAGATCGTCCACTCGGTGAGGATGTTGGTGAACTTGTCGATGCCGAAGGCGATCGGCGCGATCGTGAACACGGTGCGCAACAGGAAGAATGCCTGAAATCCGGGATCGGTGCGACGGTCGGTTGGTGCTGATGCGGTGGTGGTCATGTTGTCTCCAGTTCTAAAGAATAGTAATTTGGACTTTAGACCGCAGAAATTGTTTCGTCAATAGTTTTGTCTTTTAGAGAGTGAGTGGGTATGCCGGAGTTCAAGGACAACGTCTCCGGTATCGGCCTGCTCTCCGATCCCCTCCGACGCGAGATCTATCTCTACGTCTGTGCCCAGGCTGCGCCGGTCGGTCGCGATGAAGCCGCCGAAGCCCTGAGCATCCCCCACCACAAGGCGAAGTTCCACCTCGACAAGCTCGAGGATCAGGGCCTTCTCGATTCGGAGTTTGCGCGACTGACCGGTCGAACAGGACCGGGCGCCGGGCGACCATCCAAGCTCTACCGCAGGGCGGCCGGGGAGATCGCCGTGTCGCTGCCCGGCCGCGAGTACGAGCTCGCCGGCAAGCTGATGGCAGATGCCATCGCATCCTCCACCATCACCGGAGAGTCGGTGATTGATGCGCTCAACCAGGCCGCGGCCGCGTACGGACGCGCCTGGGGACGCTCCGCCATCGTGCCCGGAGCGAAACGCAAGGCGCTCGACATCGCGCGTGATGCTCTGGCAAGTCATGGCTACGAGCCGCGCCACGAAGGTGAATCGGTCGTGCTGTCGAACTGCCCGTTCCACTCACTCGCCACCGAGCACACCGAGATGGTCTGCGGGATGAACCTCGCGCTGATCAACGGGCTGGTCTACGAGGTGGATTCAGCCGCACTCCGGTGCACGCTCGAGCCTGCCGAAGGCCGCTGCTGTGTCGTCCTTCGTCCGACCTGACACAGATCAGTCGGTTGCCTCAAGCACTGGCGTACGACGGCGACCCCCCGGGAGCCGGCCAGCAAGCGAGCCGAGGGGTTCAACTGCTCCGCTGAGGATGTTCACGGCAGAGTTGAGGTTGGGGATGGCGTTCCCCAGCGCCTCGAGTCTCGGCACGATCGCGTCGAATGTCGCTCCGAGATCGATCAGCTGGTCGAGCGTGCCGCCGGGCGCGAGAAGCTTCTCGAGGATGCCGTCCTCGTTGAGAAGCTGCTCAAGGAGCCCGCCCTCAGCAAGAACTCGGTCGATGGCTCCTTCCTCGGCGAGGAGGCGGTCCAGCGGACCGCCGGGCGCGAGGAACCGGTAGAGCGGTCCGTCCTCGGCCAAGGCACGGTCGAGCGGACCATCTGCCTCGAGGAGTCGTACGAACGGGCCTTCCTCGTCGGCCATCCGATCAAGCAGTCCGTCGCGCGCAAGCGCCTTGCCGATCGGTCGGTCTTCGGCCGTGAGGTCCGCGAGGGTGTTGGCGAGGCTGACAGGCCCTCGTTCGTCGGCGAGGATCTTGCTGACCTGATCGAGCAGCCCGCCCTCGCCGATGAGCGCACCCAGGCGGTTGGCATACCCACCCTCACGCAAGATCGGACCATCTGGCGATGCCAATTGGCCGAGACCGAGAGTTGCCCGAGTCGCCGCAACCGTCACGCGCACGGGAAGCAGGGCCAGTCCGCGAAGATCCATACCCGAAGAGTAGGACGATGACACCGGTGATGTCACATAGATCGCCGACCCGCGAGTTGACGCGATATGGCTTCGGACATATATTCAACAGATGTTTAATAATGCCATCGAGGTTGCCAACCTCACCGTCATCCGGGGCGACAAGACCGTCCTTCCCCATCTCAACCTGACAGTCCCCACCGGATCGGTGACCGGACTGCTCGGTCCCAGCGGCAGCGGCAAGACCACGTTGATCCGCTCCATCGCAGGCATCCAGATCGTCGCCTCCGGGTCCGTCACCGTGCTCGGCGAACCAGCCGGCACGGCACGCAACCGAGCGCGAGTCGGATATGTGACCCAAGCGAGCTCGGTCTACCCCGATCTGACGATCCGGCAGAACCTCGCATACTTCAGCGCGCTCGCCGGCAAGGACGACGGAACCGTCACCTCGACAATCGCCGATGTCGGGCTGACCTCCCGAGCCGATGCACTGACCGGCAACCTGTCCGGCGGTGAGCGGATCCGCGTCTCCCTCGCGGCCGCCCTGCTGGCCGATCCCGAGCTCTACCTGCTCGACGAGCCGACGGTCGGCCTGGATCCGGTGCTCCGCCGAGACCTCTGGAAGCTGTTCGCCGGTCTGGCCGCCGATGGGAAGACCCTGCTGGTGTCGAGCCATGTCATGGACGAAGCCGGTCGATGCGACCGCGTGCTATTGATGCGCGACGGAGGGCTGATCGCTGATGCGACACCCGATGAGCTGCGGGCACTGGCAGGGACTGATGACCTCGAAGAAGCGTTCCTCGTACTCGCAGAAAGGGACGTGGCGGCATGACGAGAACATGGGCCACCGCGCGTCGGGTCCTGCAGCAGCTCAGCCACGACCGCCGCAGCATCGCGTTGATCGTGCTCGTGCCATCGATCCTCATGGTGCTGTTCAAGTACATCTACGACGGCCAACCCGGGGTCTTCGACCGCGTTGGTCCGCAGATGCTCGGACTGTTCCCGTTCATCGTGATGTTTCTGGTGACGTCAGTGACCATGGTGCGCGAACGCACGTCCGGCACCCTTGAACGCCTGCTGACGACGCCGCTTCGGCGCGGTGAGCTGATCGGCGGTTACGCCATCGCCTTTGGTCTCGCCGCGCTCGTTCAGGCCCTGGTCAGTGCCGCCGTCGCCATCTGGCTGCTCGACCTCACCGTCGCGACTCCGTGGGCGATCGTGCTGTTCGCCGTCGTCGACGCGGTGCTCGGCACGGCGCTCGGCTTGCTGATGTCAGCGTTTGCACGCACGGAGTTCCAGGCGGTGCAGTTCATGCCGCTTGTGGCCTTCCCGCAGATCTTGTTGAGCGGGTTGCTCGCACCTCGCGACTCGCTGCCGGACGTACTGCGGTGGATCTCCGACGCACTGCCGCTGAGCTATGCAACGGATGCCTTCACCGAGCTCGCCAACAGCGATACGTGGTCCGCCACCCTGGGCCGTAACCTCGGCATCCTCGTCGGGTGCTGCGTCGTCGCCATTGCCCTCGCATCGTTGACGCTGCGTCGGCGCACGCCGTGACCGAACGCCGCCGGAGCCGGGGCCGCCCCAGTGCAAGCTCAAGTGGCGACACCCGGCAAGCAATCCTTGACGCTGCGCGGATGCAATTTGCCGCCAAGGGCTTCGGCGGGGCCTCGCTGCGCGCGATTGCCGGTGACGCCGGTGTCGATGCGAGCCTGATCAGCCACTATTTCGGTGACAAGGCGAGCCTCCTTGTCGCGACAATGCAGCTGCCGGTCAACCCCATCGAGAAGATCGCCGCCGTGGTCGAGGGCGGCCCTGATGGAATGGCCCGGCGGTTGCTCACGACCTTCCTCGAATCGTGGGACCCGCACCGAGATGCGTTCAGCACCCTGGTCCGCACAACCCTTGGGTCTGGCGACGGGCAGGCGCCGATGCTGCAAGTTGCCCGCAACGTCCTAATCACCTCGTTGATGGGCGTGCTCAAAGGTGAGGACAACGAGCTGCGCTCCACACTGATCGCCAGCCAGCTGATCGGCATGGCAACGATGCGCTACGTCGTGCGCATGGAGCCACTGGCCGATGCAACGGTCGGCGAGATCGTCCGGCTCTACGCCCCATCGATGCAGCAACTGATCGGTTAGAGCGACCCAGCGATCGAGCCGATGATGGCAAGCAGTGCCACGACGATCGAGATTGGGATCAGCCACAATGCGGCGACGGCGACGGTGACCGTGGTGCCGATCTTGGGCGGACCGAAGTAGCGGGCTCGCGGCAGGTCTCCGATCCCTTCGATCCAACGGCCCGTCATCGCCATGCCACCCCAGACGCCCTTGAGTCGAGCAAAGATGCGCCATCCGCCTGCACCGGCGATGGTCGAGATCGCGCCTCTCGTCTCCTCGACCTTGTCGGTCATGCTGATCATGATGGCCAGCTCGGTGGCCAGCTTGTCCGGCTCCTCGACGGCCTGGATGATCCGGCGGCGGCGTCCCCAGAATGCGCCGCCGACGAGCAACATCAACACCCCGGCAGCGAGGAGCACCCACTTCATGCCACCTTCAGCGAGGAAACCCAGCACGATCGTCGTGATGATGAACGGGATCGGTGTGATCATCACCAGCGCCGTGGGAATCCGGGCGAGCCTGACGGCAACCGCGATGACCCCTGCGGCGCGCTTGGCGACCTCGCCGGTCTGGTCGTCGACCTTGGCTGCGAGGTCACCTGCAGCCTTGTTGGCCTGGGCGCCGAGGCCCTTGACCTGTCGTAGTTTCATACTCCCAACCTTACGTATGAGGCACTAGGGTCACCGTCATGGAACGACTCGTCTCGCGGTGGAAGCTGATCCTGCTGGTGACGACCGTCGCTGGAGCAGCGATCTTCGCCTTCTATCCCGATTACAACACCCTGCAGATGTCCAAGGACGCCAACGACTTCACCCAGGTTCTCGGCGGCGACAGCGGGCGGGCGACTGTCGCGAACCTCTCCGACATGGTCTTCGCCCTGGCGTACGGAGCGCTCGGCGTCGTTGCGTTCAATGGGCTCGCGTCCGGCACGGTCGCACTGAACGGCTCGATGCTCGCCGTGGGCGCAGCGCTGGCCGACGAGATCGAGAACGTTCTGGTGTTCCTCAACATCCATACGGACTCCCTGACCAACGGGAAGGTCGGTGCCATGACAACGGTCGGCCTGGTCAAGTGGATGCTGGTCGGCGCCGCGATCATGATGCTGATCGTCGTCGCCGTACGCGCTCGTCGGTCCAAGGCGAGCAACTCGTAGTCTTCGAGCGTGGCCATTGTTTTCTCGCTGATCTCAGCGCTGGCGTATGGCATCTCAGACTTCCTCGGCGGCATCTTCGCCAAGCGTGCCTCTCCTTGGCAGGTCGCCGTGGTCGGTCAGACTTCGTCGGGCTTCTTCAGCCTGATCGCCGCATACCTCATCGCCGGTTCGCCGACCGGCCGAGACCTTGCCTTCGGTGCACTCGCCGGGCTCGGCGGGGGTTTCGGTGTCGTGTTCCTCTATCGGGGGCTGGCGACAGCTCGTATGGGCGTCGTCGCTCCGCTGTCGGCAATCGGCACGGCACTGCTTCCGGTTGCCGTGGGGCTGTCAACCGGTGATCGGCCCTCCAGCCTCGCCGTGTTCGGAATCTTGTGCGCGTTCCCGGCGATCCTCCTGATCTCGCGGGTCGTCGACGAAAATCCTTCGCACCGTGGCGGGGTCGTCGACGGGATCCTGGCAGGACTCGGATTCGGAGCACTGTTCGCGTTCCTGGGTCAGGTTGGCGACGATGCAGGGCTCTATCCACTGGTGATGTCGCAGGCGACGTCGGTGCTCGCCGTCATCGTGATGGCGATCGTCCTCAAGCAGGGCTGGGTTCCCCGCGACCCGGGATCGTGGAAAGCCGTGATGATGGGCCCGCTCGGGGCGACGGCGCAGGGCTCATTCCTCTATGCCACGCACCACGGTCTCCTGTCGGTGGTCTCGGTCATCTCATCGCTCTATCCGGCCAGCACGGTCCTCCTTGCAGCCGTCCTGCTGCGCGAGAAGATCCACGGCTGGCAAGGCGTCGGCCTCGTCTTCGCTGTCGCCGCGGTGGCCTTGGTTGCAGCGAGCTGACTCAGCCATGGGCCGAGCCACGCGCCCTACTTCAGGAACTTGCTGGTGGTTCTGTCCTTCAACGGCTTGCCGCCGGTCTGGCAGGTTGCGCAGTACTGCAGCGACGAGGTGGCGTACGAGACTTCGCGCACGGTGTCACCGCATACGGGGCACGGCTCGCCGGTACGACCGTGCACGCGCATGCGGGTCCGCTTGTCATCCTTGAGTTCGGCGGCGGGCTTGCCGCGGGCCTCCTCAACAGCCTCGCTGAGGACATCGTGCAAGGCTGCTTCGAGTCGTATGATCTCGTCCTCGCCGAGACTCTCGGCAATCGCAAACGGCGACAGCTTCGCGGCGTGCAGGATCTCGTCGCTGTAGGCGTTACCAACGCCGGCGATGATCTTCTGGTCACGCAGAAGTCGCTTGGCCTGCATCTTGCGGTTGAGCAGTGGCCGCAGCTCGAAGCCAGGCTCGAGCGGATCCGGGCCCAGTGCAGCGATGCCAGGAACCTCCGACGGCGAACGTACGACATACATCGCCAGACCCTTGCGGGTGCCGGCCTCCGTCACGTCAAAACCCACAGTCGGTCCGTCACCACGATCCAGCCGCACTCGCGCAGCGATGTTGCTCGCTCCAAGCTTGAGCTTGGTGTCAGGAAGCTTGTCAGACCAGCGCAGCCACCCAGCCTTGGCGAGGTGCACCACGATGTGTATGCCGTCAACGTCGATGTCGATGAACTTGCCGTGCCGGGTGACGTCGGTGATCGTCAATCCCGGCAGCGCTGACACCGGCGGATCGAAGGTCTTCAGCACCGAGAACGAGGCGACCTCAATGCCGACGACGACCGCTCCCACCGCCTCAGTGCGAAGGAACTCGATCAGTCCGTTGACCTCGGGCAGCTCGGGCATGACCCCATCATCGTGCCTGACGGCAAAGTTCTGAAGTCGTCAGCCGGCGCGACACTTCGTGAACGCTGATTCGTACGGACCGAATTCGTCGTCGGTGTACTCGATGACCTTGCCGCCCAGCAGCGCAAAATATGGGGTCTCGATGTCACTGGTGTCCTTGAAGACATACGTCGCGAACTTGTCCGTGCCGTTGTCGCAGGTGTCGACAGGTCCGACGGTCTCACCCTCGACTGGCGCACACCCGCTGTAGGTCGCGGGCAATGCGGCGCCGTCCTTCCACACGTCTGCACACTTCGGAAGGGTCGCCGTGGTCTCCGTCGGCGTGGCCGTGTCCTCGGTCCGGGGCTCACTGTCGCTGCCGCATGCGGCGACGACGAGCAGCAGGAACAGCGCGAGGAAGGTGCGGATCATGCGGACACCCTAGCGGCGAGCGGCCCGGTCCGGGCGGATTCAGCCCGCGAAAGTCAGCCACAACAACACGCCGTTGAGGGCGATGACGATTGCCGCGACCAGGCACGCAGCAGCCGTCGTGAGTCGCCGGTTGACGTACTCCCCCATCACCTCTGATCGGGCGGTGAGCATGATCAGCGGAACCAGCGCAAACGGTATGCCGATCGACAGCACCACCTGTGAGATCACGAGAGCGCGGCTCGGCTCTGCGCCGATTGCGAGCACGACGAGGGCCGGGATCAGCGTCACGACGCGCCGTAGGAGCAGCGGCAGGCGAATCCCAAGGAGCCCGTTCATCACCTCTGCGCCTGCAGCACTGCCGACCGATGTCGAGGCGAGCCCCGACCCGAGCAGCGCCACTGCGAAGAGCAGTGCGATGCCGGCACCGAGCTCGGAAGTGACCACCGCGTGCACGCCGGTGAGTGTGTCGGTGCCGGGCAGACCGTCGAGACTGGCGGCCGCAACCACGAGCAACGAGAGATTGAGAATACCGGCGAGGATCAGCGCCAGCACGACGTCGGTACGCGTCGCCGACAGGAGCTGCCTGACCGTGAGTCCTTCGCCGCGGCGGCCGAGCCGCGTGATGGTCAGGCTTGAGTGCAGGTAGATGACGTGCGGCATCACGGTCGCACCGATGATGCCCGATGCCAACAACACGCTGTC
>MTKY01050987.1_pt1 | contig 11491 bp, 7 predicted proteins | sample 1042731 | NCBI WGS metagenome assembly MTKY01 (sample SAMN06212206, study PRJNA360538) | anaerobic digester metagenome | biome: Wastewater treatment plant; material: sludge; isolation source: anaerobic digester fed with sludge from wastewater treatment plant | place: Denmark: WWTP Soeholt ... | reverse complement strand
CTTCGAGCACGGTGCGCTCGGCCTGCAGGCGATAGCGTCGCTCGCGAAAAGTGCGATAGTCGATCGTGGGGAAGGGGTTATCATCCTGCTCGGCCGCGGCCAGAAACTCTTGGTCGCTGGCGCTCAGCGGGGTGCCGCGGTCGGCAAAGCCGGCCAGGACGTTGAAGCGGGCCAGGTGCTGCTGGAAGCGGCCGAGTGCGTACTCTTTGGCCTGGCCGGTGGAGATGAGGAACGGCCAGTCGCTCGATTCCAGAAGCACCAGCTCGCGCGCTGTCTGCGCCAGCAGACGGCTCATATCGCCGGCCGGCTCGGGGTAGCGCGCCACAATGCGCTCCATGCGCCGCTCGGCGGCATGGATGAGCGGCCACATCCACTCCGTCTGCGGGTTCAGCCATGTCCAGTGGCCGCCACCCTCGCCCCAGGAGCTCTCGGGCAGGTCGATGACCTCGTCGGGTGGGTACTGGGCCAGGTAGCGGTCGGCAGTGGTGAGGACAATCTCCTCGTTCTTGTCGAGCAGACGCATGACCTCCTGCAGCCAGGCCACGCCCTCGAACCACCAGTGACCAAAGAGCTCGGTGTCATAGGCCGAGACGACGACCCCCGGCGTCTGGCTGCTGGCGGCATAGGCCGACAGCTCTTCCTGCACCAGGTGCACAAAGTGGGCGGCGTGGTCCTTCACCTTCTGAAAGGCAGGGACGGGGTCGTAGAGCTCCTTCTCGCCCAGCCCCGCCGTGTTGGAGGTGATGCGCCAGTACTGCATGCCCGAAGCGGCGTCCTTGCGGTGGAACTCGCGGTAGACAAAGTCGCCGGGATAGCCCTGGCTGGCTGACCAGACCTGCAGACCGGTGCGCTCGTTGCGGCCGAACACGGCCACCTTGGCTGCGCGCACATAGTAGGGGCGCATGGTCGAACGGGTTTCGGCCTGCGGCCGCTCATCGGGCACGAGCACGAATTGCCGTTCGGGCAGCCCCCCGTACGGCCCGGCCACGTCGCCGGCCATCTTGCCCACCATGCGCCCGCCCTGGATGGCGTGGGTGTCGGTGATAAAGTAGCGCAGGTTGAGGTCGGCCAAGAACTCTTCGATCCCCGGCCGGTAGCGCTCGCCCTCTATGAAGGGAGGGCGGTAGCCTGCCTCGGGCAGCCAGATGCCGCGCGGGGCCGTCTGAAAGTGGCGCCAGTAGCTGCCTGCGCCGGTGCTGAGCTCGCCATAGATCGACGAGTCGCGCGAGAGGAGGGGCAGGTAGGCGTGGGTGGCAGCGCTGGTGATGATTTCGAGGTTGCCCGTTTGCTGCAGCCGGCCAAAGGCGCCCACGATGTCGCGGCCGTAGCGGTTGCGGAAGGAATCGCGAATGTTGGCGTACCAGTCGCGATAGTAGCGGGCCAGGTAGGCCAGGTGGGCGCTGCCCTCACTCTCAAAGCGCGCCAGGTCGGCTTCGATCAGCGTCAGCCGCTCTTCGACATACATGTCAAAGTGGTTGCGCACATCGACGTCGGCCAGTTGCTCCAGCAGGATGGGGGTCAGGCCGATGGTCAGCCGGGGGCTAAAGCCGTCAGCCTTGAGGTCGTTGAGCGCATTGAGCAGGGGGATGTAGGTCTCGGCGATGGCCTGATGGACCATCTCCTCGCCATGTGGCCAGCGCCCAGCCAGGCGCACGTAGGGGAGGTGAGAGTGCAGCACAAAGGTAAAGTAGCCCAGAGTCACGATGATGCCTCCTCTGAGAGAGTGCCATCGCCGGGTAAGGCTCGCCCATACCACTGGTAGGCTCAGCCCTAATGGTACTACGGTTGCGGGCGATGCGCAAGCCTCTCAGGGCATCTAGGGTATGCCCCAGAACCGTCGGGAGATCAGGAACCACAAAGAACCTGCCCTGAACGCAGTGAAGGGTGGTGATCACCCGCCTCCGGTGCACATGCTTGTAGTACGGGAGAGTGGGCGCTTCCGAAGCCGCCCACTCTCCCGTACTACCAACGGATCCGCCGTCTACCGGCGGTCCTGGCATACATCCGCCTCTGGGGGCGCAAGTACCGGCTCAGGCGGCCCTGCCCACCTGTGTCGGCATTTGGGCATGGCGCATCCCCATCGCCCACATCAAGCCCATGCCTACAGCCACCAGGAGCGCGGTGCCCCAAAAGACGGCGCGGATCCCCCACAGGTCGGCAACGAGCCCCATAAGCAGCGGCCCGCCGGTGGAGCCGATGCCGCCTGCGGTGGAGTAGACGCCCACAGCGCCGCCGCGGCTGGTCTCGTTCGACTGCTCAGAGACGTAGGCCTGCCCGGAGGTGAGGAAGACCCCATAGGCCACCCCCTCAGCCGCCAGGAGCAGGCCCAGCAGCGCGGGCAGGCTCACCGCGGCCATGGCACCAAAGACGAGCAGAGCGGTGCCGAGGCCAGACATGACCAGGCGGCGGCTTGGGATGCGCATGGTCAGGAGCCCTGTGGGCAGGCGAGCCACACTCGACATGAGCGCGCGCAGGGCGAACATGCCGCCCAGCGCGCCTTCGCCCACCGCCATCGATGCGGCATAGATGGGGAAGAAGCTCATGATGCTGCTGTACCAGGCATTGTTGGCCAGGTTCGCCACCGAGGCGGCCAAGAGCTGCGGGTCGCGCAGCAGCGCCAGTTGCGCCCTGAGCGGCAGCGTGCCTGTGGTCGTCCGGCTCTGAACAGCTTTCCGGCCGGCCAGCCCCCAACGGGCCAGGGCAAAGCCGACCAAGGCCACCCCCGCTGCCACCAGACAGGCGGCCCGGTAGCCGGAGCTGACGGTCACCCGCCCGCCCAACGCCGAGCCGATGGCAAAGCCGGTGCCCATAAAGGTGGCGTAGAGCCCGATAGCCAGCCCGCGCTCCTCGACTGTAGTCACGTCGGCGATGTAGGCCACGCCGACGAAGAAGGTGCTCACCATGGCCATGCCGACCAGGATGCGGATGGGGAAAAAGAGCAACGGCGCCTGCACGACCGTGAACAGGTACGAGGAGACCGCAAAGAGCAGCATCCCCGCCGAGAGCACATTCTTGCGGCCGTGCCTGTCGGAGAGCATGCCGAACGGCACCGAAGAGAGGATGCGCGTGAGCCCCTCGACGCCGCCCAGCGCACCGATGAGGGTGAGATTGGCACCCAGCCCGGTGGCATAGAGCGAAAAGCCCGGCATTGTGGTGCCCGACACAATGTCGGCGGTCAGGATCATCAGGCACGCGGCCAGCACCTCTCTGCGCCTGAGCAACCGCAGGATCTTGTTCATCGGATGAGGATCAATTCCGTCTGCGGCGGCGACAGCCACTCATAGCCCGACTCGGTGACGACGATCTCTTCCTCCAGGCTGATGTAGCCAAAGGGCGAGCGGATGCCCAGCTCGAGGGTGAAAACCTGCCCGGCGGCGATACGGCCGTAGGGCTTGTCGCCATAGCGCTCCCAGCGCGGCATAAAGCCCACCCCACCGTCATGGGCATAGCGGCCTACGGCATGGCCCAGGGCATGGGGATACTCGGGATAGCCGGCATCGGTGATGACCTTGCGCGCGACGGCGTCGACCTCCCAGCCCTGCAGGCCCGGGCGCACAAAGTCGGCTGCGGTCTGGATGGCGCGGCGCACGGTGTCAAAGACCTTTTGCACTTCGGGCGGGGCGCAGGTCTCACCGGGGCGCAAAAAGTACCACACGCGCTGGTTGTCGGAGCAAAAGCCGTCTACCTTGACGCCAAAGTCCATGTTCAGCGTCTCGCCGGGGCGCGTCACCTCATCGGAGGCGCCAAAGTGCCCCCAGGGCGAGTTGGGGCCCGCGTTCAGGCCCGGGCAGTGCTCGGCATCCCACGATGTCTCGACCCCGCGTTGCTTGACCTGCTCGCTGACAAAGGCGTGGATCTCCTTTTCCGAGACGCCCGGGCGCAGCCAGGCGGTCACTGCGTCATAGATCTCGGCCGAAATGCCGATAGCCTTGCGCATGGCAGCCAATTCGGCGGGCATCTTGCGGCCGCGCAGCGCCTCGATGAAACTGTCGGCCGAGACGAGTCGGCCGGCATAGGGCGTGCCCTTGAGATAGTCCTGCAGGCTGAGCCACATGCCGTAGGTCAGGCCGTCTGCGCTGACGTCGCTCTTGGAAAAGTTGACGCCGATGGTGCGGGGCTGAAAGCGGTCGAGCACCTCCAGGAGCACGCCCTGTATACTCTGCGTGTAGGGAATCACCTCGTCAAAGAGATCCTGGTGCCGGACCGCCTCATCGTCGCCGTGGCCGGTGATGGCGATACGCTCGCCGCTGCGTGTAAAGATGAACGCGGCCGTCCAAACGGCGTTCAGGTGCCCCAGCAGTTTGAGCACGGGGTCGGTATGCTCGGCGGTCTCGCGTACCAGCACCATCCACATATCGAGATCGAACTCGTCGAGCAGTTGGTTGGCCTGCCTTACTTTTTCCTGATAGATGTTCACAGACGATATGCCTCCATAGAGTATTGGGCGCCATATGCATGGCTGCCTGCCGGATCTTGAGCTACCCGCTCCGCCGGCCTCAGAGCTTCATCCTCGGGTCGAGCGCATCGCGCAGAGCATCGCCGGCAAAGTTGATGCACAGCGTGGTGACAAAGATCATCATGCCGGGGAACATGGCCACCCAGGGAGCCTTCCAAATCACGTCCTGTGCGTTCTTGAGCATGTTGCCCCAACTGGGCGTAGGCGGCTGGATGCCCATACCGAGATAGCTCACCGCCGTCTCGGTCAGGATGGCCGAGCCGATCGTGAGCGTGGCCGCCACCACCACCGGGGCTACCGCGTTGGGCAGGATGTGCAGCCAGATGATGCGCCCGTTCCGCGCACCGATAGAGTGCGCTGCGGTGACAAACTCTTGTTCCTTGAGGGACAGGAACGACGAGCGCACGATGCGCGCCACACTCATCCAGTTCAAGAGGCCGATGGCCAGGATGATCGTGCGCACCGCAGGCCCGAAAAAGACCGCAAAGGCGATCATCAAAAAGATGCTGGGGACGCTCATCATGACGTCGGTGATGCGCATGATGATGCTGTCCACCAGGCCGCCAAAGTAGCCCGATAGCGCACCGAGGAGGACGCCCAGGGTGATGGAGACAACCATAGCCAGGACTCCCACCGTGAGCGAGATTCGCCCACCGTAGATCAGGCGGGCAAGGATGTCGCGCCCCACCTCGTCGGTGCCCAGCAGATGCTCCAGGCTGGGCGGCCGGTTGAGCTCCAGCGGCATGGGCCGGAATGCGGCATCGTGGGAGACCAGGAAGGACGGCCCCAGCGCCACCACCGCCACGATCAAGAGAAAGACGACTCCCGCTACCACGCCTGCTCGATGTCGAAGAAAGCGGCGCAAGGCCTGCTCCCACAAGCCGACCGAACGGTCCACTGCGGGCCTGTTCTTGAGCCGTTGGGCGTACGCCTGTTGCTGCTCCATAGGAACCTCTCTCAAAAGCCCTTACGCATTCGTACGGAACCCCATGCGACCACCGCGCAGCCCGCCGCCGGCGGGCAGGCACTAACTCAGGCGAATCCGGGGGTCAATGATGGCATAGGACACGTCGGCGATCAGGTTGCAGAAGACGACCATCGCCGACACCAGCAGAATGATGCCCATCAACACGGGATAGTCGACCCAGATGGCGTGCTCCCAGTACATGCGCCCCATGCCCGGCCAGGCAAAGACCTGCTCGGTGATGAGTGCGCCGCTAAAGAGATACGGGATGTCCATCATCACCAGGGTGACCAGCGGGATGATTGCGTTCTTGAAGGCGTGCCGGAACAGCACGAGGCGCTCGGGCACCCCCTTGCCGCGCGCTGTGCGCACGTAATCCTGGCCGATGACCTCCAGCATGCTGGAGCGCAGGTAGCGCGTGTACTTGGCGACTGACGTCAACGAGAGCACCGTGGCCGGCAGGATCATATGCCGGATCAACTCCCACAGAGTGCGTTCGCCGCGCACCGAGTACATGCCCGCCGCCGGCAGGCCGGGCAGACCCATCTCCTTGATGAGCACCGCAAAGACGATGATCAGCATCAGACCGAACCAAAAGCTGGGCATGGAATAGCCAAAGAAAGAGAGCGCCGTGACCACATAGTCACCGAAGGAGTACTTGTGGGTGGCGCTGTAGATGCCCAGGACGGTAGAGATGATCAGGGTGAAGACAAAGGCTGTGCCCATCAGCAGCAGGGTATTGCCCAGCCGCTGGCGAATCATGGCCAGCACATCCTGGTGCGTGAGAAAGGACTGCCCCCAATCGCCGGTCACCACATTGCGCAGCCAGTAAAAGTACTGGATGTACACCGGCTTATCAAAGCCATAGGTCTTTTCCAGGCGAATGAGATCCTCAGACGAGATGTTGGGGTTCGCGTTGTACACGGCCATCGGATCGCCGGAGGCTTGCACGAGGAAAAAGGCGATCAGAGAAACGCCCAACAGCACCGGGATAGAGACCAGCACGCGGCGTATGATGTAGCGGACCACAGGTGCCTCCGTACCTAGAAGGGCTCGAGACCCGGCGGGATGCCGGGGGAGCCCTGCGGGTCCCGCGCCGGCCGGCGCGGGACCCGCAGACCAAGGCCTACTTGAGCGCCCACTCCTGATAGTTGTACGAGTGGCCGCCAAAGACGGTGGGCTGGACGCCCGTGACACCGTCGGACACTGCATAGTTGTCCAGCCGGTCGTACACGTAGAGTACCTGGTACTGATCGTAGATCAGCTTTTGAACGTTCTTGATCGCTGTGAGGCGTTTGTCTGGGTCGAGCTCGCTCAGCACCTTGGCGAACTCGACGTCGACTGCTTCATCCGAAAAGCCCCAGGCGTTGGTGCCGGCCGGGTTGGTCGCGCAGTCCTTGATGGCGCTGGAGACGAAAAAGTCCGACCACTCGACGGCCAGGTCGATGCCGGTGGGCTTGTTGGCAAAGCCGAGCATGTCAAAGTTGCCGCTGCCGAACACGCCGCTGTTGGCGCACCCGCCAAAGAGCGTGGCCGCCGGAGAGTTGTCGATGATCATCTCGACGCCGATGTCCTTCAGGTTCTGCTGGAAGAGCAGCTGCAGGTTCTCGCGCGTCTGGTTGCCGGCGGTGGTGGAGTGCCGGAAGCTCAGCTTGACGCCGTCCTTCTCGCGGATGCCGTCTGCCCCAACCGTCCAGCCTGCCTCATCGAGCAACTTCTTGGCCTCTTCGGGATCGTAGGGCACGGGCTGGAGGTCGGTGTTCGACCAGGGGGTGTTATCCACCTCGGTGACCGCCGGCTTGCCAAAGCCCTGCAGTACGGTCTCGGAGGCCGTGAAGCGGTCCATCGCCATGCAGATGGCCTTGCGCACGTTGATGTCGGAGAAGAGCGGATGGGGCTTGCTCAGGTCCTTCGGGTCGCGCATGTTAAAGTAGTAGCGCTCGATGTTCACGCCGGGAACGCTGACGAGCTCGACGCCATCGATCGCCTGGATCTCACTGGCCTGAGCCTCGCCGAGGTCGTAGGCCACGTCCACATCGCCGGTACGGATCATGGCGACGAGGGTGTTGACGTCGGGCACGAACTTGAAGATGATTTTCTCGACCTTGGGCTGGATGGCACAGTTGGGGTTGGCGACCACCGTAATGTGATCACCCGGCACCCATTCCTCGAACTTGAAGGGGCCGTTGCCCAGCGGCGCACGCGCAAAGTCGCTGTTGGCCGGGTCGCCGACCCCCTCCAGAGCGTGCTTGGGCAGGACCGGGAAGGTCAGCGTCGTGGGCACAAAGGGCACGAACGATTCCTTCAGGTTGACCACGGCGGTGAGCGGGTCGGGCGTATCGATGGAATCGATCTGGTTCCAGCCTGCGGTCGTCTGCGCCTTGGTATTCGGGTCCATGATGAACTGCCAGGTGAACTTGAAATCTTCCGAGGTCACCGGCTGCCCATCTTCCCACACGACGCCGTCTCTGAACTTGAGCGTGATCACTTTGCCGTCGGCCGATACGCCACCGTTGCTGATGCTGGGGATCTCGGCCAGCAGAACGGGCTCCATCTCGTCGTTCTCGTTCAGGCCCACGGGCGGCAGGTACAGCGCGTCGAGGATGTCGTTGGTGTGAGCCTCGTAAAAGATGGGGCCGATCAGGCCTTTGGGCTCCTGCCACACGCCCACGACAATCGTGCCTTCGGGGGCGCTGGCGGCAGGCTCCGTGGTGGGAGCAGCCGCACTGGGGGCGGCGCCGCCCGGGCCATCGGTGGGGGCTACGGTAGCGGGTGCGGCGCAGCCCGACAACAGCATAACAGCCACCAGGGCGATGGTGACCAAAACCGAACAGTTGCGCTTGGACATGGAGAGTCTCCTCCTCACATTGATATCAGCGGATTGCCTCGACTCTTTGCCTTGTGTGTTCTGCCGGAGATGCACCTCCTGTGATGCAAGAATACACTCCCCACTGCGATGCTACGGCGCATCACTCTCTGAACAAGCGCAACGCTGGGCTTGGTCCTCATTCGACAGTCTATGATGATGGCGCACCAGCGATGAGAATCGGCTCGGTCTGCGGCGGCCAGAACCACTCGGCTCCGCTCTCTGTGACCAGGGCCTCCTCCTCCAGACCGGTGTAGCCATGCTCGGTCCACACTCCCAACTCGATGGTCAGCAGTTGATTGGGCTCGATGATGCCATGGGCGCGCTCGCCGTAGGAGGGCCAGCGCGGGCAGAGCATGGCCACGCCGCCGTCGTGGGCATAGCGGCCCACATTGTGCCCCAGGGCGTGGAGATACTCGGGATAGCCCGCATCGGTCAGGAACTTGCGCGCGGCGGCATCCACCTCCCAACCCTGCACCCCCGGGCGAAGTGCGGCAAAGCCGGCCTGAATGGCGCCGGCCACGGCACGGAAGGGCGCCATCACGCTCTCGGGCGGAGCGCTCTCGCCGGGGCGCAGCGCGTACCACACGCGCTGATGGTCCGAGCAGTAGCCGTTCTGCTTGACGCCGAAATCGATATTCAGCACGTCGCCGGGCTGCAGGGTCACAGTGGGCAGCGGGCCCAGGTGCCCGCGGCCTGTGTTGGGCCCGGCGTTGACGTTTGGACAGTGGCCGCGATCCCACGAGGTGTCGATGCCCAGGGCACGCACCTGGGCGAGATAGATTTCGGCTATCTCGGTCTCCGACATGCCGGGGCGCACCACGCCGGTGAAATGGTCGAACAGCTCGTGCGCTGTGCGGGCCGCCTCTTTGAGCAACGCCAGCTCGGCAGGCAGCTTGCGCTGGCGCAGCAGCCCGATCAGTTGCTCGGCTGAGGTAAAGCGCTCCGGATAGGGCGTGCCCTCGAGCATGCGCTGCAGGTTGAGGAACAGGCCGTGAGAGAGCCCATCGGCCGCGACCTCGCCCAGCGAGTAGTTGAGGGCAATGCTCTGGGGGTCGATCTGCCTCAGCAGGTCCGGCAGAGTCTCGTCGGGCACCTTCTGGAAGGGCAGGACCCGGGTAAAGAGACCGCTGGCCTCGAAGGTGGGCGCATCGTGCACGACCCCGGTGGCGATGCGCTCGCCGCCGGCGGTGATCAGGAACGCCGCCGGCCAGATGGCCTGGAAATCCCAGAGCAGTTCGGTCACGGGGTCGGGGTTGAGCGCGGTCTCACGCACATAGATCAGCCAGGCGTCGATGCCCACATCGCGTAGGATTTGGCCGGCCTGCTCCAGCTTTTGCCGGTAGAGCGAGTTTGCCATGAGAGCCTCCTGCATATGCTGTCGCCGGGCCTACGTGCGGCTGCCGGGCTCGTATCTTGGCAGGTCTGATCGCGCGAGCAGGCGGCAGGCGGTTTCCGCCAGCAACGCGGCGCCCTTTGGCAGCACGGAATCGTCGAAATCGAAATCGGGGCTGTGGTGCAGCCGGCGCTCGTCGCCCCGCTGCACGCCGATCTGGAAGGCCACACCCGGCGCTCGCTGCAGCATCCAGGCGAAATCGTCGGCGCCCATGCCTACCTCCTGAGCGGCGAGCGCGTCCGGCCCGAACAGGTCGGTGGCTGCACTCTGGATGGCGGTGACGATGGCTGGGTCATTGTAGGTGGCAGGCCCGCCCTTGCGCAGCGCCAACGTGTACTCGCCGCCCAACGCCCGCACGAGAGCCAGCGCGCGCTCCAGTTCCCGGTGCAGGTGCTGGCGCGTCTCGTCGTCAAAGCTGCGGATGGTGCCCTCGAGTCGCACCTCGCCGGGGATGATATTGCCCGCCCCGCCCCCGTGGATGGCCCCGATCGATATCACGGCCGGATGCAAGGGATCGATCCGCCGGGGCACGATGTTGTTGATGGCCTGGATGACCAGGGCCAGCAGGCTGAAGGGGTCGAGGCCGAGGTGCGGATAGGCACCGTGGCAGCCCTGGCCGGTGAGGGTCGCCTCCCACGAGTCGGCTGCCGCCAACATGTAGCCTGCCGACACCGCCACTGTGCCGGCGGGCAAGGTGCCCCCCACATGCAGGCTCAGCACCGCATCGACGCCCTCGAGCGCACCGTCGTCGAGCATGCGCTGCGCACCGCTCTTGCCCTCGTCGTCGGTTCCCTCCTCACAGGGCTGGAAGAGGAAACGGACCTCGCCCTGGGGGCGGTCTGCCGATTGGGCCAGGATGCCGGCTGCGCCCAGGGCCATAGCGATGTTGCCGTCGTGGCCGCAGGCGTGCATCACGCCCGGCACCTGTGAGGCATAGGGCACGTCGTTGACCTCTTGCACGGGCAGCGCGTCCATGTCGGCACGGATGGCGACGCACGGGTGACCCGAGCCGATGTGGGCCACCACTCCGGTACGCCCCACACCCCGGCGCACGGGCAGGCGCAGCCCCTGCAGCACCTCGGCGATGAGCGCGGCTGTGCGCTCCTCGTGAAAGCCCAATTCGGGCTGCATATGGACCTGCCGGCGCCAGGCGACAATCTCGTCTCGCAGGGCGTCAGCTACTCTCAGCGTGTTCAGGGTAGACCTCCGTTTTTGAGGTAAAACAAAAACTCCGCCTTTGTTCGCAAAGGCGGAGTGTGCGCTTGGCGATGGCTCTACTAACAAACCGTCAACGTGGCCTCGGCAGCCGGCAGCGGCACACTCTGGGTACCCGCCCCTCTGCGGAAGACCACCAGCACGCGGTTGGTCGCTCTGGCCCCGTGTCAGAGCATGATGAACGAACCGTTGGTATTAGGTCCATGATAGTACGGGTTCAGGAAATTGTCAAAAGCCCGCTACGTGCGGCGCAGGGCTTTTCCATTGTCGCGATTTGTCATGCTGGGTACATCATGCCGCGCCGCAGCATGTGCAAGCACAGGAACTGCAACTGTCATTGCGAGGCGGCGCAGCCGCCGAAGCAATCTCCAACGTCGCCAACCGAAGTGCTAGCGCACCTGGGGATTGCTTCGCCGGCGGCTCGTGCCCTGCACGAACCGCCGGCTCGCAATGACAGCAGACAAGTTCATCAACAGCGGTTCTTCGAGACGTCCACCGTGGCGAGTCGCACGCGGCGAAGCATCTTTCGTGCGTAGAGAAGACACCTTCGCCCGGTTCAAGGGCGACAATGGAAAAGCCCTGACGTGCGGCGCG
>MTKY01048487.1_pt1 | contig 11496 bp, 9 predicted proteins | sample 1042731 | NCBI WGS metagenome assembly MTKY01 (sample SAMN06212206, study PRJNA360538) | anaerobic digester metagenome | biome: Wastewater treatment plant; material: sludge; isolation source: anaerobic digester fed with sludge from wastewater treatment plant | place: Denmark: WWTP Soeholt ... | reverse complement strand
ATGGCCGGGCTTCAGGGACCGGGTGGGCAATTCCAGGGCTTTTTTGGCGCAGGAGACGGCTTAGATGGTACGACGTTGGCTGGTGGTATTGACGACCGCAGTGTTGCTCGCCGGGGGAACTCCTTTGTGGGCCGACGAGGATTTCGTGGAGGTCACGGTCCGGGGCGAGGGCATCAGCAAGGACGCGGCCCGGAAGGACGCCCTGCGGAAGGCCCTGGAGGAGGGGGGTAGAACGGAGATTTCCTCCCATTCCCAGGCGGAGGACTTCGTTCTGGTTCGCGACACCATCTACGCACGAGCCGAGGGCATCGTTACGGACTACAAGGTGCTGAAGGAAGGGGAGGGAATGAACGGCACCTACCTCTGTGAGATCCGGGCCCGGGTGAGCAAATCGGCGGTGGCCAGCACGTGGGGGGAGGTGCAGAACGTGCTGGATCAGATCGGGCGTCCGGGGATCATGGTGCTGATTACAGAGAAAATTGACGGCGTCGTGGACAACAGCAGCATTCTGGAGTCGAAAATCGAGGAACGTCTGCTCAAGTCGGGCTTTGACGTGTACGCGGGCGAGCAGGTGCGGGCAATCGCGAAGAAGGAAGCGGATGATGCGGCGGCGGATGACAACGTGGCCAAGATGCAGGCCATTGCCAAGGATTTCGGCACGCAGATCTTCATTTCAGGCGCGGCCAATGCAAACGCAGCGGGTGTGAGAGACCTCTACGGCGAGCCGGTGGCCATGTATAACGGCGACTGTGTGGTCAAGATGTACTACACGGACACCGGACGGCTGCTGGCCAGCGAGTCGTTGCCCCAATGGCGCGGGGGGGCTCGTGGAATCAGCATGCACAGCCCCCAGGCGGGCAAGCAGGCGCTTTTCGGCGCGGCGGAAACGATTGTCCAGCAGGTGTACGAGACGGTGATGGGGCAGTGGGCCACCCAGATTTCCGCGGGAGGCGAAATCCAGATTGAGGTGGAAGGGCTTTCGGCCGGGGAAGCGATCAAACTCAAGAAGAAGCTGGAAGAACTCGCGGGGATTGAGAAAGTGAACTACAAGTTCACCAAGGGGATCGCGTCGTACCGTGTCGTGGCCAAGATGAATGCGGAGGGACTGGCCGAGCACCTCGTGGAAGGCGAGTGGGCGGAGCTGCTCGAGATTGTCGACATCAAATTGAATCGCATTCAGGCCAAGAAGCCGGCATCGTAGCGGCCGATTGCGCTGCGGCATGGGTTGCACAGACTCGCGGTTCCCGGTCGTCGTCCAGCGTGCCGGGAACCGTTTTGTGTGTCCTTCGTGAGCGCCGGAAGCAGCGCGGCGTGCCCGCTGCGGTCCCCGGTCCGGATCGTCCGTGGGCCGGCGGGCGTCAGGCGCTGAATCGCTGGTGCCAGCTCCGGTGGGCGTCGCGGATGGGGCCTTCGAGCCGACTCCGCAGTGAGACCGGTAGGCACGGCAGGGTGTGCAGGATCAGCGCCTGGATTCGGGTGGGGGGAAAGCGCTTCAGGTGTTCGGCCACCTCGGCTTCACTGATTTCTTCCCGCCCGGCGACGGCGGCCACCAGCAGTCGAAACGCCTGTCGCTGGGCGAAACCGCGATAGATGTCCGCCCGTTCGGGATGCTCCTCCAGGTCGTCCGCAATTTTGGCCATGCTCTTGAGCATGTAGTGCGTGCGAAGACCGTTCTTGGACAGGCTGTTTTCCACGTCCGCGTAATACCGATAACACACTTCCGGCACGTACCCGATGGCCGCATGCCGCAAAGCCAGGCGAGACCAGAGATCGACATCCTCGGGTCCGTGCAGCGCGGTATCGAAGCCCCCGATGTCGCGAAGGATATCCGTGGCCACAAGCATGCCGCTGGTGTGGAGAAAGACGCCCATTTCCGCTGCGGCGAAGTAATCGCAGAAAAAGCCGTGTTTGTGAAGCGCCCGGCGGGCCCGACGGGCCAACGGGTTGGCCTGGCTCTGCGTGCCCCGAACGACTTCCCCTTCGCACGCGCACCACAGCAGGTCCGGGTACGCTCGCAGGACCGCCATCTGCCTTTCATTCTTCCACGGGTGCCACTCGTCGTCGGCGTCGAGGAACGCCACCCAGCGACCGCGAGCCTCGTGAATGCCCCGGTTTCGGGCGGCGGCCACGCCGGCATTGGCCTGGTATCTGCAGCGAACGACCGCGCCGTAGGAGCGAACCAGCGCACGCGTGTCGTCCGTCGAACCGTCGTCAATTACAATGATTTCCCCGACAGGCTCGGTCTGGGCCAGAACGCTGTCCAAGGCACGTCGCAGAAACGTGTCTGCGTTGTAAGCCGGAATGACAACACTTACCGCCACGTGTATTGCGGCCCTCTGCGCGTTCGGGTTCTGCCCCTGTCGGTCCCCGGTTCGGCTGGCGTGGAGCGATTCCGGTTGGCCTGACAAACGCCCACCCTTCTGCCCGCTTCCCCCTTCTTTTCGACTAACGGAGTGTGGCGCGTTCGCGACTCAAGGTCAACTACTGACTTGAAATACTGTCGTTGATTCTCTGCGAGACTCTGGCGGAAAGGCTTGCTTATTATCGCAATAACAAGATGTTAGGATAGTAGCCCTTCATTTATTCCGTCTTATGTTCCAATTGTGAGACAGTTGGGGGGGGGGGATTTCGAGACGGTTCGAAAGGCCGTTTTTTCCTGCCCCTGCGGGCGTCGTGCCCGTTTTCGCGCGCGGCAGGGGCAGTGATTGATGGTGGCCGGCCGTTTGGGAGCGTCGTTTGAGAGGGTGATCGCTCCCGGACGATTTCATCCGGTTATTGGTAACTACCGTCTTTACGATGCCCGAGCCCGAAAGTAATCTGAGCGTTCGCCCGGCAGATCACTGTGGCGCGGTATCCTTCCGGGCTCGGATGAAACCTGGTTCCGGCGTGCGGGCTGCCGTTCGGCGCGGCGGTGTGCCTGAAGACACGAGACTGACACGCCCCATCAGGCAATGCTTGATCCGGTCCGCTGTATCTCTTGGACAAACGGAACGGAGATTCTGGAATGCACGATTTCCTGCGTTCGAGAATGTGCATGGTCGGTTGCGGCGTGGTCGTCCTGGTGGTGGCGGCAGGCTGGGCGAATGCTCAGACCAGTCAGCCCGCGATGCCGCCGCAGTCACCCGCGCCCGCCACACAGCCGGTCGAGCGGCCGTACGATCTCTGGACCGCGCCGCAGTTGACCGGAAGCTGGTTCGGCCTCCGACCGCGACTGGAGGAGAAGGGCATCTCGATCAATCTGGTTCAGACGACCGCATTTCAGCAGAACTTTCGCGGCGGTCTCAACACGCACCATGCGCACGATTTTTCCGGCGACTTCCGGGTAAACCTGACGTTTGATCTGGATCGAATGGGCCTGCTGGACGGCGGGCTGGTCTTCATCCGGCTGAAAGAGACCTTCAACGAAGGCGTGAAGGCCGATGTGGGCAGTCTGAGCCGGACCGCCTTTGTGCTGGACGAGGGCGATGAGTCCATTGTCGTGGACAAATGGTGGTATCGCCAGTTTCTGTTCGACCAGAAGATCGAGTTCCGCATCGGCAAGCTGCTGACGCCCGTGGATCTGTTCGACACTCCGGTCTATGCCTGCAACCCCTGGACCCAGTTTCTCAACGCAAATTTCACTCTCAACCCCACGGTACCGCACACCAAAACGCTGGGCGCGTACCTTCGCGTCCAGCCGGTGGAGTGGTTCTATTTCCATATGGTCGGCGCCGACGCATACATGCGTCAGACCCGGACAGGCTTCGACACAACCTTCCACGGTGAGGCGGAGTTCAATGGAATCTGGGAGGCGGTATTCACCCCCCGGTTGCCATCCGGACACGGAGACCTGCCGGGCAATTATCGTTTCGGCTGGTGGTATTCCGGCCGGAAGAAGACGCGGTTCATCGATGATCTGGGGGGCCTGCGGGCGGTCCAGACCAACCGTGGCGACCAGGGCGGTTATCTCAGCTTCGACCAGCTCGTCTGGAAGGAGAACGACGATGCCAAGGACAGTCAGGGGATCGGGCTGTTCGCACGGTACGGCTTCGCCGACCGCCGGTTCAACAAGATCCAGCATTTCTGGTCGATGGGAGCGCAGTACAAGGGGATCATTCCGGGGCGCGATCAGGACGTGCTGGCGTTCGGCGTGGCCCAGAGCATTCTATCCAGCCAGTTCCGGCACAACGTGGACGCCCGGGCCGACCGGGAGACGGTGTACGAACTGTACTACCGCATCCAGCTCACCCCGTGGTGTGAGATCACCCCGGATGTGCAGTTCATCACACATCCCGGCGGTCTGAAGGATGCCCGCGACGCGCTGGTGGGCGGCGTTCGTGTGCTGATCAATCTGTAGGTTATCGAGCGTCGGGCTCAACCCGGTATCTCACGGCGCGGGGGCCGGATCAGGCGTTTTTTCGAGGTTATCGCCGTGCCCTGCCTCCGAGGGTTCTGCCTGGCGCGGACCTCCGGGTTCGTCCGCGGTGCGGGTCGTGGTCAGAGGCGCCGACGAGCGTGCCAGAACCGGCACGGCCATCTCGAGCGGAAGCACGGGGCAGGTTTCGGCGCCCGGACAGGCTGCCGCGCGAGCCCGTTCGATCGCCCGCAGACACCAGTCGCGTTCTTCCTGGTGGGTCGCGGGGTCCAGCGAATCCGCCCATAGGCGCAGAACCCGGCATCGGACCGCCATCGCCGCGCGACGGGCATCGGCTGCATCCGGGGTCGCCGCGAACCACTCGTCGCACTTGTCTTCCACCTGGAGCAGCAGGGTGCAGGCCGCGGCGTATCCGCCCAGGTCTGCGATCGACCGGGCACGCAGCAGACGGGCGTAGAAATCAAACCGGCGGCCCTCGGCGGACAGCCCGGCCAGGGGTTCCGGCAGCAGAGCGAGGATCCGGTCGTGACGATCCAGCCGGCGCAGCAGGGCGGCCCGCCAGAGCCGGGCCGCAGTGGCCACGTCGGCCCGGTCGTCTTCCAGAAGGACAGCCAACCGGATGCTGGCCAGGTCGCGCTCCGCGACCTCCGCGTCGCCCTCTCCAGCCGCGAAAACACTCTCCATTGCACGGGCGAACGCCTCCAGGGCCTCGATGTCGTCCCGCCGAGTTCCGTCCGCCGTCCCGGGTCTGTCCGTATCGGTCCGGGATTCGGTGAGTAGCGCTTGGGCCCGCCGAACATTCTCCAGCACTTGTTCGTTGTCGCCGGGAAGGGTCAGATCCAGGAACCAGCGTGAAACGGCCGGCTCGGTCTGCCGGGCCAGGAGATCATTGGCCCGAGCCAAGGCATCCGCCGGTCCGGTGGGCCGGCTCGTGGGCGTGATCGGCTCCATCTGTGTCGCGGTGGATTCCCGGATCACCCAGGCAGGCCCGTCCGCCGGCGGCGGTGGCGTTGGGGCGGCAGATGGGTCGGCGATCCCGCCGGCGACCCAGCCCAACCAGGCATAAGCAAACGCCGCAAACCGCATCCGCATCCTCCCTTCGGACGATCGCCGAGTCCTGTTCCCCCGCATCGCGGCGATCCGGTGGTCTGTTGCGCAGCGGAGGATACGGGCGATCGGCGGCAAACGTCAACGGGCAGGATCCGTTCCGGCCGGGCGGTTGACGGCTTTGGCGAGAATGCGTACACTCCAATGCGGAAAGTCTGCCGTGCTTTCTGTAACTTCCTCCGTGCGGCAGACGCACTACGTCATCCCCCGCCCGCGGCAGGTGTTCTGCGGGCGGCCTGCCCGCTGGATTTGTTCCGGCTCGCCTCAGCGGAAACCAGGAGGTTTGCAGCCGATGTCCCTCGAACGCGATGCCGTCTCGCCTGTTGTCGTGGCGGAGGAACTCGCGCCGCCGGCGAGGGCGACCCCGGCAGTCTCCGAGTTGAGCGTGCAGATCGACGAACCGTCGGGCGAGTTGAGCGGCCGGGCCATTCTGCTGGCATGGGTGGTTTCTCTGTTCGGCCACGTTTTCCTGTTTCTTGTCCTGTTTGCCGTCCCCTGGCTGACCGGCATGGTGAGACTGCCCGAAGATCTCCCTATACCGCGAACCGACCTGACGCCCGTTCAGCCGCACGTGGAGGTCGTCCCGGAGCCGGAGTTCGCCACCGCGGGCGACAGCGCGATGGAAGAACTCGTCACGATGGAGCCGCAGCGGTTCGAGCTGATGTCGAACCATCCGACGGGGGAGCACACAGACCTGGCGATTCTTGTGGGAACGGGGGGTGGTGACCTCTCGCGGGTTGGTCTCGGCGGCGGCATCCAGACCGGGCCAACGTTCTTTGGGTTGGGGGCTGAAGCCCGTGAGGCAAGACGAGTCGTTTATGTCGTTGACCGCTCCGGGTCGATGATAGAGCATTTTGATTTCGTGAAGGAGGAACTGAAACGATCGATCAAGTTGTTGCGGCGCAGCCAATGGTTTCATGTGGTGTTCTACGATGACGGAGAGCCACTGGAGAAGCCTCCGAGTGAGCTTGTCAGTGCGTCCACGCCAAACAAGGAAGCGGTGTTCACATTCATCGACAAAGAGGTCGGTGTGGGAGGCGGAACCGATCCGATTCCCGCGTTGCGCCGTGCGTTTGCGGTCGAGCCGGACATGATTTATTTTCTGTCTGACGGCGACATACCGAATCGTGACGAACTCTTAAGCGTTCTTGACAGAGAACTCAACCCTCACCGTTCCGTTCGAATATTCACTGTGGCGTTTGTTGATCGGATGGGGGCAGAACTACTGGAGCGAGTCGCTCGCGAGCATCGCGGCGGGTTTCGCTATGTAGCGGAGTCTGACATTTTCGATTGAGGTTCAGATGGCGAGGATTGCTCTGGTATTGACGCTTGGCATTCTGGCGAGAGCCGCCCTCGCGGACCAGGTCATAACGACAGGGAAGAACCTCACGACCGGCCGGATTACGGATTTCGACGGTGCCGTGCTCAGTTTTTTGACCTTTGATGGCGTCTCTCATCACATTCCGATTGGGCAAATCATCCAGATGGTCGTGGACAACTTCGCTTGGGCGAAGGATTTCAACACCGCCGAGACGTACCTGGCGCGCCAGGAGCCCGGTTCGGCGGCCGTGCGGTACGAGCGGGCCCTTCGCGTGGCGGAGGATTTCTGGCCGGGTCTGATCCGCCTGCGCCTGCTTCAGGCCCGCGACCGGGCGGGCCACTTCAACGAGGCGGTGGTGCAGTTTCTACACTTGACTGAATCCATGCCGGACGTCGCGCTCGGTCTGGTTCCAACGTGCATTCCGGACACCCCCGGCGACCGGACGCGGCGTGCCCTGGAGCGGTTGGACGAGGCCCTTCGCCGCCAGGCCGGAAAACCGGCGGAAGCGCCGCTCCAGGTTTTCCAGTTCGTGATTCTCGAGCGGGTAGACCCGGACAAGGCGGCGGAGTTGGCCGGAGCCGTCATGCGGCTGTCGGCGCCCGAGCGAGATTTCGGCGGCCGGGACGCGCTGCGATCCATTCAGGTTCGTGCCCTGCGTCTGCTTCAGCAGCGCGGCCGGAACGCGGATGTCGTGGCGGGCGTGGACCGGTTGCTGGCCGACGCCCCCGAGTCCGTTCTGCCGGATTTCCTTTTGTTGAAGGGGCGGGCGCTGTACGCCTCCGCCCTGGAATCCGGATCGGCGGACGAGTACAAGCAGGCGGGCCTGGCATTCATGCGGGTGGCGATCCATTATCCCAGTGACGCCCGGGCGGGTGATGCTCTGTTGTGGTCCGCCCGCGTGCATGAGAGGATTCAGCGGCCGGCTCAGGCGGTGCAACTGTTGCGGGAATGTCTGGCCCGTGATGACGTGAGCGGGGGCACCCGGTCGGACGCACAGGCCCTGTTGCGGCAATTGACGGGATGACGGTCGGGGCGGGCGCGCCGCGAGCGGGCCCCGGGATGCCCGGCGGTCGGGAGCAAGGATCAGGCAGCCATGCGAGGAGAGGCACTCTCGTGAGACGCGCAGCTTTCTGGATGACGACGATCGGGCTGGTGATGATTTTCTGTGCGACCGCGGCCTGGGGGCAGACGGCCGGGGACACGGCCGCCGCCGAATCGATCGGCACGGCCGGCCGGCTCTTTGATCATTTCGTGGTCAAGGGCGGCGCGATCACCTGGTTCGTTCTGATCCCTCTGTCCGTGGCCATGCTGGCCCTGGTGATCGAACACAGCTTTTCCATTCGCCGGAGCACGCTGATCCCCGCGCAGAGCATTCAGGCGCTGCAGGAGCCCCTGAAAGCCCGGCGTTACGTCGACGCGGTCCAGGCGGCCGCGGGCGATCCGAGCATGCTGGGCTACGTCGTGCATTCGGCCATGAACGAGGCCACGTACGGCTTCGCCGCCATGGAACGGGCCATCGAGGAGGCGATCGACGAGCGAGCGGCCCGCCTCTACCGCAAGATCGAGTACCTCAACGTCATCGGCAGCGTCAGCCCGATGATCGGGCTGTTCGGGACAGTTTACGGGCTCATCCGCGTGTTCGCCACCATCAGCGCGGCCGGCGGCATCCCGGAGCCGGCTCGCATGGCGGACGACATTTCGATCGCCCTGGTCACGACGTTCTGGGGTCTGCTGATCGCGATTCCCGCCCTGAGCGTCTTCGCGCTGTTCCGCAACCGGATCGAGCTGCTTTCGGCCGAGTGCGCTTTGATCTGTGAACGCCTGCTGGCCTGTCTGCGTCCGAATCATGTGGAGCCCGCCGGCGCGTCCGGTCGGCAAGCGGCTGGCTGAAGGAAAACGGAGTGATCGCCAATCGCGTGACATCCCGGCGGCGTCGTCCCGTTGGCTTCAACATGACGCCGATGATCGACGTGGTGTTTCTGCTGATCATTTTTTTCATGGTGGTCAGCAAGTTCGCGTCGGCGGAACACGTGCCCATGGAGCTTCCGCAGCCGCAGCACAGCCAGGCCCGGCAGGTGAAGCTTCGCGATCGCGTGATCATCAACTGCCAGGCCCGGGAGACGCCCGCGGGGCCGCGGGTGCTGTACCGCGTCGGGCCGAACCCGCCGGAATCGCTGGAGCAGATTTCGAACCGGCTGGCGCGAGCCCAGGCCGCCGCCCGGGCGGAAGATCGCGAGCTGATTGTGGTGCTGCGGGCAGATCGCCGGCTGCCGTTTGCGGAGGTGCGGGCGGCGCTGGAGGTGGTCCGCGAGAATGAGATCGAACAGTTGCGCCTGGTGGCGCTGGTGGGCGAGGGAGAATAAGACGTGGGGCAGTCCGATTCGGATCGATCCCTGCTCGTGGCGGTGTCGGGCCGTGCTCGGCGCCGCGCGATGCGCCCCTCGCGGCGGGGTTCCGAGCCCCACATGTCCCTGAACCTCGCCCCGATGATCGACGTCACGTTTCTGCTGTTGATCTTCTTTCTGCTGACCACGACGTTTCAACGGGCGGAAGGCGTGCTGGGTGCGAACCTTCCGCGCGACCGTGGGCGACCTGTCGTGGCGCTGCCGATCACGCCGATCGTGGTTCGACTGGAGAGCACGGGTCCGGCCGCCTCGGATTTCGCCCTTCGAATCGATGACTTCGCCGCGCAGCCGGCCTCCTTCAGCGAGTTGAGCGGATTTCTGGTCGACATCCGGCGGAACGAAGGGTTTGACGAAGACACGCCCGTTATCATTGTGGTCTCCCCGGACGCCCCGTGGGAGCTGGTCGTCGAGTGCTGGAACGCGGCCGTCCGGGCCCGGTGCCGCAACATCGCGTTTGGCGCGGAGGGCCGATAGATGAACCCTCGCGGCCAGGCGACCGGGTTCGTACGACGCGTGCGACCGGTGCGGAAGCCATTCCGGTGTGCCGCCGCGGCGTGCCTGGTTGCGTGCCTGCTGTCGGTCCCCGCGGCGGGGCAGGGCCCGGAGTCCCGGCGATTCGGTGACGACGTGTTTCGACGGGGGCTCAAAGATCGCGGGCTGACGGACCTGCTGGAGTTCCACCTGGGAGCGCAGGAATCCTCCAACTCGGTGGAGGGTCTGCTGCTGCAACGCGAGCTGAAGCTGGCCCAGGCCGACGACCAGACTCGTTCGGAAGAGGAGCGGGTTCTGGCGCTGAAGGCCGCCGACGAGATCCTGCTTCACCTCATCCGCCAATGGCCGCACGATTGGCGGGTTCTGGAATGGCGTCTGGAGTTCATCCGCTCTTTGGTCTACCGCCGGGCCGAACCCCATTACCTTCGCATTCTCTACGGTCTGGACCGGCCCGAAGACCACGAACGCGTTCTGCAACTGACCGGCCGGGCCATTGAGGAGATCGGTTACCTGAACCAGGCCATCGAGAAGGAATCCGCCCGGATCAACGAATTGACCGCCCGCGAGTACGACCGGCTGGAGGCGGACGGATTCATCGATCGGATTGAGCAGATGCCGCCCCAGTCGAATTACATTCGCTGGTGGGCGACCTTCTACCGGGCCCTGGCCCGCCCGTCCGGCAATCCGCTCCGCACGCCGGAACTCCGGAAACTGCTGGAGGAGCTTCGCCAGCCGAACGGAGCGTTGGAGACCCCGCACGATACGTCGCACGTGCAGGCTCAGTCGCTGCTGCTGGCCGGCATGACCTGCCGGCTGCTGGCCGATCCGGTCGGGGCCCTGAGCTATCTGAACAGCGCGTTGGCCACACTGAACGGCCTGCCCGATCCGGCCGAACGGGAGAACCTCCAATGGGTGGCGACGCTGGCGATGGTGGAGCGGGTCCGGGCACTGCGGGACAGCGGCCAGTTTGACGAAGCCATCGGCGGTGTCGAGTCGTTCCGCCGTCACATCGAGGCTACGGCGTCGCACGACTTCCGCCTGCGATTGCTGGTGGCTCTGTTGGAGCGCAGTGTGTGGCAGGCGCGGGCGTTACAGGAAACGGCCGACGGACGCCCGGAACGGTCCGAACAGGACCGGCGGAGGTCGACCTCGGCCCTCGAGGAACTGGCGGAGGAGAACAGCGCGTATCGCGACGCCGTGTACGACGCTCTTTTTCAGGATCTGCGTCGGGATGAGGACGTGCTGGCCCTGTCCCCGCTGGAACAGTGTGCCCTGATGGCTGGTCTGCTGCGTCAGGCGGCCGACTTGTCGCCCGACTCGTCGTCGAGCGCGCCGGCCGGGCCCGGGGTTGCGTCGGAGCGAGCCGAGCGGCGGACGGCCGTTCTGGACCGGGCGATCCGACTGGCCGATCTGCTGCTGGGTCCGGACAACAATTTGCCGGAGCCTCATCGGGCGGAGGTGCTGTTCAATCTGGCCGCCGCTCATTACGAACGCGGCCAGTATCGCGAGGCGATGGCGCGGTTTCTCGAAGTAGCCAAGGACTACCCGCGGTTCGGCCGGGCGGAGATGGCCGCGCTGAACGCCGTGCGGCTGGGGGCGGAACTGTGCCGGAACCTGACGCTGACCTCCCGTTCCGAGACGCGGCTCGTCTATCTGGACGCGCTGCGCACGCTGACCACGCGGTACGCGGGCAGTGAACAGGCCAGATACTGGCAGTACTTCCTGGCGCAGACGCTGGAAACGGTCGGCGAGCTGGACGAGGCGGCCCGCGAGTACGAACGGGTGGACCGGGAGCATGAGCACTATCTGGCCGGGCT
>MTKY01002988.1_pt1 | contig 11496 bp, 11 predicted proteins | sample 1042731 | NCBI WGS metagenome assembly MTKY01 (sample SAMN06212206, study PRJNA360538) | anaerobic digester metagenome | biome: Wastewater treatment plant; material: sludge; isolation source: anaerobic digester fed with sludge from wastewater treatment plant | place: Denmark: WWTP Soeholt ... | reverse complement strand
GCTGTTATACCAGATTTCGGCTTTCGTCTCTGTCTCCCCCACTGGGGGGGATGAAAGGGGGGGCACCTCCATGACGAAGCGCGGGGGACCGTCCAGATTCCACGCGCTCAGGTCGGCCCAATAGACGTTCGCGTAGACGCCCGCCGGCATCCCGATTGGATCGCTCGTCAGTTTCGTCCACGTGAGTGCGGATGACGGCTCCGAACCGCGAACGATCGCCGTGCCGGGGCCGTTTTCGGCGCGATAGACGGTCGGCTCGGCGGCGCTGCCACTCAAAGCCGGGTACACCGTCTCGCGGTAGATGCCGGGCAGGATGTGGACGGTGGTGCCCGGCCCGGCCAGGTCGGCGGCGCGCTGGATCGTGCGGAAGGCTGTGGCGGGGGCCAGACCGTTGTATGCATCGCTGCCGTTGACGCCGTTCACCCACAGGTCATCCACGCGCGGCACCTGGAATGCCACGTCGTCGAGGCGGATCGAGCCGGAGGGCGTGCTGCTGGAATTGGTGTTGACCTTGCCGAACTCGATCACGTCGCCGGAGGGATCGTCGTGTACAACCTCGCTGTCGTAGGAGCGCACGAGCGTGTCGTTGACCCACACGGCGACCCAGGTGTCGATCCGGTAGCCCAGCGTGATCTTCTGCCAGCCATCGCTCAGGGCGAACGCGCCGGATTGCCAGTCGTAAAAATAGCCACTCGCTTTGGGGTAGGCGATGTAGCCCTGGTAGCCTTGACCGGGCGGTTTGCGCAGGTAGAAGCCGACTAACGGCGGCCACCAATCGCTGGCGGAACTGCGCACCTCACCGGCGCACAGCGACGTGCCCGGCGGCCAGTAATTGGGCGTCGGTTCCGGCAGCGCGACGCCATTAGGGTTGAGCCAGAAGGTGAGATAACCCTCGACGGCGTAGGCGACGCGGCTCCGGTAAATGTAGGCATCATCCTGGCCCACGGCGACGGCCAGGCCAGTCGAGCCGTTGCGCCCGCCGCCGGGCAGCAGGCTCAGGCGCGATGGCTCCACGGCGCTCCAGGCGGCAAGGCTGCCGCTCTCGAAATTGTCGGCGACGATGTCCCAGGTTGGGGGGATGATCGGATCGGTGGGGGCAACAGCCTGACTGGATACCGGCGCGCGGTCCAATTCTGATGCATAGGCCGCGCTAGCTGAAAAGGCCGGTGACGAGATCAATACCGCAAGTAGAACTACAACGCAAATGCCTCGCTTCATCTTGTCCTCCCTGCAAATTGCCTTACTTCGACGCTTAAGGCGGATTACAATCCGCCGTCCCCGCTGCGCCGGTTTGTGATTCGGCGCGGGCATTTTGGTGATCGTTGCTATGGAATCCCATAAGGGGACGCCTTATCCCGTGGTGGAAAAACAAAACGGGATCGCCTGACGCGATCCCGTTGTTGAGTGCCGAGACTGAGAATTGAACTCAGGACACAGGGATTTTCAGTCCCCTGCTCTACCGTGCTGAGCTATCTCGGCAACACGGCTCATTGTAGCGTAGGCTTTCGATTTGTCAAGCTGATTCAGGGCATCCAACGCCGTGGGCCGATCTCGCCGGGGCCTTCGGTGCGGGTGCGGCGGGGGTAAGATTCGACCAGTTCCTCTTCATCCGGGCCGAGCAGCAGGCGAATCTGCGCCAGTGCGGCGCGGTCATACCGGGTGAAGCCGCACGAATCGCAGCGCCACGCCGCAAAATCTGGCGCGACGACCAACTGCGGCCCCCAACGGCGCGTGTAGGTGATTTTGATCGGCTTGAGGGTACCCATCGCGCAATCGGGGCAGGTGTAGTTGGTGTGGGCGTCCTCACCAGAGGGGGTTTCTGGCGGTTTCACGGGGCCACCTCCAACTCGGGGAAAGTGTAGTGCGGGATCAGGCCCCATTTTTCGGGCGGCCAGTAGCGGAAGATGCTTTTGCCGATGATGTTCTCGCGCGGCAGGACGCCCCAGATGTGCGAGTCACTGGAGTTGTTGCGGTTGTCGCCCAAGACCAGGTACTCATTGTCGCCCAGAATGCGGTTTTCGTTGTAAGTGGGGGGACCGCTGATGTACGGTTCGTTCAGCGCGATGCCATTCACCCAGACACGACCATCGCGCACCTCCACTTTTTCGCCGGGCAGCCCGATCACGCGCTTGATGTAGGGGATCTCGCTCCGTTCGTTTGGTGGATCAAGCACGATGATGTCGCCGCGTTCAGGTCCGTGGAACCAGTACGCAATTTTGCTCACAATCAAATACTGGCCTTCGCGTAGCGTCGGCTCCATGCTGATCGACTGCACCTCATAGCGTCCGGTGAAGGTGTTCACCACCAGGAAGATAATCACGGCCAGCACCAATGTTTCCAACAGGTCACGGAACCATGCCCATACCGTCACTCTGCCTTCGGACTGGTCTACCATTCCGTCGGTGGTGAGCGCATCTGCTTCCGCGCCGCTGATTGTCGTCTGCTTAATCCACGCCATCTCAGGCCCTACTGTACTGTTTGTAGCTCCGGAAAGACATAATGGGGAATGACGCCCCAAGTTTCGGGCGGCCAATAACTAAAAATCGCTTTGCCCAATATCTGTTCGCGCGGCAACAGCCCCCAGGCGTGCGAATCGCTTGAATTATTGCGATTGTCGCCGAGGACGAAATATTGATCCTCCGTGACGATCCAGTTACCGGTGTAGTTAGGCGGCGCGCTGATGTACGGTTCGTTCAGCGCCACGCCGTTGACCCACACCCGCTGCTCGCGGACCTCCACCACGTCGCCCGGCAAGCCGATGACCCGTTTGATGTACGGTACTTCACTTTGTCCGTCGGGCGGGTCGAGTACCACCACATCGCCGCGTTCGGGAGAGCGCAGCCAGTAGACAACCTTGCTCGCAATGAGATACTGACCGTTGTGCAGGCTCGGTTCCATACTCTGCCCATGCACCTGGTAACGTCCGGTGAGGGTATTGATCACCAAAAAGAGAATTGCTGCCAGCAGCAGCGTCTCCAAAACATCTTGCAACCACGAACGGATACCGAAAGAGCGACTTAGCGAGGGTTCTTCTTCGGTTATCTCCTCCGCTGGCGTTTCTACCGATGCGACGACGCCAGCATCGGGCGAAGATTCGCCCATATGTTCTTCGACCAACGCTGAACCTCCAAAACCAACAGTTTCCTGGGAGATTATAACGTATCTCGAAGAAGGCGCAACTGAAAAAAGAAACCCCTGGCATAACCAGGGGTGTGTCTCTCGATCACCCAGAGGAGCTGTTTATGCCTCTTTGGGCGACTTCTCTGTGATCGCAGCCGCCGTGTCATCGCCTTCTTCCTCATCTTCCCACCCGATGATCCACACCGCCAGCCCGGCCACTGCGATGGTGGCAATGATCAACGCGATCCACTGCCCGGCCAGCAATCCCACATCCCGCGCCGACCAGACGAGAATGACAACCATACCAATAGAAAGCGCAATCCAGGATGTCCATTGTGGGTGTGCGGTTACAAATTGCTTGATTTTCTCCATCAATTTCACCTCGCTCATTTTGTCATTCGTTGCACCGGGCCTACATCGGCCTGCGGATCAATTCCTCGCGGATTTGCTTGATCATTGCTTCGCTGGCCGTGGGGTTCCACTCCCGGGCGGCCTCGCGCCATGCCTTTGGCAATTCCGTCATAGCTTTGCGGGTGTAGGCCAATTGTTCCCAGTAGGCGACTAATTCCCGGCTTGGGTCGGTCGGAAGGAAGAGGAGCGACGCTTCGGCCTGCAAGAACTCGCCTTCCTTTTCCATAGCGGTGACGAGTATACGACCTGCCGTCACACGATCCACTCCCGGCGCAATCAGAAAATCGGTCAGACAAATGACGAGATTCTCCACCCGCCATCCGGCCAACCCAACCATTTTCCCCCGCTGCTCGGCCAGCAAGAATCCCACCTGGCTGAAGCGCTCGGCGACATCCATCTGTGAAACGCGCCGCTCGGTGCGGGCGCTGTTCACGAAATCGGCAATGCGTTCAGCGTCGCTCAAACGTGCTCTACGGACTTCGATATTTGCGCTCATCGTTCCTATTCCTCATCTCTAGAAATGGGTCCGTGCTCTTTATGGGTTGTCGGGCAATCTACTCATTCATTATACCCTGGTTTTGGAGATGTACAAAGAATCAGAAATCGGTTGCGTTTTCATCGTTCTCAGTATATAGTAGGATGCAATAATCTCAAAACCATGCTGCGATTGACTATGAAGAAACCTGTGTCATTGTCGGTTGATCTGGTTCCGGCGACGGCCTTGTCGTATGACCGTCTGACACTCCTCATCAATCAGGCGTACATGAACTATTATCTGCCCATCTGGATCGATGCGGCGCAATTCGCGCGGATGTGCATCGTCGAGGACATCGACTTGCGGAAGTCGGTGGTGACGCTCGTCGACGGCACGCCGGTGGCGATTGCGTTGCTGGCCGTGCGTGAGGATGTCGGGTGGCTGAGCGGCGTAGGCGTGCTCGCTCCCTGGCGCCGGCGCGGGATTGCGCGGCGGATTGTCGAACATGTCCAGGCCACAGCTCGGGCGCAAGCGCTGTGCGCAGTGCGCCTGGAGGTGTTGACCCAAAACGAAGGCGGGCTGGCGCTTTACCAACAGTTGGGTTTTCGTTGGGAGCGCGATCTGTTGGTCCTCACGCTTGAGCCGGGGACGTTCGATCCGCTGCCGCTGCCGACTGGCATTGTCCCGGCTTCCCCTGGGATGATTCTGACGTCGCACACGGCTTTTCATGATACTCGGATGCCGTGGCAGCGCCAACTGGCTTCGTGCTTGCATCGCCAGGACGAATTGCGTGGGTTGGCCTTGTGGGAAGCGTCGCGCATGGTCGGCTACCTGCTTTACCAGTTGCAACAGGGCAATCACGTTGTCGCGGACCTGGCCGTCGACCCTGAATATCCCCAGCGGCTACAGGCCGCGCGGACGCTCCTCACAGCGATGCATAGCGCCCGCCCGGATATGGGCGGTTCTACCATCAACCTGCCCACCGACGATCCCCTGCTGCCCGCCTTCACTGGCCTCCACTACCGCATCTGGCAGCGTCAGCATGAACTGGTGTGGGAAGTGGGAGCGTGAAGAAGCAAGAAGCAAGAAGCAAGAGGCAAGAGGTAAGAAGCAAGAGTGAAGTGCGTGAAGCGTAAGGAGTTAAAGGCGGGAGATCGGAGGCGAGGTTCAGTTCCTGCCGATCCCTTACTCCCTTACTCCCTTACTCCCTACTCCCTACTCCCTACTCCCTACTCCCTACTCCCTACTCCGGACTCCATCCATGAAGAGGTGAAGTATGCCTGAAGATACACACAATATACAGACGCCGCCAACCGGCGCGAACTGTCCAAGCTGTGGGCGCTTCGTGGGACCTTATGCGACGTGCCCGTATTGCGGGGCAAAGATCGGCGGGCGTATCCCCGTGCGCGCCGTCAAAATCGCAGCGCTTCTCCTGGCGACGGTGGGCTTGCTCGCGTTGTGGTGGCTGGCGCGCCGTATGGACATCCCCACCGTCTCCGCCGCCGACGTGCTGGGCACGATGAACATGGCTTACGTGCGCGTGCAGGGCCGTATCACGCGTAGCCTGAGCTACGACCCCACGAGCGGCTACCTGGCGTTCTGGCTGGACGACGGCACCGGCGAAGTGCGCGTCTCCTCATACCGCGATGTAACGGAGGCGCTCCTGGCGACGGGAAAAGTGCCCGCGCTTGGCGATGAGGTGACCGTTGCTGGGACGCTGCGCATCCGTGAGGATTATGTCGCGCTGACGCTCAATACTGCCGAGCATCTCACACTGGTACGCCCGGAGCCGGTGACGTTGAAGGCCAAAACCCTCACGCCGCTGGACGTTGGCTTGCGCGTACGCATCGTCGGCGAAGTCCGCCAGGTGCGCACGCCCTACGAGGGGATGACGCTCATCACCGTGCGCGACGACTCCGGCGAGATCGCCGTCGCCGTGGATGAGACGGTGACAATGCTCACCGGTGCGTTGCCGGAGATCGTCGAAGGACAGGGGATCGATGTGGTTGGCGCAGTGAGCCTCTACAAGGACACGCCGCAACTCGTCCCGGCCTCCGTCGCGGACATCATCCTTTCCGCCACGCCGCCGGCAGCCGCTGCCGTCTCCGTCACCAGCCTGAGCGAGGCGCAGAACGTTACGCTGGGAAGCTGGTTGCGCCTCCAGGGGCGGGTAGTGGCGATGGAGGGCTTCAAGAGTGGGATGAAGGCGACGCTCGACGATGGTACAGGTCAAATTATGCTGGTGCTGTGGGACAGTGTCTACACCGCGCTCGAGAACCCGTTGGCGGTCGATGTGGGCGCGGAGGTTGTGGTCGCAGGCGAACTAGGGAGCTTCGAGGATGAGCTGCAGATTGTCCCGGAGAGCTTCAGGGATATCACCATCGTTGCGCCGGCGTCGGAAATTCCGTGGGTCGCCGTGGGTGATCTGCAGACGCAGGACGCCGGGCGCGTCGTCCGGCTGCGCGGCGTTCTCGGTACGCCGGAGGGTTTCTCCGCGGGCGCGAAGGCGCTGCTCGATGATGGCACCGGCAGCATCACCGTTTTGTTGTGGACGAACATCCTGACCGCACTTGATCCCCAGCCATCCGAGGGCCAGACCGTCGAAGTCATCGGCGTCATCCAGGAATACCGCGGCGAGCTGGAAATCCTCCCCCGCTCCACGCTCGATTGGCGCACCGGAGGTCATTAGAAATGAGAAATTGGGTACAGGTCACAAAGCATGGCGCTCATTCACTTGCCATTTGCCATTCGCTGATTTGCTCATTCACTGATTCGCTGATTCGCCTATTCGCTGATTCACTATGTTAGAACTCATCCTTTGGACACTCGCAGGTACCCTTTTGGCGTCGTTGTTGGCGATCGTGCCGGCGCTGCACATCTACAATGTGGCGGGCTTCATCCTGCTCGCCAGCGGGACGCTCGCCGCGTGGATGAACCCGGAGCAGATGGCGTTTCTGTTCCTCGGTCTTATCACCGGTTACGCGATGCTGAACACGATCTCCAGCATCTTTCTTTCCGTGCCCGACGACAGCACCGTCTTCATCGTTCTGCCGGGGCAGAAGTACTTGCTGCAACGGCGCGGCTACGAAGCCGTTGTCCTCACCGGCATCGGCGGTTTGGGCGGGCTGGCGGTGTTGGCATTGCTCGCGCCGGTCGCTTCGCGCACCCTGCCGCCCATCCGCGAAATTCTGCAGCCGCACATGGCGTGGATTCTGTGGACAATCATCGCCTACATGCTGCTCTCCGAGTGGCCCAAAGGCACGGACCGCGCGCCTGCCGGATGGAAACGTTGGTGGGACGGCTGGCGCTCGCTCACGGCGGGACTGGCGACGTTCCTGCTTTCCGGCTTGCTCGGCTTCGTGATGATGTACCGCTCGCTCGTGCCGGTGGAAGTGGCTTACCAAAACCTGCTACCCGCGTTCGTCGGCCTCTTCGCCGTCCCGTGGGTGATCCAGAACCTCATGGCGCGCGTCGAATTGCCGCCGCAGCACATCGCCCGCACCGTCGATGCGCCGTTCAGCGCGATCTTCCAGGGAACGGCAGCGGGCGTGCTCGGCGGGATGTTCGCTGCCTTCTTCCCCGTGATTACTGGCGGCATCGGGGGATTTCTGGCCGGGCACGCCACCGCGCAGCGCGACGAGCGCGCGTTCGTCATCTCGCAGGGAGCGTCGAAGGTCGTCTATTACGTGGGCGGCTTTTTGCTCTTCTTTGTGCCGGGGCTGCACCTCACGCGCGGCGGCATGGCGTGGATGGTGAGCACGCAATACAGCACATACACACCCGACCGCTATTACTGGGCCACGGCGGCGGTGCTGGCAGCGGGTGTTCTCGCGTTTTTCCTTTCCATGGGACTCACCCGGCTCGTCATCGCGTTGACGGCGCGCGTAAGCTACCGCGTCATCAGCCTCGTCACGTTGGCGATTCTGCTCGTGGTGGTGTTCACGATGACGGGGTGGGGCGGTTTGGCGGTCTGCGCCGTGTCGACCGGCATCGGCCTGATTCCGGTGCTGTGGGGATCGCGCCGCATGAACGCGATGGGCGTGCTCCTGCTGCCCATCGCGCTGAACATGGCCGGCGCGGGCGATGCCGTGGCGCGGTTGTTGGGGCTGTTGTGAGGGAACCGGCAGTTGGAGTCTCTATGGGGGATTCCACACCAACGAAGACCAAAATTTGAGCCACCGAATACAGAGATCACAGAGAAAAAAACTCTATGCTCTCTGTGACTATTGTATACGAGGAGAAAAAATCATGAGTGGTAAACCTATTCGCATCACCAAATTTGATCTTGAACGCTTGAAAGTGTTGCTTTTTGACGTCAAAGCCACCAGTTATGGCAAAAGCGAACATGTTGGGAACCTGCAGACAGAGATAGAACGTGCGGAGATCGTTTTGCCACAGGATATACCAGACGACGTCATCACCATGAACTCCGCTGTGTGTCTGGAAGACCTTGACACGGGGGAAGAGGAAGTCTACACATTGGTTTTTCCAGAAAATGCTGATCTGAAGCAAGGAAGGATTTCGGTATTAGCGCCTATTGGGACAGGGATGTTGGGGTACGAAGTGGGAGACACGTTTGAATGGGAAGTACCGGCGGGAAAGAGAAGGCTACGAGTCAAAAGCATCCTATACCAGCCTGAGGCTTCCGGCGATTATCACCTTTAGGCATGCCGTGGCAAGGAAACAGGAGAGTGGCTCGCGTTTGTGAATTGGATGGTCTCAACGTAGAGTGAAGTTTTCCATGACACGGGCTGATGAGGAGTGGGTTATGTCGGATGACCCATTGTTGTTTGAAAATAGAGACGCTTTCAGAAACTGGCTTTGTCAAAATTATCATCTTAGCTCAGGGATCTGGTTGGTGTTCGGCAAAGCAGGCAAATTGAAAACGCTGACCGCCGATGAGGCCTTGGAAGAAGCCCTGTGTTTTGGATGGATCGATGGCCAGTTGAAAAGCATCGATGATCAGAAATATTTGAAGAAATTTACGCCCCGCCGGAAAGGCAGCGTCTGGTCCGAACGGAATCGGGCGTTAGCCGGGAAGCTGATTGAGAATGGCGCTATGACGGAAGCGGGCCAGACGGCGATCGACCAGGCACAAAAGACGGGAACTTGGGATAGTCCCAAGCCGGCGCCTATATCCGAGGCGCAAATTGAAGGTTTAGTCCAGGCTTTATCGGGGGCTGAAAAAGCTCTGGCGAACTTCTTGAAAATGCCTCTCTCTGTACAAAGAACCTACACAGCGTTATATCTGGATGCCAAGAAGGAAGAGACCAGGAAAAAACGCCTGGAGAAGATTATTGAACGGTTGAATGAAAACTTAAAACCAATGTGAGGGATGAATGTTGGTTGTTGGGAGGTTGGGGCATCTATGATAGCGTATTGTGGCATCAATTGTGACGAATGTCCTTCCTACAAGGGGACGATAACAGGTGATGAGACGCTGCTCTTAAAAATGAAGGAATGCGTTTCTACGCGTCAAGAACATTCGCGCAAACGGTTGATATATTTATGGTGACGCGTGTCTTGACGACGTTCCGGGAGATCCGTCGCCCTTTTCTGAAATGCCCTCCTCCTGAATAAGGTTTTGACTCCAACGTAGGTTGCGCTATACTGGAGAGCAACATTGGCGTACCCACACACGTAATGTGTTCAGAACCGGCGAATAATCGCCCGTCGGACTTGAGACTATTCAGGGAGGGAACCATGAAACTCGTCACCTATCTTATTGCTGCCGTTGTCGCTCTGTTTGGCCTGATGTTCATCGTCGGCGCGCAAGGGCAGATCATGCGCCTGGTGGTCGGCGTGGTGTTGCTCGGCGCGGCCGGCGTCCTCATTTACCTGACCCGCGTGCAGCCCAAGAAAGAGGAGATCACCCACGTCCAGAAAATCGACCTCACCGGCGACGTACGCCTGGAGCAGATGAAGTGCACTTCCTGCGGTGGCGCACTGGGCAAGGAGAACCTCATCGTGCGGGCCGGTGCGATTTTCGTCGACTGTCCATACTGCGGAGCCTCCTACCAGATCGAAGAAGCACCCAAGTGGTAAAGGAGGCAGGAGGCAAGAGGCAGGATTTTTGCATCTCGCATCTTGCATCCTGATGATTATGGCAACGAACGGGTTTTGGAACGACCTACGCCGCGAATTGGCGCGGCTGTGGCCTGTGTCGCCTGAACCACCCGCGCCGGGATTGTACACGTATCCCATCGCTCTGGACGGCGGGCAGCGGCGCATCCACCTGCGTATCGAGGAGGATGGCAGCGGCGTTCTCTTCATCGACGTGACGGAGGCGATCTACCTCAACACCACCGCCGTGGAGATGGCAAAGCTGGCGCTGGACAATGTCCTCCAGGAACGCGCGCGGGATATGTTGCTGCGGCGCTTCAGCCACGTGGACAAAACGCGACTCACCCGCGAGTTGGCTGACGTCTTCGCGATGGTGCAACGCCTCAAGGAGACCGGTGACGGCTGCCCGACCTGTGCCATTGCCAGCCAGGTGGCGTTCAACCCCATTTTCAGCACGCCCGTTCACGCGCCCTACAAGGCCGACGTTGCCCTCACCTATGGGTGCAACAATGCGTGCGCGCACTGCTACAACGAGCCGGATCGCTTCACGATGGGGTCTTTGCCGCTGGATGACTGGTTCCGCGTGCTTGACAAACTTGCCACCATCGGCATCCCGCACATCATCCTCACCGGCGGCGAGCCGACACTGCATCCCGACCTGCCTGCTATCATCCGCCACGCCGATGAGCTGGGGCTGATCGTGGGCATGAACACCAACGGGCGCGTGCTCTCGCACGCCCCCACGATGGCGACGCTCGCCGAGGCTGGGTTGAACCACGTGCAGATCACGCTCGAAACTTGTCGCGCCGATGTCCACGACGCGATGGTCGGCGCGCCGGGCGCGTTCGCGCAGACGGTGCGCGGCATCGAGAACGCGCTGGAGAGCGGCGTGCACACCATCACCAACAGCACATTGACGCGCCGCAATATCCAGGATGCCGTTTCTATCGTCGAATTCCTGCATGGCCTGGGATTGCGCACGTTCGCGATGAACGGCATGATCTACGCCGGCGGCGGTTTCGACGACCCAGACGCCATCCCCGCCGAGGCGCTGGCGGCGACTCTCGTGGCCGTGCGCGACCGCGCCGAGGCGCTGGATATGCGCTTCCTGTGGTACACGGTAACGGATTATTGCCGTCTTTCGCCGCTGGAACTGGGCCTCGCGCCCAAACGCTGCAACGCTGCCGAATACTCCATTTGTATTGAACCCAACGGCGACGTGCTGCCTTGCCAATCGTATTACGTGGCGGGCGGCAATCTGCTCGACGATCCCTGGGACGCCATCTGGAATAGCCCGTTGTTTCTGAGCTTCCGCGATCGCGAAACCGATCCGCTTGCGGCAGGTTTGCCAGAAGCGTGTTGGGACTGCCCCGATTTGGAAATGTGCGGCGGCGGCTGCCGGCTGGAACGCGAGGCGCGCGCCGGGC
>MTKY01079934.1_pt1 | contig 11497 bp, 8 predicted proteins | sample 1042731 | NCBI WGS metagenome assembly MTKY01 (sample SAMN06212206, study PRJNA360538) | anaerobic digester metagenome | biome: Wastewater treatment plant; material: sludge; isolation source: anaerobic digester fed with sludge from wastewater treatment plant | place: Denmark: WWTP Soeholt ... | reverse complement strand
CCGCAGTTCGGCCAATGCCGTGGCCCGCTGCATCGGCGGCGCGCCCGGATCGCCGGCCAGCTGGCGCCCGGCACGCACGCCCTCGACGGTCGGATTGCGCGAGCGCGCCAGCAGGCGTTGCGGGGTATCGGGATGCGCCTGCAAGCCCCAGGCCGCGAAGGTCTTTTGTGCCCATGCGTGATCCCGCTCCCGATGGCAGCCGGTGCAGACATCGGGGCTGTCCGCCGCTTCGCTCAACCACGGATCGGGCACCCGGAATCCGTGGTCGCGCCGCGGATCCACCACCATGTAGGTACGCGAGGGCATATGACAATTGGCGCACTGCGCACCCGTGCTGCCCGGTTCGTGGTGATGATGCGCCACGCTGTCGAATACGTCCGGCTCGTGGCATCGATAGCATACCGCGTTGCCCTCGGCACGCAGCCTGACGCTGTGCGCCTCGTGGCAATCGGTGCAGCTCACGCCGCGTTGCGCCATGCGACTCTGCAGGAAGGATCCGTACTCGAACACCTCGTCGCGGATCTGGCCATCGGCGAAATAGAGCGAGGTATCCAGCAGCGCCGGCACGTGCGCATCGAGATAGGCCGTGCCCGGACGGTAGGCGGCAATGTTCTGGCGTCGCGAATGGCACGGTGCGCACACCGCGAGCTGCGGACCCTGCGCGGATGCATCGACACGTGACGCAATCCTTGCGCCGGCGGCAAAGGTCCAGCGGCCCGCGCGCCCCGGGTCGACCGGAAGAGCGCTGCGGCCACCCGCGCGCGCGCTGTCGACATGCGCCTTGCCGGGGCCATGACAGGACTCGCACCCCACGCTGATTTCCGCCCAGCGCGTGTTCCAGCTCTGCGCCTGCCGGTCATAGCCCTTGTCGAGGCCCGTGGAATGACACTCCGCGCAGCGGCTGTTCCAGCGCTGGTAGGGGCCGGTCCAGTGCAGCGGATCGGTAGCGGTGATCCGTTCCTCCGGATAGAGATGAAACCAGCGTTGCCCCCCGTCCGCTTTGGCGCGCGAATCCCAGGCAATACCGAGCGCCTGGTAACGGCCACCGGGAAATGCGATCAGATACTGCTGCAACGGCGTGACGCCAAAGGTATACACCAGCGGATACTCGGTGAGCTTGCCGTCGGGCCCGTCGGTCAGCACGTGGAAGCGCCCGCCGCGTTCGAAGAATCGGGTCTGTACCCCGGCGTAATCGATACGCGCATCGTTGAAATCGCCGAGCACATTCTTGCGGTCCGCCTCAGCCATCGCGAGCGCATGATGCGAACCGGACCAGGCCTCGAACTGCGTGGCGTGGCATTCGCCGCAGACGGCCGAGCCGGCATAGCCTGCCGGTTCGACGGCTGCCGCTGCCGTCGCGATCAGGCAGAGCAGTATCCACGCGCCATGGCGCAACCGTTTCGCTGTCATTTCACGCTTCATCCACCTGCATCGGCTGGCGCATCCCGGCCTGCCCGATGCACAGGTTACGTGATCGTGGCGTGATGCAATACCCCCGGATCGGGCGCCGGCAATGCGCAACGTGATTCATCGCTCCGCGCTGCCACAGGCAACAGAATCACCCACTGCCAACGGCCCTGCTTGCGGCTATCCGGCCACACCGTTAGCCTTGAGGGCACATGATTCGATCGACCTGCAGGTACTTCAGACCATGTTTCGTCCCGCCCCCTGGCTTGCACTGCATGAATCGCTCGGACTCGAACCACCACCGCCCTTCGATGACCGCCCACTGGCGGAACATATTTCCCTGCACGCTGCCCGCCAGCCCGAGACCACGGCGCTGCAGTTCCGCGATCTGGCGATCACCTATCGCGCGCTCGACGAACTGGCGAGCCGTTTTGCCAACGCGTTGAAAGGCGCGGGCATCGGCAAGGGCGATGCAGTCGGCATCCATCTGCCGAATATTCCCCAATACCTGGTGGCGGTGGTCGCGCTGTCGCGTCTCGGGGCGATCGGCTCCGGCGTGTCGCCATTGATGGCACCCGGCGAAATCGCGTACCAGGTTCAGGATGCCAATATCAAGGTGCTGTTGACGCTGGATTCGCTGGCGAGCGCCGTGCTCGCACGAATCGATCCGCTGCCGCCCTGCCTGCACACGATTATCGTCACCGGGGCCGCCGATCACCTGGGCAAACCCTGTGGCGATGCGCCCGCCATCGCCGGCGTCCGCACGTGGCGTTATCCCGATCTGCTCGCCGACGCACTCCCCGAATGCGCGCAGACACCGGTGGCGTGGAACGACATCTTCATGATCCAGTACACCGGCGGCACCACCGGGCGCCCGAAAGGCGCGATGCTCTCGGTGCGCAACCTGATGCACAACCCCGCGCAGTGCGAGGCCTATGCGCCGTGGGACGGAAGACACGAAGTGGTGGTGTCGGCGTTTCCGATGTTCCACATGGCGGGACTGTCAATCCATATCGCCGCCATCCGCTACGGCTGCCTGACGCTGCTGATACCCGATCCGCGCGATGTTGCATTCATGTGCGCACAGATGAAACACTTCGCGCCGACACGGATGGCGGCAGTGCCCACTCTCTACCAGATGCTGGTCGCTGCACCGGCTTTCAGCGAGATCGATTTTTCAGGATTGCGGATCGCGCTGAGCGGAGCCGCCCCGCTACCCGGCGAGGACCGCAAGCGCATCGAGGCGATCATCGGCCCCAACAGGCTGTCGGATGTATTCGGCATGACCGAATCCGGCCCGGTGCATGTCTGCAACCCACCGATACGCAGCAAACCGGCCACTGTCGGCATTCCGGTCGCCGGCGCCGACACCCGCATCGTGGATCTCGAAACCGGCACCCGCGAGCTCGCTTTCGGCGAGGCCGGCGAGATCATCACCAGCGGGCCGCAGGTGATGCTCGGATACCTGAACCTGCCACAGGAATCCGCGCGTGCGCTGCGCGAACTCGACGGCAAGACGTGGATGTTCACCGGCGATGTGGGCTTCATGGACGAGGAGGGCTACATCACGGTTTGCGACCGGGCCAAGGACATGCTGATCGTGGGCGGCTACAAGGTGTTTTCGGTGGAAGTCGAGGACAAGCTCAAATCACTGGATTGCATCGCCCAATCAGCGCTAATCGGCACTCCGGACACCAGGCGGCCCGGCAACGATATCGTGAATCTCCATGTCGAGCTCACCGCCGCCGCAAAACTGCGCGACCCGGAAGTGGTACGCCGGGAGATCTTCGATTTCTGCCGTGCCAACATGGCAACCTTCAAGGTGCCGAAGCAAATCGTGCTGCTCGATGCGATTCCGCTGACGGCGGTCGGCAAGATCGACAAGAAGGCATTGCGCGCCCGAGCCTGAGCGAGTTTCAGCTGGCGGCCATGACCCGGTGCGATGTGTTGATACCGGCTTGCGCCTCGACGATCGCGCCGATCTCGGCGTGACGCGAGGCAATGCCGTCCCGCGTGTCGTGGGTCGCGGAAACAATTGCACTCCTGTCAGACACAACGCCGGAGCAACGTCCACCATGGATACCCTGTCGTAGCGGCGGCGGCTGCGCTTCCGGGGCTGGGGATACGCCGACGGACACCTGAGCGCCACAGAGGAACAACGCCTCGCTGAGATGGCTGCCAAGCTGTCGCGCGCCGGATTCAGCCGCGGCGAAACCGTAAGACGGTGAACGTGGCGAGCAGTACCACCGGTCGAACACTGCGACCGAGGTGTCGCGCGCTGCTGGCGGAGATGGAGTAGGCGAAGGGGTCTGATTACGGTGGTCGAACACAGTTAGACGGTCGCGGGGCTTTACCATCAAACCCACCAAAAGCCCTTTCCGACATGGGCGTCACTAAGGACCAGTCAAGCATCAGTGCCCGCCCGGTGGGGCCTGGGAGAAACCCCACAATGCGCGCAAGCCCCGAAGGACCAGGCTACGGCCCCCAGAATTTCACCGTGTCGCGAGCGGACAGATCGCAGTATAGGCTGCAGATTACTTGAGCCGCTTGCCGTACCCGCCTTCAGTCAGCAGCGCGTTTGCCTCATCGAAGGCCGCTTGCGTTGCCTGTTTCAATGATTCGAGCTCTGATGGTGTCAGCATCTGGGGATCGTAATAGGTATCGGGCTTCGGATTCTGTGAGCCGATCGAACCCCTAACCGAAGCGGGCGATCCACCAGGCTTCAAGTTCCTGCCCATGTTCCCCCCCAACGCCGTCAGAGTTGTTGCCGACAGCGCCTATTGCCTGGCCATTGCGTCGTGGGCGCGCTTGGTCACGTAGGCGTGTATCGCATCCACCTCATCCTTGCCGAGTACCTCGCCGCCCGACACATTCGCGAAACCGACCATGCCTTTCTCGTGGCGCAGCCCACCGAGCACGATTGCATCGAATTCGGCGTGCGTCTGCGCGCTCATGTAACGAAGGTCGGGCACCACGCCACCACCGACCGCGCCATCGCCATGACACGGCATGCAGCGGGCCGCAAACAGCGTTTTTCCGACGGCCACCTGTTCGGCGCTGGCTTCCAGCGGTGGCGGCGCGAGTTCACGCACCTCGGCGACCGGCTCCGCCAGCTGCTGCTTCCCGTCCAGACTGAACACGATCAGGCGGCTGCGATTGACCACACCCGCCAGCGCCGCGACTTCACCGCCGGCAAGCGGCAATGCGCCACCCCAGCCAACCACCACCGCCACATACTGTTTGCCATTCACCGCATAACTGATCGGCGGAGCCACCACGCCGGTCTGCACCGGCTTGCTCCAGAGTTGCACGCCGTCGGTCGCACGATAAGCCGCAAATTCGCCACGCGCACTGCCCTGGAACACCAGGTTGCCCGCGGTGCTGAGCACGCCACCGTTGAACGGCACACCTTGCTCGACCCGCCAGACTTCCTTCTGCGCCACCGGATCCCAGGCCACCAGGCGACCCTCAACCATCTTCAGTATGGCGGCGGCCGCCGCGGCGTTTTCGGGCATTCCCGCCGCTTCCGCGATCACGCCGATATTCCACAGCCCGGGCGTGAATTTGAATTTGTCATCGTGCTTGTACACGAACGGAATCTCCTGCACCGGCAGGTAAACCAGCCCGGTCTTCGGGCTGTAACTCATCGGGTGCCAGTTGTGCGCACCATGCGGCGAGGGGAACACGATCGCTTCCTTGCCGCGATAGCGCGCCTCCTCCACCGGTATCGGGCGCCCGGTGGTCTTGTCGATGCCGGTGGTCCAGCTCTGCTGCGCATAGGCTTCGGCGGAAATGAATTCCCCGGTGCTGCGGTCGAGCACATAGAAGAATCCGTTCTTCGGTGCCTGCATGATGACCTTGCGTGGCACGCCGGCGATTTCGATATCGGCGAGGATCAGGTGCTGCGTGGCGGTGTAGTCCCAGGTCTCTCCGGGAGTGGTCTGGTAATGCCACACGTACTCGCCGGTATCCGGGTTCAGCGCCACGATCGATGACAGGTACAGGTTGTCGCCACCGCCGGGGCTGCGTATCTGCTGGTTCCACGGCGAGCCGTTGCCGACACCGATATACAGCAGGTTCAACTCGGGATCATAGGCCATCGAATCCCACACCGTGCCGCCGCCGCCGAATTTCCACCACTCGCCGCCTTTCCAGGTTTCCGCGGCCTTTGCCATTGCCGCGGATTCGAATGGTTGTGCGGGATCACCGGGGACCGTGTAGAAACGCCATTTCAGGGCGCCGGTGGCGGCGTCGTAGGCGCTGACAAAACCCCGCACCCCGAGCTCCGCACCGCCATTGCCGATGATCACCATGCCCTTGACCACGCGCGGTGCGCCGGTTATCGAATAGGGTTTGTCAGTCGGCGTGGTCTGCACCGACCACAGCCGCTTTCCGTTTTCGGCATCGAGCGCTTCCAGACGACCGTCGAGCGTTCCGACGAACACCTTGCCCTGCCACACTGCAACGCCGCGATTCACCGCATCGCAGCACAGGTGTACCGCCCACGCTCCCGGCACTTCGGGATCGTAATGCCACAACATGCTGCCACTCGCGGCGTCGAAGGCGTATACCTTGCTCCAGGTGCTGGTGACGTACATGCGTCCATCCACCACGATCGGTGTTGCTTCCATGCCGCGCCGGGTCGGAAAATCGAAGGACCAGTCGATGCCGAGCTGCGCGACATTGCTTTCGTCGATCTGCGCGAGCGGACTGAAGCGCTGCTCGTCATAGCTTCGGCCATGGCTCATCCAGTTGAAGGGCTCGCTGTCGGACGCAACTATCCGCGCGCCATCGACATCGGCGACCTGTTGCGGCGCCGCGGCCGAGCTCGCAGCAGCTGACGATTCGGCCGTGGCGGCCGCAGTCTCTGTGCCGGAATCGGCGCCACAGGCGCAAAGGGTGTACACGAGTATCGCGCCAAGCAGCGTGGTCCGATTCTTCACGGTCTTCTACCTCATTGGATAACTGCCGAGCCGTCACGCTAGCCCAGAACCCGGCACAGCTCAAGACGGAACCGTCGTGCGCCGCCCTGGCCGTGCCCGGCAACAAACGCTGCCACGGGTTCGCGTGACCGGCAGGTGTTTACCCAGGCAACAGCGGCCCACCGCTCATCCGGCTCCTTGTGATCGGTGCAAGCGCAAAAACCTTGATCCGTGTCAGCCCCATGCGTGCTGATCAAATGATTCCAGACATCCATCTCGGCGAAAATCGGCGCACGCAGAGGCGTGCATGAACCGCGATTCAGCGAGCGGCAGCCAGGCGTACGGCGTTTCGGGGGTGATTCATATGCTCGGTACCGCAGTTTCAACGGATGCCCGGATTCCGGGGCTAGCCCTGGCAATCAGCGATGTGGCGCGGGTGAAAGACCTGGCACCGATCGGCGAACTCACGGCCTCGGCCTGCTTGACGGCGCTCGGCTGGCAATGGATTCCGTTCGCAGAGACCCTGGCCGGGCACCCCATCGACGGCATTCATTTCGGCAACGAGTTCTGCGAGCGATTGCTGCCCACCTCCGGGCAACTGAAAGCCGTGGTCGAATGGTGCCGATCGCGGGGTTTGTCGATCTGCCTGTGCACGCCAATGCTCGCCGACAAGGGCATCGCGCAACTGGGCCGGCTGTTGCCTCTGCTGCCGGCGGCGAGCGAAGTGGTCTGCAATGATTTCGGGACGTTGCGATTGCTGATGCAGGATTTCGCGAGCCTGCATCCCGTTGCCGGTCGCCAGATGTGCAAGATGATCAAGGATCCCCGCTTGCCATCGGCCGATTGGGCACAGGCCATACCACCGGGATTGCAATCGTCCTTTTTCAGCAGGATGTTGCATCGCTTCAGGATTTCCCGCATGGAAACCGAGGTGCGCCCTTTTGCCGAAACTACGGATTTCAGGCCAAACGGGCTGGATTTGTCGGTGCACATTCCTTTCGGCTACACGCTCAAGGGCAGAATCTGTCGCCCCGGTTCCCTGCATCTTCCAAAGCAGAAAAAGTTCACGCCGGGGCACAGCTGTCAGAAGGAGTGTCTGAGCTACTTCAGCACGATGGAACGCACGGCAAAGCGCAGCCAGCACGAACTCGAGACTTTCATGCGGGGCAATACGGTTTTCTACCGTTACGCTGAAGAGCAGGAGCGTGTTCTGGGCATCGCAATCGACAAGGGCTGGATCAGCAGACTGATCCTGGCGGGAGACTGGAATGAAAATCGTCGCGCCAATTAGCCATATCAGGGAACTCGGAGCGGTTCTCGAGGCCGGCGCCGACGAGATCTACTTTGGCATGGTGCCGACGGAATGGGCGAGCCAGTTCGGGCTTTCCAGTATCAGCCGCCGCATGTTCGGCAACATCAGCGACTACCGGGATATGCAGCAGATCATCGCGATCACCCATCGCGCCGGGAAACAGGCGATGCTGGTACTCAACGCGCAACATTACACCCAAGCGCAGGCGGAATCGTTGATGCGCCTTGCCGAGCGATTTTCAGACGCGGGTGGCGATGCCATCATCATTGCCGACACCGCGCTGTTGCTCGAAATTTCGGAGCTGCGCCTCGACGCCCGCTTGCACCTCAGCTCGATTGCCGCTTGCCGCAATGCGCAGGCCGCCAAACTGTTCGAGAGTATCGGCGCCAACCGCATCATATTTCCGCGCTACATGAAACTGGCCGAGATCGAAGCCATGACCCGCGCGCTGCCAGCGCTCGAGTTCGAAGCCTTCGTGCTCAACGACGGCTGCATTTATGAGGAAGGTGTCTGTCATACCATCCATTTGCCCCAGCAGTACGGCGGCCCGATCTGCATGGACAATTACCGCTACAGCCATTACCGCTGCGACGGCAATGCGATCGAGCCGCAAGAGCAAGCCCTGCTGCTCGCAAACGAGCAGGACTACGTCGAATGGACCTGGTACAAATTCAGCTGTGGCTTCAGCACATCGAAGCAGGGCTACACCTTTGGCCCCTGCGGCATATGCGCAATTCACGACTTCATGCGCGTCGGCTTGAGCGCAATCAAGATCGCCGGCCGGGAAGCGCCTCTGGAGCGAAAAATAAAAAGCATCGAGCTGGTCAGATCGGTGCGTGACCGGGTTGCAGGCGGCAATACCGGGAAAGAGATTTTCGATTACGCGACAAGGGTCAGGGCCAGAACGGATTTATGTGAATCGGGCTATATGTGTTACTACCCCGAGGTCATGGAATATGCCGATCCCGAATCGAGCATCGCGCGGCAATGACATCATACCGGGACCAGGGGTAGCCGCTCGATCTCTCCGTTCCGCGCAACAGCCATCGGCGGCGGAGCGCTGCGTGCAATCGCATAGCCTTCCTTGACCGCCTCCATGGCGGACTCCACCAGCTTGGATGGCGCCACCCGTGCGATGGCGGCAAACACGCCCGCTTGGTCGCAGATATCCCCCAGCGCCAGCAGGGCACCCAAGGCAACCATATTGGTCGATCGGATATTGCCGAGACGCCTTGCGCTCTCGGCGATCGGCAAGAACAGCAGTTGCCCCCGGGTGGCGCGCCAGGACGCCTCGAGAGCGCGGTCGACAATCACCAGCGTCGCAGATTTGAGCAGCGCATCGGAAGCGCCGGCGGCGATCTTGTCCAGTACCACGAGATAATCCAGCACGCTCACCAATGGGTAGTCGACCGCGTGATCACTGACCACCAGGTCGGAGCGGCTCAAACCGCCGCGTGACGTCGGTTCATAACTTTGTGACTGCGCGACTTTCAAGCCATTCATCGTCAGCGCCTCGCCGAGGATGCGCCCGGCCAGCAGGATACCCTGCCCGCCGCTGCCGCTGAGGCGAATTTCCATTTCAGCCATGCTGTTTGCGTTCCCTCATCGATAACATGTGCTGGCGATAGGCCGCCGCGTATTCAGGACGCTCGTTGCGTGCCATGACCCCGGTCCTGAGGAAATTCGGGCGGAAGGGTTGCTCCACCAGGTTGTCGTGTACATCCGGTCGCACCGAGGATTTTTGCGTCAGGACCATTTCCGCGGAATCGCCCAATTCATTCTTGCGTCCGAACACTTCCGTGCAATCCGACATGACCTCGATGAACGAGAAGCCGGAATGCGCAAGCCCCTCCTTGAGCAGGTTTTTCAGCGCCGGTGTCTGCAAGGTGATCTCGCGCCCGACAAAACCTGCTCCGGCGGCCTGGGCCAGGGCGCAGGCATCGAAGACGGGCTCGTAGTTGCCGTTGGGAGTCGTGGTGGTGAAACGGTCATTGCTGGTGGTCGGTGAAACCTGGCCTCCGGTCATTCCATAGACTTCGTTGTTCAGCATCATGCAGGTGATATCGAGATTGCGCCGACAGGCATGGATCATGTGGTTGCCCCCGATCGCCAGACAATCTCCATCCCCGGTGATCACGATCACTTTCAGGTCAGGACGCGCCAGCCTCAGCCCGGTGGCAAAGACCAGGGGGCGGCCATGCGTGACGTGGAAGGTATTGGCATCGATATAGGCGCCCAGCCGGCCCGAACAACCGATGCCGCAGACAAAGGCCAGCTTGTCTTTCGGGATTTCGAGTTCGTCGATCGCCCAGAGCAAGGCTCTCAGGGCGATGCCGTGTCCGCAGCCCGGGCACAGGAAATGCGGAAACAGCTGTAGCCTCAGGTAATCGCGAATGTTGAATTTTCCGTCGACCTCACTCATGGGATGCCAGCTCTCGTATGCGATGCAGGATCTGATCGGGGGTAATGGTTTCGCCGTCGATCCGGTTCAACCCTTCCACCCGGCAACCGGCGGGACAATGGCGTTCGATCTCCTGGATGAGCTGACCGGCATTCATTTCCGGCACCAGCAGGTTTTTCACGGAGCCCAGCACCGCTTTCAGGGCTTGCGCCGGGAACGGCCAGACAGTGATCGGCCTGAACATCCCGACCTTGATTCCCTCGTTGCGTGCCAGTTTGAGCGCACGACGCGCGGCGCGCGAGGTGATGCCATAGCACACCAGGAGAATTTCCGCGTCCCCGGCAGCGACGGCTTCAAAACTCTCGACCAGTTCCCGGTGCTGCTCGAGCTTGCCCAGCAAGCGCCGCATGTACTGCTGCACCAGTACCGGATCCTGGGTAGGGAAACCATCGGGAGCATGGGTCAGGCCGGTGGTATGGGTTCTGAATCCGTCGCCCGGCCTAACCATTTGCGGAACTCCATCCTCTCCGGCGGCATAGGGCTGGAAACCGGCAGCGGGCCCGCTTGCCCATTTGCGCTCGCGCAACTCGATACTGGCGCTGTCCCTGATCTCGACGGTTTCCCGCAGATGACCGATTGCTTCGTCATAGAGCAGGATGACCGGCACCCGCAGGGCTTCCGCCAGGTTGAAGGCACGGATGGTCTGTTCATAGATTTCCGGCACGGAAGCCGGCGTGATTACGACAATGGGATGATCGCCATGCGTGCCCCAGCGGGCCTGCATGATATCGCCTTGTGCCGGACGGGTAGGCAGCCCGGTGCTCGGCCCACCGCGCATGACATTGACGATCACGCAGGGGATCTCCGCCGCCGCGGCATAGCCGAGGTTTTCCTGCTTCAGCGAAAACCCCGGACCACTGGTCGCCGTCATCACCTTCATGCCCCCCATGGATGCGCCGAGTATCGCGCCCATCGAGGCGATCTCGTCCTCCATCTGGATAAAGATGCCATCGACCCGGGGCAGTTCCAGCGACAGGCGTTCGGCGATTTCCGAGGACGGCGTAATCGGATAACCCGCATAAAAGCGGCAACCCGCCGCAATGGCTGCCAGCGCGCAGGCATGGTTGCCTTCCAGGTTGACCGGGCCAGGTTCGGATGCGTTGGACATGGGGATTGCCACGGATATCAATTCTTGTAATTCAGCGCAATTGCAAAATCGGGACAGAGGCGTTCGCAAATCCGGCAGAGGGTGCACAGATCGGGCCGGCTCAACACGGCAATCTGGTTTTCATCCAGACTCAGGCAACGTTCCGGGCAGAACTTGACGCAGATATTGCAGCTCTTGCACCAGGCTTCGGTTATCACCGGCAACTCGAATTGCACTTCGTGAGGGGCATCCCCTTCCGGCACGCCCCTGGCGCTTCCTTTGCCACCATCGAGCGCCGCCGGGTCATA
>MTKY01055158.1_pt1 | contig 11500 bp, 10 predicted proteins | sample 1042731 | NCBI WGS metagenome assembly MTKY01 (sample SAMN06212206, study PRJNA360538) | anaerobic digester metagenome | biome: Wastewater treatment plant; material: sludge; isolation source: anaerobic digester fed with sludge from wastewater treatment plant | place: Denmark: WWTP Soeholt ... | reverse complement strand
TTTTTCCAGAAGTTCACGGGACGGAACATTTGGCCTCTTTGGTTGTGCGGACATGAAATTAAAGCATCCCTGTCATTGCAAAAATTGATCGTCAATCGTCAGTAACATTGGCCGAATTTCTTGTCGAGTAAAACTTTCTTCACAAGCTTCACCCCATCGTGTTTCGACATATGATTGATGTCCAGAATTTGATATAAGCAATTGTATTGTAATGATTATAGCAAACGCCTTCATGCCGGATGTGTCAGCCGCATCGCCACTGGACACGGGCGCACCGGTGGAAAACCCGACTGCGAGACCATGGCTCCACGGAAATTTTCGCCAAAGCCTTGGTTGCTTGCCCAGTTGATTTCACCGGTCCTCACCGCCGCTCTCACCAAACGGCAGGGCAGCGAAAGGTTCGGAGGCTCGTTGATGCCTATGGTAGGAACTTTTCTTACACGTCCGGAGGTGCTACTGGTCTTCAGGGCGTCCTGCCCCATTTGAAGTTTGACCGCGGACATTACGAATGACCGACAGCACCGAATGGACGGAACTCCGGCGGGGAAATCTGCTGGAACGCATTCAGGAGCGCTATGGTTCGCTGCGAAAATCCGAGCGGGTCGTCGCTGACTTCCTGCGGGAGAACGCCGGCCGACGGCTCGATTCATCCATCACCGAACTCGGCCGGAATCTTGGCGTCAGCGAAGCAACCATCAGCCGTGTGAGCCGCGCCCTGGGCTATGAAGGTTATCCCGATCTGAAGCTTTCGGTGGCGGAGGGCTCGCGGCCCAAGAGCTCATATGCCAACATTCCCGTGGAGATAGATGAGAGCGACTCCCTGATCAGGACCAGCGGCAAGCTTGCCTCGCTTCTGGTGTCCGGACTCGAGGGAACACAGCGCATGCTCGATGCGCATCGCCTCGAACAGGCCGTCGAGGCTCTCCAGTCGGCGCGAAAGATCGTCTTTGTCGGGGTCGGCGGTGGCGCGGCGATCTGCGACGAGGCGGCACATATGTTTCTCAAGGCGGGTTTCGACGCCGCCAGCTACCGCGACAGCTATACCCAGACGATCATCGCCGCTCAGCTGAAGCCCGGCGATGCCATGGTTGGAATTTCCCACACCGGCACGACGGCAACAGTTGCCGATGCCATGATGCTGGCGAAGAAGAACGGTGCCACGACAATTGCTATCACCAGCAACGCCCAGTCCGACGTCGCCCATGCCGGATCGGTCTGTCTGACCACGTGGGGCGCCTCACAGCAGGTCGTGCCGCTGCATGGCGATTTTCTCGAGGGCCGCCTAAGTCAGCTTTTCCTCGTCGATGTGCTCTATGTCGGTGTGCTGTTTCGGGCCGGCAAGACGACGGCCGAAAACCTTCGCCTCACCGGAGTGGCGCTGGAAGAGCACTACGGACGCCACAACAAGGACACCAGGCCAGACTGAAGGCCGCGCAGCCTAGGCCGCAAGCCCCCGGCAGACATCGATGCCGATCCCGTCATCGAGATCACGGACGATCTTGTCAGCGAGGCTGAAATCCTCATCCGCCGTGTAGGACGAGATCGTGACGATGCAATGCATCCCCGCAGCCTTTGCCGCCCGCAAACCGTTGTTGCTGTCTTCAACCACGACACAGGTCTCGGGCGCGAGCCCAAGAGTCCTGGCGGCGAGATGATAAATGTCCGGCGCCGGCTTCTTCGCCGCAACGACGTCGCCTGCAAACACTGTGATCTTGGCCGAGCGTGCCGGTCCCAGCAGCACATCGACGACTGACTGGACAGCTCTCTCGTTGGACGTCGAGCACACCGCCAGGGTCGTACCCGCGGCAATTGCTTCATCGACGAGGCGCTGCACGCCTGGCCGCAGCGGCAGCTTGCCCTTGCCGATAAGCTCCATGAAGATATCGGTCTTCAGTTTGTGCAGTTGCGCGATCAAGGCATCGCGGTCTGCCAATCCGTCAGGCCAGCCGGTCTCATCGAAATGACGGCGCATGCGTTCCTTGCCGCCCGCCGTCAGCAGCAATTCGCCATAGCGCTCGACGCTCCATTCGGTTTTGAGTCCTGCCCGGGCAAAGGCCTCGTTGAATGACACCCGGTGGCCATCGCGTTCGGTGTCGACCAGAACACCGTCACAATCAAAAATCAGTGCTTTCAACATCTAGGCCGCCTTGCCGGCCGCATGGGCCGCCTTGCCCTTGGATCCGAAGGCGACGATCATGTCACAGACGTCCTTCTTCATCGCGGTGTATTGGCCAACGATGAAAGGCAGTGGCTCTTCGAGCTTCGGCTTCTGCTTGCGCACCTCGATGAAGCCTTCGATGAACTGATGCTTGTGCATGGTCGAGATATTGACCTTGGCACAGCCGGCCGCGATGCAACTGTCGAACTGGTCCTGGCTCAGTCCCGTACCGCCATGCAGCGCAATCGGGATGGGAATGGTCGCCGTGATGCGCTTCAGCAGATCATACGCGATCTTCGGTTTGCCCTTGTAGAACCCATGCGCGGTGCCGATGGCCGGCGCAAACACGGCGAGGTTCGGCATGTTGCTGACGAATGCCACGCACTCGTCATAGTCGGCGAGAATGGAAGCATCCTCGGCCACAAACTTGTCATCCTCGACGCCGCCAATGGCGCCGATCTCGGCTTCGAGCCCGACGCCGGCCGCTTCGGTGATCTTGTAAACGGCTTCTGATTTCTGGCGGTTCTCGGCAAAAGGCAGAGCCGACCCGTCGAACATCACCGAGGTCCAGCCCGCATCGATGCAGCCCTTGATCACCTCGACGTCGCTACAGTGATCGAGATGCAAGGCGACAGGCACATCGACACCTTCCGCCAGCATGCGGACCCATGTGGCGATTGGCTTGAAGCCCCAGTGCCGGATCGTCTTGACCGAGACCTGCACGATCATCGGCGCATCGAGATCCGACGCTGCCTCGATGATCGACCGCGCACTGTTGTAGTCGATCATGTTGAAAGCGGCGATGCCGTAACCGGCAGACTGGGCACGCTTCAGCATCGGCCCCATCGTCACAAGTGTCATGTTCTCATCCGTTTGACTGGTTGCTTTTCGTCATCTCGCGCTGCAGTCTCATGTACCGGCAGAGGCCGCCGCGGGTGGTGCAGATCAGTCAAATCACCTACCAGACGTCCGCATTTCTGTAAATATTTTTCACGAACAACACCACGCATTCATGTCGGCTTTTCAGACGATACAGCCATGCACAGACCGAGCGCATCACGGAGTCCACAAGCAGGCATCAAGTCCGACCTAGTCTGCTGAAAATTCTTTCCATTTCCTCAGGAAATGTTCTCCCCAACAAAACACCGCCCGGAACAAGGTCCGGGCGGTGCAGTTTCAGTCGAAGGATCGAGGAAGAATTACTTCTTCCAGGACTTGATCAGCTCGTCGTAGTTGACGGTGATCGGCTTTTCTTTTTCGTTTTCGATCTTGAGCTGCGGAGCAAGGCCGCCGGCCTTTACAGCAGCGGCATTCCAAGTGGCCAGATCGCTCTCTTCGGCGAGCTTCGGACCGATTTCGCCCTGGACGCCGGCCTTCTCGAGGCGGCCGAGCACTTTTTCCTGCTCTGCGCACAGCGAGTCCATGGCTTCCTGCGGGGTCTTCGCACCCGAGGAGGCGTCACCGATGTTCTGCCACCAGAGCTGAGCCAGCTTCGGATAGTCAGGAACGTTGGTGCCGGTCGGCGACCACTGCAGGCGGGCCGGCGAGCGGTAGAACTCGATCAGGCCGCCGAGCTTCGGCGCACGGTCGGTGAAGTGCTGCAGATCGAGCGTCGACTGACGGATGAAGGTCAGGCCGACATCGCTCTTCTTGCCGTCGACGGTCTTCGACGTCACGAACTGTGCATAGAGCCAGGCGGCCTTTGCACGGTCATCCGGTGTCGACTTCAGGATCGTCCACGAACCGGCGTCCTGATAACCGAGCTTCATGCCGTCCTTCCAGTAGACGCCATGCGGCGAGGGAGCCATGCGCCACTTCGGCGTGCCATCCTCATTCACGACGGGAAGGCCCGGAACAACGGTGCCGGCCGTGAACACGGTGTACCAGAAGATCTGCTGGGCGATCGCACCCTGAGCCGGCAACTCGCCAGCTTCGCCGAAGGTCATGCCCTGGGCTTCCGGCGGAGCGTACTTCTTCAGCCACTCGAGATACTTGGCGATCGAGTAAACTGAAGCCGGGCCGTTGGTGTCACCACCGCGTGCCACGCAGGAACCGACCGGCTGCGACTTCTCGTTGACGCGGATGCCCCATTCGTCGACCGGCAGGCCGTTCGGGATGCCCTTGTCGCCGTTGCCGGCCATCGACAGCCAGGCGTCGGTGAAGCGCCAGCCGAGCGACGGGTCCTTCTTGCCATAGTCCATATGGCCCCAGACCTTCTTGCCGTCGATCTCACGGCCCGTGAAAAATTCGGCGATGTCTTCGTAGGCCGACCAGTTGACCGGAACGCCGAGATCATAACCATACTTGGCCTTGAAGTCGGCCTTGTTCTTCTCGTCGTTGAACCAGTCGTAGCGGAACCAGTAGAGGTTCGCGAACTGCTGGTCGGGCAGCTGATAGAGGAAGCCGTCCGGAGCGGTGGTGAAGGACTTGCCGATGAAGTCATCAATGTCGATGCCGGGGTTGGTCACGTCCTTGCCGGCATTGGCCATCCAGTCGGTCAGGTTGCGAGCCTGCTGGTAGCGCCAGTGCGTGCCGATGAGATCCGAGTCGTTGACATAGGCGTCATAGACGTTCTCGCCCGACTGCATCTGCGTCTGCAACTTCTCAACCACGTCACCTTCGCCGATCAGGTCATGAATGACCTTGATGCCGGTGATCTTTTCGAAAGCGGCGGCGAGGGTCTTCGATTCATATTCATGCGTCGGGATGGTTTCCGACACGACATGGATTTCCATGCCGGCAAACGGCTTTGCCGCATCGACGAACCACTGCATTTCCTTTTCCTGGTCGGCGCGCGACAGCGCTGACAGGCCATTGATTTCGGTATCAAGGAACGCCTTGGCTTCGTCCATTCCGGCGTAGGCCGGGCCGCACAGGGCCATCGCCAGCAAGGTGGTCGTCGCTAATAGGTGCTTTCGCATTGGATCCTCCCAGAGTTTACGACTTCATTGTCAAAGAGCGAACGGGACTGTTTGCCCGGCCACCCGCCACTACACGCCTAGACAAGCCTGAACACGCAATACGCATAGATCAGGGACAAGGCAGTAGCCCACCACAGATCGAGGTTCACGAACCCCAACCACGCGATATGAATATAAGCACTCCCGAGCAGGGAGAGGAAAAGCCGGTCGCCGCGCGTCGTCTCGAAGCGCAGGATGCCGATGCGCGGTGCGCCGCCGGGCGAGACATATTCCCACACCGCCATGCCGAGCAGGAATGCGATCATCGTTGCGAAGAACAGTGCCGTCGGCAGCGTCCAGGCCATCCATGAGAAATCCATCGCAATGACTCCTTACACGCGGCCCAGGGCAAAGCCCTTGGCGATGTAGTTGCGGACAAACCAGATGACCAGCACACCGGGAATGAGTGTCAGGGCGCCGGCCGCGGCAAGCACGCCCCAATCCATGCCCGTGGCAGAAACGGTACGCGTCATGATCGCCGAGATCGGCTTGGCAGACGTCGTCGTCAGGGTGCGGGCGATCAGCAACTCGACCCACGAGAACATGAAGCAGAAGAATGCCGCGACGCCGATGCCGGAAGCGATCATCGGAATGAAGATCTTTATGAAGAACTTCGGAAAACTGTAGCCGTCGATATAGGCGGTTTCGTCGATCTCCTTCGGGATGCCCGACATGAAGCCTTCAAGAATCCAGATCGCCAGAGGCAGATTGAACAGGCAATGCGCCAGCGCCACGGCGATATGCGTGTCGATCAGGCCGAATGCCGAATAGAGCTGGAAGAACGGCAGGGCGAACACCGCCGGCGGCGCCATACGGTTGGTCAGCAGCCAGAAGAACAGGTGCTTGTCGCCGACGAACCGGTAGCGCGAGAACGCATAGGCAGCCGGCAGCGCGATCAGCAGCGAGATCACCATGTTCATGAGGACATAGGTGATGGAATTGACGTACCCCAAATACCAGGACGAGTCGGTGAGAATGACCTTGTAGTTCCGCAGTGTCGGGTCCTGCGGAATGATCGAGAAGCTGTTCATGACCTCAAAATTGCTTTTGAAGCTGATGACCACCAGCCAATAGATCGGGATCATCAGGAACACGATGTAGACGAGCGGCACGATCCACGAGAACTTCGGCCCCTCGCGCTTGACATGCGCAACACTTGTAGCTGCCGCAGGTGAAGGTGACTGTTGCGTTGCCATTGGCGTTATCCTCAAGTCTCGGCATCGCTGCTGGTCATGACCGTATAGAAGATCCACGACAGCAGCAGGATGATCAGGAAGTAGATGAGCGACATCGCTGCGGCAGGACCGAGATCGAATTGTCCGATGGCCATCTTGACGAGATCGATCGACAGGAAAGTGGTCGATGTGCCGGGGCCGCCGCCGGTGGCCACGAAGGGCTCGGTATAGATCATGAAAGAGTCCATGAAGCGCAGCAGGAACGCAATCAGTAGCACGCGTTTCATCTTCGGCAGCTGGATGTAGCGGAACACCGACAGGCGCGATGCGCCGTCGATGCGCGCGGCCTGATAGTAAGCATCAGGAATTGACACCAGGCCTGCGTAGGACAGCAGCACGACGAGACTCGTCCAATGCCAGACGTCCATCGCCACCACCGTGATCCAGGCGTGCAGCGGATCGGAAGCATAGCTGAACTGGATCCCGATACGCGCCAGCGCATATCCCAAAAGCCCGATATCGGAGCGGCACAGCAATTGCCAGATCGTGCCCACGACGTTCCACGGAACAAGCAGCGGCATCGCCATGGTCACCAGGCAGATCGGCACGCCGATGCCCCGCCGCGGCATGTTCAGGGCTATGAAGATGCCGAGCGGGATCTCGATCACCAGGATGATGAAGGAGAACATCAGGTTTCGGCCAAGTGAACTCCAGAACCGGTCGGAATCGAGAATTTCCTTGAACCACTCCGTGCCCGCCCAGAAGAACTCGTTGTTCCCGAACGTGTCCTGAACCGAGTAGTTCACGACCGTCATCAGGGGAATGATAGCCGAGAATGCGACGACGATGAACGCCGGCAGCACCAGGAACCAGGCCTTGTTGTTCCAGGTCTTGTTCATGCTCAGCCCTCCCGCTCGACACGCCAGGAATCGGCATAGATGTTGATGCCGCTATTGACGAAATCGACATGCGCGTCCGTCGGGATCTCGCCGTCTTCCTTGACCACGATCGAGACGGGTTGTCCGGCGAATGTGGCGCGGACGATTTTCTGCCGGCCGATATCCTCGACCTTGTTGATCTGCAGCGGCATTCCCTTGCGCGACAGCTTCATGAATTCGGGACGGATGCCGAGTTCGGTCTTCTGGCCCTTGCCGACCTTCGGCGCAAAACCGATGTCGATGCTTATGTCGCCAATGCGCGCGGTGCTGCCCTGGACATCGACCGAAAGCACATTCATGCCCGGCGAGCCGATGAAATATCCGACGAACGTGTGGCTCGGCTTCTCGAACAACTCGGCCGGTGTGCCGATTTGCACGATCTGGCCCTCGAACATCACGACAACCTTGTCGGCAAACGTCAGGGCCTCGGTCTGGTCATGTGTCACGTAGACCATGGTGTAGGCGAACTGCCGGTGCAGGCTCTTCAATTGCGAGCGCAGTACCCATTTCATATGCGGATCGATGACCGTCAGCGGTTCGTCGAACAGGATTGCGTTCACGTCAGAGCGCACGAGGCCGCGGCCAAGCGAAATCTTCTGCTTCTGGTCGGCGGTCAAGCCTCTTGCTTTCTTGCCCGCCCGGTCACTGAGATCGAGCATCTCGAGAATTTCCCTGACGCGCTTGTCGACCTGTGCCTCCGGCACCTTCCGGTTCCGCAGCGGGAACGCCAGATTGTCGTAAACGGTCATGGTGTCGTAGATCACCGGGAACTGGAACACCTGCGCGATGTTGCGTTCCTCCGTCGACAGCTGCGTGACGTCGCGGTCGTTGAACAGGATGCGGCCCTCTGACGGGCGCACCAGTCCGGAGATGATGTTGAGCAGCGTGGTCTTGCCGCAGCCGGATGGCCCGAGAAGCGCATAGGCGCCGCCGTCGTTCCATTCATGGTGGACTTCACGCAATGCATAGTCTTGCGGCGCCGTCGGCCTGAGACCGTAGGCGTGGCGGATGTGATCGAGATTGATTTTGGCCATGCCGCTGCCCTCACCCTGCCCGATGACTGACGTCGTGAGGCGCCGCGGCAAGAGCCTTGCCGTCACTGCCGAATGCCATCAAGTGGCGGCTATCGATATAGACCTCGACATCGGTATCGGGTTCGAGATCGCAGACGCCATGTTCGATCATCACCCATCGCGATGGACCGAACTCCACGTGCACGAAGCTTTCCGACCCGGCGATTTCCGAAATCAGCGTCTTGACCCTGAGCTTTGGCGCTGACGGAGATGGTGCCGCGAGCGAAATATGATGCGGCTGGAACGCCAGGGTCACAGGACCGTCCGCAATGCCGGAAAGATGCGCCGGCACCGGCAGGCTCTTGTGTGCGGATGCCTCAGCCGGGCCACTATCCGCAACCTTGAACTCGCGGCCGGATTTCACGAAGGCCATGGTGTTGAGCGGCGGGTCGGCAAAGGTACGCGCGGAAATGAGGTCTACGGGATTGCGGTAGACTGAAATGGTCTTTCCGAACTGGCTGATGTGTCCCTCATGCAGCGTCGCGGTATTGCCGCCGAGCAGCAGGGCCTCGGAAGGCTCGGTCGTCGCATAAACGAAAATGGCGCCGGAGGCCGCGAAGATCTTGGGCAATTCGGCGCGCAGCTCTTCTCTCAGCTTGTAATCGAGGTTTGCCAAGGGCTCATCCAGGAGAACGAGGCTGGCCTTCTTGACGATGGCGCGGGCCAGTGCCGTACGCTGTTGCTGGCCGCCTGACAGGCTGAGGGGCTGCCGGTCCAGATAAGGCGTCAGCCGCATCAGCTCGGCAACCTTTTTCACCTCGCGGTCGATGGAGTCCTGGCTCTCGCCCGCGACGCGCAACGGCGAAGCAATGTTTTCGTAAACGGTCATGGCGGGGTAGTTGATGAACTGCTGATACACCATGGCGACTTTGCGCTTCTGCACCGCCATGCCCGTCACGTCCGCGCCGTCGAAGTGGACCTCGCCCGCGGTTGGCTTTTCAAGCCCGGCCATCAGCCGCAACAGCGTCGTCTTTCCGGAGAGTGTCGGACCAAGAAGAACGTTCAGCGTTCCCCGTTCGAGCTTGAGGTTGGTGGGATGAATGTGAGTCTGGCCACCTGCAACCTTGGTGACATTGATCAGCTCAAGCATGGACTGCAGTCCCTTTCGCGCGCCAGTGCGGGAAAGCCAAACGCAGGACCGGCATGGCTGATGATTTCAATTGGCTTGCGCCTGGCATGCTTACTCCGCAATTTCAGAAACTTAGGTCCACCAAGGACTCGTCACAGGCACGTTCGCGAAAATCACAATTTCATTTATTTTCGACTTTCGCAACTTGTTTTCGTTGGAGACCTTCGTATTCGAGCAATCGATCTTCGTTTTGTTTCGAATTAAAGAATCCGCATCCGCTCGTTGTGCGATGCGAAACATGTCTTTGCTGCATTGCATTCACGCCGCAGAGACCTTCTGCGGGATGACATCTGCAAACTCCCCGCTGTCTGCGCCCCGCGACTTTGACCACGCCTGAACACTCGTTTCTATGGCTCGAATGTAGTCCTTGTACTTGGAGGCCAGCGCGGCGGCACGGCGAGGCTCAGGCTCGAAGCGGCGCTCAACCTTCACCATGTGCCGCATGGCGTCAGGCACATCGGAATAGGCGCCGATTGCCACAGCGGCGCAGATTGCACCGCCTTTGGCGCCAAGCTCACCGCCATTGGCGATTTCGATCGGCAGGCCCAGGCCATCGGCGAACATCTGCGTCCAGACCGCGCTGCGGGACGGTCCTCCTGCCAGGCGGATCACGTCCGGACGCGCGGCGTCGGGACCGGTGAGCAGATAGGTGAGATCGGTGCGGTGAGCGAAAACCACGCCTTCGAAAATTGCCCGCAGGAGATCGGCTTTCGTGGTGCTGGCGGTAAGTCCGGCAAACCCGGCCGGCGCTCCGCGCGGACCGTCGTACAAGAATGGGAAGAAGTGAATCCTGCTGTCTTTCTCAAGCGTCTGCTGGACCATCTGGTTACAGACGTCATAGACACTGCGGCCGTCTTTCTCCGCCTGTTCGGCGTCCGCCGTCATCACCGTCTTGCAGAACCATTCGAGATTGCTGGCCGATGTCGGCGTCGCGATCGTCGCGAGAATCTGCCCGTCCACAGGATAAGGAGTCTGAATGGTGGGAAGCGGATTCAGTGCCGGCTTGCGGTGCAATGTGGAGTGTATGCTGAAAGTACCGGCGACAGCCGCAAGCTGACGGGACTGGGCGACACCGGTGGCCAGCGCACAACCGACCACATCATAGACGCCGCGAACGACCGGTGTGCCGGCTTTAAGGCCGGTGGCGCGTGCGGCGTCGGCGCTGACCTTGCCGGCAATTTCCGTCGATGACGCAACAGGTGCCAGCTTGCCGTACCAGCCCGTCATCGCGGTTGCCTCGAAAGCCTCGCGTGAGACTTGCGACCGGCTCACATTCAGAATGCCGGCGCAGCCTGCATCGGTCGGATCCGTCGAGATGTCGCCGCACAGGCGCATGCGCAGGAAGTCCTTGCATGACAGCACATGGGCGGTGCGCTCGAAGGTAGAGGGCTCATGTGCCTTCATCCAGGCCAGAATGGCCAGGGTCTGGCCTGGCCAGATCTGCTGCTCGATGAGCGACGACACCTGCCGTCCGAGGCCGCTGGCCGCCCATGCCTCGATGATCGGAATGGAGCGCGTATCGGTCGACACCAGTCCATTGCGCACCGGCGTACCATCCCGCTCGACGAGATAGACCCCGCCGCCGTAACCCGATGGCGCAACTGCCACAACGTCGGCAGGATCAGTGCCAGTCTTCTCCAGAAGGTTGCGGATCGACAGACAGGTGGCCGACCACATGCGCTCGGGATCGCGCTCGGTCCAGCCTTGATGCGGCAACAGCATGATATTGGGCTGGCGTTCGCAACCCAATTCGTTCCCGGCCAAATCAAACAGCACAACTTTCGTCATTGTGCCGCCAGCATCAATGCCAATCAGGCGCTCGCGCATCTTTCCTCCCGTCCGGCCGGCGCCTGCTGCATTCACAGTCTGGGACGGGAGCGAAAGCTCCAATCCGGCCTTTGTTGACACTAGGCTATTTGATGGCGGGGAATTGTCAATCCAGTTCATAAGAAAATTTTCTTCACGACCAACATATTGTTTAAAAAGAATAAAATTCTTGACCGTCCCAAGAGTCACGAATTACTATCTTCCAATGGCAATAAACTGCCATTAATGCGGTCGCCATCA
>MTKY01072543.1_pt1 | contig 11503 bp, 13 predicted proteins | sample 1042731 | NCBI WGS metagenome assembly MTKY01 (sample SAMN06212206, study PRJNA360538) | anaerobic digester metagenome | biome: Wastewater treatment plant; material: sludge; isolation source: anaerobic digester fed with sludge from wastewater treatment plant | place: Denmark: WWTP Soeholt ... | reverse complement strand
CAGACTTGTGCTCGCGATCAAGGTCGGCGAGATCATGGCTCCAGCGAGGAACATGAAGACCGACAGCCAACCGATGCTCGAAACGAAGGTCAGCGGCACGAACAGCAGGCTCAGCGTCAGCAGCGCGGCACGCCACCGCGTCAACGGATCGCGGACACGAGGAAGCGCGCCGACCACAACACCGGCGAGCAGGCTTCCGGCCGCCCAGATCGCCAGAACCAACCCGGCGGCGCCGCGCCGGCCCTCGGCCGCGGTGAATGCGACAACGATGACCTCAGCCGAGCCGAACAGGACGCCAAGGCCAACCGATGCGAAGACAACGCGTCCCAGGATGGACCAGGACAGTGGCGCGCGGTTGGTCGACGTGTGGGTCGAGGGAGGTGGAGCCGTCGATCGCTGCGCGGCAAGTGCCCAGCTGCCGAACATGGCGGCAGCAGCAGCCGCGACGAGACCTGCATAGTCCCAGACCTGAATTGTCAGGAATGTCACCACCACAGGGCCAACGACGAAGACGACTTCGTCGAGGATCGCCTCGATGGCGAATGCGGTGTTGAGCTGAGCGCGATTGGTGACGACATGCGTCCAACGCGCGCGCACCATGCTTCCGGTCTGGGGTGTGGAGGCACCGGCGACCGCTGCACAGACGTGGACCCACGGGGTTGGCCACGCAGCATCGATTGCCAGCACCGTCAGTGCGATGCCACCGGCGTACAACGCACCCACGGCAACCAGCACCGGCGTCTGTCCGAGCCGATCGGTCATGCGGCCCTGCGTGGGTCCGAGGGCCGCAGCGGCGAGAACGTACGCCGCGGCAACACTGCCGGCCTGCGCGTAGGAGCCGGAGCGCTCTGACACGACCAGGACAAGTCCGAGTCCAACCATTGACAACGGGAAGCGAGAGATCATCGCGGTGAACGAGAACAGTGCAGCCCCAGGTCGTGACAACACGTCCCGATAGGTGCCAAGCATGATGCCCCTTCCTCGGTGAGCACCATATCGGCGGCGTGAGAAACTGGAGTCATGGATCCTCGCCCATTTGACGCGGTGCTTCTCGTTTCCTTCGGAGGGCCGGAACGCCCCGAAGATGTCGTCCCGTTCCTTGAGAACGTGACATCGGGGCGCGGCATCCCTCGTGAGCGACTTGAAGAGGTCGGCGCGCACTACCAGCTGTTCGGAGGCCGGTCGCCCATCAACGAGCTCAACCTCGAGTTGCTCGACGCCCTGCGCAAGGACTTCGCCGACCATGGACTCGACCTGCCGATCTATTGGGGCAATCGCAACTGGGACCCGTACCTTCGTGACGCCACCAGTCAGATGGAAGCAGACGGCATCAGACACGCCGCCTGCTTCGTCACCAGCGCCTACTCGTCGTACTCGGGATGCCGGCAGTACCGCGAAGACCTCTTCGACGCCACGAACGGCCTCCGGATCACGCTCAGCAAACTGCGGCACTACTTCAATCACCCGGGTTTCATCGGTCCACTGATCGAGGCGACGGGCGCGGGACTCACGCGGCTTCCCAAGGCGCATGTCATCTTCGTGACGCACTCGATCCCAGACTCGATGAATGAAGCCAGCGGAGGTCCGGGTGTGAAGGCGTACGAGCGCCAGCATCAGCAGGTTGCTGCCCTGGTGGCCGACGGCGCCGAGGCGGGGCAGTGGTCACTTGCATACTGCTCGCGCTCCGGCTCGCCCCACATGCCGTGGCTGGAGCCGGACATCAACGACCACCTCCGAGAACTGCACGACGCCGGCGTCCGTTCCGTGGTTGCAGTGCCGATCGGCTTCGTGTCTGACCACATGGAGGTGATCTACGACCTCGACACCGAGGCAATGGCGACGGCCAAGGAGCTCGGAATGAAGTTCGAGCGGGTTGACACTCCCGGCACCCACCCCGACTTCATTGCGATGGTGCGCGATCTCGTCCTCGAGCGGGCCGCTGCCGAGCGCGGGGATGTTCCGGACCGGGTGAGTGTGGGGGACCTGGGACCGTCGCACGATCGTTGTCCGGTCGACTGCTGCCGCAACGCACGGGCCGATCTGCCAACGATCGCATGAGCGAGCGCCAGGAGCTCCTTGACCTGGCTCGCACGGTCGGCCGAGAGGCAGCAGCATTTGTGAGCTCCAGCCGTCCCGCAGGCCGGGTCGACGTCGCGGCCACCAAGTCAAGCCCCACCGATGCGGTGACGGAGATCGACCGCGCTTGCGAGAACCTCATCCGCGAGCGGATCAAGCGCGCGCGACCCGATGACGGCTTCGTGGGCGAGGAAGGTGCCGACGTGATTGGATCTTCCGGCACGGACTGGGTCGTCGACCCGATAGACGGCACGGTCAACTTCATCTACGGCATCCCCATGTACTCCGTCTCGATAGCTGCTCGACGCGTTGGCGAGGTGATCGCTGGCTACGTCGTCAACATCGCGACCGGGGAGGAGTGGGGCGCAATCGCAGGGTCAGGATCGTGGCGCTACGACGGCAACGGGCTCAACCTGCTGGCTGCTCCCTCGGTGCCGCGTCTCGATCACGCCCTCGTCGCGACCGGCTTCAACTACGTGCCGGAGATCCGCGCCAAGCAGGCCGGTGCCGTGGCGCGCCTGCTTCCCCACATACGTGACATCCGTCGCATAGGATCTGCTGCCCTCGACCTCTGCGCGCTCGCCGAGGGACAGTACGACGCATACGTCGAGGAGGGATTGAAACAGTGGGATCTGGCCGCAGGAGGCTTGATCGCGAGTGAATCTGGACTCATTGTCAGTGGACTGGACGGAGAGCCAAATGAGCGCCTCGTCATGGTCGCCCATCCCTCGATTGCCGAGGAATATTTCGCGCTCGTGCGTGCTTGTGGCTTCTGAGTGTGATTGCACCCTGAGGTGTGGCACAATCGCGCCGATTGTTACGCACAAGATGGAGAGTTGATGGCTACCGATTACGACGCCCCCCGCAAGACCGAGGAAGAGCAGTCCGAAGACAGCATCGAGGAGCTCAAGGCGCGTCGCCACGAGAAGAACTCCGGCAAGGTCGACGAGGACGAAACCGAGGCCGCGGAGTCGTTTGAGCTGCCTGGAGCCGATCTTTCGCATGAAGAACTGGCGGTCCAGGTCGTACCCAAGCAGCTCGACGAGTTCACCTGTTCGTCATGCTTCCTGGTGCATCACCGCAGTCAGCTCGCTTCGGAGAAGAAGAAGGGCGTGTTCATCTGCCGCGATTGCGCAGACTGAGCTTTCTTACCTTTTGTGGAGCCGGTTCCGTGGGAGCCGGCTCCTTTGTATTGTCAGGGACCTTCGCGAGCGGCTTCATGCCGGGCGGGAGCTTGCCGGTTGACTTGACCCAATAGGTTGCTGTGCCGCGGCGCACTGCGACTTTGACCAGCTCGATCGTTGCGCCGCCAATGATTGCCCAGGCGACTGCGTCCTTGGTACTGACATCAGGATGGCGCCCATTGACTGGGGGCTTCTTACCGGTCGCGGCCTTCCAGGTGAGAGCCGAGAGCCTAGCGGCCAGCATTCCGGCGACCATGCCGGATCCCCGATCGAGCAGCTTCCATGCTCCCTTGCCCGGAGCCTTGGTCTTGGAAGGCGGCGCCTCCTCGAGCAGTCGCTGCTCAGCCTTCTTGGACTTCTTCGACATGCGACACCTCTTCCCCGACATTCGATCCGGCGGTAGGTCCAGTGTGTCCCAGCGCCGTCGCGAGCGCCTCCGGTCGACGGCTCGAGAGCAACCAATAGGGCGTGGGATCGCTGACATCGCGTACATGGACCAGCACTCCGCGATCGAGGTAGGGACGCGTGATGAGGTAGGCGCGAGCATCTGCACCGACACCCAGACGTGCACGATAGTCCGCGCGATGCAGGATCTCGACGTCGCTCAGATGGTCGGAGTCAAGGATCGCCGACCCTGCCGACAACCCCCGTGCGTCGACTCTGATGAGAAGTGACCCGTAGCGCCACACCACGCAGAGCCCAAGTGCGGCGACGATTGTTGTCGTCACTATTGCGATCGGCCAGGTTGAGGCGACGAGCAGGATCCAGCCCCACACCACACCGAAGACGATGGCGCTCAGCCACCACGAGACCGGTGCCGTGAGTCGCTCGCTGTATGTCGTCACGCTCCCAGCCTGCCTCATCCCGCCGCAATCTTCTGGGTAGGGTCGATGTCATGACTGAGGTGAGTGTCAAGCGGCTGGATGTGGGCGCGCCGCTCCCCGCATACGCGCACCCGGGCGACGCCGGAGCGGACCTCGTCACAACGATCGACGTGTCCCTCGCACCTGGGGAGCGCGCACTGGTCCCCACCGGCATCGCGATCGCACTGCCGTCGGGATTCGCTGCCTTCGTCCACCCCCGTTCAGGACTCGCATTGCGTCATGGGTTGTCGATCGTCAACACGCCCGGCACAATTGATGCGGGTTACCGCGGGGAGATCAAGGTGCTCCTCGTCAACCACGACCGGAGCGACGTGATCCACCTCGCGCGCGGGGATCGGATCGCCCAGTTGGTGATCCAGCGCGTCGAGATCGTTACGTTCGCCGAAGTCGACGAGCTTTCAGACTCAGCACGAGGTGCGGGGGGCTACGGTTCAACAGGTGGCCATGCGGCCACCACATCCCAAGACGAGAGAAGTTGATGGCCCGCCTCCGCAAGAAGGACCGCGAGATCGAGGACGAGGTTGTCGTCGAGTCGACCGACGCCAACGACCACGGGCCGTGGGACTTGGCGGACAAGATGCCGACCGAAGACGAGGCCTACGTTGATCTGGGTGCGCTTCTCGTTCGCGGCGATGACGGATTCGCCATCCAGCTGCCCGCCGACAATGACGACGGCGACATCGGGTCGGTCCTGCTGGTGGCGGACGATTCTGCGCTTGAGCTCCGTGCGTTCGCAGCGACCCGCTCCGGTGGACTGTGGGAGGAAGTACGCGCTGACATCGCCGAGGAGGTTGGGCGCCTCGGCGGCGAGTGCACCGAGGGCGTGGGCGACTACGGCATCGAGTTGAAGGTCACGGTGCCGGCAACGACTCCGGATGGCGAGACCGGCATTCAGCCCAGCCGCATCATGGGCATCGAAGGACCTCGCTGGATGCTGCGCGCGACCCTTCTCGGCGACGCCGCACTCCTGCCTGAGGAGCATGCCTTGATGGCGGCGCTGCGCGAGGTGATCGTGGTTCGCGGGGCGGAGCCGCGCATCCCGAGGGAGCCACTTCTGCTCACGATTCCGCCGAATGCCGTCCCCGCCCCGGACGAGGACTAGAATTGGGCACATGGGACGCATCAGCAAGACCCTCGAACGCCTCTCCAGCGAGCACCAGGAATCCAGCGAGCTCAAGAGCGACGCAGCCAAGGCCGGATGCAAGCTCATTGCGAGTCAGCCTGATCGCGCCGTCGTCATACTCCACGGCGTGCTGCGTTCTGTCACCCTGCGCCCCGTGGACGGCATCACGGCACTCGAGGCTGAGCTGTATGACGGGTCGGCGAGTGTGACCTTGGTCTGGCTCGGCCGCCGCAGGATCGAGGGCATCGTCGCTGGCCGACAGCTCACGGCCCATGGCCGTATCGGCATCCGTAGTGGTTGCCGCGTGATCTACAACCCGCGCTACGAACTAGAAGCATGAGCGATCGGCTCGACAAGACCGCCTCGCACGCCACTGTTGAGCAACTCGTACGCGCCCGGTTGGCGATTGTGCTCGGGGGTCGAAGAGGTGTCGCCGAAAGCGCAGCCCCGATCGCGCTGTTCACGTTGTGCTGGATCACGACGCACAACCTGAAGGTGTCCCTCGGCGTCAGCGCGGGTGCTGCCGTCCTGTTGTTATTGATCCGTCTGGTGCAACGCTCCAGTGTCCAGTTCGTCATTAACGCGCTGTTCGGCATCGGCATCGCAACACTGTTTGCAGCGCGGTCTGGCGAGGCCCGAGACGTGTTCCTGCCCGGCATCCTGATCAACGGCGGTTATGCCATCGGGATGATCGCATCGATCCTCGTCGGGTGGCCGATCATCGGGTTCATGATCGGCAGTCTGGTTGGCGATCCGACTGGATGGCACGCGGATCGCCCGCTGGTCAAGCTCTGCTCGCAGCTGACGTGGGTGCTGGCCGTGCCCTGCCTGATCCGTGTCGCCGTGCAATACCCACTGTGGGCGACGGACCATGTCGCACTGCTCGGCACCTCGAAGCTGGCGCTTGGATGGCCCTTGCAGCTCGCGGCCTTCGCGATCATGGCATGGCTGCTGGGCCGGGACCGAACGCCCGCGGATCAGGAGACTCGCTCAGCCCTTGGGTGAGAGCAGCTCGCCGAGGCTGTCCTCGGCATCCTCAGGTGTGACGAACAGCAGCTCGTCGCCGGCCTCGAGCGAGCGATCGCTGTCAGGGGTCTGGATCGAGTGGTCGCGCAAGATTGCGACCAGCACCACGTCGTCGGGCCACGGCACCTCGCTCACACGCTTGCCGATGAACGGGGAGTCCTCCGGCATCGTGAGCTCGACGAGATTGGCATTGCTCTGACCGAAGGTGAAAAGCCGCACGAGGTCGCCGACCGCGACTGCCTCCTCGACGAGCGCCGCCATCAGGCGCGGTGTCGAGACTGAGACATCTACGCCCCACGACTCGCTGAACAACCATTCGTTGCTCGGGTGGTTGACGCGGCCGACCGTACGCGGGACGGCGAACTCGGTCTTTGCCAGAAGTGAGATCACGAGGTTGGCCTTGTCGTCTCCGGTGGAGGCGATCACGACATCGCTGGACTCCAGCTGCGCCTCGGCCAAGGACGACAACTCACAGGCATCGGCCAACAACCACTGAGCGTCAGGCACGACATCGGCGCGGATCGACGAGGGGGATTTGTCGATCAGCAGCACGGTGTGCCCGTTGTCGATGAGCTCCTGGGCCACCGAACGCCCCACGGCACCGGCGCCGGCAATCACGACGCGCATCAGACGGCGTCCGGTCCGGCTTCGAATGCTGCATGGGCCGCTTCGGCATGGTCCTCACGCATGAACAAGCTGAGATAGTCACCCTCTTGGATCACGGTGTCAGCGGTCGCGATCAGGCCCGACCCGAGACGGCGGAGGAACGCGACGCGTATGCCGGCCGACTCCTCGAGCTGGTCGATGCGGTGACCGATCCAGGCGAACGGCGCGTACACCGTGTCCAGACGAACTTCGCCCGATTGGTCCCGCCAAGCAGGTTCGGAACCAGCGGGTACGAGTCTGCGAAGGACTTGATCTGCTGCCCAGGGCACAGTCGCCACGGTGGGGACGCCAAGCCGTTCGTACACCTCGGCACGTCCAGGGTCGTAGATCCTGGCGACTACGGTGTCGACCTTGAACTGTTCGCGCGCTACCCGCGCCGAGATGATGTTGGAGTTGTCACCACTTGACACCGCGGCAAAGCCGTCGGCTCGTTCAATGCCCGCATTGATCAACACGTCGCGGTCAAACCCCAGCCCTGTCACGGTCAAACCGCTGAAACCCGGCCCAAGACGGCGAAAAGCATCGGGGTTGGAGTCGATGACGGCGGTCGAGTGACCGCGTTCCTCGAGGCTGTGGGTGAGGGTCGAGCCGACGCGGCCGCAACCCATGATCACGATGTGCACGCAGGCGACGCTACACCGCGCCGAGACGCTCTGCGCACGAGATGTGACGCACACCGCCATCGCGGTTCCGGCGTTGACGCGGCATCTGAAGGGGCGCGGGTCTAGCATCGTCACCCGTGGGCATCATCGAGGCGACCAAACGTGCGTTGGTTGGCCGCAAGCTTCGCAGCACCCAGCTCGGCGAAACCCTCCTGCCGAAGCGCATCGCCCTGCCCGTGTTCGCCAGCGACGCATTGTCGTCGGTCGCATACGCCCCGGATGAGATCTTCCTGACGCTGTCGATCGGCGGGCTGTCGGCGTACCAGTTCAACTGGAGGATCGGCCTTGCGGTCGCCCTTGTACTGGCGATCGTCGTCGCGTCGTACAGGCAGAACGTCCACGCCTATCCAAGTGGCGGCGGTGACTATGAGGTCGCGACGGTCAACCTCGGTCCGACTGCCGGACTCACCGTCGGCAGTGCGCTGCTGGTCGACTATGTGTTGACAGTTGCGGTGTCGGTTTCATCGGGCGTGCAGAACGCGTCGTCGGCCGTTCCCTGGCTTGACGGACATGAGGCGACCGCCGCATCGGTTCTGGTGCTGATCTTGATGGCGATGAACCTGCGCGGCACCAAGGAGTCGGGCAAGGCGTTCGCCGTGCCGTCCTACCTGTTCATGATCTCGATTCTGCTGATGGGCCTGTGGGGGTACGCGCGCTTTGCCTCGGGCAATCTCCCGGAGGTCCCCAGCTCTGAGTTCGACATCACGTCCGAAGCGCAATTCGAGAGCGGGCTCAGCGGGGTCGCCATGGTCTTCCTGTTGGCGCGGGCGTTCTCGTCCGGTTGTGCCGCGCTCACAGGCGTCGAGGCGATCAGCAACGGTGTCCCGGCGTTCCAGAAGCCGAAGAGCAAGAATGCTGCGACCACCCTGCTACTGCTCGGCACGCTTTCGATCACGATGCTGATGAGCATCATCGTGCTTGCCGACCTGATGAAGCTGCGCTACGTCGAGGATCCGGCGCGCCAGCTGCTCAAGAACGGCGTCCCGGTCGGCAAGGCGTACGAGCAGGACACCGTTATCGGCCAGCTTGCGAAGACTCTGTACAGCGACTTCACCCCGCTGTTCTACTTCACCATCGCGTGCACCGGTGTGATCTTGATCCTCGCGGCCAACACCGCCTTCAACGGTTTTCCGGTACTCGGGTCGATCCTTGCGCGCGACGGATACCTCCCCCGTCAGCTCGACACGCGTGGCGACCGATTGACCTTCAGCAACGGGATCATCGTGCTGGCACTCGGAGCCATCGTCTTGATCCAGGCTTTTGATGCCGAGGTCACCCGCCTGATCCAGCTCTACATCGTCGGTGTTTTCGTGTCGTTCACGCTGAGCCAGCTAGGCATGATCCGGCACTGGACGCGCCACCTCAAGGCTGAGAAGGACCCGAGCGTCCGTGCTCGGATGATGCGCTCCCGGGTGGTCAACTCCATCGGCCTCGGCATGACAGCGACAGTTCTCGTCATCGTGCTGGTCACCAAGTTCATCGCCGGCGCCTGGATCGCGATCGCAGCCATGATCTGCGTGTTCGTCCTGATGCGCGGTATCGGCCGGCACTACGCACGAGTCTCGACGGAGCTGGCGATCGACGACGACGATGTCGGCCTGCCGTCCCGCGTCCACGCAGTCGTTCTGGTCAGCAAACTCCACAAGCCGACGATGCGAGCTCTCGCGTACGCCCGGGTGTCGCGACCCAACACGATCGAGGCGCTCACGGTCGAGTTTGACCCCGCAGACACTGAGCAGCTGATGAAGCGGTGGGAGGAGCTGGAGATCCCGGTGCCGCTCAAGGTCATCAACTCGCCCTATCGAGAGCTTGTCCGTCCCGTGCTGCGCTACGTCAAGGAGCTGCGCAAGGCGAGTCCCCGCGATGTGATCACGGTCTACATCCCTGAGTACGTCGTCGGTCGCTGGTGGGAGCAGCTTCTCCACAACCAGACCGCCCTACGCCTCAAGGGCAGACTGCTGTTCATGCCCGGCGTGATGGTCACGAGCGTTCCCTATCAGCTCGACTCCGCCGGACGAGCCAAGAGCCGCCTCGGCAAGGAGCGGCCTGCACCGGGTGACGTTCGCCGCGGCTTCCGGGGGCACTGATGAGGGACGTCGTGGTCGACGTCGGACCGATCGCCCACGGTGGACACTGCGTTGCCCGCGTCGACGGGCAGGTGGTGTTCGTGCGTCATGCGTTGCCGGGGGAGCGCGTACGGATCGAGATCACCGAGACGTCCAAGTCGTTCCTTCGCGCTGACGCCGTCGAGATCATCGTGGCGGCATCAGGGCGGGTCAGCCCACCCTGCGCGTATGCTGGCCAGTGCGGTGGGTGCGACTTCCAGCATGTCGATCCAGCAGTTCAGAGAGCACTCCTCGGCGTTGTCGTGCGCGAGCAACTCCAACGCTTGGCCGACATCGAGTGGACCGGCGAGGTCGAGGCAGTGGAACCGGTGGGTCTCGGGTGGCGCACCCGCGTGACGTTCGCCGTCGACGCCATGGGCCAGCCCGGTCTTCGCCGTCACCGCTCGCGCGAGATCGTCCCGATCGATCGCTGCGTCATCGCCCATCCCGACCTGCCCCCGGTACTCGGTCACGAATGGGACGACGATTCGGTCGAGGCGATCGCATCGTCGACGGGAGAGGCGTTGCTTGTCACCAATGCGTCGATCTCCGACGACGTAGAGGCAGCCGTGGACGGGGTGGTGGCTGTCGACGGCACTACTCGAGGTGGCAAGGGCGCTGTCACCGAACAAGTCCACGACAAGAACTTCCGGGTGTCGGGCTCGGGCTTTTGGCAGGTGCACCCACTTGCCGCCGCGACGCTGGTCGACGCTGTGCTGGCCGGGGCTCAGGCACACAAGGGTGATGTCGTCGCTGACCTCTACGCCGGTGTCGGCCTTTTCACCGCCTTTCTCGCAGACATCGTGGGGGAGAACGGGACAGTGGTCAGCGTCGAGTCAGACCAGCGCTCCGCCAGGGATGCCCGGCGCAATCTGCATGGCTCGCCACAGGTGCGGCTCATCGACACCACGGTCGAACGGGCGCTGCGGGAGGGTCTGGTCAGCGTGCAAACCGACATCGTCGTGCTCGACCCCCCGCGTACCGGCGCCAAGAAGATCGTCCCGGCGATCGTCGAGCTGAATCCGCGCCGCGTGGTCTATGTCGCCTGCGACCCGGCCGCCCTCGCTCGTGACCTGGCGAGCTTCGCAGGACTCGGTTACCGGCTTGAGGGAATGCGAGCGTTTGCGTTGTTCCCCATGACTCACCATGTCGAATGTGTGGCGGTGCTTGTGCGCGACTGACTGGCACGACAAAGTGACCCCATGCGCTTCGCAGACCCGCAATCTTGTCCGGACTGCCGTGGCGTCATCGCCGGGCAGTCGACGTGTCCGAACTGTGGCCTCGACCTCGGCTCGCATGAGGTTCGCCAGCTTTGGCAAACCCTCCTGCAGGCGGATCAACTGTTGGCGACGGCAATCCGCAAGCGAGATCACGCGGCAACGGCGAAGCCAGCAGCAGCGGCAGAGTCGGTTCAACCCGTGGCGCCCGTCTCGTCACAGCCGGGCGATGCGTTCCCTAACTTTCCCGCCCAGGCGCGCGCTGCGACGCCACCTAAGGAACGCAAGTGGAACATCGGCACGATCCTGCTGGTCCTCGGAGCGTTCGGCCTGATTGTTGCTGGATTGATCTTCGTCACCCGTTCTTGGGAGGACATCGGCCTCGCCGGCCGGACAATGATCCTGCTCGGTGTGACAGGGGTCATCGGCGCGCTTGGCGTGTGGGTGACGCGGCGACCCCTTCGCGCGTCGGCCGAGGCGGTCTGGACGGTGTTCCTCGCCCTGTTGACCCTCGACTTCTTCGCTGCCCGGCACGAAGGACTCGTCGGTTTGGACGGTCT
>MTKY01052727.1_pt1 | contig 11514 bp, 15 predicted proteins | sample 1042731 | NCBI WGS metagenome assembly MTKY01 (sample SAMN06212206, study PRJNA360538) | anaerobic digester metagenome | biome: Wastewater treatment plant; material: sludge; isolation source: anaerobic digester fed with sludge from wastewater treatment plant | place: Denmark: WWTP Soeholt ... | reverse complement strand
TCCGCGATCGGCCCGGCGAGCGTGCCCGAGGCGTTGGTCACCCGCGGACCTTCGAAGAGCCACGACGGATAGGGATCGAGACCCGCTCCGAGCAACTGGATCCAGCGGACGCCGAACGGCCAGCCTGCGGGCTTCGGATCGTCGGGGGCGCCCGCAGCGCGGGTGGGCCAGGCGAACAGGATGGCGATATCGGGAGGCAGCGAGGCGACCGGTTTGCGCGGGATTTCGACGATATCGAGATCGAGGTCGGGCGACAGTCTGCGGATGAGGTCATCCATCGGCCGTCCGATCTGGCTGGCGATCCGGATAGGGGTGCGGGTCGGGGGCGCGGTCATGCCCGGTTTTGCTCGATCGGCAAGCGGGAGGCGGCAACCAGCCGGCGACACGGCGATTGCCGGGCCGCAAGCGCCTGCTGGCGAGCGGGGCGGACCCGGCGCGGGCCGCCTGTCACACGGGAATCCGGGCCCCGAGCCTGCGGCCAGTGCCGTGCGCCGTTCCACTCCGATGACATTCTGCCCGGCATCGCCATCATCCCCCTGTCTTCGATCCGGATCGCCTCACGTCCGAGAATCATCCTTATTGGGATAACTCTATATTTGAATTGCCGCTGTCTGCAATGCTATGGAGGCGATGAAACAAAAAGGAGGAACGGCTATGAGTTCTGAGGGAGAGATGCGGGTCCGGGTCGGCGAAGAGGAATGGGCGGCGCGTATCGAGCTGGCGGCGCTCTACCGCGCGGTCAATCGCTACGGTCTCGTCGATCAGATCTACAATCACATCACCCTCAAGATTCCGGGGGAGGAGGAAAGCTTCCTCATCAATCCCTATGGCATGAGCTATGAGGAAATCACCGCGTCGAGCCTGATGAAGATCTCGGCCGACGGCGAAATCCTGCTTCAGCCGGACCATGGCTATGGGATCAATTATACGGGCTTCGTCATCCACGGAGCGATCCACGCTGCGCGCGCGGACATCCGCTGCGTCGCGCATACGCATACGCGCGCCGGCATCGCGGTGTCGGCGATGGCGTGCGGCCTGCTGCCACTGAGCCAGTCGGCGCTGCGCTTCCATGGCAATATGGGCTATCACGACTATCAGGGCGTCGCCGACGATCTCGAAGAGCGCGAAAGTCTCGTCGCGGACCTTGGCGCAAACGACAATCTGATCCTGCGCAATCACGGATTGCTGAGCTGCGGCCGCACGGTCGCCCAGACCTGGATCAACCTGATCCAGCTCGAAATGTCGTGCCGGGCACAGGTCGATATGCTTGCGAGCGGCGCCGAGTTGACGGCGATGCCCGACGGTGTCGCCGGCGCAGTGAAGGCATCGTTCGGCAGATTGCGCAGCTCGGGAAAGGACGGCGCCGCCGAATGGGCCGCGCAGCTCCGCTGGCTCGACCGCAACCAGCCCGACTACGCGAGCTGACCGCCGCCCGTCCGGTCCACCGCCGAGCGCAGCGGGCCGGCCATGCCGCGATTGGCGGCCAAGGAACAAGGATCATTCAATGCAGGATATCGACCCGCCCGCCGGTTACACGCGGCTTACCCCCAAAAGCCAGTTCATAAGAGACCTGGGCCTCGCGATCTTCGAACGGCGCACCGACCGGACGAAACGCCACATGCGGGTACTGACCGACAGCGCGCACGGCAATTCAGACGGCTTTCTCCACGGCGGGTTTCTTCTCGCGCTCGCCGATTTCGCCTTGTCCTACGGGACATTCGAGGAGGGCGACCGCGCACCTGCGATCACCCTCAACCTTGGCGTGAATTTCATGCGCGCGGCAAAGCCCGGGCAGTGGCTCGACCTCGAAATCGACACTCGCAAGGAATCCGGGACAATCCTCTTCGCCGACTGCACGATCGCCCACGAGGGCAAGGTCATCGCGCACGCCTCGGGTGTCTTCCGCCCGGTGCGGCCACCCGAGAGTTGAGCCGCACGCGGGTCGATCCAGGCCGCGCCGCGGGGACGCGGCGCGCCTAGAGGCTGCCCTCGGGCGCGACGTCGTCGTCGTGCAAGAAGAGGCCGATGCGCGGGTCGGACGAAGGGTCGATCCGGTAATGCGCGAAATCGGTGACGCCCTCGGCAGCAAGAAAACTGTCGTCGATGAAGAAGTTGCCGGTGCATTCGCGCGCCGGCTTGTTGACGATCGCATAGGCGGCGTCGGCCATGATGTCCGGGGTGCGGCAGCGGCGAAGCTCGTCACGGTCGCCGACGGCGAACTCGATCGCAGCGGTGGCGATTCCGATCCGCGGCCAGAGCGCGTTGAAGGCAATTCCCTCGTCCCCGAATTCCTCGGCCATTCCGAGCACGGTCATCGACATGCCATATTTGGACATCGTGTAGGCGACGCTGTTGCGAAACCATTTCGGATCGAGGTTGATGGGGGGCGAGAGGGTGAGGACATGGGGATTGGCCGATTTGCGCAGATAGGGGATGGCCGCACGCGAGACGAGAAAGGTCCCTCGCACGTTGATGTCCTGCATGAGGTCGTAGCGCTTCACGAGCGTTTCCCCGACCGGAAGGCGGAAAATCGCGGAAGCGCTGTTCACGACCACGTCAATGCCCCCGAAATGATCGGCTGCCTGCTTTAAAGATATCTCAATCGCCTCGGGTTCGCGCACGTCGAGGATGATGGGCAAGGCCTTGCCTCCCGCCTTCTCGACCGCCTCGGCAGCCGTGTAAACGGTGCCGGGCAGGTGCGGATGGGGTTCGGCTGTTTTCGCGCCGATGACGATATTTGCCCCGTCTTTTGCCGCCTTGAGGGCAATCGCCAACCCGATGCCGCGGCTTCCGCCACTCACAAAAACCGTCTTGCCCTGCAAAGTCATCGAACCTCTCCTACGCGATAGCGCCTCATACGCGCTTCTTCCAGCATTTCAATATTGAGGTGCATATTTGCCTGCCGCTTCGAATTAAGCTAAGTGAATTCAACATCTCTCAATTGGGGGCTTCATGGCGGACACTGGAGTAAGATCCGGACGGGTATTCATTTCGGCGGTTTCGCAGGCGGCAGACGAACTGCGCCGTCTCGCAATGACCGCAGAGGACGGCGATTTTCTTGGCTCTGAGGAAGATATGATCGACCGGCTCGGCGTGAGCCGGCCGACTTTGCGGCAGGCCTCCGCGCTCGTCGTCCAGGAAAATCTGATCATGATCCGGCGCGGCGTCGGCGGCGGATATTTCGCGCGCATGCCCAACAGCATGACGGTGAGTCGGATCGCGGCCCTCTATCTCCAGTCGCGCGACGCCGGGGTCGACGAAGTCATTCACGCGATGAAGCCGATCCGCATCGAGATCGCGGTTCTCGCAACGCGCAACCGCGACCCGGACATGCTTGAAGAATTGCGGGCCTTCCTCAATAGCGAGGAGGAATATGCGCGCAGTTCGGACCACAGCTACAGGGCCTTTCTGCGCAGCGAGCGCGAATTCGGCAAGGTGCTGGGCCGGATGAGCGGCAACCAGGTGCTCACGCTGTTCCTCAACACGCTTTACGATTTTACAGCGCTCCTGCGGCGCGAGGAAGATGTGCTTCTCAACCGCCCCGAGCGCGTCGAGGCCTATCGCGAACTGCGGACGCGAATGGCGCGCGCGATCCTCGAGGGTGACGAGGAGATCGCCATCGTTGCGACGCGCCGCTGCTCCGACATGGTCAGCGACTGGATGCACGAGGATTTCGCCGGCCGCTCGTTCGAGAGCATGAGCCGCGACAACGGCAAGTCGATCGACGGACCCGCGGGCTAGCCGCCCCGGCCTCGCCAAGGTCAGCGCCGTCCCCGGCACGCCGACGCCGACGCCGACGCCAACGCCAACGCCGGCGCGCGATAGCAGCGGAGCGGCCTGCAACGCCCGCGCCCTCCAATTGAGATACCTTTTTATTGAAGTTCGGCGCATATTTGTCCATGATCGCTCGACTCGGCCCGAACAGAGGTAGATGTTTTATCTTCTCGGCGGGCGGTCCGGTCGCCGAACGGCACCGAAAAGAAAAAGCGGCGCCCCGCTCCTCGCGGGCGGACGCCGCCGTTGGACTCGGGGAGGTGCATGTGGCGACGCTGATCGTGGGCGGAACGGGAAGTATCGGAAGCTATGTTGCGCTCGAGCTCGAACGGCGCGGCGCCGACGTGACTCTCGCGGCCCGGCATCGACCCGACCCCGCTTCGCCGATCGGCGGATTCGCGACCCTGATCGGCGATTTTGCCCGCGGCGACTTCACCGCCGACGATCTCGCCCCTTTCGACACCATCCTGTTTGCCGCTGCGAACGATGTGCGGCAACTGCCGCGGGATCTGTCGCCTGGCGAACGCGACGCGCATCTTCTCCGCGTCAACGGCGAGGCGCTTCCCGCCTTCGTCGCGCGGGCGCGCGAGGCGGGGGTAAGCCACTGCATCTATGTCGGCAGCTATTATCCGCAGGCGATGCCGGCGTTGATCGAGCGCTCCGAATATATTCGGTCGCGATGGCTCGCCGACACCCGCATTCGCGCCCTCGCGACCGACAGTTTCCGCGTCGTGAGCGTGAACGCGCCGATCATTACAGGCGGCGCCCCGGGGCTGCTGCGCGAGAAGCACCGCGATCTCGCGATGATGGCGCTCGGACTGCGGCCCGATATCCGGGTCTTCGCGCCCGAAGGCGGTTCCAACTTCATGTCGATACGCTCGCTCTGCCAGGCGATCCTTGGCGCGCTCGAAAAGGGTGAAAATGGCCGCGGCTATCTCGTGGGCGACGAGAATCTCCTGTTCGCCGACTATCTGCGCTATTTCTTCGAGGCGGCTGGCCGCGACGTGGATTTCCCGGTCGAGGGGCGCGCGCATCCGGTCCTTGGCGGCAGCGGATTGCCCGCCGACGTCCCGCCGGTCTTCTACGATCCCGAAGGGGCGGCCGAACTCGGCTATGACCTTGGCAACATTCGCGCGGCCGCGGAGAACATCGTCGCGATCGTCCGGGCAGAAATCGAACGCGGCGGCAATGGCTAGACTTCTTTTGCGGCATGATGGCGTCTGCGCCGGCGCCACGCCATCCGGGGGCTGGTGCCGATGGCGGCGGGAGGGCAGGGGATGAACGATGCCGTCGCAAGAATAGAGGATGAGGGCGCGCTGCGCAGGCTGGTGCTCGGCTATGCGCGCGCCGCCGACGCCGGCGACGGCGAGGCCTTCGCCGACCTCTTCTGCGACGGGGGGACCCTCGAGCGCGACGGGCTCATTCGCGGCACGCGCGCCGAACTCGAGAAAATCCCGCGCATGCTGCGCGAAAAATATCTTCGCACCTATCATCAGGTTCACAATTGCTATTTTGCTGTGCGTGGCGACGAGGCAACCGGCGAAATCTATAGCGTCGCACACCATCTTCGTCCCGGCGCCGACGGCGGAATCGAGGATTATCACATCACGATAACATATCAGGACCGCTATATTCGCACCGACGGGGGATGGCGGTTCGGCCGGCGCGAGGTCGTATCGCGGTGGAAAGCGGTCGTTCCCGTCGATCTCTCGCCGATCTGAGTGCCAACGGGTGAAGGTGGGCCGCCTCGCAGCCGGCCTGCATGCGGCGGCACGGAACCGGCCCCGCGGCAAGCGGCGCGATCGCTGCGCATATCGGTCGCCGAGGCTGCCGGAAGCACGGCGATCCGATCGGAAAAGGACAGTTCGATGATGAATATCGAGGATCAAATCGCGATAACGCAGCTCCTCAATCTCTATGGCCATATTCTCGACGAGCGCGCTTGGACCCGTATGAATGAATTGTTCGTCGACGACCTCCTCTTCGACGGAAGCGATGTCGGCGGGAAGCCGATCCGGGGCCTCGATGCGCTCGTCGCGCGGTTCCGCGAGCCGCAGATGAGCCATCCGCTCGCCCATCATGCGTCCAATATCGTGATCTGGCGTGACGCGGCGGGCGTCGTCCGCGCGGCGAGCAAGGGCTATGGTCCGCGCCCCGATCCCGCGGCGAGCCGCACCGTGACCTACAAGGATGTGCTGCGCGAGACGCCCCAAGGCTGGCGGATAGCCGAGCGGCACGTGATCGCGATGCGGCCGCGCCCGAACGACTAGGGGGCGCGGCCGGGCCCGATGCCGTATGGGCGTCGCCGCGAGCCGGCATAATCGCAGGTGCGACATCGACCGGGCGCCGCCGGCCGGTCGCGATGGATGCGGACGAAAGGATGGCCGACAGACCCTGTATGCCGATGAGCCGTTCCCGCGGGGAATCGTCGGCGGCATTGCTATCTGAGCCAGAGCTCCACGCAACGGGTCGACGAGATGCCGGCGCGCCTTGCGGATAAGGCGCTGGACTCCGAGGCGATAGGCCGTGGCTTCGAGCCGCCACCGCGGCGAGGCCACGCCGAGCGGGGAAAGGTGGCGAGCGATGTCCAGCTGCGAGGCTCCCTCCAGCAGCGCATCGTCGGCGGGCTCCTAACACATCATCTTTCGGCGGAAACTCGAAGTGGATGCGGAAAGCCAGGAGAGCGGGCGGTTCGAGATTCCGGCCGGAGAACGGCGCCTCCGGGCGCTCGAACTCCCGGTGAAGCAGAAGCAGCTACTGGAGGAGGCGGATTGCCATAATAGATTGATGAGATGCACCTACTTCGTTCTCTTGCCCTGGAACCAAGGGCCATCGAAGGGGTCGGCTAGGAGGCGGTTCGCAGCCCGCACCAATCGCTGAATCCGAAGTCGATATGAGGCGTTTTCGGATCGCCAACCTTTGTGGGCGACAGCATCTTTGAAAAAAGCTAGCGCCATCTCGGAATGGCTTGCGCCGCTGGCCAAGGCATCCGCTGTTCTGAGTTCGAGCACCCATCTTGCAGCGCGCGGCTCCTGCGGCAAAAGACCCGCCGGGATTGTTCCTCTCGACGCCAGAGCTACCAGTCGCCGGAGCGACAGCATACTTGGCTCGGCACTGGCAAGGCCTTCGAGCCGGTATTGCAAGGACACCGGGCCCCCGAGAAGCGTTCCTTCGTGGATGTCGAGGCGTATCGCCCATTGCCCATCGCTGAAAAGCCAGCATTCGATATCCTGAGGGTCCACTTCCACCGAGACGACGCCGCGAAGCGTTCTGACATCGAACATGTCGTCGGCCCCACGGCGACTTGAACGAGCAGGCCAGCTTGCAAGCACGCCGGGATCCAGTTCCAGTGTCCACATCGGCTTTGCTTCGCGCAGGCTTTTGTCGGGATCGGCGTATGTCAGCAGACCAAACCGAGTCGCCGGGCAGGCACGGCTCGACCAGGCACGCCGATATGGCTCGTGGCGCCGAAGCCACTCCCATGCGAAGGCACGGCGGTCCGCATGTATGAGTGCGCCATAGCTTCCCGCCAAACGCCAGTCTGGCAATGAGCGAAGTGTACGGCGCACAGGCAGTTTTGACATCAATGAATATATTTAGAATATTCTTGTAATATTTCCATGACTTTCGGATACTGAACGCGACCTAGGCTCAGGACTCATTGCGGCAGCCAGAAGATGACGGTTGCGGCGATGCAGATGGCGGACATGAATGTGTGTGCGCATCGGTCGTAACGGGTGTGGATGCGTCGCCAGTCTTTGAGCTTGCCGAACATGTTCTCGACCTTGTGACGCTGGCGATAGAGGGTCGTGTCGTGCGGGATGGGCACCTTGCGGTTCGTCTTTGATGGGATGCAGGCGATGATGCCGCGTTCGGCCAAGGCATGGCGGAACCAGTCAGCATCGTAGCCTCGGTCGGCGAGCAACGCCTTGGCCTTGGGGAAGGCGTGGATCATCAGCGCCGCCCCCTTGTAGTCGCTCATCTGCCCTTCGCTGAGCAGCATGATCAGCGGGCGGCCCTTGCCGTCGCAGACTGCATGGAGCTTGGAGTTCAACCCGCCTTTGGTGCGGCCGATACGTCTGGGTAGAGCCCCTTTTTTAAGAGGCTCGCTGCCGTCCGGTGCGCCTTGAGGTGGGTGGCGTCGATCATCAGCTGGTCCGGCTTCCCACCCTTGGCAGCGAGCTCAGCAAAGATCCGGTTGAACACGCCCAGGCGGCTCCAGCGGATGAACCGGTTGTAGATCGTCTTGTGCGGGCCATAGCCAAGCGGCGCATCACGCCAGCGCAGTCCGTTCCTGATCACGAAGATGATGCCGCTCACGATCCGCCGATCATCTACCCGCGGAATGCCATGCGACAATGGAAAATACGGCTCAATCCGGCGCATCTGCGCCTCGCTCAACAACCACAGATCAGACAACGGCAGCGCCTCCTCAACGCCGCTATTGAATCAACCGATCGCCTCCAGCGCAAGCGATTTAATGGGTCCTGAGCCTAGGCGGACTGGCGGCAGGCATTGCCACGCTTCTGATTGGGCAGGGCCTCATTGCCTTTATCCGCTCCCCCATGCTCCGTGCCGGGATCGCGCTCCTCTTTGCCATACCCGCGGGCTTCGCCGGTTTTCAGGCCGCGCACGCCCTTGGATCACTGGCAACGGACAACAGCATGCTGCTAGCGATCCTTGGATCCATCGCTGCTATGGCGACATCCCTCTCGGCATGGCGAAGCGTGACGATGTCGGAGCGTGATACGTGCGTCACTTCACAGTTTGCAGGTCCCGTCGGTGGGCAAGCCTCTACAGGCCAAGCAATGTCGGCCGAGTGATGGCGTGAGGGCGCAATACCGGTGGTCCAGTCTCTTCCTTTGCTTTGCCGATTTTGAACCGAGGGTTCAGGGCCAGCGTTCATCCGAGCTAGTGCATCCGATCAGCATCTGGCGTCTTTCCCGACAGAACCGACCAGTACGTCCTCTTTCGATCCGCGCCCATGTCAGCAAGTCGCTTCGCTTGGCAGGCTTGCCGCAACGGTGCTTGCCGAACTTTCTTCCCCCGGCGTTCCGCCGTTCCTCGCGAAACAAGAAAGCCCGGCCACACCGTCCTTCGCTAACGCTGCGGGCTGACGCTGCGGCGCCTGCCACTGGCTGACCCTAATCCGCGCATCGAGGCCGCACTGGCGCGGTCCCGTTCAACGGAAAGGAAATACCCATGGCAAAGATCGGCAACTTCAAAATGGTTTCGGGTGAACTCCGGGGCCAGATCGTCACTCTCGCCCTTCAGGCCAAATCAGTCAGGATCGTCGCGGAAGAAAACACCAGCGGCAATGCCCCCACCCACCGCGTCCTCATCGGCGAAGTCGAAATCGGCGCAGCCTGGAAAAAGCACACCCAGGACGACCGGCCTTACCTCTCGGTGAAGCTCGACGACCCCAGCTTTACTGCCGCAATCTTCGCGCAGCTCTTCGAAGCCGAAGACGGCAGTCACGATCTGGTCTGGAACCGCCCGAGCCGCCGCAACGACCATTGAATCGGCCAAGTCATCGCCCGGGTCACACCGGGCGATGACGAATCCCTAGTATATTGGGTGGCAGTATATTAGGGTTACGCCGACCCACGAAGCATGAGGCTTCGGGAGATTTTTGGGACGAATTTAAGGCGATTGCGACACGCCAGTGGGCTTTCGCAGGAGGAATTGGCGCATCGTGCCGGAATTAACCGAAACTATGTCGGCCTTCTCGAACGCGCAGCCAACTCGCCGACGCTCGACACGATTGAGCGACTCGCAGCAGAACTCGCAGTCGATCCCGTGCGATTTTTTGAAAAACCTGGCGGTCGTTGAACGCAAACCCACCGCCATTCACCGAATCTCAGCAGCAATTTTACAATTTCTGAACTACAACAGGCAGATCATTGCCTCTGGGAATGTTTTGCCCCGGCAATCGGGGCTCGGCATTATCCCATGCTGGGGATAGCGCACTGCCCGATTGGGGATAAGTTCACCCTGCTTCTCTGCGCGCGTTGCAGGGGCGCAGTCACTAAACAGGTTTTGCTACAAGGAGAGACCCATGTCGGCTCCTGAGTTTGCCGATGAACCACCGCAGTCAGACCGATTGAGCGCTTATGATGAGCGCCACCTTGTCACGTATCTTCGCCTGCTGGATGCCGAAAAGGACGAGGCATCATGGGAAGAGGTGGTTTCGATCATCTTCGCCATCGATCCTGCCAATGAGCCGGATCGCGCGCGAAGGGTCTATGATACCCATCTCGCCCGCGCCAGGTGGATGACGGAACACGGCTACAAACACCTGATGGTCCCGCGAACCCAATAAAACTGGGCATTTAGCACCAATCTGGCGCAATCGATTGTGCCTTGCTGCGGGGGAGCCCGGAACTGACTCGAGCACTTCTCTCGTCACGGCTCCGACGTGATCGTTCGACTCCAAAAAAACCTCATAGGAGAGGTGCGATGGAGAAGCCGCCCGACTGGCGTTCGGAGAATTACGCCAAAGCGTATGAAAACTATGACCGCACGGATTTCGCGCAGGAATTCCTGCGCCGCAATCCTGAATACCGCGACCAATATGCTGAGGCCGTTGACGCTGCGCCACTCGCGCTGAGGCGTCTTGCCCGGCACTGGGGGTTAGTCTTTCGCTGCGGACCCTGACCTCCCCGCCCACCATCTCCCGATCATCTGGCACCCATCTACAGCGGCCAGCGTCATCCTTTTGCGCCCGGCTCCTTTCCCTTGCGAAGGCTGCAGCCAAGCCGAAATTGTCGGGAGCATGAATATCGCGGCCCAGCACCGCGATGAGGAAGGGCGGCATCTCGTCCTATCGACGGCTAAGCGCCGCTACCGCCTGAATATTTGCGGCGAAACAACAGAGACCGAACCGCTCGCCTTTGTTCTTCCGGGCGACGCATTTTGGGAAACACGGAAGGCCGCCGTTTCCGATTTTCATGATCATTGCCGTCTCGGGCATGTGAAGAAGCGCCCGTTCTGCCTTGCGCCTGGTCCGTCAGAGCACTGGCGTCTGGTCCAATGGCTTCGGTTGCTTGATGCGCTGTCTGGCGGCGCAACCACACGCGAATTGGCCATCGAACTTATCGCCCGCGATGCCGGACGATATTCGGCCGCAGAATGGGACACGTCGAGCGAGCGCAAACGGATTGCTCGCTGGCAGCGACAGGCGCTCGCTATGCGCGACGGCGGCTATCTCGCCCTGTTGAGCGGCCACTGATCGGGACATTCGGCAGCCACGCCTTATGTCCGTTCACCCAAGTCCCTGAAAATCTCAAATCTCGCCTCCTGCTCGCCGGGCCAACCCCTTGTGTCCGGCACTTCACAGGAGACGTTTCATGGATGGAGATTTCGTCCCGGTATTCCCGCGCTATGTCAGGACGCCCGATGCTGCCGTGCATTTGGGTCTCTCAGCCCGCACGCTTGAAAAGCATCGTTGCTATGGGACGGGCCCGGCCTTTCACAAGCTCGGTCGGCGCATTGTCTACGCCATAGTCGATCTCGATGCCTGGGCGCAAAATGGTCGCCGCAATTCAACATCCGATCCCGGACAAGGCATTTGCCTGTCAGCACGACCGGTGCGCCGTTGATGCGTTCGGTGAGCCCCCAACAACAGCTCGACCTGTTCTACTCGATGCCCGGTGACATTGCCGCGCGCGATGCTCAGGATCTGATGTCCTGGCCCTTCTTCAGCCTTGCCAAGTCGCGGCGCTCCGCACCGATCGACTT
>MTKY01004224.1_pt1 | contig 11523 bp, 12 predicted proteins | sample 1042731 | NCBI WGS metagenome assembly MTKY01 (sample SAMN06212206, study PRJNA360538) | anaerobic digester metagenome | biome: Wastewater treatment plant; material: sludge; isolation source: anaerobic digester fed with sludge from wastewater treatment plant | place: Denmark: WWTP Soeholt ... | reverse complement strand
ATTCCAGCATGCTACGCGCAAGAGTGAATTGTGAGTGCCTGACCCCAGCCGTTGTTCTTCAGGCCCTGCGTGACGCCAAATCCGGACACCCATCTCCCGCGAAGCCCGAAAGACGAAGCCTGCTCGCAGAACGGCTCATGGCATCGCCGACGGGCCATGTCGGGAGTTCTGGAGTTGAGGCGTAGCGGCCTGCCGCTACGCCTTCCCGAGTTCCTCCTGCAGCTTGTTCCAGTCCGCGAGGAAGCGCTCCATGCCGATGTCGGTGAGGGGGTGGGAGAACATGTTGTCCAGCACCTTGAACGGCACTGTAGCCACGTGGGCGCCCCAGCAGGCTGCCTGGATGACGTGGCCCGGCTGGCGAACGCTTGCGACGATGATCTGCGTGGGGTAGCCGTACGCGGAGTAGATGTCGCAGAGTTGCTTGACCAGCACCATGCCGTCGCTGCCGGCATCGTCGATGCGTCCCACGAAGGGCGAGCAGTAGGTTGCTCCCGCCTTGGCCGCGATGAGCCCCTGGCCGGCCGAGAAGGTCAGTGTCACATTGGTCTTGATGCCCTCCTGCGAGAGTATCTTGACCGCCTTCATGCCTTCCTTGCACATCGGTATCTTGACGACGATGTTCTTGGCCCAGCCGGCGAGTACGCGCGCCTCGGCCAGCATGCCCTCCGCCTCGGTGCTGACGACCTCGGCGCTCACCGGGCGATCTCCCATCAGTTCGCAGATCGCCTTGACGGTCGGCTCGAACTCCTTGCCCTCGCGACCGATCAGGGTCGGATTGGTGGTTACACCGTCGACAACCCCCCAGCTGTCCGCCTTCCTGATCTCATCGATGTTGGCTGTGTCCACGAAGAACTTCATGCTCTCACTCCGTTCGGGCCGCCGGCGTCAACCGGCAACCTCAATAGAACCCTATGGCAGCGGATCGGTCCACAAGCGGCGGTGGAGCGTCAGCGTGCCGTCCTGAATGTACACGTAGTCGGCGCGGTCTGCCTTCCAGCAGCCGTCATTCACGTACTCGACCTCCCGGCCGTTCTCCTGCCACGCCAGCCTGTCCATCTTGTGAACGTGGCCGAAGACGACCGCGGAGACCGGCTCCGACAGCCAGCCGTTGAGTTCGCGCAGCCGGTGTTGCGCGGCCCTGCGCCACGGCACCGCCGAGTAGTAGGCGTTGCCGATCACATCGAAGGCCGCGAAGGCCTCGTCCAGGTGCTCGCCCCTCACCAGCGCCTCGGGGGTGAGCCCGAGTTCATCCAGCCGCTCGAGCGCAACGGTCCGCTCCACGTACTGCTCGCCGGGTCCAAGCACGTCGGCGAAGTCGTCACACAGGTCCATCGCCATCAGCCGGATGGCGAGGCGCGTCTCATCATCGGTGAAACAGAGGCCGTTGGGCTCCCACTGCAGGCTGGCGAACAGGTAGTTGGCGACCCCATGGAAGGAGGGCAGCGTCGGTTTGCCGGGGCCGGGCGGCTCGCCTGTGAACGGGTGCATGGCCACCGCGGGCTCGACGCGGCCCTGGTGGCACACCATCTCGAGGCGCTGCTCGACGTAGGTCCACAACCAGGCGTCCAGCAGGTGGCCGTGCTCGATGCTGATGCGCTTGCCCCCGGATTCGACAACCACGCACGGGTAGTTGATCGTGACGCCCGCGCCCGGAACGCCCGTCGAGAAGCCGAGCAGCCCAGAGTCATGGTTGCCGATCACGTAACTGATGCCGACACCGAGTTGGTACAACTCCAGGAACGCATCGACGATGTCGGCAAACTGCGGCAGCAGCGGCTCTCCCTGCTTCTGCGGGATGTCGAGCAGGTCGCCGTTGATTATCAGATGCTGCGCCCCGGAATCGGTGCCGACCCACCTGACGAAATCGCGCAGGTGGGCACGTTTGGCCTCGCTCTGGTCAGGAATGTCCCTGGGCCACTCGTCCACATGCACATCCGAGAGAACGATGGCCCGCTCAACTCGCAGTGCTTCCGGCTCCTGCAGCATAGTGCCCCGCTTCCCGCATCGGGTGTCAGTCGACCGCCGTCACGCCCGTGACCTCGGGCACGCTCTCCATGACCACTCGCTCGATCAGGTTTCTCAGCGTCATCTGCGCCATCGGGCAGCCCTTGCAGTGCCCCTGCAGCCGCACGCTGACCTCACCATCGTCACTGACCTCGACCAGCTCGACGTTCCCGCCGTCACGCTGCAGCGCGGGCCGCACCTGGTCGAGTGCTTCGTTGACTTGCTCAAAAAGGCTCATGCCTGCACTCCTTCTCTTCGTTGCTGCTCGTGCGCCCCATAGTCTACACCAACCGCGCGCTACAGCCAAGACAGAGCCCGACTGCCACACCGCGCGCCGGCGGCCCACACTGCCGAGCGGGGCGCTTAGAGGGCCGCCCACGACCCCGGCTCGCGCTCTTCCAGCCACTCGAGTGTCCCCTCGCGGCTGCGCACACCGGCCGTGGTGCCCAGCCCGGTTGTGCACAGCGCGCCGACGGCATTGGCAAAGCGCGCAGTGCGCTCGAGGTCCCAGCCGTCAAGCCGGGCCGAGAGGAACCCCGCCACATAGGCATCGCCGGCGCCGGTGCCGTCCACGGCATCGATCTTGTAGGCCGGCACAGTCACGCGCTCATCCCTTGTCGCCACGTATGAGCCCTCGGGGCCCATCTTCAGCCCGATCACCTCGACGCCCAGGTCCAGCAGGGCATCGGCGACCTCCGCCGGCGCCTGCCGGCCGGTGATCTCCTGCGCCTCCGCAAGCGACGGGAGGAATATCTGCGTGTGCTCCAGGCACGGGCCCAGTGTCGCCATCCACGACCCCGTGGCGTCCCAGACCGTGTCAAGCGATGTGGTTGCGCCCCTGGCCCTGGCGGCCTTGAGCACCTGCGCCATCGGCTCCCCGTCGAAGCCCGGCATCACCAGAGCACCCGCGCAATGGAATATCCGCGAGCCGCCGGCCAGATCGAGGTCGATATCCTCCACCTGGACCGTGCCGTTGGCGCCGATGAAGTGCAGGAAGGTCCGCTCGCCCTGAGAGTCGATCATGATCATCGTGCCCGAGGTTGCCGCGTTCGGGTCGACGACGACGCCTCCTGTGTCGATGCCCCCGCTCTCCAGCGCCCCGAGGACGAAGCGCCCCAGACCGTCATCCCCGACCTTGCCCATCACGGCCGTGTCCACTCCCAGTTTCGCGAGTGAAAGTCCGGTGTTGGCCGCGCATCCACCTAACCCGATGCCCATCTCCTTGACCAGGCTCAGCCGCCCGCGCTCGGGCCATTCATCGATCGGCCGACCGTAGACATCGGCGACAAGGATACCCAGGCATGCTACATCCGCCACACGAATCACTCCTACAGCGCGCCCGTCCCTGGAGGCTCGGGGCGCCTGCGCCGGTCGTCAATCCGACGCCACGCGCCGCGCAGCCCCTTCGACGGGCACGCTCTCAGTCTGCAAGTCCAGCGTCCGGCAGGCCAATTCCCCACGCGCCTGGCTGAGACCTTCCGGGCCTGCGGTTCCGCTTCGCCTCGTCCTGCAGTCTTCGGCACCTCTTCCGCGAACCCGGCACAATCCTGTCCCCGCGGCAACGGAAGAAGGGGTCATGTCGTGAATCTTGAGTTTCCTGTAGATCTGATGACTACCGACTGCGAGCATGGGAAACTCAAGATTCGGGACGTGACCCCGGCCGTTCGACGGGGACTGCCACCCGAAGGTCCCGCCGTAGTCCCGCGCCTGCGGGACGAAGGCGGACGCCCGCGCCATCCGCATCGCCGGAGGGGATGCCGTCTGCACCGAAGCAGGTCGCTGTCCCCAATGCCTATCACGCACAGTGAATCGGGGACAGCGACCCATCCGGGTGCAATCGGCCGGGCCTCAGTCGAGGCGGAAGGGCCGGATGGGTGGCAGTCCCCGGCAACACCGACCCATCCGGATGCAGTAGGACGGGCTTCAGTCGAAGCGGAAGGGCCGGATGGGTGGCAGTCCCCGGGCGCACCCCCTGCACGCTACGCGGTCTGTTGCCCGACCGCTCCCAGGTCGATTCGTCATTTCATTGAGGGAACTGCCGAGGGCCACGATCCCCTGAGCGCGTTGGTTTTCCTCAAATCCTCATTTCCTCATAGTTTCACCATTCGGCATTCCTGCAGCAGATCGGGGAGCCGATATACCGCCATGGCGATAGCGAAACGGTGCGCGGATCTTTTGAGTGCGAGAGCGGGGTTGCGGGATCTGTCTCTGGCTCGGATACCGGCTTCGCAGGGAGCCTTGATAAAAGCGGCAATCGTACGAGGCCCTGAGCCCGTTGGCTTCTATCATATTATCAAGTTATCACGCATGCACGTTTTATCACGCTCTGCGCCATTCCTTCCGTGTCTTCCGTGTGTTCCGTGGTTGAAAGGGCCGTCCGCCGCCGCGCGAAGCGTGGTCCCGCGACCGCGGGATCGCCTTTCCCACACCCCTAACCCCTCGCCCCTCGCCCCTGCGGTAGTCCCCCGCCTGCGGGGAGGTCGGGCATCCTGCCCGACGCCGTCGACCGGTCCCACGCCAACGACCGGGGTCGGGGCTTTGATCCTTTGATCTTGATGCAAGCATCCGGCATGCACTGCGGCGCTCCAATATCAAACGATCAAAGCCCCGACCCCTGAGGGCAGGCGCCCCGCCTGCGGGTAGGTCGGGCATCCTGCCCGACGCCGTCGACCGGTCGCACGATAACGACCGGGGTCGGGGCTTTGGTCCTTTGATCTTGATGCAAGCACCCGGCATGCACTCCGGCGCTGCAATATCAAACGATCAAAGCCCCGGCCCCTGAGGGCAGGCGCCCCGCCTGCGGGGAGGTCGGGCATCCTGCCCGGCACCGTCGACCGGTCGCACGATAGCGGCCGGGGTCGGGGCTTTGATCCTTTGGTCTTGGTGCAAGCATCCGGCATGCACTCCGGCGCTCCAATATCAAACGATCAAAGCCCGCGACCCCTTGAGGCCCCTCCCCGTCCACGTGCGGTGCCCGGCGCCGTGTGCCGTTGGCCGTCGCCTTTCCCTAACCCCTCGCCCCTAACCCCTCGTCCCTGCCGTCCTCCAGATGATTTGATGACTCGTTTACATTCAATTGACCATTTCCTGAGGTGTGGTACCCTATAGTAGCGGTACCATGAACACACTCATCGACATCACCGGCGGCCAGACAATGACGCAGGCCGAGGAGATCAGCATCGGGCAGCGGGCCTACCTGCTTACCAAGCGCGCCATCGACATCATCGGTGCATCCGGCGCGTTGCTCATGCTTGCCCCCCTCCTGATCGGCGTTGCAATCGCCATCAAGCTCACATCGCCGGGGCCGGTGTTCTTCCGCCAGAAGCGCGTCGGCCACATGGGCGAGCTGTTCGAGATGCTCAAGTTCCGCTCGATGCGTCAGGATGCCGACAGGCTCAAGCAGCAGTTGATGGAGCAGAACGAGGCAACCGGTCCCGCCTTCAAGATGAAAAACGACCCGCGGATCACCCCCATCGGGCGCTTCATCCGCAAGTACAGCATCGACGAGTTGCCGCAGTTGTGGCATGTGCTCATGGGCACAATGAGCCTCGTCGGCCCGCGGCCGGTTGTGCCGGAGGAGGCCGCCGACTACCAGGAGTGGCATCGGAAGCGCTTCGAGGTCAAGCCGGGCCTCACGTGTATCTGGCAGGTCCAGGGGCGCAGTGATGTAACCTTCGATGAGTGGATGCGCATGGATGTCGAGTATGTCGAGACGCGCTCGCTCATGCTCGATCTGACGCTCCTCGTGAAGACCATCCCGGCTGTGCTGACAGGGCGTGGCGCCTACTGAGCGTGCGCGCTCATCTCCGGGCCGTTTCCCTGGACTTGCCCGGGCGCGCTCCCCGGCCGCGGCCGATGCTTGAATAGCTGCTCGGGCCGCGCTATAATTGTGCTGACTCCATCCAGCGAGGCGCTGCGGACGTGAAGCGGCGCCCGTTTTCGTGCGCGGAAATGACAGGGGACAGACCGATGTTTGAGCCGCGTGAATACAGGGCGTGTGTGCAGCCCACAGGCCTCGTCTCGTTCGATGTCCAGGTTGAGCAGACCGACCTGATGGTGATGGCCGACAGGCGGCTTGTGGAGTTGACCAGCGAACTCGTCCACAACGCGCGCAGGCAGCTTCTTGACCACATCACGGCATACCCGGAGTTCCGCCGGAGCATGCGTCCACTTGACGACCCGGAGGCGCACCTTGCCGAGGAGGCGCCGGTGGTGCGCTGGATGCACCAGGCGGCCTTGAGGACGGATACCGGCCCCATGGCGGCCGTCGCCGGGGCGGTGTCCGAGTATGTCGGGCGGGGGCTTCTCAAGCACTCCACCCAGGTCATCATCGAGAATGGCGGCGACATCTTCCTGTGCACAAAGGTGCCGCGAGTAGTGAGCATTTTCGCCGGCTCATCGTCTCTGAGCATGAGACTCGGGCTGCGCATCGGCCCAGGGACCTTCGGTGTGTGCACATCGTCGGGCACTGTCGGGCACTCGTACAGCATGGGCAGGGCCGACGCCGCGACCGTTGTCAGCCCAGACGCGGCGCTGGCAGACGCCGCCGCGACCGCCCTGGGCAACCGCGTCAAGACCGCCGCCGACATACAGGCGGCACTCGATTGGGTACGAACTGTCGACGGCATCATCCATGCCGCCGTGATCGTTGATGAGACCTTCGGCACATGGGGCGACCTCGAAGTTGTGCCCCTGGCCGCGAACCCGGACGCGCCGCCCGATCGGGCCGGCGATGCGGACCCCGTAAAGGAGGGATGAGAAGATGATGTTGGCAACCGGCCATCCGTATCTGTGGGTGATGCCTATGGCGATGCCGCGGCGCCGGAACCGCCGGCGCGAAACTGCCTGCCGCTTCACCGCCAGACCGCACACACATCCGGCCGCACAGCTGCTTCTCTGTCCCGCCCGCGGGACGCGGCCGGCAGGAGGTCGATAGCATTGCCCAAGACGTATGCCGAGATCAACGAGAAGATCAGAGCCGGTGAGGCCGTTGTGGTCACCGCCGAAGAGATGATAGATGTTGTCGCCGAGGACGGTGTCGAGAAGGCGGCCGAGCACGTGGATGTGGTCACCACCGGCACCTTCGGCCCGATGTGTTCATCCGGCGCGATGCTCAACACCGGTCACACGACGCCGCGGATGCGCTACCAGAACGTCTGGCTGAACGAGGTGCCCGCCTACAGCGGCATCGCGGCAGTCGACGTGTTCATCGGCGCAACCGCCATCCCGGAGAACGATCCGGCCAACCGCGATCACCCCGGGCTGTTCAACTACGGTGGGGGGCACGTGATCGAGGAGCTCATCGGCGGCCGCGACGTGCGAATGGTCGCGGACTCCTATGGGACCGACTGCTACCCGCGCCGCAAGCTCGACACACTCATCAACATCGAGGACCTCAACCAGGCTTACCTGCTCAACCCGCGCAACGCGTATCAGAACTACGGCGTTGCGATCAACCTGAACCCGGACCGGGACATCTATACCTATATGGGTGTGCTGCAGGCCGACCTCGGCTCTGCCACGTACTGCTCGGCCGGGCAACTCAGCCCGCTGCTCAACGACCCGTACTACCGCACAATCGGCATCGGCACGCGCGTGTTCCTCGGCGGAGGCGTCGGCTACGTCTACTTCGAGGGCACCCAGCACAACCCGACGGAGGCGCGCTCCGGCAACGGTGTCCCGATGGGCGGAGCCGGCACGCTCGGGCTCGTCGGCGACATGAAGCAGATGAGCACTCGCTACGTAGCGGGAGTGAGCATGTACGGCTACGGCGTGTCGCTCTCGCTTGGCGTCGGCGTGCCGATCCCGATCCTGGATGTCGACATGGCCCGCTACACCGCCGTCAGGGACGACGAGATCGTCGCGCCGATCCTCGACTACAGCCGCAACTACCCCTACAACGAGGGGGGGCCTCTCGGGCATGTCAGCTACGCCCAGCTCAAGAGCGGCTCGATCGAGGTCGAGGGCAAGTCGGTGCCGACGGCGCCGCTGTCGAGCTACGTGCGCGCCGTCGAGATCGCCACAACACTGAAGGAGTGGATACTCGAAGGCGAGTTCCTGCTCAGCGAACCCGCCCGGCTCATCCCCTCCGCCGACTCCGGCCAGGGCTTCAAGCGGCTCAAGGAGCGCCCGGTCAACAATGGAGGAGGTGCACGCTAGATGGCTACACGCAGAATTGTCATGCACTTCCCGCAGACGATGATCGATGAGCCGATCATCTCGCGACTGGTGCGCGTATATGACCTCGAGTTCAACATCCTGCGGGCCTCGATTACGCCCAAGCAGGAAGGCCTCATGATCCTGGTGCTCGAGGGCGACGAGGGCAAGCTTGCGGCCGCTCTGGACGAGGTGCAACAGAAGGGCGTCCGCATCGAGCCGCTCGAGAAGGAAGTCACCCGCAACGACGACCGGTGCACGGAGTGTGGGGCCTGCATCACCATCTGCCCGACAAAGGCGCTTGTGATGGAGCTCGACACCCGTCATGTGATCTTCGATCCGGACAAGTGCATCGCGTGCGAACTCTGTGTGCCGGTCTGTCCGCCGCGCGCGATGGAGACGCCGTTCTAGACGCAGCATCCGCACAACACAAACGGGGAACCCTTCGACTGATGGGTTCCCCGTTCTGATTCATCTCCGCGGGCCCGGCGCGAATGCCCCCTATCCGGTGTCGTGGGCGCCCGCGCTGTCGTCGGTCGCGCTCAGGCGCGGCAACTGCCAGCGGAACCAGATGCTCATCAGCCTGATGGCGATCGTCACCGCGATGGCCCCGCCCACCGCCACGGTCTGGATCACCTCGAAGCGTGTCAGCAGCGCGTACACCAGCCCGCCGGCGATGGAGGCCGACGCGTAGACCTCCTCGCGCAGCACCACCGGCACCTCCCGCGAGAGCACATCGCGGATTACCCCGCCCCCGATGCCCGTCAACAGCCCCATCGTCACGATGCCGACGATGGTCAGGTGCGCATCGGCGGCCTTCATCGCACCGATGGCTGTGAAGACCCCCAGCCCGACGGCATCGAACACCAGCAGCACGCGCTCCGTGCGTTCGACAAGCCTGAAGAGCAGAAAGACCGCCAGAGCCCCCGCGAGGGAGATCAGTACATACGTGCTGTTGCGCAGCCAGAAGATTGGCAGGTCCAGCAGCGCGTCGCGGATCGTCCCGCCGCCGATGGCCGTGACCGTCGCCAGCACCGCGACCCCGAAAACATCCATGCCGCTACGGACGCCCTTGAGCGCGCCGGAGACCGCGAACGCCAGCGTTCCTACGTAGTCAAACAGGAGCAGGAGCACTCGGCATCACCCCGGCCACCCCTCGATGAACAGCGTCCGGCACGGCGCGGCGCAGGCCTGCTCGACCTTCATGGGCAGTGCCACGATATGCCCCCGGTCGACGCTGATCTGCTCCAGGTCGCACATCGGCGCAAGCAGTAGAACGCCCTGCTCGAAGAACCTCCCGAAGAACTCCTGCGGATCGGCCCACGAGTCGAACCGAGGCATGTCGGCCGAGAAGATGAACGGCTCATGGTCCAGCAGCCAGTACATCGCGTCATGGCTGAAGTACGGGCAGTTGTCCACGAAATCCGCCTCCCGCCACCTGCGCCCCCAGCCGGTCGAGACGATCAGCGCATCACCCGGATGGATGTCCGGCGCGGCCTCCACAAGCTGCTCAACCTCGATGCGCCCCAGCGGCTCGATGTCGATCTTGATCACCGCCGCCGGGCGCATGAAGAGGTCCTCGATCGGCACATCGACCACCGGCGGACCATTGCGGTCGACGTGCAGAGACGTCTCCAGGTAGCTGCCGCTCTGGCAGCCGAAGCTGAAGCTCCACGAGTAGGTCGGGTACTCGATCCACTCCGGAATCGGCAGCTCCTCGATGACGACGGGCGGATACGGCTCCGGATACGACCACATGCCGTCGTAGATTGGTCCCGTGATGTCGACGATCCGCATCTGCTGGACACCCCTTCTTCACTTGCCGATTGCTACTGCTGCGGCTTCTCGCGAATGACTACACACTCCGTCTGCGTCACAAACCCGAGCTTCTCAGATACGCGCACCGAGGGCGTGTTGCTGCAGAACACCGTCCAGACCGGCTGCCGGCCCTCCGCCAGTATCTCCGCGACCATCGCCGACGCGCAGGCACTGCTGAAGCCCCGGCGTTGTTGGTCCGACGCGGTCGCCACGCCGATGTCATCGAGCCGCTCGGCTCTGGCGAAGGTTACCGCGCCTGAGACCATGCGCCCGTCGAAGATCGCGCCCACCAGGATGCCGCCCTCCAGCAGCGCCTCCCAGCTCCGCTGCCAGCCGTTGCTCAACCAGCGGAGTTCCTCGCCGGCTGCCTCGATCTCCGGCAAGTCGGCCTGTGACAGGCGCCTGACCTCGACGCCCTCGGGCGGTGGGACGTGCACGTGCTCGTGCACCGTCCGTTGGATGTCGGGCTCGAGGATCGTCTCGCCGGGCGCCTTCGCATTGACGGCTCGGTGTATCTTATCGACCGTGTCCGTCGGGCACCAGTACATGCCCATCCAATCGAGCCCGCCGAGCAATTCGACCTGCCATTCGGCATCATCACCATATACAAAGGCCATCCGCTTGACGGGGCCGGTATAGATGACCGCATTGCGCATCTGCTCATCGGCCCAGGCCCGAGCGCCCTCGTGCTTGAGAAAGTGGAACGGGATGACCGTGCGCGTATTCTCACCGAGCGCCTCGGTCAGCCGCGTGAAGTCTGCTCTGGCAAGCTCCATCTGTGCCCTCCGATGATGCCGCCGTTCCAGGCGGCCCGGCCTATCCGTGTGCCGCTCAACCTGCCGCGGAGACCACGTGCAGATGACGGACCATGGTGGTCTTCGGAACCTCAATGTGGTGGACCATGCCGAAGCCGAACCGCTCCTCCAGTTCGCCGGAGAGGTCCCTCGCCGCCACGATTGCGCTACGCCGGGCGATGGTGCGCAGTGTCCTCAGCAGGTCGCCGTAGAGCCCTTCACCGATTGCCACGTTGCGGCCGTAGGGCAGGTCCAGCACGGCGGCGTCGTAGCGGCCGCCGATGCCGCGCGCGTCGGCGACGAACACCCGTTGCGGAAAGCCCAGACTGGTCAGGTTCTCTGCCGCCTGTGCGGCCATCCGCGGATTGATGTCGCAGCCATAGGCCTCGACACCGCACGCCAGCGCCTCGATGAGCGCCACGCCCACGCCGCAACACGGGTCGATGAGCGTATCGCCCGGTGAAGCGACCAGGTTGACCATTGCGCGCGAGAAGCGCGTTGGCAGCGAGCCTGAGAAGAAGTGCGGACGCTGCTCATGCGCCGGCCAGTCGGAGCGATACGTACTCACGATCGGCCCCAGCGCCCACAGGTCGCCCGAGACTATGAGCGCCAACTGCACGCGCGGATGTGTCAGGTTCGGTCGCCCTGCAATGGCATCGGCGACCCTGATAACCGGCTCTAGTGAGGTGAACAGCGAACCTTCCCCGGGGCAGAAGGTCTGGATGTGGAAGCCCTCCCAGGCGAGTTTCTT
>MTKY01052694.1_pt1 | contig 11528 bp, 13 predicted proteins | sample 1042731 | NCBI WGS metagenome assembly MTKY01 (sample SAMN06212206, study PRJNA360538) | anaerobic digester metagenome | biome: Wastewater treatment plant; material: sludge; isolation source: anaerobic digester fed with sludge from wastewater treatment plant | place: Denmark: WWTP Soeholt ... | reverse complement strand
AGCCGCGACCGCGCCCGCCGCAGCCCCCGTCGCGACCGCCCCCGCGGCCGCGAGCTTCGCCGACGCGGTCAAATCACCGATGGTCGGCACCGTCTATCTCTCACCCGAACCCGGCGCGCCCAATTTCGCAAGCATCGGCGCGGCGGTAAAGGCCGGCGACACCGTCCTGATCATCGAAGCGATGAAGGTCATGAACCCTATCGTCGCCCCCGCATCGGGCACGCTCACCGGCGTGCATGTCGAAAACAGCCAGCCGGTCGAGTTTGACCAGCCGCTGTTCACCATCGCCTGAGGCGAAGGGAACATTCGGCAATGGCCATTGAAAAACTCCTGATCGCCAACCGCGGCGAGATCGCGCTGCGTATCCACCGGGCATGCCACGAAATGGGCATCAAGACGGTGGCGGTTCATTCGACTGCCGACGCGGACGCGATGCACGTAAGGCTCGCCGACGAAGCGGTGTGCATCGGGCCGCCGGCGGCCAAGGACAGCTATCTGAACATCCCGGCGATCATCTCGGCCGCCGAGATTACGGGTGCCGACGCAATTCATCCGGGCTACGGATTCCTGTCGGAAAACGAGCGGTTCGCCGAGATCATCGAAGCGCATGACATGATCTTTGTCGGGCCGAAACCCGAACATATCCGCACCATGGGCGACAAGGTCGAGGCAAAGCGCACCGCCGTCGCGCTGGGCCTGCCCGTCGTTCCGGGCTCGCCCGGCGCGGTCACCTATGGCGACGAATGCCGCAAGACGGCGCAAGACATCGGCTACCCTGTGCTCATCAAAGCGGCATCGGGCGGCGGCGGGCGCGGTATGAAGGTCGTCCCCAACGCCGACAGTCTCGAAAGCCTGATGAGCCAGGCATCGAGCGAGGCGGCGGCGGCGTTCGGCGATCCGACCGTTTACATGGAAAAATATCTCGGCAACCCGCGCCACATCGAGTTTCAGGTGTTCGGCGATGGCCGGGGTACCGCGATCCATCTCGGCGAGCGCGACTGTTCGCTCCAGCGCCGTCACCAAAAGGTGCTCGAGGAAGCCCCTTCGCCGATTATCTCAGGTGACGAACGCGCTCGCATGGGCAAGGTGTGCGCCGACGCGATGGCGGCGATGCACTATCGCGGCGCTGGGACGATCGAGTTCCTGTGGGAAAATGGCGAGTTTTTCTTCATTGAAATGAACACGCGCATCCAGGTCGAGCATCCGGTCACCGAAATGATCACCGGCTTCGACCTCGTGCGCGAACAGATACGCATCGCAGGCGGCCGCGACCTGTCGGTCAAACAGGAAGATCTCGAATTTCGCGGCCATGCGATGGAATGCCGCATCAATGCCGAAGACCCGCGCACCTTCATGCCCTCGCCGGGCAAGGTCACCAATTATCACGCTGCTGGCGGCATGCATGTGCGCGTCGATAGCGGGCTTTACGCCGGCTATTCGATCCCGCCCTATTACGACAGCATGATCGGCAAGCTGATTGTTTATGGCCGCACCCGCGAGAGCTGCATGATGCGGATGCGCCGGGCGCTCGAGGAAATGGTGATCGCCGGGGTCAAGACGAACATCCCGCTGCATCAGGCTCTGCTCGCCGATCCTGACGTGATCAACGGCGATTACACGATCAAATGGCTGGAAGACTGGCTCGCGCGGCAGGATGACGAGGCCAAATCCTAATTCGCTATGGAACCCCGGCGGAGGTCGAGGTCGCACCGGCTGTTTCTGACGCACCGCCGTCACCCCGGCTTCCTGTTTCTGACGCACCGCCGTCATCCCGCCTTCCGCCGGAAGGACGGATATTATTCGCGATGCGCCCAGCTGCGCGCCACCTCACTTTCACTGCCGCGGATTTTTGGCTATGGGCCTTAACCATGGTCAAAAACTCCTCTTTTTCAGCGCGGCCCGCCGCAACGTTCCTTCTCACGCTGAGCCTGCTGGCCGCGCCCGCGCTCGCCCAAACCGGGGTCAAAGAGGATTCGGTCGTGCTGCAACCCGACAAGGTTGCCGACGACGCGCCGGTGATCGCCGCGCAGGTGGCCTTGCCGAACTGGTCGGAGGAAAATGCAACTGCGCTGCTCAGCGCGATCGAAAAAATCGGCTCAGAAGGCCTGTTCGCCAGGGACTATAATCCCGACGCCCTTGCCGCAGCGATCCTCGCAGACGATCAGGCGCGGCTCGACAAGACCGCAACCGACACCTTCTTGCTGCTTGCCACCCACCTGCGCGATGGTCGCACGCCCAATGCGGCGCGCAAACAATGGTTCATGGTCGACAGCGATGGCGACAGCGAGCCGCTGCTGGCGCTGCTCGGAACCGCGCTGAATGCCGGGTCGATCCGCGAAACGCTCATCGGCCTTAACCCAGTGCATCCCGACTTCGCGGTGCTCAAAGCTTCGCTCGCCAAGGCCAAGGCACCCGCCGACGCCAACGCGATCCGCGTCAACATGGAACGCTGGCGGTGGATGCCGCGCGCACTGGGTGAACGCTATGTCGTCAGCAACGTCCCTGAATATTTGACCCGTGTCGTCCATGGCGGCACGATCATCGCGACGCACAAGGCGGTGGTCGGAAAGCCGACAACCGCGACGCCGCAGCTCAACCCGATGGCGACCGGGATCATCGTCAACCCGACCTGGACGCTGCCGCGCAGCATCATCAACGAAGGCATTGGCGCGACAATCGCGCGCAACCCCGCCGCGGCGCGAGCGCAGGGCTATACCTGGACGGGCAGCGGCAAGACGCTGTCGGTGGTTCAAAAGGCCGGGCCGGGCAATGCGCTGGGCGTGATGAAGATGGAAATGCTCAACGAGCATGCGATCTACTTGCACGACACCCCGTCAAAGGGAGCGTTCAACGCCGCCGCCCGTGCCTTCAGCCACGGTTGCATCCGCACCGAACGAGCATTACATTTCTCGGGCCTGATGGCGGTGATGTTCGCGGGCAAAAGCCCGGAAGAGTTCGGCGAGGCGATCGCGAGCGGTGCAACGACACGCTTCGGCTTCGACAACCCCTTCCCTGTCTACGTCGCCTATTGGACGGTGATCCCAGACGGCAAGGGCGGGGTCAAGAAACTCGCCGACCTCTATGGCCGCGACGCGCCGGTGGTGGCCAGCTTTGCCCAACCGGGCCGCCCCACCGCGGCGATCATCGCGCCCGTCGCTCCACCCGTCGTGCCGACGGTGGCCACCACCGCGCGCGCGACGACGCCGGCGACCGACGGGATTTATTGAAGATTGACCTCTGTCGATCTTGGCGGGCGGGCGTTCATGACGCTGCCGCTGCTTGTCGGCGCGGCCTCGTGCTTTGCCTTGCCTGCCGGGGCGCAAACGCAACCGAGCATTGTGGGAAGTCCGCTTCGCTGGATCACCAACGCCGACTATCCGTCTACGGCGCTGCGTGAAAGGCGCGAAGGGCGTGCGAGCTACAAATTGACCATCGACGCATCCGGGCGCGTCAGTCGTTGCGAGATCACCGCATCAACCGGTCATGCCGACCTCGATGCGCAAACCTGCCGCTTGCTTTCGCGACGCGCGCGCTTCGTCAAAACGGGCGGAACAGATCAGCCTCGCTTCTTCGAGAGCATGTTCAGCTGGAACATCTACGACTAAACATTCCTGCCATGATACAGTGATGGAAATGACGATCGACTGCCATCAATCCGCGGTCGTCGGCAACTTCCCGCTAAATGAGCTCGCGCGCCGCAGATTCTCCATCCCCGGTAGCGGGTCGGCGGGCGGCAATTGAAAGGGAGTCGGCACCGACGGCATTTCGCTCAGGCGGTCGGCGAACAGCAGCCGCCCCGGCCCCAGCTTATAAAGGATCATCGGCAACAGTTCTTCGCCAAACACGAAGCAGCCTTCGCTGCGCCCCAGCTTGCCCTGCGTCACGATCAGCGACGGGTCGGCGTACCAGGCGCCGTGGACGACGATCGCGCGCGCATCCGCGTTGTTATTGTCGGGTTCCAGCCCCGCAAGCCGCATCGACGATCCGTTGGCGCCCCAATAATAATCGCTGGTGCGGTAGGCGCCGCGCGAGGTCGCCAAGCTGCCCACCCGGTTCGAAAAGCTCTTCAGCCAGCCGTCGTGCTGCGGGTCCGATCCGCGGCCGTGAGTGACCGGGAACATCTCGATCTTGCCGGCGATCATATCGACCAGTGCGAAACGAGGGCGTGCCGACGGTAGCCCGAAATCGACGATACCGACGCGGTCCGCCTGGGGAATATGGCGACCTTGCAGCGCGAACTGTTTGCGCGCGACGGCGAGATAATCCACCGGCGGCGCGATCGGAGCCACTGGCTGGCGAATCCAGTCGGGCAACTGCGCGCGCACCGGAACCGCGGCCGCGGCACCCGCGACGGCCAGTCCGGCCAGCATCGCCCTGCGATCGATTAATTCACTCACTTGTCACCCAACCCCGCATTGGCCGCCTGCGGCCGTCCCTCGACCCTGTATAAGTCGGATGTTCGCCGCGAAAGGCAAGCAGATCGTTCCCTGTCATGCGAGCAAATGTGCCATATATGCTATGAATAGCGGGTTTACGGTGCGGCAACGCTTCTTTAGGACGCCGTCCATGAAGGCAATACTCTGGCACAACCCAGCCTGCGGCACGTCGCGCAAGACATTGGCCATCCTGCAAGACACGTCCGGCGTCGAGTTAACCGTCATCGAGTATCTGAAACATCCCTATTCTGCGGACCAGCTGCGCCAGCTGTTCGCCGCGGCGGGCCTGACCGCGCGCGATGCGCTGCGCATGCGCGGCACAGATGCCGACGAACGCGGGCTGAACGAGGCCGACGAGGACGTCATCATTGCCGCGATGGCGGCCAACCCCGCCTATGTCGAACGCCCGATCGTCAAGACTGACAAAGGCGTGCGGCTGTGCCGCCCGCAGGACGTCGTGCACGAGATTCTCTAGACCGCCGCTCGTCGTCGGGGCCTGACGGCTGCGTTCCGCCCCGCAAAGCAAAGGGGCCACGGACGATGTCCGAAGCCCCTCGCCATTATTCGAATTGTATATCCGATTACGGGCTGGTGGGGTTGTCGTCACCGTCGGTGAGCAGCACGATCGCTGCGACGATGCCGACGGCTGCCAGCGCGATGAGGATCCAGCTGGTTTCGCCTTCCAGCTCGCTCTGGCCTTCGACGGCCGAAGCAGCGCGAACGCTCTGTGCCGCCGAGGCCGCGACGGGGGCCGCGATCAACGACGTTGCAGCAAGGCTAACCGCCGCCTTCTTGAACAGATTCATACTATACTCCCTGGCTGGAAAAGCTTGTGTGGAGCGACTTGGCATTACGCTACTCTATTGTTCCACCACAGGATTTATAACGCAGCGAACGCGTAATGCAATGCGGGGTCGAGAGCAGTCCGTCCGAAATTATCGCCAGATTGGCGCGATTGTCACTGCGGGCGATGTCCTAGCCCGCCGCGATCCGACCGCCCGCAATCGCGAATCGCGTCACCGGCCCTGGCATATCGGCAAACAGCGCCGCCTCGGTCCCGGTCAGCCATGCCTGCCCCCCCTGTGCCGCCAATCGCGCGTAAAGCGCCCCGCGGCGCAGTGGGTCGAGATGCGCTGCAACCTCGTCGAGCAGCAGCACCGGTCGCTGCCCGCGCGCGCGCGCGACGCAGTCGCTATGCGCCAGCACCAGCGACAGCAGCATCGCCTTTTGCTCGCCGGTCGAACAGCGCGCGGCGGTGCGGCCCGTCGCAGCGTGGACCGCCATCAGGTCATCGCGGTGCGGTCCCGCGGTGGCGCGGCCGGCAACGGCATCGATCCGACGGCGCGCCGCAAACAGCGCCCGCAACGACTCCTCGTCATGCGCCACCGTCCGCGCCATGCCTTCGCTGTCGACCAGCGTCAGCAGCGGGCGGGCAAAGGGCGCGTCGGGCTGATCGGCCAGTTCGACCGACAGCGCCGCTAGCGTTGCCTGCCGCGCCGCGTCCATCACCGCCCCATGCTCGCCGAGCTGCGCCTCCAGACTCGCGATCCATTGTGGATCGGCGCTGGACAGGTCGGCCAGCAGCTTGCCGCGCGCGCGCAGCGCCGCTTCATACCGGTTGCTATGCTGCGCATGGCGCGGGTCGAGCGCGAGCACCAGCCGGTCGAGGAAGCGCCGCCGGTTGCCCGCGGTCTCGATGAACAGCCGGTCCATCGCCGGGGTCAGCCACAGCACCGCCAGCCATTCACCGAGCGACGCCGCCGCCGCGGCGCTGCCGTTGATCCGCACGACCCGCCGTCCGGGATGCGGGGGGTCAATCCCGGTGCCGAGCGACACCGGCGCCAGATCGTCCCGCGCCAGCACCTCGGCGAACACCGCAAAGCCGCCGCTTGCGCCGTCACGCACCATGTCGCCCAGCGCCGCGCGTCGCAGCCCCCTTCCGGGTGCAAGCAGCGAAATCGCCTCCAATATATTGGTCTTGCCCGCGCCATTGTCGCCGTGCAGCGCGACGAGCCCCGGCCCGGCCATCAGTTCCGCCGCGGCATGATTGCGAAAATCGGTCAGCGAAAGGCGGATCAGCGTCATCGTTCATGCCGCCTACCGCAGCTGCTCCGACCACGCCAGCCCACGGCCGTCCGCAGCCGTCCTCCTCATCGCGGCGAAGGCCGGGATCTCGCCCTCCGTCCAAACGCAACCCGGCGCCGCCGCCCCGGCCGGATCGCGAGATTTTGCGAAAATTTTTCCGAGTAGCGGGAAATTTCACCAGCATAGCGGATATTTTGCTCAAAAATGAACGCTCACAGACGGGAAAACCGCGCTTAACCGCCAATGAACGAATTTGGCACGGTCCCTGCAACAGTGTCGGCATCCACCGGATGGCCCGGATGGAAGGTTCAAGGAAGGAAAATATCATGGCCCATTTCAATGTCGATTCGTTCAAGAGCTACGCGATCGCTGCCGTTGCTTCGCTTTACTGCTCGATCATGTTCCTCGCCGCTGCTGGCCCGAATGGCCTGGTCGCCTGACCGGCCTTCGCGCTCAATAACGCCGGCCATTGGCCGGGATGGAAAGGAAAGAAATGAAACAGGGTTTTCGCAAGAATCGTCGCGACGGGATGATCTTCGGCGTCTGCGCCGGGATGGCAGACCAGTTCGGCTTCGACGTCTTGTGGACGCGCGTCGGCTTTGTCGCCTTGACGCTGCTCGGCTTCGGCCTCCCACTGCTGCTGTACCTCGCGGTCGCAATCCTCGCGCCCTAGGAGGCAGCACAAGGGCCGGACGCCTTACAGGCGCTGTCGCACCGGCCCGCATATTCCCAGGACCAAGGGCTCACCAGCCACGTCGGTGGGCCCTTTTCTGTTAGAGCGCCTTAAACCTATATAATCCCGCTCGCATCGAGCAAAGCCGAGATGCCTATCGGAGCGGCGAAGGTTGCAGGGTATCTCGACTTCGCTCGACACGAACGGGAATGAACTGTGTCCGCCAACGACCAGCAACTGCCGTTCCCCGGCGCAAGCCGGGACCCAGAGCGTCACTACGCGGCGCCTGTTCTCCAACGCACTGGGGCCGGGCTTTCGCCGGGGAGGATGAGGTTCGCTTCCCAACGCTAAACCGCCGCTCTATGGCCCAAACACCCGCTTCAACCACGCATCGACTGTCGCGGTCGCCGCATAGGTGGGATCGCCCAGGCTGCGATTGATTTCCGCATGGCCCTTCAGCCCCTCGCCGGGAAAACTGCCGTGCTCGACGCGGCTGCCACCTGCAACCAGCGCACTTCCCAAGGCTTTGGCCTGCCGAACGCCATCGGGCCGCTGGACATAGAGCAGCAAAAAGTCGGGTGCGTTGGGTCCCGCCGCATGCGCGGTGGGAGACAAGGCCGTTTGTCGTGCCGGATCGGTGCCGAACGCCTGCGCGTAGGTCTGCTGCATGATCGGCGGACCGTCCTTCATCTGTGCCGGCACGTCATAGGCGGCGCCGTCGTTGGGGATCACCCCGGCGATGTCGGCGAAAGACAGCCCTGCCCCTTTCAGATAGCGCTCGTCGGTCCCTACCAGCGCGACCAGATGGGCGCCCGCGCTATGCCCCATCAGCACGATCCGCCGCCGATCGATCCCCAGCGCGTCGGCACGATCGACCAGTGCGTTGACCGCGCTCGCGACGTCCGCCGCCTGCTGCTCGACCGTCGCGGCGGGAACGAGTCGATAGTTGATCGAGGCAAAGGCATAGCCTTGCGCGGGAAAATGATCGGGCTTGAAGCGACCAGTCGCATTGTCCTTGCTGCCGCGTTTCCACCCGCCGCCGTGGACATAGACGATCAGTGGCGCCGCTCGGGTCGAACCTCGGGCGCGCCAGATATCGAGTATCTGCAGCGGATCGCTGCCATAGGCTATCGTTGCGCTGCCCGGAACCTTTGCACCTTCGTCGGCACCCATGCGTTCGGCCACTCGCTCGCGTAGGCGGTCGCGCAGTTTTTCGCGCGCGTCGCTCGCCGACATGCCGCTTGCCACCACGGTGGTCACCGCCAACAACCCGATCCAGTATCGCTTGCTCATATTCATGCCTCCATCGCCCCCGGCGCGCCTGTCTTGTCCAACGCAAATGTCGCAAATTCATCCCAGCGCGCTTGCCTCTGCGGCGAAATCCGCTAAGGCCGCGCCGGGTCAGGATGACCCCGTTCAGCAGGACAGCATCATGGCAAATGTTACCGTCATCGGGTCGCAATGGGGCGACGAGGGCAAGGGCAAGATCGTCGACTGGCTCGCCAGCCGTGCCGATGCCGTGGTGCGCTTTCAGGGCGGGCATAACGCCGGTCATACGCTCGTTGTCGGCGAGCAGGTGTACAAGCTGTCGCTGCTCCCGTCGGGCATCGTCACCGGCACGCTGTCGATCATCGGCAATGGCGTGGTGCTCGATCCGTGGGCGCTGCGCGACGAGATCACCAAGCTGCGCGACCAGGGCGTAGTCATCAATGCCGAGAATTTCGCGATCGCCGACAATTGCGCGCTGATCCTGCCGTTCCACCGCGACCTCGACGCGCTGCGCGAGACCGCGGCGGGCGCGGGCAAGATCGGCACCACCGGACGCGGCATCGGGCCCGCCTATGAAGACAAGGTCGGTCGCCGCGCGATTCGCGTCTGCGACCTCGCGCATCTCGACAAGCTCGATCCGCAGCTCGACCGCCTGACCGCGCACCACGACGCGCTGCGCGCCGGTTTCGGTGAACCGCCGATCGACCGCGAACGCCTGATCGCCGACCTCACCGAAATCGCCGACTATGTGCTCGAATATGCACAGCCGGTGTGGAAACGCCTCAAGAAGGTCCGCAAGGCCGGCGCGCGCATACTGTTCGAAGGCGCGCAGGGCGTGCTGCTCGACGTCGATCACGGCACCTATCCCTTCGTCACCAGCAGCAACACGGTCAGCGGTACCGCCGCCAGCGGCTCGGGCCTCGGCCCCGGCGCGGTCGGTTTCGTGCTCGGGATCGCCAAGGCGTACACGACACGCGTCGGCAGTGGCCCCTTCCCGACCGAGCTCGAGGACGAAGTCGGCCAGCGGCTAGGCGAACGCGGGCATGAATTCGGCACCGTCACCGGGCGCAAGCGCCGCTGCGGCTGGTTTGACGCCGTGCTCGTGCGCCAGAGCTGCGCCGTCTCGGGCGTCACTGGCATCGCGCTCACCAAGCTCGACGTGCTCGACGGCTTCGACACGATCCGTATCTGCACCGGCTACCGGCTCAGAGGCAAGATCCTCGACTATTTCCCCGCGCATTCCGCCGATCAGGCCGAGGTCGAGCCGATTTACGAGGAAATGGACGGCTGGCAGGAAACGACCGCGGGCGCACGCAGCTATGCCGACCTGCCCGCGCAGGCGATTAAATATATCCAGCGCGTCCAGGAACTGATCGAAACCCCGATCGCGCTGGTATCAACCAGCCCCGAGCGCGAAGACACGATCCTGATCCGCGACCCGTTCAGCGACTGACGACCGCCCCGGTGGTAGCGACGTCGCGGATCGCCGCGACGAAGCCCCCCGGGTCGTCTTCCTGAATGAAGTGACCGCCCTGCAGCGTGCGGTGCGCGGCGCCCCGCGTTCCCGGAACGCGGCTGGTGAACAATGAATCGCCGCCGCGCGTGATCGGGTCGCCGTCGGAGAAGCAGCACAGGAACGGCTTGTCGAATCGCTCCAGCGCCGCCCAGGCGCGCTTCTGATCGGGCACAGCGGCATTGTCACCGAGCGGCACAAAGGATGGATAGACGCGCGCCGCGACCTTTGACGCCCGCGTCGGAAAGGGCGCGTCATAGGCGGCGATCTCGGCGGCGCTCAGTTCGCGCTTGGTGCCGGCTTTTACGATCTTTCCGATCGGGAATAGCGGGCTGTAACGCGAAAAGGCGCGCCAGATCGCAAAGGCGCGGGGCGCGGGCTGGCCTTCGGGCAGGCCGCCGTTCGACAGCGCGACGCCCGCGAAGCGCTCGGGCATTTCAACAACGAGGCGAAGGCCGATCAGCGATCCCCAGTCCTGACAGGCGAGGATCATGTTCTTGAGGTCGAGCGCCTCGATCCACTGCCGCATCCACGCGACCTGGGCCGCATAGCTATGTGCGCCGCGATCGATCGGCTTGTCCGAGCGGCCGAAGCCGATCAGATCGGGCGCGACGACTCGGAATCCCGCTGCCACCGCGGGGCCGATCATATGCCGATAGAGATAGGACCAGGTCGGCTCGCCATGCAGCATCAGCACCGGCTGCGCATCGGCGGCGCCCTCATCGACATAATGGACCCGAAGCCCGTCCGTGATTTCGGTATATTTTGGCGCATAAGGCCAATCGGCTAGCGCTTCGAAGCGCGCGTCCGGCGTGCGATATATGGTCATGTGATCGATCCCCCCACTGCCACCTTAGCCGGCGGCACGGCGCTGGCAACCACTTGCCCGAACGCGCCAAAGCCGTAGGATCGCACGATGCGCCGTGTCATGCCCTTCGCCTGCCTGTTGCTCGCCGCGTGCGGCACCGCGAATTCGCAGCCGTCGCCGGCCGTCGGGACGAAGGTCGACCGGCTGTTCGTCGACAAGAGCGAGCGTTTGCTGGTCGCCTATGCTGCGAACCGCGAGATCGTCCGCTATACGAATATCCGCTTCGGCGACGCGCCAACCGGGCACAAGCGGTTCGAGGGCGACGAGCGCACGCCCGAGGGGACATATCGTATCAACGGCCGCAACCCGGCGAGCGCCTATCATCTGTCGCTGCGCATATCCTATCCCAATGCCGCCGACCGCGCCTTTGCCAAGGCAAAAGGGCGCTCGCCGGGCGGCGATATCTTCATCCACGGGCAGCCGAACGCCTGGCCCGGGCCACCGATCGCGCGCGACTGGACCGACGGTTGCATCGCGCTTTCGAACACCGAGATACAGCAGCTGTGGGATATCGTGCCCGACGGCATCCCGATCACCATCCGACCTTAGGAACCTCTATGTCCCGCCACATCCTCGTCTTCTATGGCAGCTATCGCCGCGATCGCCAGGGTATCAAGCTCGCGCACTGGCTCGTCGATTCGATCATCGCACGCGGCGACAGCGCCGAACTGATCGACGCCAAGG
>MTKY01052951.1_pt1 | contig 11529 bp, 5 predicted proteins | sample 1042731 | NCBI WGS metagenome assembly MTKY01 (sample SAMN06212206, study PRJNA360538) | anaerobic digester metagenome | biome: Wastewater treatment plant; material: sludge; isolation source: anaerobic digester fed with sludge from wastewater treatment plant | place: Denmark: WWTP Soeholt ... | reverse complement strand
TTCCCTCAGATGTATTTTAGAAGCCCAGGAGGAGAAAAGTTGCGTTATATGGACAGGCAGAGACGATGGTCAGTTTTGATGGGAGCCTTTGTTATAACTGTGGTGATGGGATTGACGTTGTTTGGTATATGGAGCGCCTATTTACAGCCGGTTTCCGGGCAGGCGCAAGAAGTAGCATTGCCTGATCCCGACGCGGTAGTGCAGATAGAATCATTGGATGGTATCGGAAGCGATAATCCATACTTGACTCGTACCATTGGCACGATCATTTTACCCGATGCCTTACAGGTCACGAAGAGTTTCACGCCAGACTCGGCCTATGCGAATGACCTAGTGACTTTTGCTATCACGTTGCGCAATATCAGCACCGCCACTTTCGGCATCACCGTCACGGATCAGTTGGTTCCGGAGTTGACAATTGCCTGTGGCAACGAGTATGTCGAGCCAGAGGGGGTAAGCCCGGTTTGTGATGCGCAACAGAACGTGATCACCTATACTGCGCCAATCACAGCACAGACCGGTGTAACGCTGACGTTCCAGGCCAGGTTAGGTTCCACACTTCTCTCGGGGCGCAGAATCCCCAACACGGTGTGGGCTTATTATGGCGATCATAGCATTTCGGATACTGTCACCCTCACTGTTGCCGGTCCTACTTATATTTATTTGCCGCTGGTCATGCGCCGCTGGCCTCCGATACCATATCCTCCGGCTATCAGCATCACCACACCGGATCTAGGGGGCAATTACACAGTGAGTTGGACTTATGACGCTTATCCGGCCATAACAACCCCGACCAGCTATGTGTTGTATGAATCGTTGGACGCCAGTTTCAGCACTTCGACGCCCTATACGTCATCCAGTTCCACTTATGCTTACAACTTCACGAATAAGCCTGATGGCCTGTACTATTATCGTGTGCGGGGTTTCAACGCCTATGGCCCTGGAGAATGGAGCCAAACGGTTACGGCCTCGGTCAGCCGCATCTACCATGACGAGTTTTCCGATCCGGCTTCGGGCTGGCATACCGGCGAAGATCAGCGCTACAACTTCTGGGATCCGAATTGGCCTGGTTGGGAAACCGTGTCTTATATCAACTATCAGGACGGCCACTACCGTTTCTATATCCCCTTTACCCGTCACGCCGGCGGGGATGTGGATACCTGGTGGGTCTGGCCGGCTGTATCTGCCCCACTGCCTGAAGCCATGAAGCCCATCCCTGATAATTACTGCATCGAAGCGCGCGCACGCTTCGTCAGTCATACGGGAAGCGGGGTCATCTGGTGGGCGCATTGGGGGATCGTCTTTGCGGGGAATGAAGGATTCGATAACATCTACACGTTCCAGATCAACGACAATCGCAACCGGTCGGTCATCCAATATCCCTATTATGCTTACCCTGGGAACAACAATATTCGCTACCGCACGGTCTATCAGGATTATCAAACGAATGTTGAACATCGCCTGATTGACTGGGAAAATGACGGCTATCAGTTCTACAACATCAACAGTAACCCGGCTTACAATGTCATCAAAGTCGTGGTGCGTGATGGCCGTGTCGATGGCTATGTGAACGGCGTCTGGATGGTGCGCTACGACTTTGGCTCTGGACTGCCGCACGACAAGATCGGATTGATTGCCGGCAACTGGGAAGTCACGCCGCAGGAATTGCTGGTAGACTACTTCCGCTACGATCCGGCTTGCTCGGAGGCGCAACAGTGAGGTCTCGCCGTCTCTGGGCGAACCTGTTCCGTGTCGCCCTGAGTGTGACGGCGTTGGTTTTGCTGCTCCGCGAAGTCGGGAGCGCCAATGTTGTCGAAGTGCTAAAGGACGCCGCCCCTGGTTATCTGGGGGCGGCGTTCTTGCTTTTTCTCCTGGGGATCGTGATCCGCGTCTTTCGCTGGCAGGCGTTGCTTCACGGTTTCGGCGTGAAGCCGCCTTTCGCACTGCTGCTCAAACTCTATCTCGTCGGCAATTTCTTCAACGCTGTGCTTCCCTCCGGTTTCGGCGGCGATGTGGTGCGCGTCGTCGAACTAGCGCAGCAAAACCGCCAGTCCGCCGCTGTGGGAACCGTCATCGTGGACCGGCTCACCGGCATCCTCTCCCTGATGGCGCTGGGATTGGCCGTGCTGCCGTTCACACAAGGGTTAGCGCCCTGGCTGGTGTGGATGTTCGTTGTCATTGCGATTGTGGGCCTGTTCGGGGGCGCGCTGCTGCTGGAAGGGCGACTGCTGCGGCGCATCACCGCTCGCCTGCTGCAGGCGCGACTGCCGCAGGCGCTTTCACTCGCCGGGCAGGGCAAGCTGGCGGACATCTACGCCGCCGTCTCCGGCTCCGGTGCACGCGCGATCTGGCAGGCGCTGGCGCTTTCTACGTTGTTCAATCTGGTCAACATCGCCATCTACTGGCTCTGCGGTCTTGCTGTGGGCATCGACGTGTCGCTTGGTTTCTACTTCGTCTTTGTGCCGCTGCTCTCACTGACGCTGCTTGTCCCCATCTCCGTGGGCGGATTGGGCGCGCGCGATTGGGTGGCGCAACCGTTGTTTGGCTCCGTCGGCGTGCCCGATGCCGTCGCCGCCGGGATGACGCTGTTGGTATACGCCGTGACGTTGGCGGTCGGCTTGATCGGCCTGACGATCTACCTGGTGGAAGGTCTCGCCGGGTTGTGGAAACGAGAAGCAAACGATGAAGCCTGAGCGCATCTTCACGGGCTTGATGCTCGTTTTTGTCGCGTTGGCGGCGACGGTGAGCTTCATCAATCCGCTCTTCGAAGCCCCGGACGAAATCCGCCACTACCGCTACATCCGCAAACTGGTCACCGAGCGCGCATTGCCCATCCAGGGGCAAGAGGAAGTGCGCTCGCAAAGCCACCATCCGCCGCTCTATTATGCATTGGCGGCGCTGGCGAGTGCGTGGGTGCCTTCGCCCCACACCAGCGCGTATGACCATCCCCTCAATCCCTTCTGGGGCTATCGCAACTGGGAAGTGGGCGTGGACAACAAACTGCAGTACTGGCACGGCGAAGCCGAACGCTTCCCCTTCCGCGAGGGATTCCTGGCGGCGATGATCCCGCGCTGGGTCAACGTGCTGTTGGGCGCGCTTACCGTGGCCTTGACCTACCAGATCGGACGGCGCGTGTGGCCGGACGCGCCCTGGTTGGCGCTGGGTGGCGCGGCGGTGGTGGCGCTCAATCCCCAATTTATCTACACCAGTGCGTCCATCAACAATGACGTTATTGCCGCTGCGTGTAGCGCGGCAGTGCTGCTCCTGTGCGTTCGCATCGTTCAGGATGGCGCAGACCGCCGCGCGCTGATTTGGCTTGGCCTGGCCTATGGTTGTGCGTTGTTAGCCAAGTTGCATCTGGCCGCCGGTGGGGTGTTGATCGCGCCGGCATTGTTGTGGGAGGCGTGGCAGAAGCGGCGCAGCTTCTCCGGCCATCTGGCGTGGATGCGGCGGTGGATGAACGGCCTGCTTGTGGTGGGCGGTATTGCCCTGGCGCTGGCCGGGTGGTGGTTCATCCGCAACTGGGTGTTGTACGGCGACCCGACCGGTATGCGCGTCGTCAACGAGTTGTGGGCTGGACGTTCGGCCCGCGATAACTGGTGGGCGATCGGACAGGGACTCCCGTATCTGTGGGCCAGTCTGTGGGGGCGCTTTGGATACGGGCAAATCCCGTTGCCGCAAGGCGTGTATACGGCCGTTTTGATCGTTTGCGCCGTCAGTGTACTCGGCTATGCGTGGCCTGGACGGCGCCGATTCTCCACGGCGCCGGCGCTCTTGTTGATTTCGACCATCGCCCTGTACAGCGCCATCGTCTTGTATTACATGCTCATCCAACCGGCCGGCGCGATGGGACGCTTTTTGTTTCCGGCGTTACCGGCCTTCGCGCTCATCGTCGTTGGAGGGCTGTGCGGTTGGCTGCGCACTCCGGCGCGGACAGCTGCACTTGCACTTGCATTGATGGCGCTTTTGTCTGCCCTCGCATTGGGCGGATACCTTTGGCCCGCCGTGCGTTATCCGCCACGCGCAACCATCTCTCGGTTGGCAGAAAGTGCTCCCGCAGCGCAATTCGGCGACGTCGCCCGCGTGCTAGACGTGGAGACCGGCCCGGAGCAAATCTGCCCCGGCGAGCCGGTGTGGGTGCAAGTGACGTGGGAACCGCTGCAACGTACCGCGCGCTCGTATACCGTCTACATTCACCTCATCGACGAGATCGGCGCCGTGGTGACACAGCGCGACACCTGGCCTGGCTTGGGGCGCGCCTCGACCACGTCATGGCGCATTGGTCGCGCGTTCGTGGACACCTACCGGCTCGACGTGCCCGAAGCGGCCTATGCCCCGAACCGGGCGACGGTGCGTTTGGGCCTGTATGAGCAGGAATGGGGGCGATTACCACTCGCTATGGGTGGAACCCCATTGCCAGATCAGGGGCTTGAGGCCGGTACGGTGGAAATCGCGGCCCTGCCCGGCAACTGGCCGAACGCGCACTTTGCGAACTTCGCCGGTGAGATCGTCTTTGTGGGCTACACGCTCGAACCGCGCAGCCTGACCGGGGGTGAGACGTTCACGGCGACGCTATACTGGCAAGTCCTCGCCGAACCGCGTCACGACTATGCGATCTTTGCCCAGGTTTTGGACGCCGAGTATCGCGTCTGGGGCAGTCACGATGGCGGCGGCGTGGCCTGGACGCCCGGCAGCGTGGTGACAGTCACACGGCAGATCACCCTGCTCCCGGATACGCCGCCCGGCAGTTATCCGCTGCAAGTGGGGCTGTTTCATTCGGCGACGGGCCGTTTGCCGGTGGTCGCCCCCGATGGTCATTATCTCGACGAGCGGGTACTTCTCGGCCCGATTGTCGTGCAGGGACGATAACGCTTTTACCGGCTGCTGACCTCTATCGTTGCGAGCATCACTGCGTCGCCCTGTGCCACGCCGTCAACCTGCACCGGCAGGCGGCGGATGGCAGGGCGGGCATACAATCCTAGCGCCAGATCGTACTGCCCGGCTGCCAAATCGTTCCCCAAGGCGAGCACGTGCATCTGGATGAAGACCTCGCCGGGTCGCCAATCCCATGCCGGCGCGTCGAGGCGATCTTCCTGGGCGACAACCTGCCGGTTTGCATCGAGCAGTTGGACGAATATGGCGGCATCGTAACCGTAATACTCCGGCGGCGCCGGTCCAAGCGGCGCCGGATCGATGACGCGCCAGGCCGTCGTTACCGTCAACATTGGCCCGGCAGCAACCGGTTCTGGCTCAACCGTATAGCCTAACAACTCCGCCGCATCACCGAAATTGATCGGCAGACTTAGCCCGTCGGCGGTTGTTGCGGCGTGAGCTGGATACAGCGCATCCAGCGTGACCATCGGGTTCCAGTCGTAGATGTCGAAGGCGTTGCCGGTCCCCTCGACCGGGACGTGCGCCGTCTGCGCGCCGGCCAGCGCCTCGGCAAACTTCGACGCTAGCGGTGCGCGCGACAGCGTCACCAACCGCGCTGCTGCGCTGGACGGCAGCACGAGCGCCCTGCGCCCATCGACCCAGCGCAGATCGGCCGGTTGTTCGGTGGGCATCACCCGCGCAATGTACGGGTCGTGCGGCAGGGTGGGGAAGGCGACCGAGACGATGGTTGGTTGATCCACAGGATGGGCGTCGATGTAGGTCAATGCCTCATACAGGTCGCTGAAGTACGTCCCCCGCGTCTCCGGCGATTGTCCCCAGCGGATGAAATACGTTTGTGCGGTCAGCGCGCCTTCACCGACGAGCACCACGCCCAGCGTCACCGGCAGCAGCGTGCGCGCCCAGGTCTGGCGGCGGTGGATGAACCAGGCGACCGCTTCGGCCAGCGCCACACCGGGGAAAATGTAGGCGGCGGGTTGGGCCACGATGGCGCGCAGGGTCGCGCTGTGCAGCTCGCTCAACATCGCCGGCGCAGCGCCGATGAGCAGCCACAACAGGCTGAACCCGGCTGCCGGTCGTCGCCAGCGCCACAGGCAGAGCGCAACGCCGATGACAAACAGCGTCCCCGTGAGCGGGTCGAACACGGGCCGTCCGGGTATGTTGTAGGTGACAAAGGGATCGCCGCGAACGTTGAACATCCCCAACACGGCGAGAACATTTTTCACCAATGGTCCCAAGGATCCGCCGCGCGCTGCCTCCAGCGGGCCGGTCAAATGCCCTACCCGGTTCCAGGCCATGGGATGCGTCAACAGCGGCAGAGCCAGCAAGCCCGCTACAACCAGCGCCAACGCCAGTTTCCAGCCGTGGCGGCGGAGCAGGCGCGGCTGTGTGATCGCCAGGAGCGCGGCAAACGCCGGGTAGACCGCCCAGGTCACGCGCGGCGCTTCGTAGACGTAAATCGACGCCGCCATCGACAGCGCAAAGCCAACCCACCAGATTGCGTTCCACCCCCTTTTCCAGCTGACGGGCGCGCCGGGCAATTCCATGCCGAGCCAGAAAAAGATCGCCGCGAGTGTGGCGAGGCTGGCCGTCGGTTCGGCGCGGATCGCAAAGCGGCTGGTCGCCACAGCCCAATAGCCCACGGTCAGGAAAGCCGCCGTCGTCAGTGCGACCGGTGGGCCAAACGTCATGCGCGTCCACACGAAGACCAATCCCACCAACAGCATCCCAAACAAGGCGGAGGTCAGCCGCACCGCCAGGTGGTTTGGCCCGGCGATGGTCATTATCAGGGAGCTGGCATAGTGCATGAACGGCTCCGCTTGATAGCCGACTTTGGCGATGTAGAGCGGGCGCGCGCCGTTGTACACCGTGATGGCATCGTAGACGAAATCGGCTTCATCGTGGGTGAGGCCGGGCGGAACGGCGTCGAGACGGTAGAAGCGCAGGAACGCCGCGACAAGCAGGATAGCGATCAGGGCTATCCATTCCCACCGGCCGAGGCGGGGGGCAGGCGCGGCGTCGTCTGTGGCGCGCATGGGGGCCTCGCGCGGGTTGTTCATCGGTCCTGGCGCGGGGTTCGGCGAACCAACGATTTGTTCGCCTCTGCCAGGATCAGCCCGGCGAGAAGGAGCACCGTCAAGCCGCTGATGACTGCGCCGGCCTTCAACAACGGTGGATCGTAGACCAGCGTGACCTCGTGGTCGCCTGCGGGGACGCAGAGCGCGCGCAGCACGTAGTCGGCGCGCACCAGGGGGACGGCGTTCCCATCGACGAAGGCGCGCCAGCCTGGATAGTCCACCTCGCTGAAGACGAGCAATCCGCCGCCGCTCTGCACACGCGCTTCGATGCGGTTGCCGTCATCGTGGACGATCTGCGCCTGTCCCGGCTCGCCGTTGCTCGCGCACGTTGTCGGAGTTGATACCAACGCCGTTGTGCGAGGATCGAAATCCGCCGCGTGAATCCGGGCAAGCGTGCGGGCGTCGTCCAACACTTCCGTCTGTGTCGTCACCCACGCGCGGGGCAGGGCGGAAGGCCGCTCGTAAATCCACACACCGGATTCCTCGTGCAGTAGGCGGGGGGATTCGGGCGTGTCCGGGAACGTCTGTTGCGCCGTCGTCACCAGATAACCGGCGTTCAGCAGATCGAACGTGCGCGCGGTGGAGTCGTTGCGCGAGTGGATGAAGGTCTGGTAGCGCGCGAGCATCAGCGGATCGTAGCCGGTGATGCTGCGCAGGCCGTAGGGCATCCCGCCGTTTTGATCGAAGTCGCCCAGGCCCCAGGGCAGCACCCGCGCGGCCTGTGGATCGGGGATCGCTTGCGCCACGATGCGCCAGTAGGCGTTCTCCGGCGCGCTTTTCACGGCGGCGATGCTGCCGCCGAACGTCCACAAATCCAGCAGCGCCAGGGCAATCGCCGCGCCGGCCAGCAGGGATTTGCCGGGCGATCCGGCGTGACGTAGCCAGGCGGTTGTCGGAACGAGAAACAGGGCGAACAACACGATCTGGTTGGCCGTGTGCCACAGCCGCCCCGCCGCCGGATTGGACTCGCGCCCCCAGGCGAAGGCGGCGAAGCCCATCACCGCCAGGATCAACGCCCCTCCGACTACAGGCCACACCCACGTCCATTTCAGCGGGCTGAGGAGCCGCGCGCGCTCGTCGGGAGTGTGAAGCGCCGTCAGCGTTAGCCCGGCCAGAGCGGCGGCGGCCAGCGTGAAGAGAAATCCGGCCCGCGCCGGCGCCCGCAAAATGCGGAACAACGGCACAAAGCGATAGAACAACGGGTGCAGCACGCCGTACTGTCCCAGCGCCAGCAGCAGCGCGCCCAGGCCCAGCGCGACCAGAAACGGCGTCAGGCGATGGCGCGTCCGCGCGCCCAACACCGCCAGCAGCAGCGGCAGCAATCCGACGTAGAAGATGACCTCATCGTAGACGCCGTCGCCCCAGTAGCCGGTGCGCGTCGGTTCGCCGAAGAGGTTGGGGATGAGGAGGGTGAGGACGTAGCCCGGCGGCCACGAGAAGCGGGCGGCGAAGGCGTAATCCACCGTCTGCCGATTGGAGTGGAGGGTCAATTCGGCCAGAGGCAGCAGTTGCACCGCCCCCAACGCCAGACCAACGACAGTCATCAGGAGCAACGCCGGGAGCAGGATTTTCAGCATGGCCCGCAGATCGAGTGCGGCGCGCCAGGCGCAGAACGTCAGATAGAGGGTCAGCGCCAGTCCAACGTAGATGAAGGTGGCGGTGTGGCCCGCCAGGAATGCCATCCCCACCGGCGCGCCGCCGAGGATCGCCCAACGCCACGAGCGACGTTCAATGGCGCGCTTCCCCATCCACAAAATCAGCGGCAGCCACGCGCCCGTGTTGAACAATCCCACGTGCCCGGCCTGGATGCGGGTGAATGTGTACCCGCTGAAGGCGAACACGACGGCACCCAGGAACGCTCCGGTCTCGGAGGCTGCTTCCGAGCGCAGCCAGATAACCATCCCCACACCGGCCAGCCAGACGTGAAATACGAGGCTCAACGCCAGCGCGCGCGCGGGCGACATCAGCAACGCCAGCCAGGTAGGGGGATAGAACAGTCCCGGCTGCGGGTTGGCGACGAAGGGCGTCCCGGAAAAGAGGGTGGGGTTCCACAGCGGCGATCGCCCTTGTTGTGTCGTGGTGACGGCGAAGCGCAGCCAGGGGACGAACATGTTGGTCAGATCGTTGCCGCCGAGCGCGTAGCCTTCCGGCAGCCACAACGCATCCCAGAAAAAGGCAATGCACAGCGCCGCCAGTGCTATGGCGGGCAGCGCGTACCGCCGCCGCCTGCGGGCCGGGTTCAGGGGAAAGCGGGCTTTTGCTTTGTCGCTCGTCGTCATCACGCCGCCATTCTACTCCGGTTTGTGAATTGGGACAAATAAGACGCGAGGTTCAGGGTATGTGTACTTCTAACGGAGTCAATCGGATCAGGTCGCCCACTGCCGTCCCGTCGACGCGCACCGGCAGGCGGGTCATATCGGAGCGCCGGTATACGCCAACGACCAGGTCGAGCGTGCCTGTCGTCGCATCGCCGGACAGTGCGAAGCGGTGGATTTGCGTCACCATATCGCCGGTTTGCCAACTCCAGGCCGGGGCATCCAGCCGGTCGTCCTGCCCCACGATGCCCCCTGCTGCGTCGAGGGCGTGGGTGAAGAACACCAGCTCTTGCTCGGCGTTCGACAAATCCTGGGGCTGCACGCGCGCGGGGTCGGTCACTTCCCAGTGTGTGATGAGTTCGATCACCCCGCCCGGCGCGACGACCGGTGTGCGTAGATCGTAACCGCGTAATGACAACGCGCCGTCCAGATCGACCGGCAGCGCCAGGTCGAGCAGCGCGCCCTGGGCGCGGTCGAGCAATGTCTGGCGCGTGACCTGCGGCGTCCAATCGTAAACGTCGAAGTATGGGTTGAGATCGTCGGGCCGCATCGAGACGCGCTCGCGGAATGTCAGCCCGGGCAGATCGGCGAAGTATGGATCGAGCGTCGCCACAGCCGGCGCGATGAGGCGCGCCGGCGATGCTGCGGGCAGGATCAGCGCCCGTTGACCGTTGAACCAGCGTGTGGATAGGTCCGCGCGGCGCAGGCTGGCCTCGAAAACGTAGGGATCATGCGGCGCGTGGGGTAGGGCGGTCGACAACGCAACAACGCTGCTCTCGGGAGATGCATCCAGGTACTCGGCGGTTTGCACCAGGGTGTGCAGGTAGGCGGCGCGCACCTGTGGCGTGTTGGCCCACGCCGCATAATCGCGTACTGTCCATACGCTGCTGATTGAAACGAACGCTGCTAGTGCGCTCACAGCAATCTGACCGGCCTGGAGGCTCCTGTGTGTTGTGATCCACCGCGCGCCTGTCACAGCGGCGATGGCCGGGAAGAGAAACGTCGGCGGCAGCGCTGTGATGCTGCGCGTCGTGCTGGCAGCCGCGCCCGTGACCAGCGAAGGCGCGATGCTGACAGCAAACCACAGCAACGCTATCGCATATCCGGGCTGGCGCACGCGGAGCAGGGAAATCACCAGCCCGGCGAGGAACAGCGCTCCTGTGATCGGGTCGAGGAACGGACGTCCCGGTGTGTTATAGGCCAGAAAATCGTCGCCTTGCCCCGGTGCGACGAACGCTGCCAGGCAGCTCGCCGCACGCTTGAGCACAACCGACGCATCGCCGGCCGCGAGCGCCCGCAGCGGCTCATCGAGCATCCCTAGCCGCTGTTCGACGCCTGGATTGGCGCGCAAGTAGAGAAACAGCGGCGTCGACAGCAACAGTCCAACGCCAATCGCAATGAGCGCCGGCGCCGCGATCCGGCGGAACGCCGGCCGGTGGCAGAGCGCCAGGTAAGCCAGAAAGGTGGGGAACAGCAGCCATAACACCCGCGCCGGGATGTAGGTGTACAGCGTCGCGCCGAGGAGCGCGGCAAACAGCGCCAAAGCACACACTTTGCGCAGATTGTCACTCCGCAGAAAATAAACCGCTAATCTGGCTGATCTACGCGAATCTCTCTTGAGAATTTGCGAAAATTCGCGTGATTCGTGGTTGGGACCATCTGTTGCCGGATAGGGATATACAATGCGCCAGAACAGGTACAGCGCGGCGGTGAACAACGCCAGCAGCAAGCTGGATCGCAGCGCCTGCCGGCTCACTGCCAGCGACCAGAACGAGACGGCTTGCAAGGCTGTGGCGAACAGCGCCGTGGGGCCGTCGAAAGCCTGGTGCGCCCAGAGGAACGTGAACAACAGCGTGATCAGGCTCGCCATAACCGAGAGCAGCCGGAGCGCAGTCACCGCCGGGATGCCCAATGCGATCAATCCGGCCCCCAGATAATCGTAGAGCGGCTCGCGGCCATAGCCCACCGTCTGGTAGATAGGTCGCGCGCCGCCCGCGATAGCCTGCGCGTCGTGGACGTGCCCGGCTTCGTCGTGGGTCAGCCCGGGTGGGAGTACGTCGAGACGATAGAGCCGTAAAAATGCTGCAATGAGCAAGATGACGACCAGCGCGATCCATTCCCATCGCGTGATACGTGATGCGTGATACGTGCTGCGTGATTCGCCCATTCGCCCATTCGCTGATTCACTCATTCACTCATTCGCCCATTCGCCCATTCGCTCATTCGCCCACCGTGAACCGCCCCAC
>MTKY01052680.1_pt1 | contig 11529 bp, 11 predicted proteins | sample 1042731 | NCBI WGS metagenome assembly MTKY01 (sample SAMN06212206, study PRJNA360538) | anaerobic digester metagenome | biome: Wastewater treatment plant; material: sludge; isolation source: anaerobic digester fed with sludge from wastewater treatment plant | place: Denmark: WWTP Soeholt ... | reverse complement strand
TTGGGCAGCGCAGTCGAGACGACGGTCGAGGACAGCATCGCCGATGTCGAACTTGTCCTTGATCCGCGGGGCTTGTGTCACGATCGAGGCGAACACCAGCCCCTGAAGGAAGAAGCCCGCGGCAACAGCGATACGGGTACGTGTCAGGTCTTGAGTCACCGCGTCATCGTAGGCGCTGCCCTAGTGTCGTGGTGTGAAGACCTCCAGCGCACGCATCGCAGGACTCGGCACGACGATCTTCGCCGAGATGAGCGAGCTTGCCGCGCGGACGGGCTCGATCAACCTTGGCCAGGGGTTCCCTGACACCGACGGTCCGGCGTCGATCATCGATGCTGCCACCGACGCGATGCGAAGTGGCCGCAACCAGTACGCGCCTGGAATTGGTGTGCCTGAGCTGCGCGCGGCGATCGCCGCACATCAGCAACGGTTCTACGGACTCACGATCGATCCTGACACCGAGGTCGCGGTCAGCACCGGCGCCACCGAGGCCATCGCCGGGGCGATCCTCGGACTCGTCGACCCCGGCGATGAGGTCATCGTGCTGGAGCCCTACTACGACTCGTACGTCGCGGTGATCCAGATGGCTGGTGGTGTGCGGAAACCCGTCACGCTGCGGGCCCCGGACTTTCGTCTGCCGATCGACGAGCTGCGGGCGGCTGTGTCACCCCGTACGACGGCGATCCTGCTGAACTCGCCGCACAATCCGACCGGCACGGTGCTCACCCGCGAAGAGCTCGAGGCTGTTGCGGCGGTCGCGCAGGAGCATGACCTCGTGGTGATCAGCGACGAGGTCTACGAGCACCTCACGTTCGCCGTCCCACACATACCGATCTCGACACTGCCCGGCATGGACGAACGCACCCTGACGATCTCGAGTGGGGGCAAGAGCTTCTCGTTCACGGGGTGGAAGGTCGGCTGGGCCACCGGTCCGGCGGCGCTCATCGCAGCGCTGATCGGCGTGAAGCAGTTCCTCACCTACACATCAGGCTCGCCGCTCCAGCCCGCGATCGCGCAGGCACTTGGTTTTGACGATGCCTACTTCTCCTCCTTCGTCGCACAGATGCAGACACAGCGTGACCAGCTCTGCGACGGCTTGGCTGCGCTCGGGTTCGAGGTCTTCGTGCCGGAGGGTACGTACTTCGCCACCACCGACATCCGGCCGATGGGCTTCGCCGACGGCCTGGAGTTCTGCCGCGCTCTGCCCGAGGCAGCCGGTGTGGTCGCAATCCCGCACCAGGTGTTCTACGACGACCTCGAGGCAGGAGCACCCCTCGTTCGGTGGGCGTTCTGCAAGAAGCCTGAGGTCATCGCCGAGGCGCTCGAACGGCTGGTCAAGCTCAGCCAGAGATGACGCGCATCACATTGGTTGCATCACGCAACTAATTCGATAGAATGGCGAAGCACGCACTCGTGCCGAAGACCTTTGAAGGACCCACCCGTGACGACCGAAGTCGAATCAGCACGCCAACCCACCCCAGCTCCCATGACCCATCGGGAAGTGCTGCTGGCACTTTCGGGGCTGCTCCTGGCCATGTTCGTGGCGATGCTGTCCTCGACCGTCGTCTCGACTGCGCTGCCCAAGATCGTCGCCGACCTCGGCGGCAGCGAGTCGGGCTACACCTGGGTGGTCGTGGCAACCCTGCTGACCATGGCTGCAACGACCCCGATCTGGGGCAAGCTCGCCGACCTCTTCAGCAAGAAGCTCCTGACGCAGCTCGCTCTGCTGATCTACGTGATCGGCTCGATCATCGCCGGACTCGCGCCAAGCATGAGCGTGTTGATCAGTGCCAGACTGCTGCAGGGCGTCGGTATGGGCGGCCTGACCGCACTCGTACAGATCGTGATCGCCAGCATGGTGTCGCCGCGCGAGCGAGGCCGATACTTCGGACTGCTCGGCGGCGTCTTCGCCGTCGCAACGGTCAGCGGCCCGCTGATCGGCGGTGTTCTGGTCGACTCGAACTGGCTCGGCAGCATCCTCCCGGGATTCATGGAGGGCGACTCCTGGCGCTGGTGCTTCTACGTCGGGATCCCGTTCGCCGCAGCCGCGTTCGTCGTGCTGCAGAACACTCTGCACCTGCCGACGATCAAGCGCGACGTGACGATCGACTGTGTCGGTGCCCTGCTGATCAGCGCGGGCGTCTCGGTGCTGCTGATCTGGGTCTCACTGGCCGGCAGCCAGTTTGAGTGGGCGTCTGTCACCACGGCATGGATGGTGCCGCTCGGCCTGCTGCTCCTGGCCGGGTTCGTCGCCGTCGAGACCCAGGTCAGGGAACCGATCGTCCCGCTGCGGCTCTTCAAGGACCGCACCACCAGCCTCGGCGTGTTCGCGTCGATCATGGTCGGTGTCGCGATGTTTGGATCCACGGTGTTCCTGGTGCAGTACTTCCAGATCTCGCGCGGTATGACCCCGACTCACGCCGGGCTGATGACCCTCGCCCTGGTGGGTGGGTTGCTGGTCTCCAGCATCACGTCCGGACGCCTCATCGCATCCACCGGCAAGTGGAAGCGCTATCTGGTGGGTGGCGGCATCCTCATGGTGGTCGGCATCGCTTTGCTCAGCACGATTGATCCGAGCATCAGCCTGTTCACGGTCGGCGTCTACATGGCGATCCTCGGCATCGGTATGGGCTCGGTCAACCAGAACCTCGTCCTCGCCGTTCAGAACAACGCCGCACAGGCCGACATCGGCGCCGCGAGCTCACTCGTCGCGTTTTTCCGTACGATGGGCGGCTCCATCGGCGTCTCCGCACTTGGGACGGCGCTGGGCCACAAGGTCAGCTCCGGCATCAACGACGGATTCGACCGCATCGGCGTGACGGCACCCCAGGGCACCGGAAGCGCCGACATTCCCGACATGTCCACCCTTCCGGACCGGATCCGCCCCATCGTGGAATCGGCCTTCGCGGATGCGACCGGACATGTCTTCCTGCTCGCGACACCCTTCGCGTTTCTTGCACTGATCGCCATCCTGCTGATTCGTGAGGTTCCGCTCCGCGACACGATTCAGCGAGAAGATGAGCTGACCGTCTCGCCGGGCGAAGCGCTGTCGAGCTGAAAGGTCAGCCATGACGAAGCAAGACTCGCTGTGGGACATCGAGCGTGAAGTCCGTACGGTGGTGCACCGCGTACGCCGCACGTCGATCGAGAACGCCCGGCTGATCGATGCTGATCTACCAGTGACCGCCTATCCGGTCCTGCTCTACATCTACGACAACGAAACGGTCCGCGCACACGAAGTGGTGGAGGCGATCGGAGTCGACAAGGCAACGGTCAGCCGTCAGATCGCCCAGCTGCAAGATCTCGGGTTGGTCACTCGCACCTCCGACCCGTCGGATCGTCGGGCGCAGTCGGTGGCGCTGACCGATGTGGGCCAGTCCAAGGTCGGTGACCTCACGAAGCGGCGACGCGCCGAGTTCATGGAGCGACTCGACGACTGGTCGGCCGCCGACCTCGAACTGCTCGCCGACTACCTCGCCCGCTACAACGCATCGCTCGCCCCACGAAGAGGCGGTGAGCGAGTCGCGTATCACCCGGTCGAATAGGCGACTAGCCCACCGCCGCTAGGTGCATTGGGAGTCTGCGGGCTGGCTCAGTCGCTAGCCGCGATAGGCCGGAGCTCTTGATGAGGTTGCCACCGCGCCCTTGCGGAGCAGCGGAAGGACGCGCGGACGCACGAGCTCGGACAGCACGATCACACTCGTCGATCGGACGACGGTGCCGGACTGGCTGATGTGGAGCAGCACGGCCTGCAGATCCTCATGAGACGTGGCGCCGATCCGGCAGACGACATCGGCAGCGCCGCTGGTGACATACGCATCGAGCACGTTGGGCAACGACTCGAGCTCTTCGGTCACCGCATCCAACGAGCCCTGCGCGATCTCGAGCGTCACGAAGGCGACGACCGGATGCCCCGCAGCGATCAGGTCGATGTCGGGTCCATATCCGGTGATGATGCCGGCCACCTCCATCTTGGCGAGCCGCGACTGGACGGTGGCGCGCGCGACCCGGGTGATCCGCGAGAGCTCGAGATCACCCACGCGCGGGTTCTCACGCATCGCCTCAACAAGCGCTACATCGAGCTGATCCACCATGCGCGCTCCTAGCCAGATTGCATACCTGAGCACAAGTTTACTCCGCTCAGGTGTCATGAATGACCATCAGGTTCTGACTGGCTTGCCTATCGACGGCCAAGTGCGGTGCTCTGGAGACATGACCATCGATCTGACCGACGCAGAACGCCTCGCCGAACTCGACCTCGACCAGCTCAAGCAGCTTGTCGGACTGGTGGAGTACGACACCGTGTCCGACCCGTTCCCCGTCACCGGATGGGACGCCGTCGTCTGGGCTGTCGGCAACGCGACCCAGTCCGCACATTTCTACATGTCGGCCTTCGGCATGGACCTCGTGGCCTACTCCGGGCCCGAGACGGGCAACCGTGACCACCACGCGTACGTGCTCGAGAGCGGTGCCGTGCGCTTCGTGCTCAAGGGCGGCGTCGACCCTGACAGCTTCGTCCTCGACCACCACCGCATCCACGGCGACGGCATCACCGACATCGCGCTTGAGGTCCCTGATGTCGACGTCTGCATCGAGCACGCCCGCGCCGAGGGAGCCAAGATCCTCGACGAGCCGCACGACATGACCGACGAGCACGGCACCGTGCGCATCGCCGCGATCGCTGCATACGGAGACACCCGCCACACCCTCGTGGATCGCAGCAAGTACACCGGGCCCTACCTCCCCGGCTACGTCGAGCGCCGCTCGACCCTCGAGCGTCCGGCTGATGCGCCGAAGCGGATCTTCCAGGCCCTCGACCACGTCGTCGGCAATGTCGAGATCGGCCACATGGATGAGTGGGTCGACTTCTACAACCGGATCATGGGCTTCACCAACATGGCCGAGTTCGTCGGCGATGACATCGCCACCGAGTACAGCGCCCTGATGAGCAAGGTTGTTGCCAGCGGCAACCACCGGGTGAAGTTCCCGCTCAACGAGCCGGCGGTCGGCAAGCGCAAGTCACAGATCGACGAATACCTCGAGTTCTACCGCGGGCCGGGTGCCCAGCACCTCGCGCTCGCGACCAACAACATCCTCGACACCGTCGACCGCCTCCGCGCTGCGGGCATCGAATTCCTCGACACGCCTGACTCGTACTACACCGACCCCGCGCTCCGTGCCCGGATCGGCGAGGTTCGGGTGCCGATCGAGGAGCTGCAGAAGCGCGGCATCCTGGTCGATCGCGATGAGGACGGCTACCTCCTGCAGATCTTCACCAAGCCGATCGGTGACCGTCCCACCGTGTTCTTCGAGCTCATCGAGCGTCACGGGTCACTAGGCTTCGGCAAGGGCAACTTCCAGGCCCTGTTCGAGGCGATCGAACGCGAACAGGCGCGGCGTGGAAATTTTTAGAGAAGTCAACTTCTAGGAGGGTTCACATGGCCCACTACCGAAGTGCGGGCAACATCCCGCCCAAGCGCCACACGCAGCACCGCGATCCCGACGGCAACCTCTATCGCGAAGAGCTCATGGGCGAGGAAGGCTTCTCGTCTGACTCGTCGTTGCTCTATCACGTGGGTGTCCCCTCGGCGATCACCGAAGCACGTACGTGGGACCTCCCTGACCAGTCGACAACGCCGAACGAGCCGCTGCTCGCCAGGCACCTCAAGCTGCACAGCCTCTTCGATGACGGCGCCGGCAACGACATGGTGACCCATCGCAGACTTGTTCTGGGAAATGCTGACGTCCGCATCTCATACGTCATGGCCGCCGAAACGTCGCCTCTCTATCGCAATGCCACCGGCGATGAATGCGTGTTCATCGAGTCCGGCAGTGGGTCGCTTGAGACGGTGTTCGGGCACATCCCGTTCAGCGACGGTGACTACTTGATCATCCCGCGGGCAACGACGCATAGATGGGTGCCGACGGGTGACGTCCGCGCATACGCCATCGAGGCCAACAGCCACATCGGTCCGGCCCGTCGCTACCTCTCGAAGTTCGGCCAACTGCTGGAGCACGCGCCGTACTGCGAGCGTGACCTCCGCGGGCCTGGCGAGCCCGAGGTGCGCCACGAGACAGATGTCGAGGTGTTCATCAAGCACCGCGGTTCAGGCCCTGGTGGCCTCAGCGGCAGCGTCCACGTCGTGCCGCAGCACCCGTTCGACGTCGTCGGCTGGGACGGCTGCCTCTATCCGTATGCGTTCAACGTCGCCGACTTCGAACCCATCACCGGGCGCGTGCACCAGCCCCCGCCGGTCCACCAGGTGTTCGAGGGCAGCAACTTCGTGATCTGCAACTTCGTCCCCCGCAAGGTCGACTACCACCCGCTGGCGATCCCGGTGCCGTACTACCACTCCAACGTCGACTCCGACGAAGTCATGTTCTACGTCGCCGGCGACTACGAGGCACGCAAAGGCTCCGACATCGGCAAAGGGTCGATCTCGCTCCACCCCGGAGGACACTCGCACGGCCCACAGCCTTCGGCGATCGAGGCGAGCCTCGGCGCGGAGTACTTCGATGAGCTTGCCGTCATGGTCGACACTTTCCGCCCGCTTGAGCTCGGCGAGGGCGGCACCGCTTCCGACGACGGCGAATACGCGCTTTCATGGATCAAATGATGTTTCATCAATTCTTCGATGACGCGGCGATCTTCCCGCCTGGCAACATGGCGATGGATCAAGCCGTGCAAGCGCACCTTGCTCGCCGCGGCACCCCCGACGGCGAGTACGTCGGGCCCTTCATCTGCGGCGCCGCACGGGTCGGCGAGCTGCGTGAGACGCTTGGCCACGGGCACCTCGAGCTGGCACTCGTCGCGACGGTCGAGGAGTTCACCGATCTTGCCCACGAGCTGGAAGCACAGCAGAACCTCACACTTGTCGCCGTCGAGCTCAAGGGCCCGGTCGGCGAGCTGCCGACCATGCCCACTGACGTGAAGGTGTTCGTCGAGCGCACCTGGCACGAGCCGTACGAGGTCCCCGACGGCGCCACGCTCAAACTGCGATGCGGTGGACCCGACACCCGCGACACTCCGTCGGCGTGCCAGCTTGGCGGGGCGATCCAGCACTGCGTCGAGAACGACCAGCCGTTCAAGCTGACCGCAGGTCTGCACCATGCCTTGCGGACCGAGAACGAACACGGATTCATCAACGTCATGGCCGCCGTCAATGCGGCGATCGATGGCAGCGATCCGGTGCCGGCCCTGCTGGAGAGTGATGCAGCGGAACTCAAGATCTCGAACCCCGAAGCCGTACGTCGGCTGTTCCGCTCCATCGGCACATGCAGCATCGACGAGCCGCTCGACGATCTTCGGGCACTCGAGCTGATCGCGTGACCGAGCGCACTCGAGCTGATCGCGCAACTGACTTCGGGCAGACCACGCTGCCGTACTGCTCCTTCGTGATCGATGGAGAGCAGCATGTCGGCGTGGGGATCGGAACGCAGGTTCTCGACCTCACGTCAGCCTCCGTGGAGATCGTCCCCGACCACGCTGCACTGTTCGCCGACGGCAGGCTTGACGCCCTCCTCGCCGCCGGACCAGACGTGTGGCACCTGGTACGCGAGTCACTGCTTGCTCACACGCCGACCGATCACCTTCACGACGACGTCGAACTCGTGCTGCCGTTCACTGTTGCCGACTACGTCGACTTCTATGCCTCTGAGCACCACGCGACCAATGTCGGCAAGATCTTCCGCCCGGACGGAGATGCCCTGACCCCCAACTGGAAACACCTGCCGATCGGATATCACGGCCGCGCTGGCACCGTTGTCGTCTCCGGCACCTCGATCGTGCGACCGTCGGGGCAGCGCCGAACAACGGACGGTGAGATCACGTTCGGGCCCAGCGTGAAGCTCGACATCGAGGCCGAGCTGGGCTTCGTCGTCGGAGCACCTTCAGCCCTCGCCACCCCTGTGCCGATCGGCCAGTTCGCCCAGCACGTGTTCGGCGTCTGTCTTGTCAACGACTGGTCTGCGCGCGACATCCAGGCATGGGAGTACGTCCCGCTTGGCCCGTTCCTCGGCAAGTCGTTCGCCACGTCGATCTCACCGTGGATCATTCCGCTCGCCGCTCTCGACGGTGCCCGCGTCGATCAGCCGGTGCAGTCGCCCGAGCCGCTTCCCTACCTGCAGGCCGACGAGCCATGGGGGCTGGACATCGAATTCACGGTGACGATCAACGGTACCGAGGTCTCGCGGCCACCGTTCGCGTCGATGTATTGGACCGGCGCGCAGATGCTTGCCCACATGACGGTGAACGGAGCATCCCTGCGTACGGGCGATCTGTTCGCCTCCGGCACGATCAGTGGCGACCAGCCTGACCAGCGCGGGTCGCTGCTTGAGCTGTCATGGAATGGGACTGAGCCGATCATCCTCGCGGATGGCTCGACACGCTCGTTCCTCGAGGACGGCGACATCGTCACGATCTCCGCGGCTGCGAATCTGGCGGACGGGCAGCGGATGGAGCTCGGCGACGTGAGTGGCACGATCGTCGGCCGGCCCGCTTGATCTACCAGCCCGTGACTACCCATCGCTGATCTCTCGGCAATGCTTGCGCCAACCCGCGTGGGTGCGAGAACTACCTGAGCACGCTTGGCTGCAGGCGTTGCTGCAGGCCTCCTGGATCAGCGGCCGAATCGGCGAACAGGAGTTCCTTGTCGCGCCCGCACCAATTTGCGGTCGATCCGAGCCTGAACCTGCTCACAATTGACTAGCGTGTCTCTCGTGGACGCCGAGATCTTAGAGCCGCGCCGCAAGCCACGTTGGCGGTGGACCGACGTCGTCATGGTGATCTTGGTGGTCGTCGGGCTGGTCATCTTGATACGCCTGCTGGGTGACGTCGGTTTCGGCACGATCTGGAAGCAGCTTCGCTCGGCCGACCCGAAGTGGCTGATCTTGGGCCTGGTCGCTGCGCAGCTGATGTTCCTGACCCAGGCTGTCGTCCTGCGCGGAGCCTCGGCGGTGCACATCCCGTGGCGGCCGGCGATCGCGCTTCAAGCGGCGCTCAAGGTCTTCGGGCTCACGCTCCCCGGCTCAACGAGTCGGGTGGCGACCGACGTGCAATTCCTCGAGAACTTCGACGTCAAACCGCCTGAAGCGATCCTGACGGCGTCGATTGAAGAAGCCGCCCGCGGTATCTCACGCATCCTCCTGCTCCTGCTCGTGCTCCCGTTCGTCGACATCAAGCTCGAAGGACTGAGCGCGCCATCGATGCGTACCGTCCTGCTCGCAATCGGCGGTGTCGTGGTCGCCGCCGGGTTAGTCTCGTTCATCCCTCGCGCGCGCCAGAAGGTCATGGACATCGCCGCCCGGATCTGGAAGAGCCTCGTCGTCCTCGGCGGTCAGCAGAAGCGCCAGATCGGCATCCTCGGTGGAGCGCTCGCCACCGAGCTCGTGTACGCGTTGGCGCTCGGCTGCTTCGCCCAGGCGTACGACATCGGACTCTCGCCGATCGAGCTCGTCGCGGTCAACACGGCCGGATCGATGCTGGCCAGCGTCGTCCCGTCACCCGGCGGAATCGGCAGTGCAGAGGCGGCACTCACGGGTGTTCTCGTGGCGCTCGGTGTACCAGCAGAAACTGCGTTCCCGATCGCGCTGACTCAGCGTCTGGGAACGCAGTACCTGCCTCCGCTGTGGGGTTTGCTCTGTCTTCATTGGTTGCGCGGCAAGTCCTACCTCTAGCTCATTCCCAGCTGAATCCGTCGGGGTCGGTGAACGTGCCGGCGTCGCTGGTGATGGCGATGCGGTGCGAACCGCTTCCGTCGACGTCGACTCCGGCATCATGGGCGAGCGCCTTGCGGCCGTACAACGCGAGCTTGACCGGTGCGGTCTCGAACTCGACGTACTTGCTGCCGAAGCTCTTGGCGACGCTCAGGCCCTGATCGACGTAGAACTGTTTGGTCGCCTTGACGTCCTCGACGCCAAGCAGCAGCACGATGTCGTCGATCTCTCGGGTCGCCGGACCCGATTCCTTCTTCGACGATGAGGCGATCTTCCAGATGGCACCGTCGGGGGCTCGCAGCGAGCCGCCATACCCCCAGAAACTCTTGCTCACCGGCTTGATCGCCGAAGCGCCGGCCTCCAGCGCGGATGCAAACAGGTTGTCGACGGTGGAGGGCTGGCTCACAACGAGAGACAGGGTGTAACCGCGGAACCCGTCAGCGGACTCGTCGGATCCGGCACGAACGTCAAGCTCGCTACCGAGACCGAACGCGGCTTCATAGAACGCGCGTGCGGCCGTGGTGTCGGGGACTTCGAGGGTGATCTTCTTGATGGTTGTCATGCCATCAACGCTAGGCGCGGTGGGCGGCCGGTTGCTTCTCCATTACTGATCGTTCAGGAGACAGGCTCCAGCTCGGCGGTCTCCTTCTCGGTGAAGATGCGCGAGCGGATGATGAAGCGGTTGCCGGTCGGCCCCTCGATCGAGAATCCAGCACCGCGGCCGGGTACGACGTCGATCGTGATGTGAGTGTGCGACCAGTAGTTGAACTGCTCGCGGGATATCCACACCGGGGCAACCTCGCTGGCCCCGTACTCCAGATCACCAAGATGAACATCCTGGTGCCCCGTGAGAAACGTGCCCTGCGTGAAGCACATGGGTGCCGAGCCGTCGCAGCAGCCGCCCGACTGGTGAAACATCAGCGGCAAGGCATGCGAAGCCCGGAGGCTGCGGAGAAGTTCCGCAGCCTCCGGGGTGATCGCGACACGATCTACCATCAGAAGAAGCCGAGCTTGTTCTGGTCGTAGGACACCAACAGGTTCTTGGTCTGCTGGTAGTGGTCGAGCATCATCTTGTGGTTCTCCCGCCCGATGCCAGAGGACTTGTAGCCACCGAACGCAGCGTGCGCCGGGTACTGGTGATAGCAGTTGGTCCACACGCGGCCAGCCTGGATGTCGCGGCCCGCTCGGTATGCCGTGTTGGTGTCGCGCGACCAAACGCCGGCACCGAGTCCGTACAACGTGTCGTTCGCGATGTTGATCGCATCGTCGTAGTCGTCGAAGCCAGTGACCGAGACGACGGGACCGAAGATCTCTTCCTGGAAGATCCGCATCTTGTTGTGACCCTGGAAGATCGTCGGCGCCACGTAGTAGCCGCCCGACAGGTCGCCACCGAGGTCAACACGCTCACCGCCGGTGATGATGCGCGCACCTTCCTTCACGCCGATGTCGAAGTACGACAGGATCTTCTCAAGCTGATCGTTGCTGGCCTGCGCGCCGAGCATGGTGTCGGAGTCGAGCGGGTTGCCCTGCACGATGGCCTTGACCCGGTCGGTCGCCGCGGGCAGGAACTGCTCGAGGATCGAGTTCTGGATCAGACCTCGGCTCGGGCACGTGCACACCTCGCCCTGGTTGAGCGCGAACATCGCGAAGCCCTCGAGCGCCTTGTCGTAGAACGCGTCGTCCTTGCTGGCCACGTCCTCGAAGAAGATGTTGGGGCTCTTGCCGCCGAGCTCCAACGTCGAGGCGATCAGGTTCTGGCTCGCGTACTGCGCGATCAGACGACCCGTAGTGGTCTCGCCGGTGAACGCGATCTTGCGG
>MTKY01052081.1_pt1 | contig 11534 bp, 10 predicted proteins | sample 1042731 | NCBI WGS metagenome assembly MTKY01 (sample SAMN06212206, study PRJNA360538) | anaerobic digester metagenome | biome: Wastewater treatment plant; material: sludge; isolation source: anaerobic digester fed with sludge from wastewater treatment plant | place: Denmark: WWTP Soeholt ... | reverse complement strand
GTCTTCGGGCCGTTCGTGGTCCCGGTGGTGGCGGTGGGGCTGGTCTGGACGATGATCTATAATCCGAGTTTCGGCGCGCTGAACGCCATCCTGGCTCGTATCGACCCGTCCTTCGAAGGCCGCGGGTGGCTCAGTGACCCGCCCTGGCTGGCGATCTACTCCATCATCTTCGTCTCGTGCTGGCGCTACGTCGGCTTTCATATGATGGTCCTTCTCGCCGGCCTGCAGGCGATCCCGGATGAGCTGTACGAGGCCGCGAAAATCGACGGCGCCGGAAACTGGCAGGCCTTCCGCAGCGTGACCCTGCCCCTGATGCGCCGGGTCATCGCCATGGACGCGCTGCTCATCACCGTGGGCTCCGTGAAGATCTTCGACCTGAACTGGGTCATGACCCAGGGCGGCCCGAACCACGCCAGCGAGGTCCTCGCTACCTACATGTACACCTGCGGGTTCAGCGACGACCGCATGGGCTACGCGGCGGCGATTGCCACGGTGATGCTGGCTATCACCTTCGTCGCCACCGTGGTCTACGTTCGCGTGTCGGGCAAGGAGGAGGTGGGCGAGCTTTGAGCCGCCGGATCTCCTCCTGGTCTGTGAATGCGCTGATGGCCCTGATCGCACTGGCTTTCGTGGCCCCCGTGGTCTGGTCGATGATGAGCGCCTTCAAGACCCAGTCCGACATCCGCCTGCACCCGTGGGCCTGGCCGACGCGCCCCGAATGGAGCAATTTCGTGGAAGCCTGGCAGGGGAGCATGGGGCTGTATCTGCTCAACAGCCTGATCGTCACCGTCATCGCGGTGGGGATCATCCTTGTCCTGTCGGCCCCGGCGGCGTATGCTTTCGCAAGGCTTCGGTTCCCCGGATCGGCGGTGCTGCTTGGGTTCATCCTCAGCGGTCTGCTGATTCCGGTCCATGCGGTGCTGGTTCCCCTGTACCACTTCAACCCGGGCTCCCTGCTCCTTCAGAGCGCGGCCCAAGGGTCCGTGCAGGTGGAATGGTTCGCGGAACGCTTTGGCGACTGGATCGCAGTACTCGGGCCGTACGTGGCGTTCGGGCTGCCGCTCACCGTGCTGTTGCTGCGGGCGTACTTCATCAGCATTCCCAATGAGCTGAGCGACGCGGCGGTGATCGACGGCTGCGGGCACCTCACCATCCTGCGCAAGGTCTTCCTGCCCGTCGCCCGCCCGGCGGTGGCCACGGCGGCGATCTTCCAGGCCTCGTGGATCTGGAACGAACTTGTGCTGGCGATGGTTTTCATCAATGATGACCGCCAGAAGACCCTCACCGTCGGACTCATGAGCTTCCAGGGCGAACATGCGACGGACTGGGGCGTGGTGATGGCGGGGGTGTTCATGGCCGTTGTGCCCGTACTGATCCTGTACTTCGCCTTCCAGAAGCACATCATCAAGGGGCTCACCGCCGGCGCGGTGAAGTAGAGCCCGAAGCCGCAGCTCCGCTCAGACGGAGACCCGCACTTCGCCGGGGGCCGCGATCATGTCCGACTTCGATGATCTGGACCTGGAACTTGGGCCTGTGACGTCGCGACCGGCGTCCAGCGGCCCGGTGGTGCTGATCCGGCGCGAGGCGCTGGACGCGGTCCTCACCCACGGCGCTCGGGATACCAACACCGAGCTGGGCGGCGTGCTGCTCGGGCAGGCCGCGTCTTCGGACGAAGGCACCCTGGTGCTGGTGCAGGCGGCGATTCCGGCCCTGCATACCCAGGCCGCGCGCGCCCACGTGACCTTCACCCACGACACCTGGGAGCAGGTGAACGCGGTCCGGGACCGGGAGCACCCGGACAAGCGCATCGTGGGCTGGTACCACACCCATCCGGGTTTTGGCCTGTTCCTGTCCGAGCACGACCTTTTCATCCACCGCAACTTCTTCGCCGAGCCCTGGCAGGTGGCGCAGGTGCTGGACCCGCGCACCGGGCAGTGGGGGTTTTTCGTGTGGGAAGGCGCGGAGATCCAGGGCCCGCACGGGGCGGAGGTCGTGGGCGAGACTGCGCCGGGACCTGCCCCTGCGCAACCCGCCGAAGTCACCGCGCCAAATCCGGAAAACCGCCGAGCCGTTTCCGGGTGGCATTGGGCGACGCTTCTCGCCGCGGTCCTCATCGCTGGCTGGATTGCCCGGCCGCCGGTGAACCGTCCCGCGCAACAATCCGCGGCCACCCAACGGGGCCAGAGACTGGCGGCGATTGAGGCGAAGATCGACGAACTCGACCGCAAGGTGACGCAGCTTGGGGAGGCGAGTGAGGCGGCAACGGCGCCCGGTCGGACGTCGCCGGTTCCAGCGGACGAAATGCCCGAGGAGTACACCGTGCTGCCCGGTGACAGCCTGTGGCGGATCGCGCAGGTGAAGTACAGGGATGGGTCGAAATGGCGCATAATTGCCCGGTTCAACGCCATTGCGCCATCTGACCTGGAGCCCGGAATGGTAATCCTGATCCCGCGCGTGCCGGCGGACGGAGGGTCTGCGCCGTGAGCGAGGAGCGTTCCCCAGGGGACGATCAGAACCCGGACAGCGAACTCGACGATCTGGATATCGAGACCACGGGGGTGTGGGAAGAGCCGCTGGGCGAGGGGCTCGACCCGCACCACGACGAGAGCCTCGTGGTCGTGCCCTGCGGCAAGCCGAGAGGCACCCCGCGGGTCTACATACACACCGACGCACTGGAGCGGATCATCGACCACGTGCGCACCCAGCCGAAGCGCGAAGTGGGCGGTGTGCTGGTGGGCAATTTCTACACCAGCAAGCAGCAGCGCGTGACTGAGGTGCGTGCAGCCGTGGACGCCCCGGATGCGCAGGGCGGCGTGGCACACGTGACCTTCTCGCCGGAGAACTGGGGCGTCATCCACCAGCGCGTGGAAAGCGAACTTCCGGGCGGATCGGTGGTCGGCTGGTACCACAGCCACCCTGGCTTCGGGGTGTTCATGTCCGACCAGGACCTGTTCATCCAGGACAACTTCTTCGATGGCGAGGGCCACGTGGCGCTGGTCATCGATCCGCGCAAGCATGACGTGGGCGTGTTCACCTGGCAACTCGTGGGAGAGCGACGGGCGGTGCGCCCGGCCCCGGGCTTCTGGGTCTTCTCTCCCCGGAGAGAGACCGCGGAAAAGTACCCCGGAATGCTGGAGTATCGCATGGCCAACCAGAAACGGCCGGAAGGGCTGCTGTCCCGGCTTCTGAGACGGTAGGACCGCGGCGCCATGGCGCCCAGAACCGATGGACGCAAGAGAGCGAACAACATGAGCGCAAGGCTGCGAAGGCTGTATGCTGACCAGCAGAAGATCAAGGACGAGTTCACCGGGCACCCGCACATTGACGTGTACCCGTTGGAGGGCGACCCGCCCGAGAAGTACCGGGTCGTCTATCGTGTGCCGGGGCTGCGTCTGGACCGTGCACGGAATCGTCCGGTGAAGATCCACGAGCACAGCCTGATCATCTACCTGCACCAGAGTTACCCGCGCGAGAAGCCCAAGTGCGTGATGGAGACGGAAGTCTTCCACCCGAACATCGATCCCTCCGGGATCTGCATCGGCGATGACTGGGCGGCGGGCGAGACCATCGTGGACATCATTATCCAGATCGGCCAGATGCTGCAGTACCAGAACTACAACACTCGCAGCCCCATGGACCCGGTGGCGGCGCGCTGGGCGGAACAGAACGAGAAGCTGTTACCGATCGGCGACGTGGACCTGTACCAGCCCGATGTCGAGATCGACTTCGTGGACGCTCAGTCCGCGCCCCAGCGGCCCGATGCGCGCAGGATACCGGCGCGTCCCAGACACGTCGAGATCGACATCGACCTTAACTGACGCCGCACGTTCCCAAGTGCAATTCGGCCCAGCCTGCCTCCCCGGGTGATAGCCCTGCATGCGTTGTCCGTATTGCCGGCACCCCATCACACGTGAGACACTCTTCTGCCCTCACTGCGGGCAGGAAGTCTACGCTGCGAGCAGCGCTCAGGAGCCTCCCCCAAGCCCCCAGGACGGTGAGCCTCCCTCCACCCTCGCGGCCAACGAACTGGTGGGCCGGACGTGCCCATACGACCAGTTCCCCATCGCCAGCGGGGACGAGGTGCTGGTCTGTCCGGAATGCCGGACGGTCCACCACGTGGACTGCTGGCGCGAGAACGGCGGCTGCACCACGCTGGGCTGCTCCTATGCTCCCAGAGCGCGAGCAGCGGCGGCGCACCCGGCCCCTCGGCTTGGTCCGCCGCCATCACCATACATGCTTCCGCGGCCGCCGGAATTGCCCCCCGGACCCACGCCCGCAATCCGCGTGGCCCGAGCGGAAACAGAGAACCGGGCCACCACCGCCCTCGTTCTCTCGCTGGCCGGCCTGTGCACCTGCTGCCCCATCTTCGCCGTCATCGGGTTCTTCCTGGGCCTGCAGGTCTACATGGCCTCCAGCGACCGCATCACCTCCACCGGAACCGCCCGGGTGCGCGCGGTCTGGGCGATGATCGTCGGGGTGATCGCGCCCATCGTCTGGGTGGTGTTCTTCGTTGCCGCGAACCAGGGCCCGAATTCCCCCGCATGGTAGCTTCGCGAAAGGGTGCCCGTTGCTTGACCTCCTGTGACCCTCCTGACGATCTGAGCATTGAACTGGGGGAAATTGCGGGCTCCGAGATGCTCTGGCGCCCGCGCCCGAACCCACACTGCCGCGCCCTGCAGGCGGTGGGCAATCCGCAGCCCGGCAGTCTGCCCGTCTTCCTCAACGTCCGTGCCGTGGAAGCGATGTTCAGCGACGCGGAGACTCACGAGCCCATGGAGACGGGCGGAATCCTAGTCGGCAGCCCCTCCAGCGATGAGTCAGGGCATTACCTGCGCATCGTGGACGCCATCCCGGTGGGAGACGCGCCGCGCGAGGCCGACCGCCTGACCTTCACTCAGGCGGCGTGGCTTGCGATGCTGGCCCGGCGCGAGGCACTCTACCCCGATGAACAGGTGGCGGGCTGGTACCACACCCACCCGGGGATGCGCGTTTTTCTCTCCGAACCCGACCTGTTGATCCACCGCGCATTCTTCTCCCGGCCATCGGACATCGCCGTTGTACTCGACCTGCCGCGACGCGAATGGGGCATCTTCGCCTGGCATGGAGATTGCCTGGAACTCACTCGAGGCTTCTACCTCTACGGCGACGCACCCGACGATGGCGCCGGTCTCGGGGCCATTCTCGGGCGCTTCGCCGCGCGCACCGGGTGAGGTTTCGGTATGACACAAGAGACAGGGCAAGACAAGACCGCGGCCGACGTGACTGCAGATGACGTGCTGGACGTCCAACTGGCGGAGACGGATGACATCCCGGAGCCGGTACTCGACGTGACCCTGGATGACGAGTTGGACGAGCCGCTGCCTCCGCTGGAACTCGGAGCGGGTGACGGCGTTCCACCATCGAAGGGTGTGCCTCAGGGCAGCCTGCTGATCCGGTCGCTCCCGCTGCAGATGCTGGTTGCGGGGGCCATCGGCGGCTTTCTCGGATGGCTCCTGCAGGAATCGGGGGCGCGCGAGAGAGAGGTCGCCGGCGGGTTCCGCGGAATGGGTGAACTGTTGCTGGAGATGGGCTGCTTTGGGGCGGTCGCGGGCGGATCTGTCGGCTTGTTCGTGTCTTCGGCGGAGTGGCTCGTTGCCGGCGTCTGGCTGCGCGCGGCCAAAGCCGGGCTGGCAGGCCTCATCGCCGGCGCACTGGGGGGAACCGCGGGAGGCGCGCTGGGGCAGGCCCTCTTCACGCTGGTTCTGCCCGCCGAGACTTCAGGGCTCTGGGGTACCGGGGGAACCGTTGTCGCTCGGGCTCTGGGATGGGCTCTGGTCGGCTCCTGCGTGGGCGTCGGCCCGGGGATCGCGGAGCGCGCGCCCGGGCGGATCGCTAATGGCCTGTTCGGCGGCCTCGCGGGCGGGTTCGCCGGCGGCCTGCTATTCGACCCCGTGGGGTGGATCTTCGCGGACGTTGCTGGCATAGGTGGCGGCCCGTCTCGGCTCATCGGCACCATGCTCGTGGGTGGCTGCTCTGGTCTCGGCGTCGGGCTGGTCGCACAGATGGCGAAGCAGGTATGGGTTTGCATTCACGGTGGACCTTTGAGTGGTAAACAGTTTATACTATACGAATTCCCGGCGACGGTCGGTCGCTCCCCTCAGGCGCATGTACCACTGACCCGGGACAAACAGGTGGGGCTGGAGCACTGCATCATCGAGCGGCAGGGCACGCGCCACAGGCTGCGGGCGGTACTGCCCACGCGGGTGAACGGCAGGGCGGAGCAGACCGCGCTCATCCGCGACGGCGACCGCATCGAACTTGGCGCATCAACCTTGGAGTTCCGCGAACGCGCCGTCTGACCCAGGCGCATGGATGGCCCGCGCACGGCTGCTCCGGTCTCAACCACTGAATCGGCTCCCATCTGACAGCCCCTGCCTACCAAGGTGAACTCGGGGCACGGGCGAAGAGTGAAGAGCGTACGCTTGGATGACGCGACCCGTTCCGGGTAGCGGCGAATCGCCAGGCTCAGGAGGCCGCAGCGCCATGCTGTGCGGTTCAAGTCGTGCCCACACGCCGCTGGTTACCTCGATCATTTTGCTGCTCGCGCTCATCGCGCATCTCGCCGTTGCCGCCGAGAACGGCAGGCCACCGGGACGCCCTCCGGGCGGCGGGGCATCCGAGCCAGCATCTTCGAAGGCCGCGAAGTCTGAAGTGGATGTGCGGGTCACGCCCGAGGGCGTCTGCGTTTTCGCGGTGAACGGAGACGTTCACGACGTCTTCTCCCGCCTCGCCGCGTCCACCGGCACCCCCCTCATCGTGGACGACACCGTCTCCGGCCAGGTCACCATCAATATCGTGAATAAGCAGCCGCGCGAAGTCATCGAGCTTCTCGTGGATGCCTACGGCCTCAGCTTCTCGGAAGTCGGCAGCATCTACGTGGTCAGCGAGGGCGTGCCGAAGAAGCCGTCCTCATACCTCCTGGGCGAGATCGAGGCCGTCACCACCAAGTACGTGCAGCCTGCACGCGCCCGATCCCTCCTGCCCCAGTTCCTGCAGAGCGAGGTTAAGGTCAACACAGACCAGAACGCGGTTGTCCTGTCCGGGCCGCGCGCGGTTCTGGACAAGTTCCGCGCCGACGTGAACCAGTTCGACATCCCAGCCGCCCAGATCATGCTGGATGTGCTGGTGGTGGAGTATACCGACCTGGACACCGACGCCTTCACTTCGGCGCTGCGGTACAGGAACGCCAATTTCGGGCTGACTACGGACTCGGTGACCGGTCAGAGCGTGCTGACCGCGGTCACCGAGCTTACCCAGGACTTCTACGTAAACCTGAAGGCGCTGGTGGGCAGCAACCGAGCACGGGTGCGCGCGAACCCAAAGGTGGCCACGGTCAGCGGGTTGTTCGCCAGCATCTTCATCGGTCAGGAGCGGTTCCTCAGCAAGCCCGTGCGACTGCCCGGCGAAGGCCAGAGCAACTCCATCGACGCCGGCGTGCGCCTCCGCATGCGGCCTCTCACAGGCGGCATGGGCGAGATCATCCTTTACCTCGAACAGGAGATCAGCACCCTCAGCGCCCCGGACGCCACCACCGGCCTGCCCAACAAGACCAAGCGCACGGCATCGACAACCGTACGCGTACGCGACGGCCAGACCGTAGTCATCGGCGGCCTGCGACAGATGGAAAGCCGCCGCAAGTACAGCCGAATCCCGATCATCAGCGAGATTCCCCTGCTGGGTGAGCTGTTCAAGTCTCACCGCATTGAGCACACCAGCGTGGAGCTGGCGGTCTTCATCACCGCGCGCATTCTCGACGACGCGGGCCACCTCCCCGCGGCCGAGGAGGAGCGGCTGCGCGCGCGCTTCCTCGAACCAGAAGAGCCCAACGGAGAGCGCTGAGCCGCATGAGGTCTTCCAGTCGTCGGAGAGGTCAGGCCGCGGCTGTGGCGCGAGGTACCCTGGCGTTGCGCGCGGCTCTGTGCCTGCTCGGCGTGCTCCCCGGAACGTCCACCGTTCTGGCGCAGAACTGGTCCGGATCGTCGAATGCCGTGACCATCACCGAAACGCGGGTGGAGCAGCTCTCCAACGCAGTGCGCATATTCATCAAGGCTGATGGAACGCTTCAGTGCGATGCCACTCCCAGAGACTTCTGGGAGGTCCGCGACGACCAGTGGGAACTGGCCTGGCTGAAGCGGTTCAACATCGCGCTGCTCAATGCACGCTCGGGGATCGGGCACTACGTGGACGTTGACCGCTATCCCGTGAGTCATGTGACCCTGTCGGTCCCCACGGATGCAAGGGAAGGCGTGGGCCTGGCCGTCAGCCTCGTTCTGTATGAACCCGGGCGCATCGGCAAGTTCCAGCGCCGGACCGATTCTGTGCGCGACTGGGGCTGGTGGATGGGAGGCATCAGGGTGGACATGCTCCTGTCTGACAACAAGCAGGAGCTCATTCTGACCGTCCACACCGAGGAGCACAGGGACGAGCCTACCGGTGAGGCGAAAGCAACGGAACTACCCTCCACGCTGAGACTCTACGGGGCGGGCGAACGCTGGCGGTTGCAGGCGATCCGGGCGCCCTTCGCGGATGTCGTCGGCAAGGTGGCCGACGCCGCAGGGACTTCGGTTACCCTGGACCCGGGTGTGGATCGCCGCATCACCGCTAACCTGCCGGCCATGGGCGCACTCGAGATGCTTCAGGCATTGTGCGATACCGCCTGCCTGGAACTGACCAACAGCGAGCGCGGCTACTATATCACCACCGGCACGTCGGACAACGTTGGCTCCTACTGGGCGGGCAGCGGTCGGCGCATCATCCTGCGCAATATGCCCGTCGACGACGCGCTGCGCTGCCTGCCGGGCTTTGTCCTGCGGCATCTGAAGGCGGACGCCGAGGGCAATGCGGTGATCGCCTACGGCCCGCCGCAGCTTCTGGACAAGGTGGAACGCGATCTGGTGGAACTGGACCGCGTGTCATACCAGATGAGGGTCACGGTGCTGGTGGCGCAGCTGCGTAACCCGAAAGAGGCCTGGAAGAGCCTGGCCGCCCTCTTCCAGCGGGGGACCACCTCAGTCGGGCTCGAACCGGTCTCGGGCGCCATACAGGTCGGCGTCGTTGACCAGTCGCTTCGTCGCATGAAACTCGAACTGCAGCGCCTGGAGAGAGCGGGCATCGCCGAGGTCCGAGTCGAGCCTGACGTGACGGTGCTCAACGGAGAACAGGCCAGAGTATTCATCGGGAAGCAGCAGTTCTACCAGTTCATGCGGCCCACATGGTACGGGGTGGAGCCGGAACTGCGGCGCGTGGACGTGGGTGTGCGCCTGATCTCCAGCCCGTGGTCCGGGGATGGCCGCATCATCACAGTGCCTTTCCTGGTGGCTTCCGACCTGATCGTGGGCGAGACTGACGACGGCCTGCCCATTGTCTCGCGCCAGCAGGCCCAGGGCAACCTCCGCGTCACCGACCAAGACTGCATCGTGTTCGGCGGTCTGAGAACCCAGGACAGGTTCACGCAGCGCCTGGGATTCCCGCCATTGAAGGACGGGATCACCATCGGCGGCCCGCTGCGCTTCGAAATCCAGGCCACAACAGATGAAGAGATTCTGCTCTGCGTCGGGGCGGAGACCGTCCCGGTGAAGCCCTGACCTCAACCGAGGACCAGCTCCCCGGCTTTCGGAGACGAGATCATGCGAAAAACACAAGCCGTCCTAAGCTTCGCGATGCTGGTGTGCGGAATCTTCACCGCAAATAGCGCCCTAGCGGAAGCCTACTGCTACATCACCGAGGTCAACTGCAGCGCGGTCTCCAACGCGGTTCAGATCGAAGTGAAGTCCGACGGCATCCTGCGTTGGGACTGGACCTGGGGCGATGACCAGGGCAAGCGGGACTTGATCAGCGTCACCTTCACGAATGCGCGTCTCAAGCTGGACCAGCATTACCTGGATGTAGACACGCCGCCTGTGGGCACCGTCATGTTCTACACGCCCCAGGATGCTCCGCAGGGCATTGGCGTGGTCATGGAGGTCACGCTTTCCGAACGCAGCAACTTCAAGGGCCGCAGCAGCACGGACGAGCGCACATTCGTGCTCACGGTTGACGCGCCGCTGCGGTCGGACAATGGGGAGGCGAAGAGTAAGGGAGAGGGCAAGGACGCCACCGACGAGGTCCTATCCGTGGACGTGCGCGATGATCTGGTCACCGTGCGCGCTCTGAGGGCCGACATCCACCGCGTGGTCGCTGAGATCGCCAGGCAGGCCGGACTGAACATCACCGTTGATGATGCCGTCACCCACAAGGTGAACGCGAACCTCACCCGCATGGCGCCACTGGACGCGATACGCGCCATCGCGGCCGGCTACGGTCTTGCGCTCTCGTCCAAGGGCGACGTAACCATGCTGAGCGAAGGCGTCCCGCGCGACCTCACCACGTACAACCGCAGCGGAACCGCTTCCTTCCCCGTCCGGTACCTGCGCGCGGAGGACGCCAAGGAGCTGCTGCCATCCTTCCTGGTCAAGTACGTGCAGTCCAATGAGGAACAGAACGCCGTGGTCGCTACCGCGCCCGACCAGATGCTGGCCAAGATCGGGAGTGACCTCAAGAGCGTCGACCTCCCGCCGCCGCTCATCATGGTGGAGGTGGTGGCTGTCGAGCTCACGGGAACCGGAGACTACGAGCGGGATATCACCGCGCTCTACACCAGCCACCACGAGCGGCTCGGGGTGAGCAGCGCCACCGGAGTTCTGCAGTACGAGGATACCGTCGCGGGTGGCCTCACCGGCGGCGTGATCGCGAACACCGCGAAGCTCGCGGGGACCCTGATCGCTCTACAGACCGAGGGCAAGGCGCGGATCCAGTCGAACCCGCGCGTGGCCGCGGTCAACGGGAAGCCCGCGGAGATCTTCATCGGCCAGGACCGGTTCATCCTCGTGCAGTACCAGTCCAGCGGCACCACCCAGGAGCGCATCGATGCTGTACCGGTCGGCGTGAACCTGGAGGTCCGCCCCTGGACCGGCGGCAACGGCGAGATAACCACGTACGTCCGCGTGACGGTCAGCAACATCAGCGAGGTGGACCCGGCTACCGGCCTGCCTCTTCTCAGCACCCGCGAGGCCACCAGCACGGTCCGCACGCGCGATGGCGAGACCATCGTCATCGGCGGCCTGCGCCAGACCCAGCAGGAAACCACCCGCCGCAGAATCCCGATCCTCAGCGACATCCCCATACTGGGCGCGCTGTTCGAGGGCCAGACAACCAGCAGCGTTGAGAGCGAACTGGTGATCTTCGTCACGCCGCGGATCATCAGTGTGGACGGGGAGATCCTGGACACGTCGCAGGAGGAGATTCGCCAGCGACTGCTGGAACCCGGCGACTGCGGCTACACGGGCGACCAGAAGCAGTGGCCGGCGCTCACTCAGGAGACCAAGGACACCCAGTAGCCGGGCGGTCAGTCGCGCCTTCGCCTCCGGCCCTGCATGCGAAGAAGCCGGCCGAGCACTTCCAGCGGCCCCCGCAGATGAGGCAGGCGCAGACCGGCGCCTTTGAAGGTGTCATGGTGA
>MTKY01071897.1_pt1 | contig 11542 bp, 9 predicted proteins | sample 1042731 | NCBI WGS metagenome assembly MTKY01 (sample SAMN06212206, study PRJNA360538) | anaerobic digester metagenome | biome: Wastewater treatment plant; material: sludge; isolation source: anaerobic digester fed with sludge from wastewater treatment plant | place: Denmark: WWTP Soeholt ... | reverse complement strand
TCAGCGCCCCGGATAAAGTAAGAAAATAAGGGCCGGAGGAATCCGCCGGCCCTGTGTGGAGATGGCGGGAATCGAACCCGCGTCCGAAGAATTCGACGATGCGCTTCTACGAGTATAGTCGGCGCTTTCGTTTTACCTGGAGGGCCGCGGCCGACCGCGCCGCATCCAGGTTAGCCGAGGTGTCTTAGCACTTCCTTATCGGCGTCTGGAAGTGAGCGCGCAGACCTTATGTCACCGGACTCCAGCGTGCCTGTGAGACACTGGAGGGGCGTGACCGGATTCCCGGTCAGGTTTTGGGTAACCCGTTCTGCTTACGCAGCGAGAGCGACCGGGGCCGAAGCCCAGGTGTTCGCCATAGCGGGAACCCAGTTGTTTGCCTTAGTGTTGGCATTTTGGGTTTGCCCCTGGGTTTACGGAGACGGAGCCTCCCCGACTCGCAGCCCATCCCCAGCCTTCCCCGTCGAAACCTATCATCCCCGCAGTCATTATACCATAGGTCGTTCAAACTACAAAAATTTACCAAGTGCTGTGACTTCCGTGGTTTTCGCTCTACAGCGCATCGCCAAGCAGGATGCCGAACAGCCCAACCACAACGCCCAGATGCAGAAACAGCTCTGTATCTGCCAGCCACGTGATGAGGGGCCAGTGAGGAAGCAGGTTGAAGACCAGGTTCAACACCACCATGCCGATACCGATGAGCACCGGTAGCCCCTTGTGGTGGGCTAGGAAATCACTGACTTTTTTCAGCAGTTCATTCATCACCAATCCTCCGCAGAAACCATCGCCAAGGTTTTAGTATACAACCTTCGCCAGAGTGGCCGAATCATGACCTCGATTGTATCACAACGCCCACAGACTACAAAACCCGCATACAGCTCGTCGGGACTTGATTTCGGGAACGTCTTGTAGTAAAATATATAAAGTTGTTCATTTTCATAATTAAAGATGTTAGTCATGCTGAACCGATTTCATACCGCATGACTATCTGACCACAAGGAGGTGAAACTATGGTTGCATCAGGTGAAATGGCCCCAGACTTTACCCTGCGGTCTGATACAGGTGAAAGGGTGTCTTTGTCCGACTTTCGCGGCCGCAGGGTCGTGCTTTACTTTTACCCCAAGGCGGATACGCCGGGCTGCACGCAACAGGCTTGTGCCCTGCGCGATGTTTATCCGAACATCGAAGCCGAGAAGGCCGTTGTTATCGGCATCAGCCCTGACGAACCGCAAGCGTTGGTGAAATTTCGGGAAAAGCACGCTTTGCCCTTTATTCTGCTGTCTGATCCCGATCACCAGGTCGCCGTGGCGTATGGCGCGTGGGGCGAGAAACAAATGTACGGAAAAACATATGAGGGTCTCATCCGCAGTCACTTTGGCGTGGATGAAGAAGGGCGTCTGACCGAGGTGGCGCACAAAGTAAAGCCGCTGACCACGGCGGATTTGGCGATCAAACTGGTCAAACTGTAAGATCGCTGTTGTACGAGGTCGCTCCGCGGGTATGCGCGCCGGCGCGCACAAAGTTCAGCGCCCAACACGATATTGTGTTGGGCGCTGTTGTTGCGTCACTGGGGGAGGGGGATATTGAAAAACTGGAAGACTTGCTCCCAGAACGTCGCCGGGGCAAACCACAGATATATAGCGATAGCCACACAGATACAGATCAGGACGAGCAAGATGACCACGATGATGTAGACCCATTTCGAACGTTTGGCGGGCGGCGCAGCCGGCGCTGAAACGGGTGGAGCCGCCCACGCTGGTTGTGGCGCGGATGTGGGTTGTCCCGCGGGGACCGTCTGAGGTGCAGATCCAAATTGAATAAACGGTTGGCGCGGCGGCGGGGTGGGTGTCTCTCCATAAGGGTTATATGGCTCTTCGTAGTTGGGCGGCGGGGGCGGCGGCGTGTAGGTCGCACTGTCGTCGATCACCTGGGTGGCGCTGCCCGACATCGGCGGTGTGAGCTTCGCCGTATGCAGTGTGTCTTCTACCTCGTAGCGGAAAGCAACGTAGTCGGCCAGCGTGATGATATCCCCTGGCATCAACCGCTGCGGGCCGGTGAGCTGGCGTTGGTTGACCCACGTGCCGTTCGTGCTGCCCATATCCTCCACCATGGCCATCGTTCCCGTTGCGCTTTCCGCAAGGCGGATTTGGGTGTGGTGGCGCGATATGCGTGGACTGTCGATGACAATCGTGTTGTCGGCTGTGCGGCCTATCGTGCAGACTATACCCTGCAGGGGGTAGGCCTGCCCTTCATTTGGCCCTTCGACCACAATGAGAAATCGCCGGCTGTAGTTTTCCATAATTTCAACCTCCCCTTTTGTTGAAAACGAGTATACTCCTGTAGAGCATAGAAGCAAATCATCGACTGTCATTCAACTCACGACTCATGACTACCCGAGTTGTTTCAGGAGGACCTGTGAAACCTATCATCATTGACGCGCATCTTGATTTGGCCTACAACGCCCTGATGCTGGGGCGCGATTTGCTGCGTCCTGTGGAAGAGATTCGCCATCGCGAAGCCGAGACGCCACCGCCCGGCGGTCCGGCTGGCATCTGCATGACCACTCTGCCTGAACTGTCGAAGGGGCGTGTAGCCATTGTCGGGGGGAGTCTCTTTATCGCGCCGGATTTCGAAGGCTCGCTGGAGCCGCAGTCCTACCGCTCTCCGCAAGAGGCGTACCGTTACGCCGTCCAGCAACTCGACTATTACCGCCGTCTCGCCGACGAAAATGAACAGCTTGTCATCCTCAACACGGTCGCCGATATAGAGGCTGTGCTGGCTTCCTGGGATACGGAGCAGCCGCGGCTGGGCATTTTTGTTGTGATGGAAGGCGCGGACCCGATTCGGGAGCCAGGGGAGGTGGGCTGGTGGGTGGAACGCGGCCTGCGTGGCGTCGGCCTGACCTGGTCGCTGGGCGCGCGTTACGCCGGCGGCAACGCCGTTCCCGGGCCGCTGACCGACGAGGGACGTCGGTTGCTCACGGCCATGGCCGACTACAACCTGCTGCTCGACCTCAGCCACCTGTGGGAAGAGGCTGCCTACGAGGCGTTAGATCGTTATCCAGGACCGGTGGCAGCCACGCACGCCAACCCACGCGCTTTCGTGGATCGCCCGCGTATGCTGTCCGACAAGCTGATCCGGCGGATCGCCGATTGCGACGGTGCGATGGGCGTCATCCCCTTCAACCGCATGCTGGCCGAGGATTGGCGCCCTGGTGACGCGAGACTGCCCCTTACCCGCCTCGTCGAGGTCATCGATCACATCTGCCAGATTACGGGCGCCGCGCGTTTCGTGGGCCTCGGCACCGACTTCGATGGTGGATTCGGGCGCGAGGCGACGCCGGAGGGATTGGAGTCCAGCGCAGATTTGGGCAAGCTCGGCGCCCTGCTGGCCGAGCGTGGATACACGGACGCGGACGTCGCCGCCATCCTGAACGGGAATTGGCTGCGCCTGATGCGACGCGCGTTATCCAATTTTTGAGGGTTGCCATCTTGCTGAAGTGTGGTAATATACCGCTACACCTGCCGTGTGCGTGAAACCGATACGGGGTTTTGAGCCAACATTTTGATAAAAAGGGGTCTCTAGTCCAGGAGCGAAGACGCAGTAGCCTTCGGGCAAGGCTGAATCGTTCGGCAGGACCCCACCTGCGTCAGCAGGGTCAAAGCCAGCGGTACACGGCACGGCGGGGCTGGACTTATCAGCAACAAAAGGCCACGCTTTACGCGTGGTTTTTTGTTGCCGATAAGTCGTTTGTTATGTAAAGTAACCTTGACTTTCCATCCTGCTTGTGTTATGCTGCGCAAAGATATACGCTAATAAAGCGGTGTCGTTCTACGGTCTATTATTCCGGAATTGAGGGTGGTATGTATTGGGAACGAGTCTCCGAGGAGATTTATCTCTTCACCAGTGATCGTTACGCTTTAGTCAATTCTGTGGCGGTGGTGACACAGGAAGGGATTGTCGTTATCGATGCGCTTCCCTTTCCGGAGGAAGTCAAACAAATCGTACGTTTCCTCGAAGTGCGGGTGGGGGCAGACTATCACTCTGCGATTTTAACTCATCATCATATGGACCACGTCTATGGTTTATTTGCTTTCCCGAAGACGATCGACCTCATTGCGCACGAGTTGTGCCGCAAAAAGCTGTTGGAAATCGGCCAATCGTCGCTCGACGAGGCACGGCAAAGCGATCCCGCGTTCGCCGAGGTCACTTTGCGCATTCCAAACATCACCTTTGACACAGGCGAGTTGCTATTGCGCGCGGGCAACAAACGTTTCCGGCTGCTCTCTCTTCCGGGACATACCGACGATAACATCGGCGTTTTTCTGGAAGATGAAGAAATTCTCATCACCGGCGATGCGGTTATGGCGATCCCCATTATCGCGGATGGCGATTGGGCGCGCACGATTGAAACGTTGCGGTACATCAAGAAGATGGCTCCTGAGACCATCGTGCAAGGCCATGGTGAGGTCATTCTGCGCGGCGAGATTCAGATCGTGATGGATCGTTACATCCGTTATCTGGAATGTATCCACAAGAAAGCCCAGACTGCCCTGCGGCAAGGCCGCGATCGCAAAGAGATGTGGAACATTCCTCTGGAAGACTGCGGCCTCGAACGAGTGCCGTTGGGGATTGCCAGCCATCGCCTGCACATTGCCAACATCCTGAGCATCTACGACAAACTCAAGGCCGGATGAATGAGCGAGTCAGCGAATGAGCGAATGAGCGAATGAGCGAATCGGCGAATGAGCGAATCAGCAAGCCATTCACCCATTCTTCCATTCGCTGATTCTCCCATTCGCTGATTCTCCCATTCGCTGATTCTTCCATTCGCTGATTCTTCCATTCGCTGATTCTCCCATTCGCTGATTCTAAATGGACACAATTCGTGCGTGGTTGGAGCGTTACCTCGAGGCGTTGGAGCGCGATAACGCCTCGCCTTACACTGTCAAAAACTACCGCACCGACATCGGACAGTTCCTCGACTACAGCGCCGAGCACGGCGTCAACGCCCTCGCCGGACTGCGCCGAGACCTGGTGCGCGATTACCTGGAAGAGTTAGCCGAGGCCGAATACGCACGGGCCAGCATCGCGCGGCGCGTCTTCGAGTTGCGCGCCTTCGGCGACTATCTGGTGCGCCGCCATGCCTGGGAACAGAACCTCTTTCGCCGCATCTACGCACCGCGCGTCCCGCGCCGTTTGCCCCGTTATCTCACCGTCGAAGAAGTGCAGCAGTTGTTGGTCGTCCCGGACGGCGCGACGCCGCAGGGGATGCGCGACCGCGCCATCCTCGAAACGCTCTACGCTTCCGGCGTGCGGGTCGCCGAGCTGGCTGCTTTGGATGTGCGCGATGTGGATTTGGGCAGCGGTGAGATGCGTGTCATCGGCAAGGGAGACAAGGAGCGACTGGCCCTGTTGGGCCGTCCGGCAGCGGTGGCGCTGCGGGCGTACATCGACGTGGGGCGTCCGGCGCAGTTGGGCGGTCGCCAGCCAACCAACGCGCTGTTCCTCAACCGCTTTGGGGGACGGCTGTCCGTGCGCTCGGTGGATGAAATCGTGCGGCAAGCCGGCGTCCTCGCCGGCATCGACCAGACGGTGACACCGCACCTCTTGCGACACACCTTCGCCACGCACATGCTCGACGGCGGGGCCGACTTGCGGGTGGTGCAAGAGCTACTCGGTCACGAAAACCTGGCCACGACGCAGATCTACGCCAACGTCACCCAAAAGCGCGCGCGCGAAATCTACCTGCGCGCCCACCCCCGCGCCGCCGAAGTCGATGCAGCGGATAGCGAGCCTGAATGTGATAAGGCATTGGCAAAAACAAAGGCGAGTGAATGACACTCGCCCCGTCTACCGTTTACCGTCTACAAATCAATCATCAACTCCGGCTCTTCCGCGTGCTGCAAGGTGATACCGTTCTCATCGACGTCCACGAGGATGACGTCGCCGGGCTGGTATTCGCCGTTGAGCAGCCTATCGGAGAGCGGGGTTTCTACTTCCTGCTGGATGAGGCGCTTGAGCGGACGTGCGCCATACTCGGAATCATATCCGTGGGTGGCGAGCCATTCCTGCGCCGCATCGCTAAGTATCAGACCCAGGTTGTTGTCCTGGATGCGCGCGCGCAGCTTGCCGGTCTCCAGAAGAACGATCTCGCGGATGTCGTCGTGGTTCAACGCATGGAACACGATCACGCTATCCACCCGGTTGAGGAACTCCGGGCGGAAAAGTTTACGCAGCTTGTTCATGAGCTTCTGACTCATGTCTTTGTAAGCTTGCGCGGCGTCGGTTTCCAGAGTTTCCAACGTGAACCCTAGCTTGCTTTGGCGCATAATCTCATCTGCGCCGACGTTCGAAGTCATAATGACGATGGTATTACGGAAATCGACCTTGTGGCCTTTGGCATCGCTCAACACGCCCTCTTCCATAATCTGCAACAGCATGTTGAACGCGTCAGGATGCGCCTTTTCGATCTCGTCGAAGACCACGATGGAATAAGGTCGTCGCCGTATTGTCTCGGTCAACTGTCCGGCCTCGTCATAGCCGATGTAGCCGGGCGGCGCGCCCACCAGCCGGGAAACTGAGTGCCGTTCCATGAACTCCGACATATCGAGTTGAACCAGTGAATCTTCACTGCCAAACATGAACGTTGCCAGCGCCTTCGCCAGCTCGGTTTTGCCCACACCGGTGGGGCCGAGGAAGATGAAGGAACCGATGGGCCGCCGGGGGTCCTTCAGACCGGCGCGCGCGCGGCGCACCGCCTGCGCGATTTTGTCGATAGCCTCATCCTGCCCGACGATGTGTTGACGCAGTTCAACTTCCATTTGCAGTAACCGCCGCGATTCCGCTTCGGCGATTCGATTCATCGGAATGCCCGTCCACATCGCGATGATTTCGGCCATATCCTCGGGACTGACCGTCAGGCCATCGTCCTGGCTGCCCTGGAGATGCCGGAGTTCTTCCATTTTGCTCTCCAACGCCTTCTCTTCCACTTCCAACTCAGTTAGCGTGTGCTGTTTTTTCTGGGCCGTCAACTGCGCGCGTTTCAGGCGCAAGTCTTGCAATTGCTCGAACACCTCTCGCAGTTGGATGGAGACAGGCGACTTGTACATTTTGACGCGCGATGCGCCTTCGTCCATCACGTCGATGGCTTTGTCCGGCAGGAAGCGATCCGGGACGTAGCGCGCCGATAGCCGCGCCGCCGCTTCGAGGGCTTCGTCGCTGATGTGCAGGTTGTGATGCAGCTCGTAAGCGTGCTTGATGCCGCGTAAAATGCTGATGGTCTGTTCGACTGTCGGTTCATCCACCATCACCGGCTGGAAACGCCGTTCCAGCGCCGGGTCCGACTCGATGTGCTTGCGATACTCGTCCAGCGTCGTCGCGCCGATACATTGCAGTTCACCGCGCGCGAGCGCCGGTTTGAGGATGTTCGCCGCATCCATCGACGACCCCGCCGATCCCGCGCCCACCAGCATATGCAATTCGTCGATGAAGACGATGGTGTTGCCGTTTTTCAGTTCGTTGATGACACGTTTCAGCCGCTCTTCGAACTGTCCCCGGTACATCGTGCCGGCGACCAGCGCGCCGATGTCCAACTGCATCAGGCGCTTGCCCAGGATGGGGCCAGGCACGCCGCCGGAGATGATGCGCTGCGCCAGCCCTTCGACGATGGCGGTCTTGCCGACGCCCGGTTCGCCGATCAGCGCCGGATTGTTCTTGGTGCGGCGCGCCAGGATCTGGATGACGCGCTCGATTTCCGCGTGCCGCCCGATGACGGGATCGAGTTTGGATTCCTCCGCTAACTTGGTAAGGTCGACCGCAACGTGGGCCAGCACCGAATCTTGAGTCCGTTCCCCGCCCCGTGGCGCGGGTTTGCGCCCGGCAGGTTCGGATGTGCGGCTAGGCGTCAGCCGTTCGACGCGCCGGCGTATGGCTTCGATAGACAACCCGGCCTGGGTGAGCACGGCGATGATGACGCCCTCGTGTTGTTGCAGCAGCGCCAGCAGCAGGTGTTGCGTATCGACGACGGCGCTTTGATAACGCTGCGATTCGTCAATCGCCATTTGGATGAGAACTTTGGTAGATTGGCGTAGTTCTGGTTCCAGGGCGGTTAGCGGGGCGGCGCTGGAAAGGCGCGCCACCGTCTGCTGCGCCTGCACGGCGCGCAATCCCATGTCGCGCAGTACGCGCCCGGCGATGCCTTCGCCTTCAAGCAGCAGGCCGAGTAGGATGTGTTCCGGCCCAATCGTCGCGTGGCGCATACGCGTCGCTTCGATTTGCGCAAAGCGCAGGACTTCTTGTGCTGCTGGTGTAAATCTCTCTAGTGGATCGACCATGATTTTACCCTCAAGCGTATCCCACGATTATCAAGCGGTCCCTCAACGGCCTACAATTACAAAGCCTTTTTCTCTTTCGCTTCCATTATAGCACAAAAATGGCCGTAAATCCTATCGGCGTTGCATCTAGCCGTCAAACCGGCGGAATCTCAGTAGATCGAAATTCAGGCTCGTAGTAACCGCTTTAGCGGTCTTTTGGGCGCTGAAACGCCTACTACCTCTTCAGAACTGGCGCGGTCGAAGCCGCCCAGAGCGCGCTGGGTCCGGTCTCTGGCTGTGTCCCCCCAACCTAAATAAGACGGCGGCTTTTGTAGTCCTTGATGCTAACACAACACGCGCGGGATCGAAAACCCCGCGCGTGTCGCGCCTAAAACTGCGTGCAACTCCTACTGTGTGCAGTTTCTACTGCCCGCGCTTAGCGGACGGCCTGCATGATCAGCGCCGTGAACTCTTCCCACTCTTCCGGAAAGAGGTGCAACGTGACGTTCGACAGCTCGATGTGATACAGTTCTTCGCCTTCATCAGGCTCATTGGAGACCCAGACCACGTAGTTCTCGGTTTCACCCAGTGTTTGGACTTTCGGATCGTTACCCATTGTGTTTACCTCACTTCTTGGTTATGAATTGTGAATGAAAATCCGTGTTCGCTGTGCGGTTTCTCACAGCGAACGCGGGGTTGGGAACTACATTCGTTCTAGCGACGCCGGTCGTTGTCGCGGCGGCCGCCATCGCGACGCCCGCCCTCACGGCTTCCGCCTTCGCGACGTCCGCCGGCGCTGGAGCGCGGAGCATCCTGCGCCCGGGCCTCTTCCAGCGTCCAGCCCTCCAGCACCGCGCGGCGCGACAGCCGAAGTTTGCCTTCGGGGCCGACATCAGTGAGCATCACCATGACCTCATCGCCCACGTTGACCGCATCCGTGACCTGATTGACACGTGTGTCGGACAACTGGGAGATGTGGACCATACCGTCGGTGCCCGGCAGGATTTCCACGAAAGCGCCGAAATCGGCCACCCGCACGACTTTGCCGCTGTAGATTCTCCCCACTTCGGGCGTTGCCATCATCGCGTCGATGTATTTCAGCGCCTTCTGCGCCCCTTCGCCGCCGGGCGACCCGATGTAGACGGTGCCATCCTCTTCGACATCGACTTTGACGCCGTACTCGGCCTGGATCGCGCGGATGTTCTTGCCGCCGGGGCCGATGAGTGCGCCAATCTTTTCGGGATCGATGTTGGTAGTGAGCATCTTGGGCGCGTAACTGGAGAGTTCGGCGCGTGGGGCCGGGATCGCTGTTTCGATCACATCGATGATCTGCTCGCGCGCCTGCTTGGCCTGCGCCAGCGCCTCTGTGAGGATCTCGCGGGTGACGCCCTTGATCTTGATGTCCATCTGTAAGGCCGTGATGCCCTGGCGCGTCCCCGTGACCTTGAAATCCATATCGCCCAGGTGATCTTCCATCCCCTGGATATCGGTGAGGACGCGGTACCGCTCGCCGTCGCTCACCAGACCCATCGCAATGCCGCCGACGGGGGACTTGATGGGCACGCCAGCATCCATCAACGCCAGCGTGCTCCCACAGGTGGAAGCCATCGAGGTGCTGCCGTTGGAGGCCATCACTTCGCTGACCACACGGATGGTGTAGGGGAACTTGTCTCTGGGCGGCAGCACCGGCACGAGCGCGCGCTCGGCAAGGGCGCCGTGGCCGATCTCGCGGCGGCGCGGCCCGCGCAACGGGTACACTTCGCCGGTGGAGTAGGGCGGGAAGTTGTAGTGATGGATGTAGCGTTTGGTGTCTTCGGGAAAGAGGTCGTCGATCTCCTGCTCCTCGTTGGGCATCCCCAGAGTCACCAGGCTGAGTACCTGTGTCTCGCCGCGGGTGAACATGCCGCTGCCGTGCGGACGCGGCACCAGGTGCACTTCGGCGTCCAGCGGGCGGATGGTGCGTTGATCGCGTCCATCGGGGCGAATGTTTTCATCCAGGATGCGGCGGCGGACGACGGCCTTGAGCGCGTCTTCGAATGCCTCACCGATTTGCGCGGTCGTCCAGCCCTCGGCCTCGGCCTCTTCGGCCAGTTGCGTTTTGACGCCATCGCGCAGGGCATCCACAACCTCGATGCGCTCGCCCTTCAGCGGCGAGGTCGCCAGGAGGTTCTGAATATCCGCGGTGACGAGACCGGCGACGCGGGTCTTGAGGGCCTCCGGTAGGGTGAACGACGGGTAATCGCTCTTCGGCTTACCTACAGCGGCGCGCATCTCGTTCTGGACGGCGATCGCATCTTGCATAGCTTGGTGGGCCAACTGCATAGCCTCGACCATCAGGCTCTCTTCGATCTCGTTCGCGCCGGCCTCGACCATGATGATGGCGTCGGCGCTGCCGGCGACACGCAGGTCCAAGTCGCTGTTCTTCATTTGCGAGATGGTGGGGTTGACCACCAATGCGCCATCGATGTAGCCGATGCGCACGCCGGCCACCGGGCCGTCGAAGGGGATATCGGAAATCATCAGCGCGGCTGAGGCGGCGATGATGCCCAGAATATCGGCGTAGTTCTCCTCGCCCTGCGAAAGGGAGGTGACGATGACCTGCACGTCGTTGTGCATATCTTTGGGGAACAGTGGGCGCAAGGGCCGGTCGATCAAGCGGCTGGTCAATGTCCCCTGTTCAGAGGGTTTGCCCTCGCGGCGGAAGAATGAGCCGGGGATACGCCCGACGGCGTAGAGCCGTTCCTCGAAATCCACGCTCAGCGGGAAAAAGTCGATGCCCTCACGCGGGGTGCGGGCCATCGTGGCCGTTGCCAGCAACACCGTATCGCCGCTCTGGACGATGACCGCGCCGCCCGCTAGCCGCGCGATCTTGCCGGTGGACAGGGTGATGGTATGATCACCCAGCTTCGTTGTAAATGTACGTTCTTCTAACACATTGTCCTCCTAATTTCTGTGACTCCGACTCTTCCCTGAACCGGGCGTCGAAGGTCAGAAACTGGGGGCTGTTGTGCACCTCTGTGCTGTGTTGCACCCCAAACCCCAATTCCTACCTTCTACACGCGGTCACCCGGACGAGCCGGATTGATAAGATTGTGATACAGACAAACGAGTAGATGGGGGCATCTACTCGTTTGGCATTATTGAGTTGTGAACCGGTGCTTTATTTGCGCAAACCAAGTCGTTGGATAAGATTCCGGTAGCGCTCAAGGTCTACTTTTTGCAGATAGGCC
>MTKY01058580.1_pt1 | contig 11542 bp, 9 predicted proteins | sample 1042731 | NCBI WGS metagenome assembly MTKY01 (sample SAMN06212206, study PRJNA360538) | anaerobic digester metagenome | biome: Wastewater treatment plant; material: sludge; isolation source: anaerobic digester fed with sludge from wastewater treatment plant | place: Denmark: WWTP Soeholt ... | reverse complement strand
AAGGCTCGCGAGCAGCAGCTCAAAGCCCGCCACCGCTGACCGCCCTCACCGCCCTCAACCGGCTTTACGTCAAGGCTGTCGGGCCGCTACCAGGGGCTGTGAGTTCGAGGTCTTGACACACAGCGGTTGGTTCGGGGATCAGTCGAGCAGGGTGAGGGTGCCTTGCTCGTGGCGCAGCAGCCAGGCCTTCGCCTCCAACCCGGCAGCGAAGCCGGTGAGCGCACCATTGGCACCCACCACTCGATGGCACGGCACGATGATGCTGATCGGGTTGCGCCCGTTGGCGGCACCGACGGCGCGCGACTTGCGCACGTCGCCGAGGCGGCGCGCCTGCTCGCCGTAGGAGATGGTCGCGCCGTAGGGGATGCGACGCAACTGCAGCCACGCCGACTGCTGGAAGTCGGTGCCCACCGGATCCAGCGGCAGATCGAACTCGCGACGATCACCGGCGAAGTACTCCTCCAGCTGGAGCACTGCCTCGCGCAGCACCTTCGCTGCATCCGGGTCGCCATCGGCCGCCATCGGCAACCTGCCGGGTTGGGCCAGTTCGTTGGGCCACAGCACGGCTCGGAGGCCGCGCGGGCTGGCGATGAGCGTGAGCTCGCCCACTGGGCTCGGCATCGTCGCGCGCGACAGGGCGCTGGTGTCGCCGAGGGCGGGAAGCGTGGTTTCACTGCGGTTCATAGTTGCTCCTTCACAAGCTTGCCCAGAGGTGGTGCAATGCGTACGAACGCCAGGGCCGCCAGGCCTCGGCGAGTGCGGCAGCGCCGCGCGGCGACGAGTCGGCACCGAGCGCAGCGAGCGCGTGACGCACGCCGAGGTCGGTGGGCAGGAACACGTCGGGGTCGCCGAGGGCTCGCATCGCCACGTAGCCGGCGGTCCACGGGCCGATGCCCTGCAACGCCTGCAGTGCAACGACGGCCCCAGCACGATCGCTGCCGGCATCGAGCACGAGCGAGCCATCTGCCACCTGCGCGCACGCGTCGATGAGCGCTGCGCCTCGAGCCCGTGGCATGGCGAAGTCTTCCGGGCTGAGCCCGGCGATGGTGGCAGCCGACGGGAATGCATGGGTCACCCCGCCGACAGGTTCGGTCAACGGCTCACCATGTGCCGCGACCAACCTCGACGCCAACGTGCGGGCGCCGGCCACACTGACCTGCTGACCGAGCACCGCTCGAACCAGCAGTTCCGTGCTGTCGGGATGGCCGGGGGCGCGAAGGCCGGGCCGCTTCTCGATCAGTGGAGCGAGCAGTGGATCGACCGCGAGATGGTCACGTATCGATGCCGGGTCGCAGTCGAGGTCGAGCAGGCGACGCGTGCGCTGGACCGCGGCCTGCGCGTCGGCCACGTCGTCGAGCGTGAGCGCGCACGACACGGTCGCGGCACTGAGGGTGACGGAGACCACCCCGAGACCGCGCGCGAGGCGCAACGAGCGGCGATAGGTCGTGCCATCCACGCTTTCCACCCCGGGGACGGCACGGAGAGCCAGGAACCCGAGCAGAGCGTCGCCATCGAAGGGCTCGCGACACGCGAGCCGCACGGTGAGCGGACCGGCTGCGGGGCTCGGCGACCTGGCCGCTCGCATGTCGCTCGGGCTGGCGGCGTACACCTCGCGCACCGTGTCGTTGAACTGGCGCACGCTCTGGAAGCCGGCAGCGAACGCAACCTCGGTGATGGGCAACGTGGTGGTCTCGATGAGGATGCGGGCGGTCTGCGCGCGTTGCGCCCGTGCGAGTGCGAGCGGGCCGGAACCCACCTCCGCAACGAGGAGCCGGTTGACCTGTCGTTCGCTGTAGCCGAGGCGGTTGGCGAGGCCACCGACACCTTCCCGATCGACGAGGCCATCTGCGATCAACCGCATTGCGCGACCGACGACATCGGCTCGCGAGTTCCACTCCGGCGAGCCGGGGGATGCGTCGGGCCGGCAGCGCTTGCACGCTCGGTAGCCATGCGCCTGAGCCGTCGCCGCCGCCCGGAAGAACTCGACGTTCTGGCGCTTGGGCGTGATCGCCGGACAGGATGGCCGGCAGTAGATGTGCGTGGTGCGAACAGCCGTCACGAACCAGCCGTCGAAGCGCGCGTCGCGGCTCTGGATGGCCCGGTAGCAGTGGTCGTCGTCGAGGAGCACTCGCCCAGTCTGGCGTGCTGCGACTGTCCTGACTAGCGGATTTCGGACATCACCGCCGACGAACCGATCCCGCCGTCAGAAGACTTCCGAGACATCGACGGCGACATGCAACGACTGGCCGCTGGGCGGGCCGATCACGACCCCACGCACTGGTGCGACATCGTCGTAGTCGCGACCCCACCCGAGCGTCACGTGACGCAGCGGCGGCATCTGGTTGTTGGTGGGGTCGAAGTCGATCCAACCGAACTCGCCCGCCCACACCGAGCACCAGGCGTGCGAGGCGTCGACGCCGACGAGCTTCGGCTCGCCCGGCAGCGGCACGGTTTCGATGTAGCCGCTGACGTAGCGAGCAGGCAGCCCCACGGAACGCAGCGCGGCGCACGACACGTGAGCGAAGTCCTGACACACACCGCGCCGCTCGGCGAGCACCGCGTGCATCGGCGTGGACAGGTCGCTGAAGCTGGCGTCGAACTGGAACCCGGTGAAGATGCGGTTGCACAGGTGTTGCACGGCCCCGATGACCCCACGACCCTCGGTGAAGATGTCGCCGGTGAGGTCGCCGACAGCTGCGAGTGGAGGGGTCTGCGCGGTGTGGGCGAGGAACGGTGCCACGTCGGCCGCGAGGTCGCCTCTTGCCGCTGCCGCGGTGGCGGCCACGTGCTGCCATGGAACCTCGCCAGTGGGCAGCTCACCCGTGTCGAGGCCGACCTCCGCGTGCGAGACCACGGTGAGCGAGAAGTGAGGGTGGTGCACGGCGAAGTGAACGACCCGATTGCCGAAAGGATCGAGCGACTCCTCCCACTCGTCGGGAATCGGCGACACATCGATGGCAGCGTGCCGCACCGTTTGCAGCGGGGTGTTGCGCGGCAGCAAGCGAGCCACGGTGAAACCATCCGACATCGCCGTGCCGTACGTGTACTCGGTTCGATGCATCACGCGGAAGGTGCGCACGCCTCAGAACCCGCCCATCATCGTGGGGTTCACCGGGTCGGCGAACCAGTGCTGCCCGATCGCGTCGGCCAGCGCCAACAAGGGGCCGCGAACTGCGAGCACGTACCCGTCGAGCGAGACGCGCCGCCCGCTCACGACTGCGTCGTCGATCTCTGCAATGGCTGCGGCGCTCGCCTGCTGCACCAGCTGCACGCCTTGGCTCCACGCGAGCGCCGCGACGTGCTCCCGCAATCGGTCGAGCTGGAATGCCAGCCCGCGAGGGTTGGAGTCGTCGCGCAGCAGCAGATCGAGCAATGCGTCGAGATCGACGTCGCTTCGGTATCGGCGGCGGTATGCGACAAGGCTCTCGTTGGCCGCCAGCACCGCATCGGCCAGCGGCTGCAATGCCATCGGTGGCGCATCCGCGCCGAGCGCGCCTTCCACCGAGCCAAGCACCGCGAGCGCCCGCTCGATGCGCCGGCCGAGGTCGAGGAACCGCCACGCCGGGCCGCGCACCGTGCTCTCCATCACCAGGCCCGCCAGCGCGGCCAGGTCGACCAGCACCGAATCGAGCTCGTCGCTGGGCGCATCGTCGTCGAGCAGCAGGTTGTGCGCCATCGCCAGCCTTCCCAGCACGCGACCGGTGGTCTTGCTGAGGTACTCGCGCACGGAAGACGCCTCCTGCACCAGCGACGCCAGTTGCTGGGCAGCCACCGACACCGTCGCCTGCAACGAGGCCGTGAGGCGAGCGTTGAGGGGCAGCTCGGGCGTGACCGGCACCGGCTCGTTGCGCGCCGCGGCCAGTAGCGCACCCGCACCCAGCGCCCAGCCGCCGTCGCCCACCGACGTGAGCATCGGATCCTGGTCGAGCTGCACTCCCACGACTCGGGCTGCTCGCACTGCAACCTCGGCTCGCTCGGCCGAACGCCCCAACCAGTACAGCGCGTCGGCGGCTCGCTTGGGCACTGACGGGCCGAAGTCGACCTGCGGCGGCGCCATCACCGCGACCGGGCGCGGTGCGGTGGTGCCAACCACCCACACATCCTTTGCCAGGTGGGCCGTGGGCCACTCCGGTGCGTCGCCATCGGCGAGCACCCGGCCGGCTCCGCCGAGCATCACGAAGTGCCCGTCGGGCCCGTTCAGCACCTGCAACCGCAGCACCACCGCCCGAGGCTCGAGCACCCTGTCGCCGAGCCCGGTGAACACCGGCATCGTGGCCAGCGCCGCGCCTGCCTCCAACTGCTCGAGCTGCAGGCGGTCACCCAACAGGCGCTCCGCGATGGCGCCCATGTAGGGCCGTAGCTCGCGAGCCTCGGCCAGGCCACTGCCGTACGCATTGGCCAGTGCCAGATGGCCGCTGCGGGCGCCCCACACGATGCCGGGCACACCGCTGCCGCCCCCTTGATGACCATGCTCGAGCGGATCGAGCAGGGCATCCTCGACCCGCCGATACACGACGTCGATCGGTTCCAGCCCGTCGAGCGCTCGCAGCCACAGCCGCCCTTCCCGCATCACGAGATCGGCCCCTTCGACGAGGTGGTAGCCGAGCCGGGTGGCCAGGTAGCTGTGCTCGACGTAGGTGGGGTGCGCCGGCCCCGATGAGAGCACGACGGCACGCGGGCTGGGCGATCGGCCGGCGCCGACGCGGTGAGCGAGCGTCGAAGCCGGTCGGCGTGAGCGCTGATGGGGGCAGCGCCGGCGGCGCGCAACCCATCGGGCAGCAACCGAGCCAGCACTGCTCGATTGAGCAGCGAGTAGCCGAGACCGCTGGGGGCGTCGGTGAGATCGTGCACGATTCGCCACCGGCCGTCGGCGGCGCGCACGACGTCGACCGCGTAGTGCACCAACCAGCGCGGCGGCGCGAACCCCGCCGTGTGAGCGCGGAACGACGGCAACGAGTACAGCAACGCCGCCGGCAGCACCCCGTCGCGGACGAGCTGTCGCTCGCCGGCACAGTCGACGAGCAACGCCTCGAGCAGTCGCATCCGTTGGATGGCCGCGTTGGAGAGCACGGCGAACTCGGCGGCGTCGATCACGAACGGCAACGGGTCGAGCCGCCACGGTCGGCTCTCCACGCGCGCCGAGGCGGACACGCCGTGACGATCGATGGCGCGCTCGAAGGCGAGTTCGTGCACGAGGTGGCCGGCGCCCTCGGCGTCGAGCAGTCGGTCGGCATCGCGTTGGCGTTCGAGCAGCGCCGAGGTCTCCATGGAGCCGACAGCCTGTTTCGCCACCGACCAGCAGGGTCGCGCTTCGCCCGCAGCGTCGAACGCTTCGTCGTAGCCGCCCTGCGGCGCGCGGTACTGATGCAGGTCCATCGCAGGTGTCATACCACTCCACGTACGAACGTGTCGTACACCCGGTCGTTGAGATCGACGAGCGCGGCCTGCACGCGGTCCATCGCGGTGTCGAGCGCCGCCCCGTCGGTTGCCTGTGCCGGCAGCGTGGCCAGCAGTGCCTCCAACGAATCCACGGACGCCATCGTTGCGTCGGGTCGGGGAAGGCGGGCAAGGGCCGACCGCATGCCCTGCACGCACCCGGCCACCGAACGCGGAAACGTCTCGTCGAACAGGAGGAAGGAGACCACTGACGAACCATCGATCGGCCCGCGATGTGAGCGCTGATACATCTGCATCGCTGTGACGCTGCGCAGCACCCCCATCCACTGCACCTCGTCGTAGTCGTCGGCCCCGGCGGGAGTGGAGAGCAGTGAAGCCGCTCGAACACCCAACACCCGCGTGGTCATGTCGGCCCGTTCGACCATCTGCCCCAGCCGCCAGAGCTCGTAGGCCTGGTCGCGACGCATCATGCCGCCGAGCACACCATCCAGCCGTTGACAGTCGGTGATGACGCGACCCAGGTAGCGGGCCCGGCTGCGGCGATCGACACCCGACTCGGTGTCGCGGCTGGTGAACAGGTAGAGGTCGTTGACGGCCTGCCATGCGTCGCGAGGGAACACCTCACGCGTGGTGCGCAGGTTCTCGCGCGCGGCGGCGACACTCGACACCACGCTGCCACCGTTCGACAGGTCGGCGACCAGGAAGCGCACGATGTCGCTCTCGTGGGCGCGCGCATGGCCTTCGTCGTACTCGGCACGGCTGCCGGCGACGGCGAGCAGCGGCTCCCACGACGACCCCACCCCACGGGGCAGATCGAGGATCAGCTCGGTGAAGTTGCGCACCACCCGCGCCGTGTCTTCGGCACGTTCCAGGTAGCGCGCTCCCCAGTAGAGGTTGTCGGCCACGCGCGACAGCAGCATCAGGCCTCCACGATCCAGGTGTCCTTGCTGCCGCCACCTTGCGACGAGTTGACCACCAACGAGCCGCGACGAAGCGCGACGCGCGTGAGGCCACCGGCAGACACGTAGCTGGTGGCGCCGCTGAGGATGAACGGCCGCAGGTCGACGTGGCGCGGTTCCAGCGCTCCATCGCACAGAGTGGGCACGGTGCTGAGCGCCAGGATCGGCTGCGCAACCCAGTTGCGCGGATCGGCCTCGATGCTGGCGATCGCATCGTCGAGCTCGCTGCGCGTGGCCCGGTTCCCGATGAGCAACCCGTAGCCGCCGCTCTCGTTCGCAGGCTTCACCACCAACTCTGCGATGTGCTCGACCACGTACGCCCGTTCGTCGTCGTAGACGCAGCGATACGTGGGCACGTTGGGGAGCAACGGCTCTTCCTGCAAGTAGTAGCGGATGAGGTCGGGCATCCAGGCGTAGACGACCTTGTCGTCGGCCACACCGGCTCCGGGCGCGTTGGCGATGGCAACGTTGCCTGCACGCCACGCGCGCATCAGGCCCGGCACCCCGAGCGTGCTGTCGGCACGGAACACCTCGGGATCGATGAACAGATCGTCGACGCGGCGATAGATCACGTGCACACGCTCGAGCCCGTCGATCGTGCGCATGTACACGCACTCGTCGTCGCCGACAACGAGGTCGATGCCCTCGACCAGCGCCGCGCCGATGCGCTGCGCGAGGAACGAGTGCTCGAAGTACGCGCTGTTGTAGATGCCCGGCGTGAGCACCGCGATGGTGGGCTCGGCGATGCCCTCCGGCGCGAGTGACGACAGCATGCGGTTCAGCTCGTCGGTGTACGCGTCGACGGGCAGGATGCTCTGCTTGGCGAACAGGTCGGCGAACGCACGCTTCGAGATGGCCCGGTTCTCCAGCACGTAGCTGACCCCGCTGGGGACGCGCAGGTTGTCCTCCAGCACGTACATCGTTCCGTCACCATCGCGCACGAGGTCGCTGCCGCTGATGTGCGCCCAGACCCCGAACTTCGGGTTCGCCCCCACACACTCACGACGGAAGTTCACCGAGTGCTCCAAGAGCTCGGCAGGGAACACGCCGTCGTGGATGACCCGCTGTTCGTGGTACACGTCGTCGATGAACATGTTGATCGCGCGGAGTCGTTGCACGAGGCCGCGCTCGATGCCGCGCCACTCGTCGGCAGCGATGACGCGTGGGATCACGTCGAACGGCCAGGCGCGGTCGATGCCGCGGCCGTCGGAGTAGACGGTGAACGTGATGCCCATGCCCACGATGTCGAGCTCGGCCAGGTCCTGACGTTGCTGCAGCTCGGCGAGACCCAGGCTCTGCAGCTGCTGCACCAGCTCGGCGGCCGCACGACGCGGCGCGCCGTCCTTGTCGAGTAGTTCGTCCCAGAGGTCCGCGGAGGTGCGCAGTTCGGCCATGCTCATCCACCCACCGTGTCGACCAGGCATTTCCGCAACATCACGCGACTATGACACGTTCGTGAACGACCACGTTGGCCAACGACCACCACGATGGGCCGAGTCGGTGCCCGGGAACTAGCCTGCGGGCCGATGAGCAGTTCAACGACCGACGTGCGACGAGCGACCACCGCTGGGTCCGAGCCGGTTGTTGCGCCCGAGCAGAGTGACGGAGCGACCCCCGTGGCACGTCCGCCGGGTCGCGCCCTCCGGGTCGGTGGGCACTCGTACCCCTTGGTGCTCCCGAAGATCCGCGACCCGCGCCTGCACGTGGCCGCGGTCGTCATCACCATCCACACGCTGGGGCAGGTGGGCCTGCACTTCCAGGTCAGCGTCCCGCAGATCTTGGCGGCGGTCCTGACCACTGCCATCATCGGCGTGGCGGTCAGCTTTCGAGCGACCCGCACCATCGTGTGGCCGGCCAGCGCGATGCTCACCGGCAGTGGCGTGGCGCTCATCCTGCGCGTCCCGACCACGCCGCCCGGCGACCACTGGTCCACCCACAAGTGGTACGTGTTCGCCGGCGTCGCGGCCTTCTCGCTGCTGACGAAGCACGTCATCCGGTACCGCGGCGGCCCGTTGTTCAACCCGTCCAACGTCGGACTGGTCGTCGCCTTCCTCGTCCTCGGCGGCACCCGCGTGGAGCCACTCGACTTCTGGTGGGCTCCGCTCAACGGGTGGATGATCACGGCCTACGCGGTCATTCTGGTGGGCGGGCTGCTCATCACCAGGCGGCTGCGGCTGCTGGCCCTCGCCGCAACCTTCTGGATCGCCCTGGCGATCGGACTCGGCCTCCTTGCCAACTCCGGCCACTGCATCACGGCCCGCTGGGCGTTCACGCCCGTGTGCGGGTTCGGCTACTGGCGCGCCATCATGACCTCACCGGAGCTGATGATCTTCCTGTTCTTCATGATCACCGACCCGAAGACGGTGCCCAAGGGGCGCGTCGGCCGTGTCGTGTTCGGCCTTCTGGTCGCTGTCACGTCCGTGCTCCTGATGGCGCCGCAGACCACCGAGTTCGGCACCAAGATCGCCCTCCTCGGTGGCCTCGTCCTCGTGTGCGCGTCGCGGCCGCTGATCGACAGGTTGGTTCCCCTGCCGGGGTCCGCCGAAGACCGTCTGGGCCGGTTCGCGATGGCGGTGGTCGGTGGGGGCACCACACCGCGCATCGCCCAGCGCATGGCTCGGCTGGCGCTGGTCGGCGCTGCTGCCGCCGTGGTCGGCGTCGGGGTCGTCGCCGCCGGCACTTCGGCACGTGAGGTCGTCGGCGACGACGCCGAGGAAGTCATCGGCCGCGTCCCCCACGACGTGAACCCGTCCACGTTCCCCACCATCTCCGTTGATCAGGGTGTCCTGGACTGGAACCACGAGATCTCCGGAGCGGGAGCGCAGCAGATCGTGCTCACGTTGGCGGAGAACCTCGAGCTCGAGACCCAGGCCCTCCTCCGAGACGACACTGCGGTGCTGGAGGCAGTCGACCACGGCGACCGGCTCGAGCAGATGCAGGGGCGACTGCTCGACGCCCGGGCGACCGGCACGACCGTCATCGAGCGGTACCAGATCGACGACGTTCACGTCACCCTGCTGGTCCCCTTCGGTCGGCAGGACGGCCTGAGCCTGGGCCTCGAATCCACCGGCACGGTGACGACGGAGACCTACGACGAGGCCGGGAAGTTGCAGTCGAGCGACTCGTCGCCGTTCGCCTCCACGTTCGTCCTTCGCCGGGCGACGGGCGGGCGGTGGCTCAACGTGGCTCAACTGCCGCTGGATGCCGCGCCCTGAGATCCAACTCCGCCTGGCGGCCACGTCAACCCGATCGGAAGGTGGTTGAATCGGTCCATGCCCGACGAGATTCCAGACACCGACCAGTCGGCAGCGGATCAAGCAAGGAAACCGTGGCCGCGGTGGAAGCGCTTCGGCGCTCTCGCTGCAGCGCTGATCGTCGTGAGTGGTGGGGTGCTCGTGGTGACCGGGTGGCCGAGCGGCTCGGCCACCTCACCGGCCGACGGGCCACCGAACTACGTCGACGAGTCCGCCTCGGCCGGCATCGATCACACCTACGCCGGCGGCTTCGAGTTCTTCGTCGGGGGCGGTGTGGCGGCCTTCGACTGCAACGACGACGGGCGCGACGAACTGTACTTCGCCGGCGGTAGCGAGCCGGCTGCGTTGTACCGCAACGAGAGCCCGGTGGGCGGCGAACTGCGCTTCACCGAGCAGTCGTCGCCGGTCACCGATCTCACCGCGGTCACCGGTGCCTATCCGCTCGACCTCGACAGCGACGGGCAGATCGACCTCGCCGTGCTGCGCCGCGGCGGCAACGTGGTGCTGCGCGGGCTGGGCGACTGTCGCTTCGAGGATGCCAACGATTCGCTCGCCATCGACGGTGGTGAGGCGTGGACCGTTGGCTTCAGTGCCACATGGGAAGGCTCGAACACGTTGCCGACCCTGGCGTTCGGCAACTACCTGACGCCTGGCGGCGACACCTGCGGCGACAGCCGACTCGTGCGGCCGGCGGCCGGCGGCAACACGTATGCGCCGCCCATCGCGCTCACGCCCGGGTACTGCACGTTGTCGGTGCTGTTCAGCGATTGGGCCCGGTCGGGGCAGCGCGATCTGCGCATGGCGAACGACCGCCACTACTACCTCGACGGCAGCGAGCAGCTGTGGCAGATCGCTCCCGGAGCGGCACCCCGCCTGTTCACCGAGTCCGACGGCTGGCGCCCGCTGCAGATCTGGGGCATGGGCATCGCCAGCCACGACCTCACGGATGACGGGCGCCCGGAGGTGTTCATCACCAGCCAGGGCGACAACAAGCTGCAAACGCTCGACGAGGGCGCGGTAGGCCCCGCGTACCGAGACATCGCGCTCGATCGGGGCGTCACGGCGCAGCGTCCGTTCGTCGGCGGAGATGTCCTCCCATCGACCGCGTGGCACCCCGAGTTCGAGGACGTGAACAACGACGGCTTGGTCGACTTGTTCGTCAGCAAGGGAAACGTCGAGGCACAGATCGACAACGCGATGCGCGATCCGAGCAACCTGCTGATCGGCAAAGCCGACGGCACGTTCGTCGAAGGAGCAGAGGAGGCGGGCATCGTCAGCTACGACCGCACCCGCGGCGCCGCACTCGTCGATCTCAACCTCGACGGGATGCTCGATCTCGTCGAAGTGAACCGGCAGGTGAACGTGAGGGTGTGGCGCAACGTCGGCCGCGGCGATGCCGAGCAGCCGCAGCCGATGGGGCACTGGCTGGCGGTGCGCCTGCACCAGTCGGCTCCGAACGTCGACGCCATCGGCGCGTGGGTGGAAGTGCGTGTCGGTGAACGCACCGTGGTCCGGGAGGTCACGGTCGGGGGCGGGCACGCCGGTGGGAAGATCGGCTGGATCCACGCCGGTCTCGGTGAGGCGGCCAGCGCCGAGGTGCGGGTGCAATGGCCCGACGGTGAAGCCGGACCATGGATGACGGTCGTCGCCGACCAGTTCGTTTCGATCGATCGAGATGCCGCCGAACCGCTTCCGTGGGCCCCCCAGCAGTGAGCGCTCACCCCGACATGTGGCGATGGCGGCCGGCCGACTTCTGTACACATTCCTGACATACTCCCGCAACGTGGTACGTTCCGAGCGGAGTTGTCCGTCAACGGGCACTCGAACTCAAGGGGAGGTAGTCATGAGAACTCGACGTTGGGCAGCAGTTGCTGCAGCCACGCTGATCGTGGCCGCATGCGGTAGCGACGACAAGAGCGCCGACACGACAGC
>MTKY01052737.1_pt1 | contig 11549 bp, 9 predicted proteins | sample 1042731 | NCBI WGS metagenome assembly MTKY01 (sample SAMN06212206, study PRJNA360538) | anaerobic digester metagenome | biome: Wastewater treatment plant; material: sludge; isolation source: anaerobic digester fed with sludge from wastewater treatment plant | place: Denmark: WWTP Soeholt ... | reverse complement strand
GACCCTGCACTGGCCATACTGGTCGGGCTCTTGGTGATGGGTCAGGGCTGGAGGATCGCGTCGCAGTCACTTGCGCAACTGGTCGACCGCGCGCTGCCGACGGAGGAGATCGCACGCATCGAGGCGATCATCAGCGCGCATTCGGGGATGTTCGTGGAGTATCATGAGTTGCGGACCCGTCAGGCGGGACACGAGCGGCACATCGATCTGCATCTCGTGGTCTGCCGCGATGTGCCCGTCAGCACAGCCCATGCGCTGACCGACCATCTTGAGCAGGACATCAGGAGCGCATTCCCCAGCGCCCAGGTGATGATTCATGTTGAGCCTTGCCTCGATGGGGCGTGCCCCGAGGATTGCCCGGAGTCGAGCGCGCCGCCAGCGCCGTCTGCCAGATAGCTGACCCACTCGGGCCGGCACTTTCGGCCCCGCAGAGCATCATGGAGGTGACAGGTCTTGCGTGAGATACTCGAACTCCTCGAGAGCGATGCCCGTCTTTCGACGCAGGAGATCGCCGATCGGCTCGGGATCGATGTGAAGCAGGTCGAAGCGGCGATCGGTGAAGCCCAGTCGCGGAAGATACTGCTCGGGCACACGGCCGTTGTGAACTGGGAAAGCACCGACAACCCCAAGGTTTTCGCCTTCATCAATGTGGGTGCGAGCCCGGAGCACGGGACGGGCTTTGACAAGATCGCAGAGTACATCAGCCAGTTCGAAGAGGTCCACTCCGTGTATCTGATGTCCGGCGGCTTCGACCTGCACGTTGTGGTTGAAGGTGAGGACTTCCGGGAGATAGCGCGGTTCGTGGCTGAGAAGCTCGCACCGATACCTGGGGTGCGCAGCACGACTACTGCTTTCGTGCTGAAGACCTACAAGCTGGAAGGCATATCCATTGATGGCCGGCATGCCACCAACCGACTGGCGGTGAGCCCATGAACACCGGTCCGTGCCAGGCCTTGCGAATATCGCGGGCGGTTGAAGAGATGCCGCCGTCCGGCATCCGCGAGTTCTTCGATCTCGTGCTCGGGATGGACAACGTCATCAGCCTGGGCGTGGGCGAACCCGATTTTGCGACCCCGTGGAAGATATGCGACGCGGTGATCGACAGTCTTCGCAGGGGCATGACGTCCTACACCAGCAACTACGGGATGATCGAGCTGCGACGCGCAATCGCCGCTGACATCCAGTCTCGTTACGGCGTGGAGTACGATCCGGAGACCGAGATCGTCGTCACCATGGGCGTCAGCGAGGCCATGGACGCCGCGATGCGCGCCCTGCTCAACCCGGGCGATGAGGTGCTCGTGCCGGAGCCATGTTATGTCTCCTACCCGGCATGCGTTTCGATGGCCGGCGGGGTGCCAGTGACCATACCCACCACGATTGACACCGATTTCCGGCCTACGGCTGGCGACCTGAAAAGAGCGATCACGGAGCGAACCAGGGGGATCATCCTGGGTTACCCGAGCAACCCGACGGGGACCATCATGCCGCGGGAAGACTTGGCCGCGATTGCTGAACTGGCCGCCGCGCACGACCTGTTCGTCGTCTCAGATGAGATCTACTGCCACATGACCTACGTTGGCGAGCATACGTGTTTCCCGGCGCTGCCGGGAGCGCGCGAACGCACGCTGCTGATGAACGGCTTCTCAAAGGCCTACGCGATGACAGGTTGGCGCATCGGGTACGCATGCGGCCCGGCCGAGGTGATCGAGGGCATGGTGCGGCTGCACGCCTACACTGCTCTGTGCGCGCCCATTATGGGGCAGATCGGGGCCCTCGAGGCGTTGACCAACTGCGAGCGCGAAATGCAGGACATGGTCCGGCAGTATGACCAACGCAGACGCGTCTTCATCAAGGGCCTTAATGACATCGGATTGCCATGCTTCGAGGCAAAGGGCGCGTTCTACGCATTTCCATCGATCGCTCACACGGGCCTGACGTCCAAGCAGTTTTCACGCGCGCTGCTGTTCGAGGAGAACGTGGCGGCGGTTCCGGGCACGGCGTTCGGCAAGTCGGGTGAAGGCTATCTGCGCTGCACATACGCCACAAGCATGGAGAACCTGAAGGAGGCGCTCGTGCGGATGGAGCGCTTCCTCGGCAAGCTCAAGGCTGGCAAGGTCAGGATCGAGGAGTGATGGCGCCCTGCGAGGGGCGACGCTCATGAACGAAGCCTCTCCCCTGCCCCGGTACATCAGCGTTCCCGCGCTGGTGGGGTATTCGATGATCTCAGCGGTACTGCTGATCCTGGCCTTCCCCCCGACCGACCTGGGACCGTTGGCCTGGGTCGCGCTCGTGCCGCTTTTCTTCGCGCTGAGCCAGACCCGCACAGTCCTGCAGGGGGGGCTGTGCGGCTTCGTCTTTGCGCTGGTGTTCTTTGGGCACTACGTTCAGTTCTTGCTGCCCTACGGAACCTTCCCTTGGGCGATTGCGGCCCTGTATCAGGCGTTCTTCGGGTTCATATTTGGTGTCGCGGCAGGGCCTGCCATGCGCCTGGTCCGGCCGGGCTGGAGGGTGTTAGGCGGCGCGACTGCCTGGACGCTATGCGCCTATCTGCGTGCCCACGCGATCCCGATCCCATTCACTGGCGGCGACCTCGCCTTCTCGCAATTCGACCAGATACCGATCCTTCAGGTGGTCAGCATTGTCGGCCAGTTCGGCTTGACTTTCGCGATCGCCTGCGTGAACGCGGCGCTCTCCCAGGCCCTGCTCGGTGTGCTGCCGATGCCCCTGCTGCGTGCCGACGCTCCCCTGAAGTGGTGGTCGCAAGCATCTGCGCGGGTGGCCGTAGCCTGCTACGTCCTGCTCATCCTCTCTTACATTTGGGGAGCTTTCACCATAAAGGTTCGGAGCCCTGAGGAGGGTCAGTCGCTGGAGGTGACGGTGGCCGAAGGCAACTGCTCGCCTCGCGCCAGCGTGACTGAGGAGGACATGGAGCGCTCCCGCCTAACCTACCTGCGGCTCTCGCAACTGGTGCCGGACGAGACCGACCTGACCGTTTGGCCCGAGGCCGCGCTTCCCAGCTACATCCAGCAGTGGCCCGAGTTGGATCTCGCAGCGCGCGATGCAGCCCGCGAGACTGGGGGCTACCTTCTGGCCGGCGCCTTGGAGGACATTGATGGCGTGTACTACAACGCCGCCATACTCTACGACCCGACTGGCCAGCGCGTCGATGAGTACTACAAAGTTGACCTTGTGGCTTTCGGGGAGTATGTGCCCTTCCGGGAGCATCTCCAGTTCCTGAACCGCTACCCGATCCGGCAGAGGGACTTTACCCCGGGACACGAGCGCACACTCATGGACGTCAAAGGCGTGAAGGTAGCGCCGCTCATCTGCTTCGAGGCGATGTTCCCGGACGCGAGCCGGGAGATCTGCGCTCTGGGCGCCCAGGCCATTGTCTTCATGACGGGTGATCCCTGGGAAGGGCAGACGATCGAACCCGCCCAGCACAGCCACACCGCGCCCATTCGAGCAGTCGAGAGCAGGCGGTATGTCTGCCGAGCCGCCACATCCGGGGAGAGCGCTATCTACGACCCCTACGGCGAGCAGATCGCCAGCGTGCCCGTTTTCACCGAGGGCATCGCGACCGAGACAATCTACGCGCGAGACGCGATCACTCCCTACCACCGCATGGGCGATCTGCCGCTGGTGCTGATCTGGGCTGCCCTCTACTGCCTGGCGTTCCTGCGAGGTAACCGCGCGCCATGAGACCCCTGATCGCCGTCTGCTGCTCCTACTCGTCGCCCGAGGGTTCGGCTGTTTCGGGCAGCGACACGGTTCCCCACGCATACGGCCGGTGCGTGACCCGGTCCGGCGGGGTACCGATCCTGATCCCTTGCATGGACGATCCAGCAGTCGCGGAGGATGTTCTGGGAGCGGTCGGGGGGCTGATCATTACGGGGGGCGTCGACCTGGACCCGGCACTGTACGGTCAGGAACCTGCGCGGGAACTGGGGCGCATCAGCCCGGAGCGGGACACACAGGATCGGGCCGTCATTGAGTGGGTTTTGCAGCATCCTGAGGTCCCAGTGCTCGGGATTTGCCGGGGCATTCAGGCACTGAATGTCTTCGCGGGAGGAACGTTGCACCAGGATATCCCCTCCTGCACCGGCAGCAAGCTGCAGCACTCGCAGCAGGCGCCCGGCTGGTACGGTACGCACGAGGTCCAGATCGAGGCTGACTGTGAGCTTGCCCGGACACTCGGTGCGACCACGATCCGCACCAACAGTTTTCATCACCAGGCGGTGGATTTTGTTGCATCGGGGTTCCGCGTGGTGGCAAGGGCCAGCGACGGCATCGTGGAGGCCATCGAGCGCCAGGATGCGCGCCTCTGCCTGGGTGTGCAGTTTCACCCGGAGCTCATGGCAGAGTGCGGCGGGCCAATGATGGCGCTGTTCCAACGCCTTGTTGAGGAGGCACGCGCCACGGCCTGACCCCGCCGGCAACGGCAGACTGCCCAAGTCACAGCTACGCCCGCCAATGGTGAAGGCGGGCGTTTGCGCGTCCGCGGAATTGTGCGACGAGGTTCTACGGATACCCGTCTTTCACGAGCTGGTAGAACAGATCGCCGAGCTTCTTCACGTAGTTACGAGTCTCGGGGATGTTGGGGATGCCGCCGTCCCGCTTGACGCGATTTGGGCCGGCGTTATAGGACGCGGCTGCGAGGGCGAACTGCTCGTATGGACTGCGGCCTTCCCAGATGTCGAGCATGTCCCGGAAATGCCGCACGCCCGCGCGGATCTGCTCCTGCACGTTCCACTTGTTCGAGACTTTGTAGTCGACAATGTTGCAGGGCATCAACTGCGTGAGGCCCACGGCCCCCGCGCTGGAAACGGCGAATGGGTTGAAGCTGGACTCGCACTTGATCATCGCGAATATCAGTCGGTGATCCACGCCGTACAGCCCGGAGTAGTAGGTCACCCAGCGAACGATCCAGTCCGCCTGCCAATCGTCAAGGTTTGAGTTCTGGCGTCGCACCCAGGCTTTCCAAGGCTCAAGAACAGTTGTCTCAACGATGGGGAAGCCTGCATTGCCGACCGGATCCCATGCTCCTTCCTTGCCGTCCCTGGGGTTTCCCACGACCCCAAGCGCGAAAGGTGCGAGACCGGGAACGCTTGGCGCCTGTCCACGCAATTCCGGGGGAAGTGCCATGCTGCCGTGGGTCGGCGCGCTCAACCCGGGAGTGAGTCGCGCCGTCGATGGTGGTCTGGTTACGGACGCAGAGCCTGCGGCGGCGGGCTGAGGAGCAGGGGCTACGGAAGGGAGGTCGAATTCGCTGATGATTGCGCGCAGACGGAAACGAGGGGGATCCCCAGCGGTCGTGGTGACGTCCAGGATCGCCCGCACCGGTTCACCGTCGTCCAGCCCAGAAAGCTCACTGGTCGAACTCGCGCACACCGTGGAGCCGTCACCCAGTTTCAGACGGACTATAACACTGGCGCGGGTGGAATCGGTGGCGTTGACCGCGATGCGCCCCGCCAGTTCGCCGGACAGCTCCAGCGCCTTCCCTGAGTAGTCCGACGGCGCGGGAGCCGGCCCTTTCCCCACGCCGGAGGCCGGGTTGAGAGCCTCACGGACCCGCGAGTACGCGGCGAGAGCCTGCCCTGGTTCGGTGGGATAGGACGAAAACAGGGGTAGGTCGGCGGCAAGAGCGACTGAGATGACCAACGCGAGGATGCCCGTGCAGACTCGGTGCATAGCGACTCCCATCGTCCCCCAGCCGTGGTGCGAGAAGGCGCCGGACCGATGTCCGAGCACCCCGTGCCGCGACGAAACATCTGCTGCAACGATAAAGGCCACGCCCATGCGTGGCCTTCAGAGATACTTCCAGCACGACCTCAGGGGCCGCGACCGGCAAGCATGGTGATCATTGTTTGGTACGCCCACGGGGATTCGAACCCCGGCTAGCGGGCTGAGAACCCGCCGTCCTGACCGCTAGACTATGGGCGCACCACTGACAACAGGGGTGAGTATATACTCGGTCTTGTGGGTTGTCAAGGCTCAGCAGCCGCGTACTGATCAAGGAAGCACAGGCAGAGCCGGGCAGCGGTCATTAGAGCGCTGGCTTCGATGGATGCCGCTCCATCGCGGTCGGAGTGCCAATGCGGGTCATCCCCGAACTGCGTCAGGCACACCGCAGGGATGCCCGCAAGCTCAAAGGCTTCGTGGTCACCGTAAGGGAAGGAGTCTGCCAGGGACAGGTCGACGCGGACCCGATCGGCGGCGCGTGAGAGCTTTCGGCGCGCCTCGTCCGTGCCCAGCCCTATGCGGTTCGCGTGAAGAGGAGCACCGAGTCCCACCATGTCGACGCTCAGCATAGCCCGGATTCGGGCGAGATCGGCGTCCCTGGCCTTGCGCACGTAGTAACTTGACCCCACATGGTGCACTGGCGGGCTCCCGCAGAACTCCTCGGCACCGAAGAACACCAGGCGCACATCACAGGGAAGGTCGGCTGTCCGCAGAACCCGGGCGATTTCCAGCAGGACGGCGACGCCGGATGCATTGTCGTTGGCGCCGGGGGACGCTTTTCTGCCAACGACAGAGTCATAGTGCGCGCCCAGGAGGAGGGCTCCTTCACCCGCTCCCGGCAAAACTGTCTCGATGTTGCGCGTGCTCGTTCCCGTGAGCCCGATCGCGATCCGGTCCTGAACCCGGGCTTGGACCCCAATTTCACATAGTTCATCCAGGATGTAGTCTCCGGCCCGCCGCTCCGCGTCACTGCCAGCCTCGCGGGGGCCGATCTGGTCTGCGAGAGCCCGCACGTGTCCCAGCATGTTCGATTCGCTGTGCTCATCCAGGCGGTCGGCGAGAGTGGCACGGGGAGCATCGCCGCCCGGCTGCCTCTGGCGCTCGGCGAGGGCAACTTGCTCGGTGAGCCGTGCAATGCCCCGTGACTGGGGGAGCACCGCCCGGGCGAGCAGGAGCGTGCACGAGATCGCCAGCGCGACCCCGCGCAGAACCGACCGGCCTGGCCTTCGTGATCTTCCGCGGCGCATACTCACGCGGCCCTGCAATCTGCGTGCCCCGGTGGGTCGATCCAGAGAAGGACCTCGAGAGCCACAGGCGAATTGTGTCCCATCAACAGGTGAGGAGCGTGCGGTCCATGCTAAGAACTACGTGTACGGGGCTGCTGGTCCTGTTCGTGCTGTCGATCTCGACGGGAGTGCAGGCCCAACCTACCGAGAAAAAGCTGATCGAATACGGGTGGGACGTCCCTGCTCCGAGTTTCGTGGCAGACAACATCCGCGCGATGGAAGAGCGCCCTTTCGACGGGCTGATCATGAGAGTCCAGCCGATTGGGAGCATCTTCACCAACCGGAAGTACGAGGAGAGCCAGGTAGCAGCGGAGCTCCAGGCACTCGGCCGCATTGAATGGAAGCAGTTCACAGACAACTTCATCATCATGTACGCCGCCTCGACGATGGACTGGTTCAGTGACGCAGACTGGGACTGCGTGGTGAACAACGTACGCCTCTGCGCGAAGGCGGCGAGGATCGGGCGGTGCAAAGGGCTCTGCTTCGACGCTGAGCCATACGGCAATAACCCATGGATCTACCCGGAGCAGGCGCAGGCTGGCACGAGGAGCTTCGCCGAATACCAGACCATTGTGCGCAAGCGCGGGGCACAGTTCGTGGATGCCATCGAAGCCGAGATGCAGACCCCGGTCATCCACACGTTCTTTCTGCTCAGCTACTTCGGGGATCTGGCGGCGGAGGCCGACCCCGCGATGCGAGAGGCGGGGCTGATCAACCGCCACTACGGTCTGCTGCCCGCGTTCATTGAGGGCATGCTGGATGCGGCAGACCCGGGAACCGTGATCACCGATGGCAACGAATCGTCGTACTACTACACCAAGGCGGAGCAGTTCGAAAAGTCGCGCGATGTGATGCGAGACCAGGCGTGGAAGATGCTGTCCCTGGCGAACCAGGCGCGCTACCCGGAGCATGTCCAGGTGAGTCAGGCGCTCTACGTGGACCATCTCTTCGACCTGCGTGTGCGCAAGAACATCAGCGAGTTCATGACCCCCGAAGAGCGCGCGCTGTGGTTCGAGCACAATGTCTACTATGCGCTTTCCACGGCGGACCGCTACGTCTGGCTGTACAGCGAGCGCATGAACTGGTGGCTTGACCGCGACGTGCCCGAGCTGCTTCCAGTGGCCATCAGGCGTGCGCGGGCGAAGCTGGCCGCTGGCGAGCCGCTGGGGTTCGACCTGAGCGCGGTGATCGAGGAAGCCACGGAACGGCGATCCGCGATGCTCGCGGCCAGTCTGGTTCGCCGATCCGCGGATGTGGCCCCGGTTCCGGCAGGGCAGACGCCGGCGATCGACGGCGTGCTCGATGACCCGCTCTGGCGTTCGGTGAGCGCCATGGAGGCGTTCGTGCCGTACATCGGGGTCAAGCCCGACCCCAAGCTCGCGGCCACTCTTGCGTGGGCGGCCTATGACCAGGATAACCTGTACATCGCCTGCTACTGCTACGAGCCGAATCCCGCGGGCGTCAAGGTCATCGGTTCGGCGCGGGACCATGATGTGTGGAACGGCGACAGCGTGGATGTATTCCTGTCCGCCGGTCAGGAACGGAAGCCCTACTACCACCTCATCGTCAACCCCGAGGGCGTGCTGTGGGACGCCGCCTGCAACGGGTCAGACGATCTCGGTTGGAGCCCGGACCTGCACGTGGCAACGCACCGCGATGCGGGGTACTGGTCGGTGGAACTGTCCCTTCCCTGGAAGTCGCTGAGCAGGAATGCTCCAGTCGCGGGACAGACCTTGTACGCGAACCTGTGCAGGCAGCGGATTACTGGCGGCGAACAAACCTCCTGGTCACAGTGCGTCGGCGGGTTTGTCGAGCCAGACAACTTCGGACTGTGGACCTTCCGGTAGATAGGTGCGTCCCCGGAATGCAGGTGCGGCGCGGCACCGTGGAGAAGAGCACACTGGAACATACGGAGGGCACCGTGACTGCCCGTCGAACCGAGGGATGTAGCATGGCGCTGAGCGTGACGCTCTGGAACGAGTTCAGGCACGAGAGACAACTGGACGCCTGCCGAGAGATCTACCCCGAGGGCATACATGCCGCCATTGCGGACTACCTCGAGCGCAACACTGATTTCAGGCTGAGGCTGGCCTGCCTTGATGAGCCTGAACACGGCTTGACAGAGCAGGTGCTGGATGATACGGACGTCCTCATCTGGTGGGGTCACGTGGCTCAGGGCGAGGTGAGCGATGAGGTCGCAGACCGCGTATGCACTCGTGTACTGGCAGGCATGGGACTGATCGTGCTGCACTCGGCCCTCAAGAGCAAGGTCTTCTTGCGGCTGATGGGCACCACCTGTGACATCAAATGGCGCGAGTCAGGCGAGAAGGAGCGGCTCTGGGTCGTGGCCCCCGGGCACCCCATTGCTGCCGGACTGGGCGAGTACATCGAGATCGAAAACACCGAGATGTACGGGGAGCATTTCGACATCCCGGTCCCCGACGAACTTGTCTTCATCAGCTGGTTTCCCGGCGGCGAGGTGTTCCGCAGTGGCTGCTGCTTCAGCCGGGGAAATGGTCGCGTTTTCTACTTCCGTCCGGGGCACGAGACACACCCCATTTACCACAACGAGGAAGTGCTCAGAGTCATCCTGAACGCGATCAAATGGGCGGCCCCGAGCGGCGGCCCACAGTTCCGGCGCGGCAATGTGCCGCCGCTGGAACGGATATGAGGCGAGCAAGTGCGTTTGCGAACAGCAGATCGCGGATATGCGCAGGCACTGAACCCGGCCGTCCTGGCGGCGTTGGTCTGCCTGGCTTGCATCCTGCCGATATCGAGGGTCAATGGGCACCAGCCACCTGGGGTCGAGTACAAGATATACTGCTTTCCCGATGACGCATTGCCCGTGATCGATGGGGATGGGGGCGATTGGGCGCGTGTGCCGGCGGAGTACAGTGTGGACGGCAGTCATCTGCGCGACACAGTCATGGGGAAAGACGACCGGATGTCGCCCGATGACCTGCGCGTCGAGGTCACTGTGGCATGGAGTCCGACCACTAACCGGCTGTACTTCCTGTACCGCGTCTGGGATGATCTGCATAACTTCCGGGAGGACTGGGGCGACATCTTCGAGGTCGTGCTTGACGCCGACCATTCCGGCGGCCAGTATCACAGCTACTCGGACGTGACGCCCGAAGTCGAGGAGAAGCTCAAGAGCACACATTGCCAGAACTACCACATCTTCACCCCGCCAGGGCCGGGCAGGCCGTGGGCCTGGGTATGGGGATCGCAGCAGTGGTTGGTTGAGAAGCCCTGGAGTGAGCACGCGTACAGTTATGCCTTTGGGCCGGGCGAACCGGGCCCACTGTGCCTGGAGTTCAGCATAAGTCCGTTCAACTACGCGAGTTACCTTGGCCCGGAGTTCAGCGCAATCCACAAGCTGACAGCCGGCGAGATTGTTGGGCTTTCATGGTCCGTGCTCGACTACGATGAGGATAACGAGCGCTACGAGGGTTTCTGGAACCTGTCGCACAACACGCGGATGGACCGCACTGCAGACCTGCTGCCCAACTTCCGGCTGATGCCGCTTGAGCCCCATGAGGGCATCGAGTAGGCGATCCGCATCAGCGGTCATATGGCGTTTGCGTGTCGCCGTTCTTTTGTGCTAAAATGAGCGTTGGCGTAGGGTGAGCCCGCTTTGACCCGGGCCCAGACGCTTCGGATGCATTGGGCAGGCCGTCAGTCTGTCGGCCTCTTTTCATGTCCGGCTGTTTCCGGAGTCCCGTGGCCCCGGTCCAGTCCCGGGAGGATCCCAGCATGCGCAATCGGGCGCGAGCATTGCTACCAGCGATCGTACTCTGCATCGCAGCACTGGCCTTCATCGCTTTGTCCGGCACGGGTTGCGGCAAGAAGGGTGAAGACGCCGCAGGCGGGGCCCCGACTGGGGGCCCTGAACAGATGATGGCGGGTGCACCCGGCGGCGCACCGATGGGCATGCCTGAAGGTGGCGGGATGCCCGGTGGTCCCGCTGGTCCTCCTGGAGGCCCAGGCGCGCCCGGGGGCGCACCACCAGCTGGAGGACCGGCAGGACCGGCAGGACCGGGTGGACCCAGTGAGGGTGCTGGTGGACCCGGCGGACCTGGTGGCCCAGCTGCAGGTCCGTCTGAGGGCGACGAGGGCGAAGGCGGCGCTGCCGGCGGTCCCGCAGCTCAGCCGGCAAAGGTGGAAAAGGCTCCTCCCGCAACTGCCAAGCAGGTCGCGGCGGTTGAGGAAGCGCTCGGCATACTGCGAACATTCCTGACGCGCGAAGTTCCGGCACCCACTGCCGCTGACAAGAAGACCGGCGATGGGGACGACACAGACGCCCCGGCAGTGCAGGCCTCCTCGGGCGGCATGCAGTTCGCCCAGGCCGGTGGACCTGGTGGACCTGGTGGACCTGGTGGACCTGGTGGACCTGGTGGACCTGGTGGACCTGGTGGACCTGGTGGACCTGGTGGACCGGGCGGACCGGGCGGCCCCAGTGGACCGGGTGCCGGCGGTCCTGGTGGGCCCGGTGGAGACGGTCCTGCCGCTGGAGCCGCT
>MTKY01056198.1_pt1 | contig 11553 bp, 9 predicted proteins | sample 1042731 | NCBI WGS metagenome assembly MTKY01 (sample SAMN06212206, study PRJNA360538) | anaerobic digester metagenome | biome: Wastewater treatment plant; material: sludge; isolation source: anaerobic digester fed with sludge from wastewater treatment plant | place: Denmark: WWTP Soeholt ... | reverse complement strand
CGTTTCCGCGAGGACCTTTTCTACCGCCTCAACGTCATCCCGGTGACGCTGCCGCCGCTGCGCGACCGGCGCAGCGACATCGCCGCGCTGGTGCGCCATTTCGTCGATGCGGGGCGCGCTTCGGGCCTTCCTGACCGCCAGTTCGCGCCTGCCGCGATGCAGTGGCTCGAACGCTATGACTGGCCGGGCAACGTCCGCGAGCTTGGCAATGTCGTCCAGCGGCTGGCGGTGCTGTCGCGTGATACCGTGGTGACCGTGCGCGATGTCGAAACGGTGCTGCACGAAAATGGCGAGGGCGGCGGCGCGGTGGCACCCTCCGACCTGATCGCCAGGGCCGTCGACGATTGGGCGCGCGAGCAGATGGCAGGCGATGCAATCGACGGAGAACTCCACGGTCAGCTCGAAGCGATCGTCGAGGCGGCGCTATTTCGCCGCGTGCTGCGGGATGTGCGCGGCAATCAGTTGGAGGCTGCGCGGCGGCTCGGGATCAATCGCAACACGTTGCGCAAACGTCTGGGGCAGCTGGATATCGATCCCACGCATCCCTGAGCGACGGAAACTACCTCATATTTGAGGCATTCGACCTGCCCAAGCGCAGTTTGTGTGTTTTCTATGCAACAGGTTTGTCGTAGCATGGCAACAATGGCGCACTCGGTTCCCCTGAATGACAATATCGATCCGACCGAGCAGGATGTACGCTCGGGCTTCTGGCGCTTCGCGGTCCCCGAATATTACACGCTGGCGCTCGTCATCAGCGTTGGCATAGCGACCTACGTCTTTGTTACCGGCGACGCGCAGAGCGAGCGATTGCTCACCCCGGCGCTCGTCGCGGCGATCATGGTCGCCAATCTTGTCCCCGCCATGGCGTTGATCGTGCTGATCGGCAGCCGCGTCGCGCGCGCGCGCGCGGTGCGATCGATGGAGGGCGGCAATGGCCGTCTGCATGTGCGGTTAGTCGCGCTGTTTTCGCTGATCGCCGCGGTGCCGACCCTCCTCGTGGTCATATTTGCCTCGCTACTGTTCCAGTTTGGTGTCGATTTCTGGTATTCTGACCGCTCGCGGGGAATGTTTGAAAACGCCGCCACCCTCGCACAATCATTTTATGAAGAGAGCCAGAAGTCAGTCGCCGGGCAGACGGGAGCGATGTCTGAGGACCTGAGTAAATATCTGGATAGCCAGTCGATCGACAGCATCAGTTTTCAGGACGCTTACGGATTTCAGGTTGTCGTTCGCGAACTCAATGAATCCGCGATCATCGAAATTGGCCGTGATGGTATTCCGCGGACCGCGGTGATGATCGACCCCGACAATCGGGCGGCGGAAGGTCGGGTCACACCCGCTATAATACAACGACTTAATGCAGGCGAAGAAGTCGTCGTCACACGAAGTGCTAACCGAATAGAGGCAGTCACGCGACTTCCTGGCAGGCCGAATGCGTTCCTTTATGCTTCACGGGCCGTGTCCAGCCTTGGTCAGCAGCAGTTCCAACTCGCCCGAACGGTGCTTGCCGACTATAACGCCTTGTTCCAGCGCTCGCAGCTGCTGCAGCTGCAATTTAACGGCGCGCTCTATTTAGGTTCGCTGCTGCTGCTCGCGCTCGCCGTGATCGCCGCTATCGTCGTCGCCGACCGCATCGTGCGTCCGCTAGGCACGCTGATCGGCGCGACGCGCACTGCGGCGGGTGGCGATCTGTCGGTGCGCGTGACCCCGCCAGCGCGCGATGACGAGATTTCGGTGCTGACCCGCGCGTTCAACCGCATGACCGAGCAACTGCAGGGCCAGACTGGCGCGCTGGTCAGCGTCAACGAACAGCTCGAAGCACGGCGCAGTTTTATCGAGGCGGTGCTCAGCGGGGTATCGTCGGCGGTGATCTCGGTCGATGCCGATCACCGCATTCAACTGGCCAATGCGGCAGCCGAGCGGCTGATCTGCCAGTCAGCCGATTGCCTGACCGGACGTCCCTTAGCCGAAGTCGCGCCTGAACTGGCGCAACTGTTGATTGGCGACGAGCGTGAGGCGATCGTCCAATTGGCTCGCCCCGATGCCGAACCCGCAACGCTCGCCGCAAAGGCGGTTGCGCAGGGCGACGGCTTTGTCCTGAGTTTTGAGGATATTACGCAGCAATTGCTCGATCAGCGTCGCGCCGCCTGGTCTGACGTCGCGCGTCGCATTGCGCATGAGATCAAGAATCCGCTGACCCCGATCCAACTCGCCGCCGAGCGCCTTCAGCGTCGCTTCGGCGACAAGATCGAGGGCGACAGTGCCACCTTCAAGAAATTGACCGATACCGTGATCCGCCAGGTTCACGACATGCGCCGGATGGTCGACGAATTTTCCAGCTTTGCCCGCATGCCCAAACCGACCTTCGGGGTCGAGGATATCCGCGATATCCTGCGCCAGGCGGTATTCCTGTTCGAGGTTGCCAAGCCCGATATCGTCTTTGCAGTAAAAACCCCGGACGAAATCGGGCCGCTCGTTTGCGATCGACGCTTGCTGTCGCAGGCCATGACAAACATTGTCAAAAACGCAGTGGAAGCGATTGAAGAAAATTCAAAAAGTTCGCAATTAACTCCCATTGGGCATATTGATGCCGAGCTGGCCAGCGGGCCGCACGGTGAAATCCTGATCCGTGTTGCGGATGACGGGATCGGGTTGCCGCAGGCGCGCGAAACCATTGCCGAACCCTATATGACGACGCGTCAGGGCGGCACGGGACTGGGCCTCGCGATTGTCAAAAAGATCGTCGAACAGCATTATGGCGAGCTAGAGTTTTCGGACAATCCGGCGGGGCGGGGGACGTGCGTCACACTGACGCTCCATCCCGACCGGCTTCAAGGATTGGCAGGGAAGGGCGACGAAATAAGCATGGGGCACGCAGAATCGGTTCCGGGGCGGATCCGCAACCGACAGGACAGAGAAGAATATGGCGCTTGATATATTGATCGTCGACGACGAGCGCGACATTTGCGATCTCGTCGCCGGCGTCATGGAAGACGAAGGCTATGAGGCGCGTATTGCCTCCGACAGCGATTCCGCGCTCGAAGCGATCCGCCAGCGGCGCCCATCGCTCGCGCTGATCGACGTGTGGTTGCAGGGGTCGCGGCTCGACGGGCTGGGGCTGGTCGAGGCGATTAAGGCCTTCGATCCGACGCTGCCGATCATCGTCATTTCGGGGCATGGCGGGCTCGACACCGCGGTAGCGGCGATCCGGCGCGGTGCGTATGATTTCATCGAAAAGCCGTTCGAGGCATCGCGCTTGCTCCATCTGGTGGCACGCGCGACCGAAAGCGAGCGGCTGAAGTTCGAATATGAGCAATTGCGCGAAAAGGCTGGCCCATCAGACGAATTGACCGGGACCAGCGCGTCAATCAACAATGTCCGCGCGACCCTCAAGCGCGTCGCGGGGACCGGTAGTCGGGTGTTGATTACCGGTGCAGCGGGAGTTGGCAAGGAAGTGGCCGCGCGCGTGCTGCACGGTTGGAGCGGGCGTCACAATGCACCCTTCCGCGTCATTTCCTCGGCGCGCATGGATCCCGAGACGGTTGAAACCGAATTGTTCGGGTCCGAAACCGACGACGGGGCGATCCGCGTCGGGCTGCTCGAACAGGCGCATGGCGGCACCCTTTTTCTCGACGAAGTCGCTGACATGCCGCTGACGACCCAAGGCAAGATCCTGCGCGTACTCACCGACCAGAGCTTTACCCGCGTTGGCGGGCGCACGATGATCCGCGTCGATGTCCGGATCATTTCGGGCTCGGCGCGCGACCTGACGACTGAAATCGCCGAGAGCCGCTTTCGCGAAGATCTCTATTATCGGCTTAATGTCGTTCCGGTGCATATCCCGCCGCTGCGTGAGCGCCGCGACGATATTGCCAGCCTGTGCGACCACTATATCCGCCGCTATGCCGCCGATCGCCGCGTTCCGCCGCCCGAGATCAGTTCGGAAGCGATGGCGGCGCTGCAAGCGCACGAATGGCCGGGCAATGTCCGCGAGCTGCGCAACGTCATTGAACGTGTGATGATATTGGCGCCGAGCGATCGTCTGAACCGGATCGACGCCGATATGCTGCCAGGCGAGCTGGTCCGCGGTGGCAGCGACATTTTGCCAAATTCGGAATCGATCACTGCGATCCCGCTGAAAGAAGCGCGCGAAAATTTCGAGCGCGAATATCTGCGGATCCAGATCAACCGCTTTTCGGGGAATATCTCGCGCACCGCGACCTTTATCGGCATGGAACGCTCGGCCTTGCACCGCAAACTGAAACTTTTGGGGCTCACCGAGAGTTCGGACGGCGAGGGGTGAGGCTTTGCGCTAGACCTTGCGCATGCTTTGCCGCATATTGATGGAAAGAAAAAGGTCTTTAAGCCGGAAAACCGGGGCATACCTGCGGTCGTACCGCCAAAAATAGGAGGCAAATGTGTCCGATAAGAACCAGAATCTCCAGGATATTTTTCTCAACGCGCTACGCAAGAGCAAAACGCCGGTAACAATGTTTCTCGTCAAAGGGGTGAAGCTTCAGGGCATCATCACCTGGTTCGACAATTTTTCGTTGCTGCTGCGCCGCGATGGCCAGTCCCAGCTCGTTTATAAACATGCGATCTCGACGGTGATGCCGTCGCATGATTTCGATCTTTCGCTGCTCGGCGGCAATCTGCGCGACGCGCCGGCTAGCAAGGGTAAGGCGTTGCAGGATGTATTCCTGAATGCGGTCCGAAAATCCGATGAATCGGTGACGATGTTCTTGGTCAACGGGGTGATGTTGCAGGGCGATATCGTTGCGTTCGATCTATTCTGCATGCTGCTCGAGCGCGAGCGCCAAGTGCAGCTCGTCTATAAGCACGCCATTTCGACGGTGCAGCCAAACGGCCCGATCAACTTGACCGACAGCGAACCGGATGCAGAAGCGGACAACGCCTGATCGCCTCGATTATTGACAGTCAGGAAGAAGTCACCCGTGGCGCTGCCGCGCTGTTGGTCGTGCCCGAATGGCATAGCCAGAAGTTGGCTCGCGATCTTGACGCGCGGGCAAAGGAGGCGAGGGGGCTCGCGTTGGCGATCGGGCTCGACGTAGTCGCGGTGCATATGCTTCGACTGCGCCAGACGCGGGCAGCGACCTTGCTCGGAGTCGGGCAGATCGAGGCGATCACACCGGACATCGAGAAACATGGCATCCAACTTGTCGTGGTCGATGCCGCTCTTAGCCCGATCCAGCAGCGCAATCTGGAAACCGCTTTCGGCACCAAGGTGATCGACCGGACCGCGCTGATCCTCGAAATCTTCGGCGAACGCGCCGCGACCGCCGAAGGACGCTTGCAGGTGGAATTGGCGCATCTCGATTATCAGGCGGGACGGTTGGTGCGTAGCTGGACCCACCTCGAACGCCAGCGCGGCGGTTTCGGCTTCCTCGGCGGTCCCGGCGAAACGCAGATCGAGGCCGACCGGCGGATGATCCGCAACCGCATGGCGCGGATCCGGCGTTCACTCGAAGACGCTCGTCGCACGCGTCAGTTGCAGCGCTCGAAGCGCCAGCGCGCGCCTTGGCCGGTCGTCGCGCTCGTTGGTTATACGAACGCAGGTAAATCGACGTTTTTCAACTGCTTGACGGGAAGTGACGTCATGGCGGAAGACATGCTGTTCGCAACCCTCGACCCGACAATGCGCGAGATCCGGCTGCCCGGCATCGACAAGGCGATCCTCTCCGACACCGTCGGTTTTGTTTCCGACCTGCCGACCGAACTGGTCGCGGCGTTTCGCGCCACGCTCGAAGAGGTCACGACTGCCGATCTGATCGTCCATGTTCGCGACATCGTCCACCCCGACAGCGACGCGCAATATGATGACGTCTGCACCATCCTGAGCTCGCTCGGCGTCAATGGACCGCAGGATGATGGCGAGGGCGACGCGCCGTTCGCGATCTCGCAGATCGAAATCTGGAACAAGATCGACACCGCCGACAGCGACGGTCGCGCCGCTATTGAAGAGATGGCAGCGCGGCGCTCCGACGTCGCGGTCATATCTGCGGTGACTGGTGAAAACGTCGAAGCCGCGCGCGTCCTGATGGCGGCGCAGCTGACCGCGCTTCACAAGGTCCAGCGGATTTACCTTGGTTATCAGGACGGGGAAGCGGCGGCGTGGCTTCACGCGCGCGGCGAGGTGTTGGCCGACGAGCCCGAGGATGAGGGGCATGTGCTGACCGTCCGGCTCGATCCCGCCGACGCAGCGCGGTTCGAACGGCTGTGGCCTACGGACGACGCTCCGACGCCTTGACCGCCAGCCAATGGGCTTCCTGCGCGTTGAGCGACAATCCCTCCAAGCTACCGCCCGCGCGATCTTCCATCGCTGCAAAACGGCGCGCGAATTTGACGTTCGCATCGCGGAGCGCGCCTTCGGCGTCGACGCCCAGGTGTCGGGCGTAGTTGACGACCGCGAAGAGCAGGTCGCCGATCTCCTCGTGCCGCGCTGCGTCATCGGTCGCGGTCGCCACTTCGACGAGTTCTTCGGCGATCTTGCCGCGTGGGCCAGCTTCGTCAGGCCAATCGAAGCCGACGCGCGCGGCGCGTGACTGAAGTTTTTGCGCACGCAAGAGCGAGGGCAAGGAGCGCGCAACCCCCGACAGGGCACCCTTGGGACCATCGGCGGCGCGTTCGTCGGCCTTGATTTGTTCCCATTGCTGGCGAACATTATTGGTCTTGCTGTCGCCAAAAATATGCGGATGGCGGCGCTCCATCTTGTCGCTGATCGCGGTCGCCACGTCGTTAAAGCCGAACAGACCGTTATCGCTGGCAATCTGGCTGTGGAACACGACCTGGAGCAAGAGGTCGCCAAGCTCGTCGCAAATTGCCGCAGGATCGCCGCCAGCGATCGCGTCGGCAACCTCATAGGCTTCTTCGATGGTGTAGGGCGCAATCGTCGCAAAGCTCTGCGCAAGATCCCATTCGCAGCCGCCATCAGGATTACGCAATCTGGCCATCACCATGAGCAGGCGATTGATGGGGGATTGGAGCGTCGCGTCGGCCATATAATTATCCGATAATATATATTATGTTAACTCTAAATGCGTTTGGGGAGGAGAATACCCCCCTGCCGTTGGAATCATGCGTTATTGCCCCAGCTTAGGAATGCACGGCAATCAGGTGACCATCTGCCATGTTCGGATGACCAGAAACACGAGACCGAAAATCGCTGCCCACGCCAGCCCCATCTTGAGCCAGTCGGCCATCGGCAACCGCCGCGCCAGCAACGAACTGACGACCAGCGTCAGCGCGCCGACGAACCAGATCATCTGTACCGCCGTGTCACCGCTCATAGCTGCACCTCCAACCCGTCATACCCCGGCTCGACACCCGGCGGCAATTCACCCGCTAGGTCGTCATAATCCATCGTATTGTCCATATGGGTGATGATCGCGCGCGGATTGCCGCATTTTTCGAGCGCCGCGAGCGTCATCGCCAGATGCGGATGCGTCGGGTGTGGATAGCGGCGGAGCGCATCGATCACGAACAGGTCGACGCCTTGGAAGAAGTCGACCATGTCATCAGTAAACTTTGAAAAGTCCGTGGCATAGCCGATCTTATGAACACCATCACTAAAGATCAGGCCGCTTGCCTTGATTGGTCCGTGCGGCATCTCGATTGCCGAAACCTCGATCGGCCCGATCGATTGGTGATCCAGCAAGTCGATCGGATCGACCAACGCCGGATAGCCGGCGTTTCCGGCAAAGGCATAAGTGAAGCGCCATTTGAGCGTGTCGAGCACATGGTTGCGCGCATAGGCAGGTACTTGCGAGCCGCGCAGATGCATGATCTGACGCAGATCATCGAGCCCGTGGCAATGGTCGGCATGCTCGTGGGTCCAGATGATGCCATCGATCGCGCCAACCTCGGCATCGAGCAGTTGCAGACGCATATCTGGGCTGGTGTCGACGAGTAGTCGAAAGCCGCCGAGCGAGATCAGGATCGAGGAACGACTGCGCAGATTGCGCGGATTGTCGGGGTCGCATTGCCCCCAGTCATTGCCGATCCGTGGTACACCCGAAGACGTGCCGCAGCCCAGAATACGGACCTTCATTGCGTGCGTGACGTCATGGCATCGCCTTGTTGAAAAGCGCGTAGAAATTGGCGCTCGTCGCGGAGCCAAGAGCTTCCGTATCCTCGTCGCGTAGGTTGGCGAGGAAGGCCAGCGTGTCGGCGACAAATGCCGGCTCGCCGGTCTTGCCGCGGTGCGGGACAGGGGCGAGGAAAGGGGCGTCGGTTTCGATCAGTAGCCGATCCTGCGGCAGCCATTTGGCGGTCGCCTGCAGATCGGCGGCGTTCTTGAACGTCACGATTCCCGATATCGAGATGAACAGCCCCAGGTCGATTGCTTTGCGCGCGAAATCATCGCTGGCGGTGAAGCAGTGGATCACGCCGGGGAAGGTCGCCCTGCCCATTTCTTCGCCGAGAACCGCCAGCGTGTCATCTTCGGCATCGCGGGTGTGAACGATGATCGGCAACCCGGTCACTTGCGACGCGTGGACGTGGCGGCGGAAGCTGTCCTGCTGCCGTACGCGGTCACTCTTGTCGTAATAATAATCGAGGCCGGTTTCACCGATGCCGATTACGCGCGGGTGCGCGGCACGTTGGACCAGCTTCGCGGTGTCGACGTCGGGATGATGGTCGGCGTCGTGCGGATGGATGCCGACGCTGGCCCACACATCGGGATTGGCTTCGGCAACCGCGAGCACATCGTCCCATTCGCTTTCGCGTGTCGCGATGTTGAGCATCGCGGTGACGCCGCGCGCGCGGGCGCGGTCGAGAACCGCGCCCTGCTGCTCGGCGAGCCCCTTGTAATTGAGGTGGCAGTGCGAATCGACGAGCATTACGCCTGCCCTTCCCCTTCCGGCAGGTCGAGGCGCGGGAAGAGGGGCTGCGGCTGGCCTACGATAAACCCGCTAGCGGCAAGGCTCGCAAACCAGTCATCGTCGTCCAGTGTTGCAAAGTTGCGCGCGCCGTCGGCAATGCCCATCTGGTCAAGCAATGTATCGGCGGCTGTCGGCACGACTGGGCGGATTGCAATCGCGAGCGTGCGAACGACCTGAAACAATGTCATCAGCACCGCGCGCATCCGATCGGGGTCGGCCTTACGCAGCGCCCAGGGTGCCTGCGTATCGACATATTGGTTGCACGCGAACACCGCACGCAGCCACTCCTCGATGCCTATCGAAAAAGCGAGCTGTTCAAATTCACGCGGCAGCAGGTTGCGGCAGGCGTCGTTGACGATCGACAGCAGCGCGCGATCATCTTCGTGTGACACATAGTCCGTGGACAGCTTGCCATTCAAATTCTTGAAAATCATCGACAAACTGCGCTGCGCTAGATTGCCGAAGCTGTTCGCCAGATCGGCATTGGCGGTGCGCACGATCGCTTCGGCCGAGTAAGTACCGTCCTGCCCGAAACTGACCTCGCGCAGCAGATAATAGCGCAGCGCATCGACCCCGAAGGTGTCGGCAAGCGCCATCGGATCGACGACGTTGCCGAGCGACTTTGACATCTTCTCACCGCGGTTGAGCAGGAAGCCGTGACCGAAAACCTGCCTGGGCAGTGGCAGACCGGCGCTCATCAGGAAGGCAGGCCAGTAAACCGTATGAAAACGCACAATATCCTTGCCGATCATATGGATGTTCGCAGGCCAGAATTTGCCGAAATCGCCATCGAGATCTGGATAGCCCAGCCCCGACAGATATGTGGTGAGTGCATCGACCCACACATACATCACATGCCCGGGCGAACCCGGGACGGGGACGCCCCAGTCGAAGCTGGTGCGCGAGACGCTGAGATCCTTCAGCCCGCCTTCGACGAAGCGCATCACTTCGTTGCGACGGCTTTCGGGGCGGATGAAATCGGGTTGCGCTTCATAAAGCGCGAGCAGCCGGTCCTGATAGTTTGACAAGCGAAAGAACCAGCTTTCCTCGACGGTCCATTCGACGGGCGTCCCTTGCGGCGACAGACGGGTTTCGCCTTCCCCATCGACCAGCTCGCTTTCGTCGTAATAGGCTTCGTCGCGAACCGAATACCAGCCCTCGTAGCGGTCGAGATAGAGGTCGCCATTACCCTCCATCGCACGCCAGATCGCCTGTGAGGCCGCATGATGCGCGGCATCCGAGGTGCGCATGAAATTATCATAACTTATATTCAGTTTGGCATACATCTCACGGAAATAAGATGACATTTCGTTCGCAAGATCGATCGTTTCGCGGCCCTGATCGCGCGCCGTCTGGAACATCTTCAGCCCATGTTCGTCGGTGCCGGTGATCAGTCGCACGTCGCGACCTCGCGCGCGCTGGAACCGTGCCATCACGTCGGTTGCGATTGCTTCGTAGGCGTGGCCGATATGCGGGCGGCCATTGGGGTAGCTGATCGCGGTGGTGATGTAGAAAGGTGCGCTGTTTTCGGACATGGTCGCGCCTTAGCCGCTGGCGCGTCGAAGGGGAAGTATCCGTCGCCCTTGCGAAGGCAGGGGCCGCAGTCGGCCCGTTTTGGCGCTGGCGGCGTAAGCCGCAGGCGGCCCCAGCCTTCGCAAGGGCGACGATTATCTCGTCCGCGGCGCCAGTTCGGCCAGGCAATTGCCGATTTCGAACCCGACCATCGCTCCATCATAGGAACCGCGGATAGCGTCGCGCACGGTGCGCAGGACGCGGTCCCATTGCGCGAGGATCGGCGCAATCTCCGCCACTGGGCGATCACGTGCGAACCGCGCGAGCAGTCCCGGCACGATGTCGATGACGAGTTCAAGCCGGGCGCGATTGCTGGTGCCGCTGACCTCGCGTGCCAGCGCCTCGCGCAGACGATTTTCGGGGTCACCGGTCGCGACGATCGCGAGCAACTTTTTTTCCATCGTCGCGACATCGCTGTCGATCAGCGCCAACGCCTTGCCGGGCACGCCGCCAGACGCGGTGACGATTGCGCGCGCCTCGGAGATCTCGAGCATCGGTCGCAGATCATGCAGCCATGCTGTCATGACGTCACGGTCAACCGGTTGAAAACGCAAGGTTCTGCATCGCGATCGGATTGTCGGCAGCAGGCGCCCCGGCGAGTGACTGACGAGCAGGAACAGCGTCTTTGCTGGCGGTTCCTCGAGTGTCTTAAGCAGCGCGTTGGCGGCGTCGGTCTCCAGATCGTCGATCGCGTCGACGATGATAACGCGCCAGTCGCCGAGCGACAGCGACAGGTGCAGACGGCGGATCATCGCCCGAACCTGATCGATGGTGATGTTGCGCGCGAGGTCTTTGCTCTTGTCCTTGAGTTGGCGCGTCAGGTGGAGGATTTCAGGGTGGTTGCCCGCCTCGACCAATCGCCCTGCAGCGCTGTCGCCCGGATCGTCGAGCGCAACTGCCTGGCCGTCGCCGCCACAGCCATGGGTAACGAGGAAGCGCGCGACGCGTGCCGCAAAAGCCCCCTTCCCCATACTCTGCGGTCCCGCGAGCAGCCACGCGTGATGCAGCCTGCCCCCCTGCCAGCCTTCGAGAAAGGCGGCCTCAGCATCCTGATGACCAATCATAGCCATTCGGCGAGCCC
>MTKY01050932.1_pt1 | contig 11553 bp, 9 predicted proteins | sample 1042731 | NCBI WGS metagenome assembly MTKY01 (sample SAMN06212206, study PRJNA360538) | anaerobic digester metagenome | biome: Wastewater treatment plant; material: sludge; isolation source: anaerobic digester fed with sludge from wastewater treatment plant | place: Denmark: WWTP Soeholt ... | reverse complement strand
GTCATTTGCGCATGCAAGCCGAACAGCGCCGTGATTTGGCCGTCGCCCGCGCGCGTCTTTTTGATGAAGCGCTCGTTTTCCGCCACGCCGTCCGCCGGGATGTTGCGGTCCGACGTCTCATAGCACAGGCAGCCCGACAGCCCCGCCGCGCGGAAGGTTTCCTCCATGACATCCAGCGAGCCATCCGTGCACGAGGGCGACGCATGGTGGTCAATGATCGTGGTGCAGCCCGTGTGGATGGCCTCCAGCAGTGCCACATACGACGAATAGCGCACCGCTTCCGCATCCAGCGCCAAATCCAACTTCCACCACATCCGCTCCAGGATTTGCACAAAGTTGCTCGCCGGCTCGCCCGGCGGCGCGAAGCCGCGCGCAAAGGAAGAATACAAATGGTGGTGCGCGTTGATCAGCCCCGGCATCGCCACCATGCCGCCCGCATCCAGCACTTCGGCGCTCGCCGGCGCCTCCACCTTGGCGCCCACCGCCACGATCTTGCTGCCTTCAATCAGGATTTCGCCATGGGGAATGACCGGTTGCGCGTCGTCGTTGGTCAGCACCAGCGCGTTACGAATGACTAAAGCCATGATGTTCTCTCCTGTGGCCCGGGTTTTCCATGCTGTGGAAAAAAGTTCATCCCGCGTGGGCGGGGTTTTCCACACTGTGGAAAAATCCGGCCCAATTTTTCCACACCGTGGAAAAACCTCTAGCATTTTTTCCACGCTGTGGAAAAGCTTTTACACCGCGTTGGGCATCTGGGGCCGCAGCATGTGATACAGCGCGCCGGCCGCCACCGCCCCCAGGCCATCCGCCAGCATATCTTTTTGCGCGTCCCACACATCCCCCTGCGATCCCAGAAATGCCGTGCCCGCCGTCGGATCCGCGAGCACCGCGTAGAGCCACTCCACCATCTCGAACAGCGCCGCCACCGCCAGAATGGCCGCCAATCCGAAGACGAGGCTGAACGCCCGGTTCCGGCTCAACCCGCGGCCTTCCACAAACTCCAGAATCGGAAAAATCCAGAACCCCACCGTGAAATGCGCCAGCCGGTCAAAATGATTCCGCTGCGCCCCGAGCCAATCCGTCACCCAGCCAAACGGCACCTCGGCGAACGTGTAATGCCCGCCGATCGTGTGCAGAAACACCAGCACCGACATCAGCACATAAGCCGTATTGGAAAAGCGGATGCCTTTGACGTACAGCCACACCACCGGCGTCACCACCACCCAGACCGTAATATTCTCCGCCCACCACGTGGCGCGCGACACCGGCCCAACCGCCAGCACCACACTCTCCACCACCCACGCCCCAAACAATATAATCGGCACCGCGCTCTTCATGCCCCGCATCATATCCCCGACCCCGCCAGCCGCCATCTTTTATTCCATGCAAAAGTGTCCACAGTTTATAAACTCTGGACAGCACCCTAAAAACATCAGTTTTAAAATAGCCATAAATATAGACCTAACATATTGTGTATAAACATAATATGAATATACTAAAGAATGTCCACACTTTATAAACTCTGGACATAAGTTGGTTTTGGTCCAAAAAAACGGGGTTGGCGTGGGCCAACCCCGTGGACATCATTTTTCGATGCGTGATGGGTGTTAGAACTTTTCAGGGAAGGCGGCGATGAGGCCGTCGGAGAGGGCGTCGGCAAGCATCATCATGTGGGCTTCGGCTGCGCCGTATGCCTCGATGCCTTCCGCATACTTGCCCTGGAGGATGGCAGTCGCATACACCAGCGTGGTGTCAATATGGCTCTTCAGCATGTCGCGGACAAACGCCTGCGGCCAATGCTCGTTGGCGGCGGAAAGGAAATCGGCGATCTCCTGTGCGTTGTCATACGCCGCCTTGATGGCGTTGTTCAGGCCTTCCTCATCGTTGCCAGCCTTCGCTACTTCGACGATTTTAACGGCACCGGCAATGTGCTCCTTGAGCAGCTTGGTCACGGCGTCGCCGGCTTCCTTGCCATAGAACAGGGCGACCGCGCCGCCGATGTCTTCCTGGTTGCGCATCAGTCGTGCGGCTGTGGCTTCAAACGCGGGGGTGCCGTGCGCGGTGACTGCGGCATAGGTCCATTCCATGTGCTGGGCCCAGAGTTCGCGCATGGTGTCATGCAGCTTGTTGCCGGCCGCGGAACGGACGGCAGAAGAGGCATCGTGCGACGAATGGCCGGAATCTTCGGCCACGGCGCAGGCGCTCAAGAGGCCCATGCTGGCGACCAAAGCCACCACAAATGCGAATTTCACTGTTTTTTGGATGTTCATTTTGTTTCCTTCGGTTTGGGGTTCTCTATTTTTTCGGTAGAGAATTTACTGTTGAACTGCGGGTTGTCAAAAAAGTTTTTGTTCTTCGAAGTTCCACGGTGTGGAAAAAAGTTTTCCACAGTGTGGAAAATGGCTAGGGTGCTACAAATGGAGACGATTGACGGCAAACTGGTTGTGCTGGATGCGCGCTGGGTGTTTCGCGAGTTGAGCGGCATTGGCCGCTACACGCTGGAACTGTTGCGTCAATTGGGCGATTTGGGCGGGGGGTGGCGTTTTTTGGTGCTGGTGCGGGATGCGGAGCGCCGGGAGTTTGTGGAAGCGGCCGCGGGGCTGGGGGGGCGGGGGAATGTGGAGTTCGCGGAGGTGCCGTTTGGGCCGTTCGCGCTGCGCGGGCAATGGGCGGTGGCGCGGTTGCTGCGGGCGCGCGGGGTGGCGGTGTACCACTCGACCAATTTCATGATTCCACTGCCGGCGTTTTCGCGCCGTGAGCCCCGGGCGATCCGCGCGGTGTGCAACATCCATGATTTGATTCCGATGGTGCATCCGGAGTTTACGCCGCGCGCGCTCAAGACCCGGTTTTTTCCGGTGTACCGGGCGTTGATGCACGAAATTGCGCGGCGGGTGGACCGGGTGCTGACGGGGAGCGAATCGGCCAAGCGCGACATTCAACGGTTGCTGGGGGTGGCGGAGTCGCGGATTCGGGTGGCCGCGGATGGCGTGGATGCGCGCTATGTGCCGGGCGGCGAAAAGCCGTCCGCGCGCGGCGGGCCCAAAACCATCCTTTATGTAGGCCGCAGCGATCCCTACAAAAATTTGCCGGGGCTGGTGGCGGTGGTGGCACGGCTGATCGAAGAGGGGCTGCCGGTGCGCCTACGGATTGCGGGACCGCCGGATGCGCGGTATCCCGCGGCGGCAGAATTGGCGCAGCGGCTGAATGTGGCGGCGCACGTGGAGTGGCTGGGCTATCTGGACGAGGCGGGGTTGCTCCGCGCGTATCAGGAGGCGGACGTGCTGGCGCTGCTCTCGCGCTATGAGGGCTTCGGCCTGCCGGTGCTGGAGGCGATGGCGTGCGGCACGCCGGTGGTTTGCTCGAATGTGGCGAGTTTGCCGGAGGTGGCGGGCGACGCGGCGCGGCTGGTGGCGCCAGACGATTTGGCGGGCGCGGCGGCGGCGTTGCGCAACGTGCTGACGGACTCCGCGGAAGCCGCCCGCCTGCGCGCGGCGGGGTTGGTCCGGGCGCGGGCGTTCACTTGGCACACGACGGCGGCCGCGGTGCTGCAAACCTACGCGGAGGTGTTGGCGTCATGAGTCGCCCGCTCAAAGTGGCGCTGGCGCACGACTGGCTGAACGGAATGCGCGGGGGCGAGCGGTGCCTCGACCTGATTGGCCGTGAATATCCGGCGGCGGAGCTATACACGCTGTTGTATCAGCCGGAGCAAGTGTCGGAGGCCATTCGCCGGCGTACGGTGCATGTGTCCGGCTTGCAGCGGGTGCCGGGATTCCGCCGCCACTACCGTTGGTTTTTGCCGCTCTTCCCGATGGCGATGGAATCGTTCCGCCTGCCTGCGGGCACGGATTTGGTGATCAGCACGAGCCATTGCGTGGCGAAGGGGATCCGCCCGCCGCCCGGCGCCAAACACCTGTGCTACTGCTTCACGCCGATGCGCTACGCCTGGGCGCTGCAAGAGGATTACTTCGGGCGCGGCGGGCTCAAGCGCGCGCTGATTGACCGCCTGTTGGCCCGGCTGCGCCGCTGGGATGTGGCGGCCAACGAGCGTGTGGACCGGTTTGTGGCGATTAGCCGGCACGTGCAAAAGCGCATTGAGACTTTTTACGGCCGCGAAGCGGCGGTGGTTTATCCACCGGTGGCCACGCAGTTTTTCACGCCCGGCGAGGCTGTGGGGTCGGGAGGCTACGATTTGATTGTATCGGCGCTAGTGCCATACAAGCGCGTGGATTTGGCGGTGCGGGCCTATGCGCAGTTGGGCACGCCACTGAAGATTGCCGGCGTGGGCACGGAGTGGGACGCGCTGCGCGCGAGCGCGCCACCGAATGTGGAATTTCTCGGCCGCGTGCCGGATGAGGGTATTCGCGAGTTGTACCGCGGCTGCCGGTTTTTGATTTTTCCCGGCGAGGAAGATTTCGGAATTGTGCCGCTGGAAGCGCAGGCGTGCGGCAAGCCGGTGGTGGCATTGGGCCGTGGTGGCTTGCTGGAAACCGTGGTGGCGGGAACCACGGGCGTATTTTTTGCGGAGCAGACGCCGGAGGCGTTGGCCGCGGCGGTGCGCGATGCCGCGCAACGGGAATGGCAGCCGGCGACCATCCGTGCGCACGCGGAGCAATTCAGCGAGGCGCGTTTTCTGGACGGGCTGCGCGCGGAAATCAACAAGTTGCTGGCAGGGCGCGGATGAACGCGACGGGCGCAAACAGTTTTTCGGCTGGGCAGCAACTTCGGCTGGCGCGCGGTTTTTCCAGCGCGTTTTGGAGCCTGCCGCTGATGGCCGCGTTGCACGCAGCGGCCTTGGCGCGGCTGGGCCCCGCGGCGTGGGTGGTGACCGGTTTGCCGGCCAGCTTTTTGCCGCTGGCTTGGGGCCTGTGGCTGATGATGAGCGTGGCGCCGGACGATGCGCGGTGGCGGTCGCGGGTGCGTCGCGTCGGTTGGCTGACGTTGATCACGGCGTGGCTCTCGCCATTTTTGCCGTGGTGGCTGGGCGTGCCGCAGTTGGACTATCTGGCGGTCAACGCGGGGCTGCACTATCTGCTGTTGATTGCCTGCCTGATGAGCCTGAACGGCCTGGCGGCGGCCTATGCCGCGCGCACGGGCGACACCGCGTTGCGCCGCGAGGCGTTTGCCGGGCTTTGGATGGTGCTGTGGTTGAGCCTGTGCACCGTGGGCGTTTTGTTGTGGCTGTTTCACCGCGCGGGGTTATTGGGCGCGGGGCTGCCGGCCATTTTGCGCGAGCTGGCGGAATTGCCGCGTGAGGCGCAATCACTGTTTCTGCTGCCGTACGCCATGACGGCCTATGTGCTCTGGCGCGCAAAGGAAACCGGGTTCAAACGGGCCGCCGAATAGTTCAGACCACATTCATGCTGGGTTTTTGTAGGGCGGGAATGGTTGAGGAACGAAACCTTCCCGCCGGAAACGGCTGAAAGATCTGGGACCGTTCCAGCCCTATATAACCGACCGGCTGCGTTATTCCCACGGCAGTTTGCGCGTGGGTTTTTCGTCGTCGTTGTCTTGGGGCGGCTCGGAGCCGGCGGGGATATGATCCTTAATAATGGCCAGCAGGGCGCGGCCTTCAGGGTCATCCGGCATGGCGGCGAGGTAGCGGTTGATGGGTCCCAGCGCGCGCGAATATTGCTTGAGGCGGACGAGAGCATCGGCCCATTTGTAGAAGCGCTCGTAGCGGAAGGGAGCAATTTCCTCCACCTTGTTGAAGCACTGGGTGGAGAGTTTCCAGCGGCCCAGCACGCAGTAGAGCGCGGCCAGCTCTTCCCACAGCAGCGGGTTTTGCGGATTGCGCTTGATGGCCGCTTGCAGGACATCCACCGCCTCCTGGCCCAGCTTGGCTTTTTGCAGGGCTTGGGATAGGGCGATGGCCACCGCGGAGTTCCATGGGTCGCGCGCCAACGCATATTCCAGCCAAGGCCGCGCGGCCAGCGGCAGGCCGCGCACGGTGAGCTCCTCACCGATGCGCAGCGCCCAGTTCACATCGTAATAGCCGGCGTAGTCGGCGCCTTTGAGAAAAGCGATGCTTTCGTCGGCCTCGGCGCCGGCGACCGTTTGCAGGAACGCCAGCAGCGCGCGCGGTTCGTAGCGGTGCGGCCAGAGTTGGTGGGCGCTTTCGGCGGCGGCGATGGCCTCGTTGGTGGCGCCGGCGTTGAACAGATACCAGCCCGCGCGCGCGGCCAGCCAGCCATCGGCGGGGGCGAGGGCGAGGCGGCGCTTGAGGATGGCCTTGGTGTTGGCGGCGGAGAGACTGGTCACGCGCGCTTCGGCGGCTTGGCGGTCGTTCATCAATTCCTGGCGATAGGCCGCGTTATCCACTTGCCGGTTGAACGGCGGGCGTAGTTGCTGATCCAGCACGGTCTTGAGCACGGCGGCGTGGCCCCACGGATCATAGAGCAGCTCGGTGGCGAGGGTGGGGGCATCGGGCAGCGCGCCCGTGGGGATGGCATCGAACGCCTGCCGCGATTCCAGCCGCGCGAGCACGGCGGCCGCCAGCAGGTTGGCGCCCGCGAACGTGAAGTGCACGTGGTCCAAAAAGAATTCGTGCCCCGGCACGCCCTTGGGCGAGCTGAGCGCAAAATGTTTTTCCAAATCCAGCAGGGAAACGCCGGCTTCTTCGGCGGCGGTGCGGATCATCTGGTTTTGGCGTGAATCGGTGCGCAGGCGCAGGCTGTCGGCGTCGCGCGCGCGGACAAAGAAGTCGAACGCCTCGGCGCGGCGGCCATCGGCCAGCGCGAGGCGCGCGGCGCGGAAGAGCGCCTCGGCGTGGGTGGGATTGCGGCGGATGACGTCGGCATAGAGGCGGGCGGCTTCGGGCGCGCCGGCGGCATCGGCGGCGATGGCGTTGCGCAGGGTTTCGCGCACCTGCTGGGCAGCGGCCTCGTCGGGCAGATAGGTGGTGAGGAACGGATCGCAATTGCGCAGGTTGACCGGCACGGTGCAGACAATCACTTCCGGCGCGGCGGCCTTGGCCAGCCGGAGGATGGCGCGCAGGTTGCGGTTGAACGCGCGATAGGCGCTTTTCAGCCGCGGGTCATCCGGCGCAAGCCGGCCCTTGAGCATCAGCGGCTCCTGGCTGCGCCACACGTTGAGGTCCACGCGCGCCGGCGCCACGCGCCCCACCAGCCCCGCAAACAGTTGCGAAACGTGCGTGCGCGAGAACAGCACCAGCGTGCGCGCCAGCCGTGCGCTATGATGGAACCAGCCCAGCGTGGACGCCGGGCCGTAGGGACCGGCGATTTCCTCGTTGCCGATCATGATCACCACCGCTTGCGGGCGCAGTCGTTCGAGATCACGTGCCACTTCGCGCATGATGTGCGAGTTGCCGCCTTCGAGCGTGAGGTGGATCACCTCCACGGGGTGGTCGGGGTAGCGCTGGCGCAGCATGAGCTCGAGTTGCCGGCCGGGGCCGAAGGAAGGTTCGGGCTCGCCCATCAGCGCATCGCCGCCCAGCAGGCAAACGCGCAGCGTGCCCGGCGCGGGGGTTTGGCGCGCCACAATCGGCAGCGGGGCGGGGGCGGTGCGCGGCGGATAAAAGCGGTAGGCAAAAAACGGGTTATCGCGCCAGACGGGTTCGCCGTTCACTTCGCCGGGCACCAGGAAGCGGCTGCCGCATTGGGGGAGGGCGTAGGCGCAGATGACTTCCAGCACCAGATACACCACGACCAGCGCCACCGCCGCGATGCCCAATCGGCGCAGCCAGCGCAGGAGGCCAGTCAGCAGGGGGGGCAGATCGCGTTGGGTGGTGAACAGATTCATGTCCGGCGTGTAATATCGAATATAGGAGAGCCCCGCTTTATTGTAAAGCGGCCTTGCAAAACCGCGCGCGCGGCGGCCGGCGCGCCCGCAGGGTAAATCGTTTCGAGCATGGCGGTTTCGCCATGTTTTGCCGCCGGCTATTTACTTGACAAATCGCCCAAGGCGATGGATAGTCGCGCGGATTTTTTCCACCCGGCTTGCCGCGTGGTATCCCTTTAGAAAAAAATCGGCCGGCCACGGCCGCAACACGGAGACAAACATGGCGAAGAAGAAATATGTGTATTTTTACGGATTCGGGAAGGAGAACACCGAGGGCGATGCCTCGCTGAAGGCCATCCTGGGCGGCAAGGGCGCGAACCTCGCCGAAATGGCGAACGCCAACCTGCCCGTGCCCGCGGGCTTCACGGTCAGCACCGAAGCGTGCGCCTACTATTCCTCTCACAAGGGCAAGTATCCCGAGGGGATGCTCGACCAGCTCAACGCCCAGCTCAAGAAACTCGAAAAGAAAATGGGCAAGAAGCTCGGCGACCCCAAGAACCCGCTGCTGGTTTCCGTGCGTTCCGGCGCGGCCATCTCCATGCCCGGCATGATGGACACCGTCCTCAACCTCGGCCTCAACGACAAGTCCATCCTCGGCTTCATCGCCAGCACCGGCAACGACCGCGCCGCGTGGGACTCCTACCGCCGCTTCATTGACATGTTTGGCGATGTGGTCATGGGCCCCACCACCGGCCTCGAACACCACGACTTCGAAGTGGCCATGGCCGATCTGAAGAAAAAATATGGCGCCAAGGAAGACACCGATCTGACCGCCGACCAGCTCAAGGAGCTGTGCGACATTTACAAGAAGGTCTACCAGCAGAAAGTCAAGAAGCCCTTCCCGCAGGACCCGATGGACCAGCTCCTTGCCGCCGTCAATGCGGTGTTCGGCAGTTGGAACAGCGAGCGCGCGCAGAAGTACCGCCAGATCAACAAGGTCACCGGCCTGCTCGGCACCGCCGTCAACGTGCAAGCCATGGTGTTCGGCAACATGGGCGATGAATCCGGCACTGGCGTCGCGTTCACCCGCGACGGCTCCACCGGTTCCGAAGAGCCCATGGGCGAATACCTCGTCAACGCTCAAGGCGAAGACGTGGTGGCCGGCATCCGCACCCCGCGGCACCTCGACGAAATGCCCAGCGAAAAGAGCCCCATCTGGAAGAAGGCGCACGAACAGTTGATCAAGATCATGAAGCGCCTCGAAGAGCACTACAAGTACCCGCAGGACGTGGAATTCACCGTCGAGCAGGGCACGCTGTGGATGCTGCAAACCCGCAACGCCAAGCGCTCCGGCCTCGCCGGCGTGCGCTTGGGCCGTCGAAATGGCCACCGGCAAGGACTTCTATTACCGGCAAGCCGCAGAAGAAAATCCTGCGCCCCGATGAAGCCATCGCCACCGTCACCGGCTCCGACCTCGAGCAGTTGCTCTACCCCATCTTCGACGCCGCCGCCGAGAAGAAGGCCGTCAAGCTCACCACCGGTCTGCCGGCGGGTCCGGGCGCGGGCGTGGGCAAGATCGTGTTCGAGGCGCACGTCGCCGAAGAAATGGTCAAGGCCAACCCGGATGAAAAGTTGATCCTCGTGCGCCACGAAACCAGCCCCGAAGACGTCGGCGGCATGTGGGCCGCGCAGGGCATTCTGACCAGCACGGGCGGCATGACCTCCCACGCGGCCGTGGTGGCCCGCGGCTGGGGCAAGTGCTGCATTGCCGGCGCCAGCGCGCTGCAAATTGACTACAAGGCCAAGACGATCTCCGCCGGCGGCACCACGCTGAAGGAAGGCGATTGGATCAGCCTCAATGGCACCGCCGGCGTCGTCTACGTCGGCCAAATCCCCACCCAGGCCAGCCCCGTGGTCAACGCGGTGGTCGGCGGCAAGAAGGATGCCCAAAAGCACCCCATCTACCGCATGTACAAGCAAGTCAGCGACTGGGCCGACAAGTACCGCAAGATTGCCGTGCGCACCAACGCCGACAGTCCCAAGGATGCCGCCGCCGCCCGCGCGTTCGGCGCGCAGGGCATCGGCCTGTGCCGCACCGAGCACATGTTCTTTGAAGGCGACCGCATCTGGGCCGTCCGCGAATTCATCCTGGCGCAGGACGCCGCCGCGCGTGAGAAGGCGCTGGCCAAGCTGCTGCCGCTGCAACGCAGCGACTTCGAAGGCATCTTCAAGGCCATGGATGGCTACGGCGTGACGATCCGCCTGATTGACCCGCCGCTGCACGAGTTCGTGCCGCAGGATGAGGCCGGCCAGGCCGAGATGGCCAAGCGCATGGGCACCACGCCCGACGTGGTTGCCGCGCACGTCAAGAAGCTGCACGAGATGAACCCCATGCTGGGGCATCGTGGCTGCCGCCTCTCCATCACCTATCCGGAATTGTGCGTCATGCAAACCCGCGCCATCATTGAGGCCGCCTGCAACGTCGCCAAGACCGGCCGCAAGGTCCTGCCGGAAATCATGGTGCCGCTCGTGGGCGCCAAGGCCGAGCTCGACTATTGCGCCGAAATCATCCGCCAGACCGCCGATGCCATCATCAAGGGAAAAGAAAGCCAAGGTGAAGTATCTCGTCGGCACCATGGTCGAAGTCCCGCGCGCGGCGCTCACCGCCGACGCCATCGCCGAAACCGCCGAGTTCTTCAGCTTCGGCACCAACGACATGACCCAGATGACCTTCGGCTTCAGCCGTGACGACATCGGCACTTTCCTGCCCGACTACCTCGACAAGAAGATTCTGCCGGTGGACCCGTTCCAGTCGCTGGACACCACGGGCGTCGGGCAGTTGGTGGAGATGGCCGTCAAGAAGGGCCGCAGCACGCGCCCGGACCTCAAGTGCGGCATTTGCGGCGAACACGGTGGCGATCCGGCCTCCGTCAAGTTCTTCGCCAAGGTCGGCTTGAACTACGTGAGCTGCTCGCCATACCGCGTGCCCATCGCGCGCCTCGCCGCGGCTCAGCAGGCCCTCGGCAAGTAATCGCGCCTCGCGCCACAAACCGCCTCCGGCTACCGGGGGCGGTTTTTTTGTTGCCGCCACACGTTGCCTCACCTGACAAAAGCATCTGGTCGGATTGTGGGGCTGGAACGGTCGCAGACCTTCCAGCCGCGCCCGGTTCCCGCACGCAAAAATGCGCGCGGGGTGGGGGAGTATCGTAATTGATTTTGGCGTCCAATTTGCTACGGTGCCGGACGTGCCAAAATGCCGTCATCTGATTTTACGTTCCGCCGCGTGGTGGATTGCCGCGCTGCTGCTGTGCGCCACGGGTTGCCAGCGCGATTCCGCCGCGCGGGAAGCGCGTGAGCGCAATCTGCGCCGCGCCAAGGCCGCCGTGCAGGCGCAGGATATTTCCGCGGCCATCCACTGGGGCGAACGCGCCGTCGCGCGCCGGCCCAACTCCGGTCTGGCCCACCGCGAACTCGGCCTGCTCTATGACAACTGGCAGCAGGATTACGTGCGCGCGCTCTATCATTACCAACGCTATCTCGAACTGCGTCCCGACGCCGCAGACCACGCTGACGTTGCCGACCGCATGGCGCACTGCCGCACCGCGCTCGCCGCGGAGGTCGCCGCCACGCCCGCCGAAATGAAACGCGCCATCCAAACGCGCGACTCCCGCATCACCGCGCTGGAAACGGAACTCGCCGCGTTGCGCGCGGATGCCGCAACGTCTGCCAAGCCGCCGCGCGGCAAGCCCAGTGCGGCCAAAGCCGCGCCTGCCGCCCCGCCGGCCACCACTGCGCCCGTCGCGCCGCCGCCCGCCG
>MTKY01002733.1_pt1 | contig 11568 bp, 12 predicted proteins | sample 1042731 | NCBI WGS metagenome assembly MTKY01 (sample SAMN06212206, study PRJNA360538) | anaerobic digester metagenome | biome: Wastewater treatment plant; material: sludge; isolation source: anaerobic digester fed with sludge from wastewater treatment plant | place: Denmark: WWTP Soeholt ... | reverse complement strand
GGCCGGGACTGCAACCCGGAGGTCCGCCGGCTATAGGCCGGCGGCAACCCAAGAGGTTTTTACTCGAAGCTAAGGACTTACCTGCTCCACCAGAAGGGAGCCTGGCACCATGCGACACAGCTTACATCACACGACCGTGCATCAGGCCGCACTGCTCCTGGGGGTGTTGACGCTCAGCCTGGCGCTCAGCGTCACGACCTGGGGCGATCCGGGGCTGACCCCCGAGGCCAAACGCACCATGGTTCTCCCCGTGGGGCGTAGTGTACTGCTGCACTTCAACCGCATGAAGCGCGTGGAAGTGATCGAGCCGGAGAAGGTGGAGGTGGTAGTGGCCTCGCTGCATGACCTGTCGGTCTATGGCCGGCAGGAGGGCGACACCACCGTCTATGTCTGGGACAAGCTGGGTGTGCACCAGATCGAGGTGACCATCACGGCGCCGGCGCCGGCGGAGACGCTGGTGACGGACCTGCGGCGGGTGCTTGGCAACCGCCTGACATACACACCGTCCGGAGACCGAGTCGTGGTGGTGGAGGGAGTGCTGCCGCCCGCCGAGGCGGACCGGGCGCACCAGATCATCAAGGCCACGACGACCGGCGAGGTGCAAGTGGTGGATCTGGTCCGCCCCGAGGGCACGGCGGACTCGCTGGCCGTGCAGACAGCCGAGGCGCTGCGCCGGGTGCTTGGGGAAGACCTGGAGTACGTGGTCTGGAACGACAAGACGGTGCTGGTGCGCGGGGCGCTTGGCGACCAGGCGCGGCTGGAGCAGAACCGCAAGGTGCTGGAGGCGGCCACGACCTCGGACGTGCGCATCGTTGACCTGATGGAGTATGAGGAGCCTCAGGCCGTGCCGCCGGTGGAGGAGATCGCCAACGCGGTAGGGGACCGGTTCCAGGTGTGGCGGGTGCAGGGGCGGACGGTGGCGGTGGACGGCACGGTCGCCAGCCGGGCGGAACTGGACAACCTGAACAAGATACTCCAGGCCTTCGATACCCAGGCCAAGGTCATCAACTTGGTGCAGGTCGTGGAGCCTAAACCGACCATCAACGAATACCAGGCGCTGGTGCAGGCGGCACTGGGCGACAGCATCCAGGTGCAGCCGCTCAACGGCAACGCGCTGGTGATCAAGGGTAACCTGGCGACACCCGAGGCGCTGGCTGATGTCCGAAACTTGCTCGCGAACCTGGACGTGGACTACCAACTGATTGACACCCTGCGAGTGGCTCCGGCGGAGAAGCGGCGGGTCCTGGTGCGGGTGCGAGTGATTGATGTCAACCGCACGGAGATGGAGAAGCTGGGCGTCGAGCACGGACAGATCGCCGTAGATGTGGCCAGCGGCGCGCTGGAGTTCGTGACCCAGCCGTTCTGGACGTGGCTTGAGGGCGGGGTGGACAACGTCTTTGACTTCGGCGCCCAGGTGGATGCGCTGGTGCAAAACAACCTGGCGAAGGTGTTGTCGGAGCCGAACCTGCTGGTGGACGACGGCGCCCAGGCCGACATTCTGGTCGGCGGCGAGATCCCGATCCCGATCAGCTCCGGGGGCGCGGGCGGCCTGCAGACCGTGACGGTGGAGTGGAAGGAGTTCGGGGTGCGGCTGGAAGTAGAGCCTACGATCCTCGAGGGTGGGGAGAAGCTCAACCTGAAGGTGGCGCCGGAGGTCAGCTCGCTGGACTACGGCAACGCCATCACGATTGGCGGCTTCCAACTGCCGGCGCTGCGGTCGCGCAAGGCCACCACCGAGGTGACAGTGGCCGACAGGCAGTCGCTGATCCTGGGCGGCTTGCTGCAAAGCACCGACGCCAAGACGATCCGCAAGATCCCGCTGCTGGGCGACATCCCGATCATCGGTGAGCTGTTCAAGCACCGGGACTTCCAGGAGAACAAGAGCGAGCTCGTCATCGCCGTCACTCCGGAGATCGTAAAAGACGACGTGCAGTAGACAAGCGGAAGCAGGCTCGCGCCCGGCCGGCGCGAGCCTTGGAAGGAGAGCTGACCAGCAGGCGCGGGAAGCGGCATCGCGCGCGGGGGGAACCCGCGAAGCGAACGAGGGGCACCTTGCACCGCTTAGGCGCAAGCGCCACGCAACCCGCGCCGCACGGTCGTCAGTCGCAGGCGTGACACCGCCTCACTAAGGTTGCGTGTGCTCAAATGCCGATGATCACTGTGGTCATATCCGAGGTCAACCCGGGCGCCGCCGAGGGCCTGCGCAATGATCTGATCAACCAGGTCAACGGGCAGGACCAGATACAGGTGGTAGGCTACGCTCGTGACGGCCTGGAGGTGGCCCAACTGGCGGCGCAGTTGCGGCCGGACATCATCTTCGTGGATGAGGACCTGCCCGGCTTGGACGGCTATGAAGCGTGCCGTCTGGCGACCGCCGCCGCGCCGGACACCGCGTGCGTGCTGATGCTGGTGACCGAGAGCGCCAACTCCCACGGCAAGGCAATGCAGTGCGGAGCCCGGGCGGTCATCAAGCGCGACGGTCGCTCACCGGACCTGGGGCAACTGGTGACCCAGTTGGCCCGCAACCGGCAGGTTAAGAAGAGCGAGCAGTACTCGATTGTCACCGACCCGACGAAGATGCCGGTGACTATCGCCGTCACGTCGGCCAAGGGTGGAGTGGGGAAGACCGCGCTGGCGGTGAACATGGCGGTGCTGTTTTGCAAGCGCTTCCCGGAGCAGGTCGCTCTCATTGACTTTTACGGGCAGTTCGGCGATGTCGCCCTGGCGCTGGACCTGCGGCCGGAGAACAACATCGGGGACCTGACGCGGTACGGGGCGCTGGACGCGGACCTGGTGAGCGGGCATCTGGCCAGGCATGAGTCGGGCCTGCGGGTGATGGCGGGAGTGGGTAAGTCCCACGAGCAGCTCATGGAGCAGGTGGACATCCCGCATCTGGCGGAGCTCTTCGGGCTGCTACGCATCCGCTACCGCTTCGTGTTCTTTGATGTGCCGCCGGCGATGTGGACCGGCAACACCTACATCATGTCACGCTGCAACCATGTCATCGTGGTCGCCAACACCATTGACCTGGCCACGATGCGCGACACGACGGCCATGCTGGATAACATCATGGCGACGCATATCCCGCGGGAGCGTATCCACCTGATCGCCAACCGCGTGTCGCGTCAGAACCAGTTCACAGTAAAGGACCTGGAGGAAGCCACCGGCTTCACGGTGGCGGCCCAACTACCGGACGATCCGCAACTGGTGATGGGCTCGTATAACGAAGGCAAGCCCTTCGTGCTCTCGACTCCCAACGCGCCCATCAGCCAGGCGGTGCAGAAGCTGGCTTCAGTCCTGATGGAGGGTGTTGTTGTCTAGAAGGCATTTCCAAACCGGTGGGAGCGGTCTCCAGACCGCGATGACGGGTGGCGGCAAGGTTTGGATATGGTTTGTAAGGAGGGCGCACGCCGTTTACCCCGCACGGATAAATCAGAGGGCATGGGCGCCCGGTTCGTGCGGCCATTTTGCACCACACATCTGAAGAGGCCTCACCGCAGGCAGCCGGCGCGCTGCTCCCGGGGAGGCGGGAGGGACATCCAGTATGAGAGCGGTCTCACAAGACCTGGTACGCGAAACAGCGGCAGCGCTGGGCATCTCCACCGCCGAGGCGGAGATACTGGACGAGCTTAAGCTGCAAGTCCACCAGCGGCTGCTCACGGAGACGGACTTCCGCCAGCTCCAGACGATGGGCGAGGAGGAGCTGGTGGACCAAATCCGCTTCCTCACCCAGCTCGTCGGCGAGGAGCGCAACCTGTCACTGTCGGCCCGCGCGCGGGAACAGGTGCAGGCCGAGGTCCTTAACGAGGTCATGGGGTATGGCCCGATCCAGACCCTGCTGGACGACACCTCCATCTCCGAGGTCATGATCAACGGGCCCGAAGCGATCTACGTGGAGCGTGGCGGTAAGCTCTTCCGGGTCGGCAAGCGATTCGTGGATGATGCCCATGTCATGCGCATTATCGAGAAAATCATCGCGCCCCTGGGCCGCCGCCTGGATGAATCCATGCCCATGGTGGACGCCCGTCTCCCGGATGGCTCGCGTGTGAATGCGATCATCCCGCCGATCTCGATCAATGGGCCCTGCGTGACCATCCGGAAGTTCTCCGTGGAGCCGCTCAAGCCCCGCGACCTCATCAACTTCGGCTCGATGTCCGAGTCCATGTGCAAGTTCCTGGAGGCCTGCGTCGTCGGCCGACTCAACGTCATCGTCTCGGGCGGGACGGGTAGCGGGAAGACGACCACGCTCAACGTGCTCTCCGGCTTCATTCCGCACGATGAGCGCATCGTGACCATTGAAGACGCGGCGGAGTTGCGGCTCCAGCAAGAGCATGTCATCACCCTGGAAAGCCGGCCTCCGAACCTGGAAGGCAAGGGCGAGATCACTATCCGCCAACTGGTCCGTAACTCGCTGCGCATGCGCCCGGAACGGATCGTTGTCGGTGAGGTCCGCGGCGCCGAGGCTCTGGACATGCTGCAGGCCATGAACACGGGCCACGACGGCTCGCTGGGCACGGTTCACTCCAACAGCCCGCGCGACACGCTCTCCCGTCTAGAGACCATGGTGCTCATGGGCGGCACGCAACTGCCCTCACACGCCATCCGCGAGCAGATCGCTTCGGCTCTGGACCTGATCGTGCACCAGGAGCGCCTGCGCGACGGCTCGCGTCGCATCACCCACGTGACCGAAGTCCAGCGGATGGAGTCCGACGAGATCGTGCTGCAGGACATCTTCGTGTATCGCCGGCATGGCTTTGACAAGGAAGGTCGCGTCGTAGGCGAGCACACGGCCCGAGGCGTGCGCCCGCTGTTCATGGAGAAACTCGAGGGCGAGGGCATCTCCCTCGGCCACGAGATATTCGAGCCAAATGCAATGTAAGGCAGGTCATGACCTATGAGCTTCGGCTTGCTCGCTATGGTGGCTCTGGCCTTCTTCGGCGTGTTCGGGGCGCTGATGGTGCTCCTGACCGCCATCTTGTCGGCCAACGACAGCCGGGTGCGCCGCCTGCAGGAGCTGAAGTCCGGGCGGCCCCAGACGCGGGCGGCGGTACCCAGCGCCCGTAAACAGAAAAAGGTGCCCGACCCGGCGCCCCTGCTGTCAGGGATGCTGCAGCGCAGCCAGTTCGGGCGGAAGCTCCAGGCGGAGCTTCTGCGGGGTGGACTGCTGCTCCGCCCCTCCGAGTTCATGATCCTGTCGGTGATCATCGGCTGCACGACCGGCATCGCCGGGTTCCTGCTGGGGAAGACGCTGATTTTTGGCATCGGCCTGGCGCTCTTCGGGGCCGTGCTGCCCTATGTCTACATGAAGAACAAGCAGGGCAAACGGCAGCAGCGCATCAGCGCCCAGATCCCGGACTGCCTCGACCTCCTGTCGTCCTCGCTGCGGTCCGGCCACTCGTTCCTGCGCGGTCTGCAGGTGGTCTGCGCCCAGATGGCCCCGCCCATCACCGAGGAACTGGAGCGGGTGGTGGATGAGGTCCGGCTGGGCCAGTCCCTGGAGCTGGCGCTGGCCCACGTCCTGGACCGGACGGGCAACTACGACCTCGAGCTCATCATCTCGGCCGTCCAGACGCAGCTATCCATCGGCGGTAACCTGGCCGAGATTCTCGACAACATCTCGGGCATGATCCGCGAGCGCGTGCGTCTGGCGGGCGAGATCGCGGCGGCCACGGCCGAGGGGCGCTTCTCGGCGTTTATCCTCGGCGGCATGCCCTTCGCGCTGGCGCTGCTGATCAATGTGGTCAGCCCGGGCTATCTGACGCCGCTGTTTCAAAGCACCACCGGCTACATGCTCCTGGGAGCCGCCGGCGGCATGATGCTCACGGGCATCCTGATCATCAAGAAGATGCTCGACATTGACCTGTAGCCGGTGTCCATAACCGGTGAGCGCGGGCGGTGAGCAGGGGAAAGCGAGGGAGAGGGAGCCATGATTGTAATCGGCATAGTAGTCATTCTGCTCTTCATCTGCGTCGTGGCGCTGGTGCTGGGGCTGACCACGTCCTCGCAGCAGCAGCGCATCGAGCAGCGCGTGGAGCAGATCCAGGCGGTGCGACCCACCTTTGACCCCAGCCAGTCGGTGGTGTCGCGCCAACTGCAACGACCGTTCTCGGAGCGCGTCATCGAGCCCATCGTCAAGGCGGTGGGGCGGTTGGCGGTGAACCTGGCCCCGCAAGGGATGATCGAGAACGTACGCAAGCAGCTCAATGCCGCCGGCAACCCCAACGGGCTGACTGAACCGATCTTCCTGCTGGTCCGTGGGCTTTGCATCCTGCTGGGGGTGGGCATCGGCTTCTGGCTGTATACGAGGGTGCTGGCGGACGCCGCGCCGATCCTGCACATGACCGTCCCGCTGTTCGCGGTGTTTGTCATCGGCATGTTGCCGGACTACATGCTGCAAAACAAGATCAAGGCGCGCCAGTATATCATCCGCAAGTCGCTCCCGGACACGCTGGACCTGCTGGTGGTGAGCGCCGAGGCGGGTATGGGCCTGGACAGCGCCATCGCTGAGGTCATCCAGCGCAAGGACGGCCCGCTAGTGGAGGAGTTCGAGCGCGCCCTCATCGAGGTGCGCCTGGGTAAGCGCCGCCGCGAGGCCTGGCAGGACATGGCCGATCGCGTGCAGGTCGAGGAGCTCAGCGCGTTGGTGGCCGCGCTCTACCAGGCCGAGGAGCTGGGCGTCAGCATCGCCAAGGCCCTCCGCGCGCATAGCGACACCCTGCGCAGCAAGCGCTCCATGAAGATCCGGGAGCAGGCCGCGGTGCTGGGCACCAAGCTGCTGTTCCCGCTGATCTTTTGCATCTTCCCGGCGCTGTTCGTGGTCATCATGGGCCCCGGAATCCTGCAGATGAAGTCGGTCTTCGGGGCCATGGGCGGACAGTAAAGCGGTAGAGACCATCCACGCCAAGCGTCCGGGCCGGGACGCTGGAAGGGTAGTGGTTGACAGAAAAGGCTGACGACGTTAGGCTTTAGGCTACCTGGCAACAACCGTATACTACATCGCAGCAACTGCTCCAGAGAAAGGGGGACGCCAGCGCCATGGGTGCTGAGCAGCCCTTGATCCTCATCGTCGACGACGAGCCGGCCGTCCGCGAGGTCGTCTGCGAGAAGTTATCGCACCACAACTTTAAGGCCATCAGCGCCGCCAACGGCAAAGAGGCCTTCAAGTTGATCGAGGAGGCCAGCCCGGACCTCATCCTCCTCGATTTGCGTCTTCCCGACATTGATGGCATGACGATCTGCCAGCAGATCCGCCGACGCTCGCGGGTCCCCATCATCATGCTCACGGCCATGGGCGAGGAAGTCAACCGCATCGTGGGGTTGGAGTTGGGCGCGGATGACTACATCACCAAGCCCTGCAGCCTCGATGAGCTGGTGGCCCGGATCAAGGCGGTGCTGCGGCGCAGCGGGACAGCCCTGGGGCTGCCGGACTCCGGCGAGAAGATGAAGGTCGGCGGGCTGGAGATTGACATGGAGGCCGCCGAGGTGCTGGTGGACGGGGAAGCCGCCAACCTCACCAAGACGGAGTTCACGCTGCTTAAAACCCTCGCCGAGCGCCCCGGCAAGGTCTTCAGCCGCGAGGAGTTGCTGCGCGCCGTGTGGGGCTATGACCAGTATGACACGCATCTGGTGGAGGTCCACATTGCGAACCTGAGGGGCAAGGTCGAGAAGAATCCGCGCAAGCCGGAGCGGGTGCGCACCGTGCGTGCCTTCGGATACAAGCTCTGCGCTGTCTAGTTCCCCGAACCCAACGAATACACAGGCCGCGGCTGCCGATCATAGGCGCTGCGGCCTTTCTGTCTTCTGCCTATGGCCCAGCCGCAACTGGCAACAGGAAGGCAAGACACCTTACGCCTCGCCCTCCCGGGGTCGTGGAACAAAGCTGCTAGCCCAGGCGATCTCGCTGGCCCGGTGCAGGCTCTCGGGCGTTCCCGCGTCGGACCACTGGTGGTCGAAGACATCATATTCCAGCCGGCCCTGCGCCAAGTATACATTGTTCACATCGGTGATCTCATATTGCCCGCGCTCGGAGAGCCGCAGGTCTGGTAGGATGTCCCACAGCGTCGCGTCATAGGCGTAGACGCCCATGACCGCATAACTCGACGGCGCCTGTGCGGGCTTCTCGATGAGGCGCGTGATGCGCCGGTCCGGGCCGAACTCGGGTACGCCGAAGCGCTCGGGATCGGGCACTTCCTTCAATAGGACCCGCGCGCCCCCGCCCTGGCCCTGGAAGTTGCTGACAAAGGGCCGCAGGCTGCCATCCACGATGTTGTCCCCCAGCATGACCACGCAGTCATCCCCATTGACAAAGGCCTGCGCCAGCCGCAGCGCGTCGGCGATGCCCTGGGGCGAGTGCTGGAAGGCGTAATAGAGCGTCTTCAGGCCGAACTCGCTGCCATCATGCAGCAACTCCAGGAAGCTCCCACAGCTATTGCCGCCGGTCACCAGGATGATCTCCTCAATGCCTGCCTCCGTCAAGGCATGCAGCGGGTAGTAGACCATCGGGAAGCGCCCGACCGGCAGTAGATGCTTATTAGTGACTCGCGTCATCGGCGCCAGGCGTGTGCCCAGGCCGCCAACTAGAATGACGCCCTTCATGGCGCGCTCCCTCTTCAGTGTTGAGTTGGACACCACTACAAACGCCCGCCAGAGCCTTCCCGGTTTCCGGGCCGGGAGCGGCTGAGGGAGCGATTCCACTGCGATGTTAAAAGAAGCTTGACAAATATATAAACTGGATATATATAAGTAAGTGTTTACTCACTATGGATCAGGTGATCTCCATGCCTCGCCCCGCCACCAAGCGTGAGGACATCATCAGGGTAGCCCGCCGGCTGTTTTCGCAGCGCGGCATCAAGGCTACAACGGTCCGGGACATCGCCCAGGCCGCCGGAGTCACCGAAGGGGCGCTCTACCGGCACTTTGCCAGCAAGGACGACCTGGCGCGTTACCTGTTCGCCGGTGGCGCGGAGTTGTTCTATGAGCACTTGGCGCGTGCAGCCGCCGGAGCCGAGGAGGCGCCGCGGCGCCTGCGGGCGCTCATCACCGGGTTCTTTGACTTCGCCGAGACCAACCCGGAGGTGTTCGGGCTCATCATGGCGCGGCATTACGAGGGAGTGGGGGAGATGCCGCCGACCCAGCGTCTGCCCAAGTCCCTGTTCGTAGCGACATTGACCGCCGGCATGGCGGCGGGGCAACTGCGGCGGATGGACCCACAACTGGCCGCCGCGCTGGTCATCGGCATGTGCATCCAGAGCATCTTCTTCTACGAGCGCGGCTTCATCGAACAACCGGCGTCACAGGTGCGGGCCGAGGTCCGCGCCGCCGTGGACCGCATCTTCGCCGTCTGAGACGGCTAAGGGGATAGAGACATGGTCACTGTCACACGGAAGATCGTGAGGATTGACGAAGAGAAGTGTAATGGCTGCGGCAAGTGCGTCACTCCCTGCGCCGAGGGCGCCATCCAGCTTGTGGATGGCAAGGCGAAGGTGGTGCGCGACGAGTTGTGCGACGGGGCGGGCTTTTGCCTGGGCGTCTGCCCGACGGGCGCGTTGACCATCGAGGAGCGGCAGGCCGCGCCCTTCGACCCCGAGGCGGCGCACGAGGAGCAGGAAGCTCGCGGCGTCCAGACTCTCACCGAAAGTTGCTTCCGCTGCGGCAACACGGAGACCGAGGCGGTGCTGTTTCCGTGCCGCTATCAGGGCCGCAGCCAGTGGGTATGCGTCCGCTGTCTGCCGTCGCTGATCCATGGTTAGCAGCGCCCCAGACGGGCGCGGGAAGGAGTGCGCGATGAACGCTATTGAGACACTCAAACATGAACATCAAGTGATCCTGCTGGCCCTGCGAGGGGCTGAGGAGCAGGCCCACCAACTCTCTCGCGACGCGCAGCAAGCGACCGCGCTGATCACCGAGATGACGGACTTCTTCCGCAACTTCGCCGACCACTGCCACCACGCGAAGGAAGAGAAGCTGCTGTTCCCGCGCCTGGAGGCCCGGGGCGTACCGCGGGAGGGTGGACCCATCGGGGTGATGCTGCAAGAGCATGAGGAAGGACGCGGACATGTGCGCGCCATGATCGAGGCGCTGCCACGGGCGCGGGAGGGTGACTCGGCGGCTGTGATGCGGGTCCGGGAGCACCTCTTTGCTTATGTGGACCTGCTGCGGGAACATATTGATAAAGAAGATCACTGCCTCTTCGCCATGGCCGATGGCCTGCTCACCGAGGCCGACCAGCGCGAACTGACCGAGGCCTTCGAGCGGGTGGAGCGTGAGGAGATCGGCGCGGGGGTCCATGAGCGTTACCACGAGCTGGCCCATCAGTGGGCGGCTCTGACCGAGACCAATCCGTGGCATGAACACGAAGGAGGGTGCCAATCATGCGGAGCGTGCAGAGGGTAGACCTGCAGTGCAAGGGGGGAGACAGCCGGACCTGTGTCTGGCAGGGGGAAGGGATACAGATCATGCGGGTGCGGTTGACACCGGGCGAGGCCTTGCCGCCGCACAACGCCACCGCCGATGTGATCCTGGTGCCGCTGGCCGTCGCTCAACGGATAAAAGTTACCCTGGGGAAGCACGAGTGGGGGGTGGGGGAGGCGCTGGCGGTGCCGTATGAGACCCCGATGACTGTGCTCAACACGGCGGATGAGGATGCGGTGCTCTTGGTGATCAAGATACCCCCGGCAAGCTGAGATGACGGACATCGGGCGAGTGCAGCAAGGAACGGAGGTTGCGCCATGAAGAAGGTAGCCTACATCATCACGGGAGCGGCGGGGCGCGAGATCGTCTCGGGTTGTCTGCTCAACACGGTCAGCGCGGGGTGCCACGGGCGCGAGGTCACGGCCCTGCACTTCGCCGAAGACGGTGTGTTCTTCCTGCTCGAGGGCACCGACACGGGCGAGAAGATCGAACGGGCGATGAAGGAGCAGGGCGTGAAGGTCATTGTCTGCGAGTGCTCGCAGGAGGCTCGCGACATGACGGACAAGATGATAGAGGGGGTGCGGATCGGTCATTTCGCGGACTTCTATGAGGCGGCGGGGGACGCGGATGTCGTAGCGCTATAAAGGCGTGCCGGACAAGAGTGTTCGGCGTACCGGGGTGGGAAAGATGTGGTACGCCCGACCTTCCTGTCGGGCAAGGGGCACGAACGTTCGGCGCACTGATGGTGAGGATGTTGGTACGCCCGACACGCTTGTCGGGCAGGGGCGAGATGCATCGGCATACCCCCGATGAGAACAGAGGGAGAGATACCATGTTTTGCTACCAATGCGAACAGACGGCCAAGGGAACAGGTTGTACCGCGTTCGGCGTTTGCGGCAAGGACCCGGAGACCGCGGCGCTGCAGGACTTGCTCATCCACGGCGTCAAGGCTGTTTCCGCCTTCGCCCATCGCGCGCGGCAGCTCGGCGCCAGCGATCGCGAGGTTGACCGCTTCGTGGTCGAGGCGCTCTTCACCACGGTCACCAACGTGAACTTCGACGCGCAGAGCGTCGCCGAGTGGGTCCACAAGGCCGCCGTCATCCGCGACAAGGCCCGGAAACTCTATGATGATGCCCGCGCCGCGGCGGGGGAGGGAGC